>ODAK010008043.1_pt1 | contig 10585 bp, 10 predicted proteins | sample 1539591 | NCBI WGS metagenome assembly ODAK01 (sample SAMEA3539303, study PRJEB22396) | soil metagenome | biome: tundra; feature: field; material: soil | place: USA | collected 2010-05 | depth 0.15 m | reverse complement strand
AGTCATATGATTGTTCTTTTGATGCCTCGTCAGCTTGGCTGCGAGGTAGTTCACTTTGTTATTAATTTATGCAACTTAAAGTTAAATTCTTTTGTTGAAATTTTTTAGTCCCCAAATCCTCCAGGTTTATGTAATAGGATGATGATTTGCAACCTGCCTGTAGGCTGGCAGATTCCTAATTCTGGTTGTATTCTCCCCGAGAGGTCCCCTCCCCGGACATAAGATGTTGAGCCTTTGACCAGCCTTATTTATTCAGGTAACTAATTGTTTGAAATCGTTATCTTTTGGTTTGATAATCGTTCAATGGATTTCGCCTTATGGAATACCTTTACCACAATTACGCGAAATGAGTATCAATAGCTCAAATAAGAAATTTTATCTCATTCTCATCCTTGGCTTGCTTACAGCCATCGGGCCCTTTTCAATTGATATGTATCTGCCGGCCTTCCCGGATATTGCCAAAAGCCTTCATACCTCAGTGTCGCAGGTAATGCTGTCGCTTTCCAGCTTTTTTATTGGTATTTCTGCCGGTCAATTATTGTATGGCCCGCTGCTGGAGCGATTTGGAAGAAAAAAACCGATATACATCGGGCTTGTCATATACCTGCTGGCTTCTATAGGTTGCGCCATGGGCACCTCAGTGCATGCATTAATTATATTCAGGCTCCTGCAGGCTTTAGGCGGGTGTGCTGGTATGGTAGCAGCCCGGGCCGTAGTCAGGGATTTATTTGAAGTAAAAGAAAATGCCAAAATATTTTCCTGGCTGATGTTGGTAGTCGCTATTTCACCAATAATTGCACCTACCCTTGGAGGATATGTTACTGCTCTATTTGGATGGCGTTATGTTTTCGCGGTACTTATTGGGATTGACATAGTCATCATTGCGGGTGTATATTTTCTGCTGCCCGAAAGCAAAAAGCCTGATCCGCATTTTTCATTGAAGGCTGGCTCAATCATTAAAAATTTCGCCGGCATTCTGAAGCATCCCCAGTTCTATACCTATACCTTAACCGGAGCAATTGCATACGCTGGCTTATATGCTTATATCAGCGGTTCGCCCTATGTGTTTATGGAAATATTCCGGGTGAATGAAAAACAATACGGGTTGATATTTTCAGTGTTAGCGATGGGTGTAATCGGTTCCGCCCAGCTGAACCATTTTGTGCTTAGAAAATATTCGAGTGAGCAGGTAATAACAACAGCAACCATTGGTCAAAGCATTATCGGCATTATGCTGGCGGTAGTGAGCTATGCCGGCTGGGGCGATCTGTACAGCACGATATTTCTTATCTTTCTATTTTTATGTGGGCAGGGATTTATTTTTCCCAATGCGTCAGCGCTTTCTTTAGCCCCTTTCCCTCACACTGCAGGAAGTGCTTCGGCGCTTATGGGGGCTATTCAAATGGGCATTGGTGCAGGGGCTTCAGCCCTGGTAAGCATATTGCATAACGGAACCCAGGTGCCAATGGCAGTTGTAATGGCGTGTTGTGCTTTTGCAGCATTTCTGATCTTCTTTTTGGGGCGAAAACTGGTAATATACCGATCAGGTATAAATGCAGTTGAAGAAGAAGATGTAGAGATGATAAGTACGTTATAATAATAATAAATAAAAGAATGCATTATGGAAATTAGAAGAATTGGTTCACAACCATCCGCCAAAGGACCAGACGATTGGTTTACCGGCACGGTCCGTATAGACCATTTGTTTCAGACAAACCCTCCGGCCCGGGCAGCGGGCGCAAGTGTGACCTTCGAGCCTGGCGCAAGGACATCATGGCATACTCATCCACTAGGTCAGACTTTAGTTGTAACTACCGGTTGCGGCTGGGTGCAACGTGACGGTGGCCCCGTTGAGGAGATCCATCCTGGTGATGTAGTTTTGTTTACGCCAGGTGAAAAACACTGGCATGGCGCTTCGCCTACCACTGCTATGTCCCACATTGCTATCCAGGAAAGCCTTGACGGTAAAGTAGTTGACTGGATGGAAAAAGTGACGGAAGAACAATATCACATGCGATGACCTAAAGGTATGATCTAAAGATTTATATAGCTCCGGGCTTTGTCCTTTGAAAAAACACCTGTGTTACATTGTTGTTTGCATTGCGACCAAAAAGCAGCATAAAATCTTCCTTGAAAAATGTCATGAATGATACTGATGATGATCATTTTTTGGAGAAAAATTTCAAAATACTTTCGTTGTCAAATTACAAGCAATGAAATATTTAATTTTCTGTTTATTGGCAATAGTTGGCGTAGGACTTTTTACCAACTCTACAAAACCTAATGGTCCATCTTTGGGAAAAGCAAATACATATGGTTTTCCTGACTCTGTGAAAATTGAGTTGCAAAGAACGAGTTTTAAAGATATGCCCGTGCTATATATTAATGATACTGCGGCGTCCTCCGAATCAATCAAGGGTATTCTTGGAAGAGATTACGGAGAATTAATGCAATTTCTAAACAAAAATAAATTGCAACCATTGAAGTTTATTGCCTGGTATTATACCACTCAGGCTCCATGGCATATGGACGCAGCTGTTCAGACTCTTAATATACCAGATAAACTCAGTGGCCGCATTCAATCGAGGATTCAGAAAGGAGGCGAAGTTCTAATTGCCCATATGTGGGGGCCTTATGATCAGGTTGGGCAGGCCTATGCAAAAATCGAAATGTGGCTGCAGGAAAATAGCCGCAAGGCAGCTAGCGCTCCCTTTGAAGTTTACTTAAATGATCCGGCTACGGTAAAGAGCCCCTCTGAAATAAGAACGGATGTTTATCAACCATTGGAATAATTACGCGGTATGGAAAAGCGTATTTCTATTTGTGTAAATAATTATTATTAATCAAGAAAGATTGAGAGTAATGGTTGTACGCTTCACCAAATTCTTCCTGCATTTGCTATATGCATTAATTGCATAGAAGAAAATGTTGCTGCAATTTGCTTTTGCATGTGACGATGCTGTCAGAGGCTATCAAATGAAGGGTTATTCTCCAGGCAGCTATCAACCGTTCATTTATTTCTTGCCCATCTTTGTCATGTTTCAAATAAAAGATGAATTAAATTTGAAATGAAATATCAGGGTATCCTTATTTGTAAAAAGTAAATTAATTTTTATGGCAGAATTAAAAACAAAAAAAACAGCCGCAAGTGTTGAGGCATTTTTAAATAAAATCCCGGAAGCTCAAAAAAGGAAAGACGCATTCAGCATTCTTGAATTAATGGAAAAGGCTACTAAAGCCAAAGGCAAAATGTGGGGACCAGCAATAATTGGATTTGGCGACCGGCACCTGAAATATGAAAGCGGACGGGAACTGGATTGGTTTATAATGGGATTTTCTCCCCGCAAAAAAAACTTTGCGCTTTATATTATAGGAGCAGTAGAAAAACAACAGGCATTGCTGAAAAAATTAGGGAAACATAAGACAGGAAAGGGTTGCCTTTACATAAATAATCTGGAAGAAGTGGATGCAGCTGTTTTAAAGGAAATAATTGATAAGGGGTTGTTGAAATAATTATTGTTCAGGAATCTTGCTTTTTTATGGAATTAGAATAAGCAAGGAATGAATTTTTAATATGAGGCTAAGTATTATGAGAATAACCAATAAGGACCCCGGCGTTAAAAAAAAATATTCTAAAAATGTCCAATCTTCCAGATCCGATCGTCATTTGTCTTTAAACACTCAAAAAATTAATCAACATGAAAGATTTCTTATTAGTATTCAGAAACGATTACAAAGCCCAACCCAAAGCTTCTCCTGAAGAGATGCAGGCATCTATGAAACAATGGATGGACTGGATAGGCGGTATTGCAGCTCAGAACAAACTGACTAATCCAGGGAACCCACTAGGATCTGCCGGTAAAGTAGTGCGGCCCAATAATGTAATCACAGACGGTCCGTACACCGAGATCAAAGAACTGATTGGGGGATTCACGATTGTAAAAGCTGATGACATTGATGATGCTGCCAAACTTGCTGAAGGTTGCCCCATATTGAAAGAAGGCGGCAATGTGGAAGTAAGGGAAGCAATCGCGATGTAAAAGAACAGGTTAACTAAAATAATTAAATGAAAAGCCTTTGTACCTTTACAAGGGCTTTTTTAATATGGAACAAAATGAACTGATACCGCACCTGTTTAGAACAGAATACCGAAAAATTGTAGCCGTTCTTGTAAGGCTTTTTGGCATAGAACATATCGAAACAGCGGAAGACATCGTCAGCGATACATTTCTTCGGGCTACAGAATTATGGGGTCTGAAAGGATTGCCGCCAAATCCCACGGCGTGGCTGTATACCGTAGCCAAAAATAAAACAAAGGATTTTTTAAAAAGAGATGCCTTATTTGAACAAAAAATCTCCATTGAATTAAAACACCGTACTAAGACTCGTGAAGAAATAGAAATTGACTTGTCAGGAAAGAATATCAATGACAGCCAGCTGGCTATGATGTTTGCCGTTTGTCATCCATCCATTTCTGCAGAATCACAAATTGCTTTATCACTGAATCTGCTTTGCGGTTTTGGTGCAGATGAAATAGCTGAAGCTTTTTTAACCAGTAAAGATGTTATATACAAAAGGCTGGCCAGGGCAAAGGAAAAACTCAAAGCAGAAAAAGTAAGCATAGAGCAGCCAACTGTTGCTGAAATCAATGAAAGGATGTCAACGGTATTGACTACTTTATATTTATTATTTAATGAAGGTTATTATTCCTCTTCTCAAAACAATATGCTTCGAAAAGATCTTTGCGTGGAGGCTATGCGACTTACCTTTCTGCTGATAGAAAATGAAATTACCAATAGACCTGTTGCGAATGCACTGCTGTCGATTATGTGTTTTCATTCTTCGAGGTTTGAAGCAAGGACAAACCCTGATGGAGAAATCATTTTATATGAAGACCAGGATACCAACCTCTGGGATGGGGAATTGATTGAAAAAGGCGAATATTATTTGAAACTATCAATGAATGAAAATCCACAGTTGTCAAAATACCACCTGGAAGCTGCCATAGCTTATTGGCACACCCAAAAAAATGATACAGTTGAAAAATGGACTTCAGTTCTACACCTTTACAACCGCTTACTGCAAACAGAATACTCACCGATTGCAGCCTTAAACCGCACTTATGCTTTAGCCAAAGCCCATAGCAAAGAAGAAGCGATTGAGGAAGCAGAAAAATTAAGGCTGTCAGGTAACCACCTCTATCACTCCCTGTTGGGACATCTATATATGGACATTGATAATAAGAAGGCCCTTTTTCATTTTGAAGCTGCCCTGGACCTGGCAAAATCGACCGCAGAAAAGTCAGTCATTTCAAAAAATATTAATAGGTTCAATAAAATGATTACCAGTTTATAGCCGTCAAGTAAATAATCACAAAGAAATAAAATAAAGTAATCCCAGAGCTGATATAAAAACTCCGGCTAAAACAAATGACTTGACCGTTGACATTTCCGGGATTAAAAATTTAGTTTTGTCAAATTACGATAAAATTATTCGATATGGTAACAAGTACTTTTGGCAAACGCGCTGTCTTGCTTATTGTTTTATTAATCCTATTAGTAAGCGGCGCCTTTGCCCAGGATAGTACTCTGGTAATTCCTTTGTGGGCAAATGGCGCACCGGGTTTTGAAAATCTGAAGAACGAGCCTGAGCAGGCGAAAGACTGGTGGGTAAGGAATATAAATAATCCATCCGTAGCAGTGTATCTTCCTCCGGCTGATAAGGCGACCGGATCGGCTGTTGTAATATGCCCGGGTGGTGGATTTACCAACCTGGTGTATAATTCTGAGGGAGTTGATGCTGCTAAATTTTTGAATGGTATCGGTGTGGCAGCGTTTGTTTTGAAGTATCGTTTGTTCCGCATGGAAAATTCTCCCTATAAACGGGAGAATGCCGAACAGGATATATTTCGTGCCATGCGATTGGTTAAAAGCAACGCGAAAGAATTTAATATTGATACCAACAAACTGGGCGTAATGGGCTTTTCAGCAGGTGGAGAATTGGCAGGATGGGTTTCTTACAAATTTTCCGAAAACCATTCCACCAATGCAGATGCAATAGATGGCATGAGTGCACGTCCTGCTTTTTCGATATTGATTTATCCCGGTCCGCTTTCAGTTCCGGATTCTGTTCCTTCGAATGCACCACCTGCATTTTTACTTGCAAGCAACGGGGATGATTGTTGCTCGGAGCCTATCATTAAAATCATGGAAATGCACCGCCAGGCTAAAGTGCCGGTTGAAATGCATTTATATGAAAAAGGGGCCCACGCATTTAATATGGGGTACCGTTCACCGTTTGTAACCCTGCAGCAATGGCCGCAGCGCCTCGCAGATTGGATGATGGATAATGGATGGTTGAAGAAAGAGTAATATCTGAGTTGTTCAAATTCACATGCCTCTGCAACAATTTATATTTAATAAACAATAAATTCGTTACTTTTTTATTTACTCAACTTGATATGAAAAAAAATGTCCTTCGTTTTATTGGAACGGTTGCCTGCATCTTCACCTTTTTATCAATTGCATTTGCGCAGAATAATGATGAAGCAATTGAAGCAAAGATTGATCAGCTTGTAAAAAAGATGACCCTTGAAGAGAAAATTGCTATGCTGCATGCTAATTCCATTTTTAATACTGGGGGTGTGGCGCGCCTCGGTATCCCAGGTTTATCAATGGATGATGGTCCTTTGGGAATCAGGGAAGAGCTTAGTCCCGGTGGCGGATGGTCGCCGGCCAACCTTACAACAGATTCAGCAACTTTCTTTCCAAATGGTTCTGCAATTGCAGCCACATGGAATCCTGAAATGGCGAAGAGGTATGGTGTTGCAATAGGCGAGGAGGCCCGAGCACGAAATAAAGATATCCTGTTAGCTCCGGCATTCAACATAGCACGGACGCCACTTTGCGGCCGCACCTACGAATATTATTCTGAAGATCCGTTCTTAAATGCACAGTTGGCAGTGGCTGCCGTAAAAGGAATTCAGAGCCAGCATGTGGCTGCGTGTGTTAAACACTTCGTTTTAAATAACCAGGAAACTGAAAGAGGAAGGGTGAACGTGGAAGTGAGCGAAAGGGCCCTCCGGGAAATATACCTTCCAGCGTTTAAAGCTTCTATAAAAGAGGGCAATGCGTGGACTATCATGTCGGCGTATAATAAAGTACGGGGAAACTATTGTTCTGAAAATCCTTACCTGCTCAATACTATATTGAAAGGGGAATGGGGATTTACAGGAATCGTGATTTCTGATTGGGGTGGTACCCACAGCACGGTAGAGGCAGCCAATAATGGCCTTGATGTTGAAATGGGATCCAGGCCGCCTTATGAAAATTATTATTTTGCCAAACCTTTGCTTGATTCGGTAAGAGCCGGTAAAGTAACTGAAAAAACGATCGATGAAAAAGTGCGTCGAATAATTTGGGTGATTTACAAAACAGCCTTAAGCAGTAACCGTCCTAAAGGATTACTCAATACCTCAGCACATAGCAAGACTGTTTATGATATTGCATCGGAGTCCATTGTATTGTTAAAAAATGAAAAACATCTGTTACCATTACATACAGCCGGTATAAAATCTATTGCCGTTATTGGTGATAATGCTACCCGCACAAATCATTTGGGAGGATTTGGAGCCGGTGTGAAAGCGAGATATGAAATTACTCCATTGCAGGGTCTTCAAAATGCATTGAGGAATAAGGTACAGATAACTTTTGCGCAGGGTTACCGTGCCCGTAAGGTTAATCCAGGAAACAGGAATGTTGATTTGAACCTGCCTGATTCTTCATTGATACAGGAAGCAGTAAACACTGCCAAAAACAGTGATGTGGCGATATTGTTTATTGGAGGAAATCGTGATTATGAGAGCGAAGGCCGCGACCGGAAAGATCTAAGTCTGCCTTTCGGAGAACAAAGTCTAGTGGATGCAGTTACAGCAGTCAATGCTAATACGATCGTGGTGATTATCGGTGGTGCGCCCTACGATTTAAACAAGATAAAAAAGAATAATCATACAATAGTATGGTCGTGGTACAATGGTTCTGAAGGTGGTAATGCTTTAGCAAATGTTTTGACAGGTAAAGTAAATCCTTCCGGCAAATTACCATTTACTTTCCCGGTTGCTTTGGATGAATCGCCGGCCCATTATCTTAATACCTTTCCCGGTGACAGCCTTACTGCCACCTATAAAGAAGGGATCCTCGTGGGCTATCGCTGGTATGATACTAAGAATATTGCTCCATTGTATCCTTTTGGTTATGGTTTATCCTACACCACTTTTAAATATTCATCATTGCATACCACCCGAAAATCATATAAACCGGGTGAAACGATAACGGTTACCCTGAATGTTAGAAACGCCGGTAAAATGGATGGAAAAGAAACGGTACAGTTATATATCGGCAAACGTGGATCGGTTGTGGAAAGGGCTGACAAGGAATTAAAAGCATTTAAAAAGGTGATGGTTCAGGCTGGGAAGGAAGTATCGGTATCATTAAGCATCCCGGTAAACAGTCTTGCTTATTATGACGAAAAAAGAAGCCAATGGGTAGTTGAGCCCGGTGATTACCAACTTATGGCTGGTACCTCCTCAAAGGATATTGAAGTTACGGCTTCTATCAACATGATTGGAGGAAAATAAAAAGAAGTTTTTCTTATTATATGAAAAGATATTTTTTTTTATTGCTGGGTCTATTTACCTGTTTAACCTGTAAATCTCAATTGCAGCGCTTAAAGGTTAGTAAGGATCACCATCACCTCATCACTGCAGATGGAAGACCTTTTTTCTGGGTGGGAGATACAGGCTGGGAATTATTTCACAAATTAAATAAGGAATATGCTACTACTTATTTCAGGAAAAGATCAGAACAGGGATTTAATGTAATACAAGCGGTCGCGCTTGCCGAATTAGATGGTCTGCATACACCCAATGTTTACGGCAATCTTCCTTTCATGGATGATGAACTTAACCGACCAAATGAAAAGTACTTTCAATATATAGATAGTCTCATTGATATTGCAGCGGGATATCATTTATATATTGCCTTGCTACCAACATGGGGTGATAAGGTTTTCAAAGATGCATGGGGCAGGGGGCCCGAAATATTCAATCCTGAAAACGCACATGAATATGGGAAATGGATTGGAAATCGTTATAAAGACAAAACCAATATCATCTGGATAATAGGTGGCGACAGAGACCCAAGACAGGGTACAAAGGATGTGGCTATATGGAGGGCTATGGCAAAAGGAGTTGAGGAGGGCGTAGGTGGTCCGGATAAAGCGCTTATGACTTTTCATTGCCAGCCTAAGGGAACCGGTTCTTCATCTCAATGGTTTCAAGACGACAAATGGCTGGATATGAATTTGCTCCAAACTGGTCATTGCCGCGATACCCCTGTTTGGGAGATTGTTGGGGCTGATTACAACCGTAAACCCTCCAAACCGGTATTGAACGGAGAATGTATCTATGAAGAAATGCCGGTTTGCTTTAATGCAAAAGAATTAGGGTATGCCAGCGCTTACGATGTGCGAAAGGCTGCATATCTTTCTGTGTTTGCCGGTGCCTGCGGGCACACATATGGCTGCGGTCCGGTGATCTTCTTTGGTGATAAGGGCAGTAATTTATTTGCCAACCTGCATGGCTGGAAGGAGGCGCTTGATTTTGCGGGTGCAAATGAAATGAAATATTTGCGTGCCCTGGTTGAATCAAGGACTATGCTGGATCTTGTTCCTGATGAACACATACTGATGGATGAAGGCAGTTGCGACGCAGAACGAATACAGGCGATTCGCGGCAGGAACTATGCATTCGTTTACAGCGCTTATGGCGATCCCATTCTCATAAAACCACATTCAATTTCAGGAAAAAGGGTAAGAGCGACTTGGTACGACCCAAGAACCGGCAAATCAACAATAATCGGCTTATATAATAATAATCAGCAAATGAGTTTCACACCGCCTCTGCCCATTAATTCTCCTGTGCCTTCTCAAAGGGAAGATTGGGTGTTGATATTGGATGATGCTTCACGAAAATAGTAAGAATTTTTTTTCCTCGCATAGGTCAGGAGAATTGCGCCGGGTGAGAATTGCGAACCAGTGACAGGCCACTAATGTCCCCATTATCATAATGTTTTTATTGAGTGGTCAGACATCTTCACATATACATTGCCGTTATCACCGGTTTTTTAACATTCCAATCAACCCAAGCCAATCGCCATATCTTTCTATCCATGTGTCTGTTGGAATATTTTGTTTGTGCATGCCAAATCCATGACTTCCTTTTTCATAAATATGTAATTCAGCAGGTTTTTTTGCAGCAAGCCACCAAAGAGCCTTATATTCAACGGCGGCGCAGCAGGATACACATAATAAATTATGAATCCCAGTATGTTTACCAAAAAAAATATCAACGAGAACTTAAGAAACCCTTCGCGGCTTCTGTAAAATAGTTAGATTGCAAATAAAAGAGGAACCGGAACCCAGCATAAATAAAGAAAACCAATCAATGCATCTTAAGAACGGATTAATGTTGCATCAAGAATTCATTGGGAGTTAAGACAGTTTTACCTTAGTCTATCCCAAATAAATG
>ODAK010008042.1_pt1 | contig 10585 bp, 14 predicted proteins | sample 1539591 | NCBI WGS metagenome assembly ODAK01 (sample SAMEA3539303, study PRJEB22396) | soil metagenome | biome: tundra; feature: field; material: soil | place: USA | collected 2010-05 | depth 0.15 m | reverse complement strand
GGGCGTCATCGTCACCTGGCTCGGCAGAGACCATCGCGACCGACGCAACCAAAGGGTCGGCATCTCGCGTCGAGCGTCTACAAGATGAAGGACTGCGCGGGACCAGTCGGGGACCCTGCGCCCTGCCCTGAGCTTCGCGACGAGGTCTTCGCCGATGGCCATCTGCACCACGGCCCGGACCTCGGCGTCACGGCCGAAAAATCCGCGCAACTCGCTCCGCGGCCAGGTGACGAGAGGGGTCTTCTCCGCCGCCACCAAGTCGGCATTCGCCGTCTGTCCCGTGAGGAAACTCATCTCCCCCACAAAGCACCCGGGGCGCAGCTCGACGGCCAGGTGCTCCCGCTATCTCGACCCGCGCGCGACCCTCGGCGATGACCATGATCCGATTGACCCCCTGGCCGTGCGTCACGATGCGCTGGTCGGCGGCGACATCTTCCCCGCGCGCGATGCGCAGCAGCTTCGCGAACTCGCACTGCGTGAGGCTACGGAATGCGAGCTGGTAGAGCCGCAGCTCGTCGGGCGAAAGACGTACGGGCCGGCGCTCGAGCAGCAGCACCTGGATCTGCCGCAGATTGATCGCGAGGAAGACGACGTTCCAGCCGATCGCGGCCCAGAGCGGGACCGGCAGCAGCGCGTAGTAAGCGATGAGGACGCTGCCTGCGACCACCGTGAGGAGGCGCAGCCAGAGGATCTCCTTCACCAGGTACGAGATGACATAGAGAACGTTGGCGATGTGGATGAGGACGACCAAGAGCCGCAATTTCGGACCTCGATGCACTCCGTACGGCGCCAGTTGAGGACAAGCTTCGCGAGCGCATCGGTTTCGATCCGCTCGGCGAGGCGCAAGGAGCCCCACGCCTGCTCGTCGATGCTGGTGCGACAGGCCGGGCACTCGACCGCGTTGCGGAGCGAGCGGCTTCCCCCGAAAGGGGCTCGCCGCTCTGCGTTCGGATGCTTCGACAAGCTCATCATGGGGCTGTCCTTTCCGGTCGGCATGAAGACGGGGAGTTTGAAGACGAAGCCACGATGGCGGGCGGGAGCGCGGTCCCTCAACTGGGCGAGTCACCGCGAGCTGCCCCGTCCGCGTTCCTCGCTGCGATCAGCCAGCGATTCGGCTGCGCGAGCGGCGTCGTCGGCGGTGACCGCTCCGCAGCCCTAATCGTCCAGGCTGCCCATGGTGAGGTTGACGGTCGTCCCCGTCATGCCGCTCGCCCCGTCGGACGCCATGAACGCCGCCACGTTGGCCATCTCGGCGAGCGTCATGAGCCGTCGCCCGTGGGTCCTGCTGGCGAGCAGCTGCTGCCATGCCGGAGTCGGTGCGCAAGTAGACTCCGAACGCGGGCTGACCGTTGGCTCTCGTCGGTACGAGGTCGTGCTTCCGACCCGCGCGGAAGATGCTCGCGCAGAAGCGGGCCGCGAGGTCTCGGCCCTCGTATTCGTTGGGGATCGGAGGCATCGAGATGAAGACGTCGTCCGTCAGAAGGGCCACCACCGCGTCGACATCGGCGGACTCCCACGCGCGGACGAACTTCGCCGCAATCGCGTCCTCGGAAGGCGAGCCCGCAGCGGGAGGCCGTTGGCGGTCGCCGGTTGCCGGCCGTCGCTCCTGCAGGTTGGCACGGGCCCGCTTGAGGGCGCTGTTCACCGAATCGACCGTCGATTCCAACATGTCGGCCACCTCGCTCGCCTCGAAGCCGAGAATGTCGCAGAGGATGAGAACGGCGAGCTGGCGATGCGGCAGGACCTGCAGAGCGGTTACGAAGGTTAGGGAGATGGACTCGGTCTGCTCGTAGCGGGCTTCCGGACCGAGGGGCACATCGATCGCACCCATGAGCAGGGCGTCGGGGAATGGCTCGAGCCATGTGACCTCGCCGAGACGGGTCGGCTCGGGCGGCTCAACGCCGGGAATGTCGTACGCCTTGGCCGGTCGTCGCTTGGCCGAGCGACGCGCGTTGAGGCACCGGTTGGTGGCGACCTTGTAGAGCCAGGTGCGGAGCGAGGCGCGTCCTTCGAATCGTCCTAGGCCTTGCCACGCGGCCAGCAGCGTCTCTTGGAGGACGTCCTCGGCATCGTGGAAGGATCCGAGCATCCGGTAGCAGTGCACCTGAAGCTCCCGGCGGTGCGGCTCGGTTAGCGTAAGCGCTGCACGAGCAGGCGGCTTTCCGCGTCGCTCTCGGAAGTTGCAGGCTACCGCGCATGACCGAGCATACGCGGGCGAAATGGGTAAAACGAATGCTGGAGTGGCGTGAGAGCGGGCTATCGGTCGAAGACTTCACGGCGGGGAAGGACTACGCCGCGGCGAGTCTTCGATGGGCCGTCTCGCAGGTCGTCGCCGAGAAGGCGGCGAAGGTGTCCCCTCCGCCTGCGCCCCCGAGGGCTCCGCGAAAGCGACGTGCAGCGGAGAGAGCGACTGCACCGGCACCTCTGGCGCCGCGGTTCGTACCGGTCCGCGTGCGAGGCGTTGAGCCGTTTGGCGCCGCCATGGTCGTCGAGGTGGGCGGCGCGCGGATCCGCGTGACCCGAGGCGTGGACCTCGCGCTCCTCGGCGACGTCGTTCGTATTCTCCAGGAGGGCGTTCGATGATCCCGTCGGGCGTCCAGGTCTTCGTCGCGCTCGAGCCTGTCGACATGCGCTTCGGATTCGAGCGTCTCAGCGGCATGGTTCGAGAGCGCATGGGCTACGAGCCGCGGAGCGGCGCGCTCTTCGTCTTCGTCGGGCGACGACGTCAGCTCGCGAAGATTGTGTTTGCGGATGCGACGGGCACCTGCATCTTCACGAAGCGCCTCGACACCGGATTGTTCTCGCTGCCGCCCGCGCCGGCGGCGGACGCCTCGCACGTGGAGATCGACGAGGCGACGCTCGATGCGCTCCTCGACGGCCTCGCGCTCGCGCCGGCGTCGGAGTCATCGCTCCCGCGACGATCGCGTCGTTCGCGCGTTCATTGACCTCGCGCGCGAGAAACCTCGCATTAGGTCTGGACAGCGATCTCGTCGGTGCATACAGAGTCGCTCGTGGACGTCGACGCGACGAGCACCGAGGTTGCCGATGGCGATGCACGCGTCGTCGCCCTTGCCGCCGAGGTCGCGTCGCTCCGCGGGGAGCTCGCGCGTGCTCAAGGCGCGCTCGCGAATCTTCGCGTTCGTTACCACCAGCTCCTCGAAGAGCTGCACCTGATCAAGCGTCGCCTCGTGGTCGCGAAGGCCGAGCGGCTCGACGACGTGGCCGCGGCGCAGCTCGCGTTCGACAAGCTCCTCGCCGAGACGCAGGCGATCGAGAAGGTGCTCGACGCGGCGGGCGGCGCCGAAGACAACGGCAACGGCAACGGCAACGAGGACGACGCGACCGCGAAGCCGAAGGACGAGCGCCGACGTCGGACCGGCCCGCCGCCGACCGGTCGGCGCAAGCTCGATGAGAGCGGCCTGCCCCTGGTGCGCGTCGAGCTTCCAGATCCCTCCCTCGAGGGCAAAGCCGAGCGTATCGGCGTGGACGAGACCTCACGCGTCGCCTACGAGCGCGGTGGGTACCGGCGTCTGGTCGTCGCCCGCATCGTGTACAAGCAGGACGCGCCTGAGGAGTCAGCCAAGACCGAGGGGGGGATCGCGGCTGCGCCGAATCCCTCCTTCCGCATCGTGACCGCGCCTGCGCCGAAGGAGATCCTCAAGCGGGGCATGCTCGCCCCGTCGATGATCGCGCACCTGCTGGCGATGAAGTACGTCCTCGGCGTTCCGTTCCACCGCTACGAGCAGCAGTGTGCCTGTGAGGGCTTCTCGCTCGATCGGGGCACGATGTGCCGGTATGCCGAACACGTCGGCGCGACTCTCGGCTGCATCGTCGAGGCCGCGCGCAAAGAAGCCATCGCGACGGCGTTCTGCTTGTCGACCGACGCGACCGGCGTGGCGATCCAGCCCACCCGACTCGAGGATGGTAAGCGACAGCCTTGCCGCAAGGGGCACTTCTTCGTCACGCTCGCGGACAAGGATCACGTGTTCCTCGACTTCCAGGCGAAGCACACCAGCCTGACGGTCTGGAACATGTTCAAGGGGTTCTCCGGCTACGTGCAGGCCGACGCCCACGTCATCTACGACGCGCTCTTCAAGGGTGTCCCGCCGCAGGGCGCCGAGGAGACGCAGAGCGAATGTGGACCTCCTCCGATCGAGGTCGGATGCTTTTCGCATGCCCGGAGGAAATACTGGGAGGCCGCCATCTGCCGGCATCCGCTCGGCCTCGAAGGCGTGCGTCGAATCGACGCGATCTTCGACGCCGACCGCGGCCTCACGAAGCTCGCCCCCGCGCAGCGCAAAGAGCGACGCGACCAGACGGTGCGGCCCCTCGTCGACGCCTTCTTCGTCTGGGCGCGCGGCGAGTACGGCAAGCTCGAAGGCCGCGGGCTCGTCGCGACCGCCCTCGGCTACTCCGTCCGTCAGGAGCAAGCCCTTTGCAGGTTCCTCGATGACGGGCGCCTCCGCATGGAAAGTCGGGTCGGGGGCCGGCGCGGTGGCGTACAGGCTGCCCTTGGCTGTGTCCGCCGTTTCCGGCTTCGTGCCCGTGTAGGGTTAGCCATCGCTCCGTTTCCGGCCCCCGCCACATCGAACCGGACAGGCGGATTTCCCGCATCCGGCTCACCGCGAGGGTGTCATCGCATCGGGTTTATGCGTCCGTCTCAGTCGGCGCCGCTTTCGCGCGACGGCTGTAGTAGCGGACCTGGTAGTCGTCGAAGAGACCCCAGGCCCCATATACCGTCCCGCTACTCCACCTCGTCCAACCGAAGCCCCTTCGCTTCAACTTCTTAACCGCGAACCGCCTGACCTTGAGCTCGACGGCGTTGCGAACGACGTCGAGTTCTCGGCTGGAGTTGCCGACGCGGAAGTAGTTCACCCACCCGCGAACGATCGGGTTCACGCGAGCTACGGCGTCCCGCACCGCGAGGTGCTGGCTTCCGCGTAACGTGTTCCGGACCTTCCGCAGTACTTCGAGGACTTTCTTCCGCTTCGGGCTCGTGTGCGGGTACCCTTTCTGGGCGGTCGGATTCGGTTGCCACCGGATCGTGAAGCCCAGGAACGCGAAGCTGGCCCGTGGAGCAGTGAGCGTCACCGTCCGCGTCTTCTCCGCATTCAACGACACGCCAATCGCCGCCGCCTCCCGGCGGATGCGTTCGAGCGCGCGGTCGGCCCAACGTCGCCCCTTGCGGGAGTCGAATGTCAGGACGACCATGTCGTCGAGGTAGCGCACGTACGTCAGGTAGCCGTATCCGCGACCGAGGATGTGGTCGAGATCGTTCAGCGCCACGTTCGCGAGCAGTGGGGAGAGCGGTGATCCTTGAGGGATCCCCCTCTTGCCGGTGCTCTTCAGGAACTGCTTGATCAGGCCGAGCACTCGGTCGTCTTGGATTCTCCGAGCGACCTTCGCGAGCATCGGCGCGTGCCGGATGTCGTCAAAGAAGCTCTTCAGATCCACGTCGACGACCAGGTGCTTCTTCCACATCAATCCTGAACGCACCTCGGAGATCGCGTCGTGGGCGGACCGACCCGGCCTCGCCCCGTAGGAGTGTCGCGAGAAGTCGGCTTCGAAGATGGGTTCCAGAAGTAGCCGGAGGGCGCCCTGCACCACGCGGTCTCGGATCGTGGGGATCGAGATCACGCGGACCTTGCCGCCCTCCTTCGGGATCTCTCTTCGTCGGTACGGCCGGGGCTTGTACGTGCCGTCGCGCAGTTCCGCAGCGAGTTCCGCCAGGAACTCCCCGCGGCCGCGGCCCTCGATGGTCTCGAACGTCTCGCCGTCGGCCCCGGGGGCGCCGCGATTGCGCTTGGCCTCCAGGTAGGCGGCTTCGAGCGTGTTGAGCTTCACGAGGTGCACGTGCAGACCCCAGAATCGATGCTCGGGGGCAGACTTCGCCCGATGGCCTATCCGCCGTTGAAGCTCCTGCGTTGTGATCGTGGGCTTTCTCATCCCGCGCGCCTCGCTTCGTCCTCGGAGTACCCTCGGTAGGGTCCCTTTGCTCGGCGGGCGTTACCCCGCGTCGTCGCTCGTACGGACCCATCCGCCAGGCTCTCGCCTTCGCCGCGCTTCGCCTCTCGGCTCGCGCGACTACCTTGCTTCCGCCGGATTTCTCGACGGGGCGAGGAGCCCTTCCCTGCTTCAACCCATGGCCTTGTGCGCGTGCCGTCGCCTTTACCCCGCCGAGCGGTGACTCCCCTTGGTCGTCGTCGGGAGCCACCTGCTGCCTTCGCCCGTATTGTGCGGGCTCGGCGCTCGGAGCCATCTTCTTTCGGGGCCTCAACCGGTCGTTCATCTCGTCGTTACGGCCCGCGCACTCGCACCCCCCGCTTGCCGGGGGGCTTCGTCGGTGGGCTTCGCCCGTGGGGTCTCCCCAGTGGGCGCCACCCAAGCTATGCGGCTTCGACCTTCTACCGCTTCGGGACTCTCACCCTACGGATCCATGGGTACCTCCAGGCATCACACAACTCCGCAGAGCGCGAACTCAGGGCGATCGCCGTCGGTCGTCGTGCTTGGATGTTCTACGGCTCGGACGATCACGCCGGCGCGGCCGGCAACATCCTCTCGCTCGTCGCCTCGTGCAAGCTGCACGACCTCGACCCCGAACTGTACCTCTCCGAGATCATCCGCATCGTCCCGTACTGGCCTCGCGACCGGTATCTCGAACTCGCACCCAAGTACTGGCGCGCCACGCGGGCACGACTCATCCCCAAAGAACTCGAGCTGCCGCTCGGCCCCATCACCGTGCCCGCGACGCCCCCGAAAGAGCAGCCCACGCCGGACTGAACGACCGCTGTCCACGCACCGGAGCATGCGCCGTGGCGCGCCGCCTCGCCAGGACGCCTCTTCGTGCAGCGCTTACGCCCAATCGACGCCCTCGTCACGAAAGATCAACATCGCGGTCTTCCGCGTATCGGTGTCGTTGTCGGTCTCGTTGCCGTGGCTGTCGCTGTTGTCGGGGGACATTGCACGCTCCTCAAGCTGCCTTCGGGTACGGCTCGCCGGTACCGGTCATGATGTAGCTCGCCAGGCTGCGCAGGAAGTACGGCCACGCCTCGCTGCATCGTTCGTAGACTTCATTCTTGGCGGGGTAGCCCAAGTGGACCCGGGTCCCGGTCGCCGTCTCGCCGAGCTCCATCGCGAGCGTGGTGCCGAGCCAGTCGGCGTTGTTCTCGTGCGCGATGCACGTCATCAGGATGCCGCTTCCGTCGCAACGGTCGACCTGGAATGTGACCAAGCGCGTCTCGCTCGGCACCGCGAACCGAAACGTCGCTTGTTTGCCGTCGAAGTCGGCGTCCTGCGCCCACTACGCGCGGTAGCCGGACTCCGTGGTGATGGCGGTGCGAACGCGGGCGAGCGGGGTGGCGATGTCGATCGTGCTGTCGATGGTGAACATGGTCTTTGTCCTTTCACGGGGTCGTCGAATGAGCCGCGCGGTTCCGGACAACGACTTGCAAGACATCGAAACTACACGACTTCGGTTCGCGACCAATCGACGTTGACGCCGCCGAGCAGGCTGTCCAGGCCGCCGTGCGCAGCGCACATCAGAGGAAAATTGTCCGGCGCCATCCCGCCCGAACGTTTCGGGGTTGGAGGTGCCACCATGGCAACCGTTTCTATCGGCAATCACTCGAATGTCGTCGCCCATCACTCCGACCAGGAGCGCATCCGCGCCTTTTACCAGGGCGTGCTCGGCTGCGTTCTCACGAAGGAGTCCGCGAACGTGGACTACATCAAGTTTCACCAGGGGTTCTTCCTCGCCGTGCTCTACCAGGACGCGGTGCCGACCCAGGAGCAGCTCAGGCAGTCGATCTGGCTCGAGCTACGCTCGGACGAACCGGCAGAGCTGCGCAAGAAGATCGTCGACTTCGGCGTGACCGAGATCGACATGCCCGGCGCCGACCACCTCTACTTCCAGGCTCCGGGGGGCCAGGTGTTCCGGCTCGTCCGCACCGGCGAGGATCTCTCGCGATTCGAGAAGTAAGGGAGACGACGATGAACACTACAATCACCCCCAGGGACACGAACATGACCAACGACAACCAGGCAGTGGCCAAGCGCCCCGTGACTGCGCACGTCAGCTCGGCGCCGGTCGCGCGCGCGGTGACGGATGGCGACATCGTGCTCGCGACCGTCGACGTCGCCGCACCGCCGGAGCGCGTGTTCCGCGCGCTGACGACCGACGAGATGGAGCGCTGGTGGGGCGCGCCGGGCGTGTACACCATCGAAGCGTGGAAGGCCGACCTGCGGGTCGGCGGAGCTTGGAGCCTCGTCATCCGTCTACCCGATGGCACCGCGCTCCCGGCGAGTGGCGAGATCCTGCAGGTCGACGCGCCGTCGAAGCTGGTGCAGACGCGGCGTTACGACTGGGATCACCCGACGCTCGGGCGCCGCGTGACGAAGGTGACCACCTCGCTGACGCCGATCGAGACGGGAACGCGGGTGACCGTGCGTCACGAGGACTTCGGCAGCAGCGAGACTGCGATCGAGCACGCGGGGGGATGGGAGCGTCTCCTCGACTGGCTCGGCGAGTATCTGGCAGAGGAGAAGCGAGGAGCACGATGAGTCAGTTCGTCTTTCTGTACCGCGAGGCCAGGACCCCTTCGCCCCAAGAGCTCGAGTCGCGGATGGCGAAGTGTCTCGTGTGGTTCAAGGATCTCGAGAAAAATGGCCACCTCGCCTACTACGGCCATCCGCTGAACCGGACGGACGGCGGCGTCGTTCGAGATGCGAAGGGAACCGTGACCGACGGCCCCTACGCCGAGACGAAGGACATCGTGATCGGCTTCTCCCTGATCGAGGCGAAAGACTTCGACCAGGCCGTGAAGCTCGCGGCGGCATGTCCGCTCGTCGCGGGCGGCTGCCTCATCGAAGTGCGGCCGGTATTGAAGCTCTAGTGGAGGCCGACGGTCCGTTCTACCGCAGGGAGAGGGCGCGCCTGCTCGCGGCGCTCACACGCGTCTTCGGCGTCGAGAATCTCTCGCTCGCCGAAGACGTGGTGCAGGAAACCCTCGCGAAAGCCTTCGAGGCATGGGCCTTCGGCGGGGTGCCGGAGCATCACTCGGCCCTGCTCATGGCCTCGGCGAAGAATCGCGCGCTCGATGTCTTCCGGCGCGAGCGCACGGCGCGCAAGTTCGCGCCCGCGCTCCAGCACCTCATCGAGAGCGAATGGACGCTGCGGCCCGCCGTGGAGGAGCTCTTTCTGCCGCCGGCGCTGAAGGACGACGAGCTGCGGATGATGTTCTCGTGCAGCCATCCGCATCTGGCCGAGGAGGTGCAGGTCGCGCTCATCCTGAACATGCTCTGCGGTTTCGGAGTCGAGGAGATCTCGCGCATCTATCTCGCGAGCGTCGCGGCAGTCGAAAAGCGCATCTCGCGCGGGAAGAAGGTCCTCGGCGCGTCGCAGCGTCTGTTCGATCTGACCGCCGAGGACTTTGCCCCGCGGCTTTCGGCCGTGCATCGCGCGCTGTACCTGCTCTTCAGCGAGGGGTACCACGGCGCGAGCGACGAGGCGGTCATCCGCGCGGAGCTCTGTCGCGAGGCATTGCGGCTGGCGCGCTTGCTCGTCGACCATGCGCCGGCGGCAACGTCCGCGACGTACGCGGTCGCCGCGCTGATGTACCTCGACGCCGCGCGCTTGCCGGGTCGTACCGATGAGATCGGCGATCTGACCGCACTCTTCGAACAAGATCGCTCGCGTTGGGACGGCAGGCTCATCGCGGATGGGCTCGCGCTCCTCGAGCAGTCGGCCATGGGCAGCGAGCTTTCCGAGTACCACCTCGAGGCGGGGATCGCGGGGATGCACGCGACGGCGAGCCGCTTTGAGGACACGCGATGGGGCGAGATCGTGGGCCTCTACGACATGCTCCTGAAGGTGCGACCTTCACCCGTCGTGGCGCTGAATCGCGCCATGGCCATCGCCCAGCTCGAAGGGCCGGAGAAGGGCCTCGAGGCCATCGAAGCCATCTCTGGAATCGAGCGACTCGAGGACTATCCCTTCTACGCCGCGGCGCTCGGCGAGCTCGAGCTGCGGTGCGGGAGGAGCGAGGCGGCCCGCGCGCACTTCCAGGAGGCGCTCGACCTGGCTCGCAACGAAGCGGAGCGGCGATTCCTCGCGCGTCGTGTCGAGGACTGCGCGGGCGGAAAGCCCGCAATCAGCCGAGCGACGCCGCGGTGAGGCCAGCGCGACGGCCGCCCCCAGCTCTCGAACAGGGGGTGGAGGCTCAAGACGCGAAGGCGCTCGGCACGCTGGAACATGATGGGCTGTCCGTCGAGGTTCCGGATCCGGGCCGCCCCTTGCGGCGGCAGAGGCATGGCCTCTGCCGGCGCACTCAGCGGTCTATGTACTCGGGCAGATCGACCTCCGTCTCCGCGGGCCAGGAGTGCGTCGTCCCGAGCGGCAAGCCCTTGCCGTGGTAGACCCGCGCCCGCCCCGATGCGCGCTGTGCGCGTGCAGGGCGGACGGGAGGTTTCGAGGGTGACAGGGCGAACAATCGCAGGTTCTTTGGCCGGGGCAGGCTCCCTCCTCGGCATCGCGCTCCTTTGCGTCGAGGTGTGCACGCCGGGCGCGCTCGGCTGCGCCACGCACCAG
>ODAK010008041.1_pt1 | contig 10586 bp, 6 predicted proteins | sample 1539591 | NCBI WGS metagenome assembly ODAK01 (sample SAMEA3539303, study PRJEB22396) | soil metagenome | biome: tundra; feature: field; material: soil | place: USA | collected 2010-05 | depth 0.15 m | reverse complement strand
TTCCTCCCGGTGTGGTCACCGTGACGTCGACGGTGCCGACGGGCTCGACGGGGGCGGCGGCGGTGATCGAGGTGTCGGAGTTGACGATGACCGAACTCGCCGGTGCCGAACCGAAGGTGACGGCGCTCGCCCCGGTGAGGTTGGTGCCGGTGATCGTGACCGAGGTGCCTCCGGTGGTCAGGCCCGAGGTCGGCGAGAGACCGGTGACGGTGGGGGCGGGCGGGAGCGAGAACGAGAACTGGTCAGCGGTGGTGGTGGCGCTCGTTCCTCCCGGTGTGGTCACCGTGACGTCGACGGTGCCGACCGGCTCGACGGGGGCGGCGGCGGTGATCGAGGTGTCGGAGTTGACGATGAACGAACTCGCCGGTGCCGAACCGAATGTGACGGCGCTGGCCCCGGTGAGGTCGGTGCCGGTGATCGTGACCGAGGTCCCCCCGACGGTGAAGCCCGAGCCGGGGCTCACGACGTCCACGACGGGGGGCGGCACGTAGGCGAACACGTCCGCGGTGGTGATGGCGCTCGTACCGCTGGCGGTCGTGACCGTGAGGTCCACGGTGCCCGCCGGGCCGGCCGGGGCCGTGGCGGTGACAGACGTGGCGGAGTTCACGGTGAACGAGGTGGCCGGAACCGAACCGAAGGTGACGGCCGTCGCACCGGTGAGGTTGGTGCCGGTGATCGTCACCGATTCGCTGCCGGCGAGCGGGCCCGACGAGGGGCTCAGAGCTGTCACGGTGGGAACGGGTGGGGGTTCGAAGAGCTGCTCGAACGTGGCGAGGGCATGGGGGAACGAACCGTCGGAGAGCGAGTGCATTCCGTCGCGCGCTTCGTCGTCGGAGAAGTAGATGAAATAGCCGACATGGTTCGACGGGGTCGTCACGAAGTTGTAGATGTTCCTCACGTAGGTCGGGTCATCGCCGAGTCCGTGGCCGTCGGTCCTGTACCAGCACCCCCACTCGGGCAGGCCCACCTGCTTGTTGTGGGCCGTTGCGAAGGCTGCGATGGCGTTCAGGCTGTCAAAGGTGTACTTCGCGTTGTTCGAGGTGCCCACGATGTTGCTCCACGTGGTCGCCGTGTTCGTGGCGAGGTTGTTCGGAGTGTAGGAATAGTCCTCGTCGTAAGGATCGCTGCTGATGTAGTCGACGAAGCTGTCCCCGGGATATGCCGTGGCGATGTTCCAGCCCTGGGCTTGGACGGAGCCCCAATCGAATCGGAAGTTCGCGCCCGGTACGGCGCGCATCTGGGTCACCCAGGTCTGAAAGGCGTTGGCGTAGGCGGCGGGGTTCTTCTGCGCTGACCACGGATACCAATTGCCGTTGAATTCCCAACCCAGGCGGATGATGGCATTGCCGATGTGGGCGGCCACAAGGCTCTGGGCGATCGATGTGGCTGAGCTCTTGAGACTTGTGAGTGTGCGAGAGGAAAGATTTCCCGAATTCGGGAACGAAGTCCCGGTGGGGATGATCCCGACACCGAGCACCAACCGAACGCCATAGGAAGCCCACGTCGCCGCGTTGGTCTGGACACTGCTCACCATGTGGGCCCAGCTGTCGAAGGCGGCGTACTGCTCGGTCATGGGATCGGTCGGAGCGCCGTAGGCCTGCGGGCTCTCGTCGGCGGCGGTTCCGAACGCGAACCCGAACGGTGGATAGGCGAGGGGAGGCGCGGCGGTGAAGGTGAAGTAGTCCGACGACGTCACCCCGCTGACACCTCCGGGCGTGGTGACGGTGATGTCGACCGTCCCCGAAGAGCCGGCCGGCGCGAGCACCGTCAGCGACGTTCCCGTGGAACCGACCGTGAACCCGGTCGCCACCGTGGATCCGAAGCTCACGACCGTCGTCCCCGACAGGTTGGTGCCGTTGACGGTGACCGACGTCCCCGCCGGGCCCCAACTGGGGCTGACGGTTGTGACGGTGGGAGGGGACGCGGCCACCGCGTCGGACACCAGCCATCCGAGTCCCAAGAAGACGCTCAGCACCGCGGCCAGGCACACCGAACGACGAAGGACGCGCCGGGTCGGTCGTGCCACCGGCCCGGCCATCGATCGATTCACGTCACTGCGCATCCCTGCTCCCCGAGATGGGCTGCCTGTGGCAGTCCCTCATTGAACGATCGGCCCGCACCCCTGATCCACCCTCTCCTGCGGGGGAGATCGCGGCTGAGCCCGCGTCAGCCTGGAGTGATAAGCCCGGAGTGATCAGCCTGCCGTGAACTTGAGCTTGTCCTGTTCCCAGAACGACCGCAGCGAGACGAGCTTGCCGTCGGCGTTCACCTTGTAGATGTTGGCGATCTGGACGATCCCGACCTGATTGCCGGGAAGGGTGATGCGGATCTCGCCGATGTTGGCCACCTCGTCACCGCACTCGATGGACTGGCGGATGGTGAACTTGAGGCTCTCGCTCTGCGAGATCACGTTGTCGTAGAAGGCGGTGATGGCTGCCTTGCCGCGCTGGCCCTTGCCGTCGGCGTCGAAGAACGACGGTCCCACGGGGTCCTCGACCACGGCGTCGTCGGCGAACAGCGCCAACCACCCTTCTCGGTCCTTGGCCTCGGACATCTCCATCGACTTCTTCGACATCTCGAGTGCTGTGCCCATCGAGTCGCCTCCCCTGAGCGTGCGTGCCTTTATGTATGGGTGCTGGATGTATGCGTGCTGCATGCGAGCCCGATGCGGACCGAATAGAGATCTGGGACTACGACTTCAATTTGGTGATCACCGAGTCGGCGAACCGGCGAAGGTTATCGATCTTGTCCTGCAAAGGCTCGATGTCGGGGCCCACCACATAGGGCCAGCGGAACCCGACGATGACGTCGGTCACACCCTGCTCCTCGAGGCGGCGAACGCCGTCGACGCTGAAGGCGTCCATCGAGATGACGTGGGTCTCGAAGGGCGCGGCCTCGCGTCCCGCTTCGGCTCGGAGCTCGCCCAAGCGAGAGAGCAACCCGGGGAGGTCGGCCGGATCGCCCCCACCGTGCATCCAGCCGTCGCCCATGACCGCGGCCCGGCGCAGGGCGGCCTCCCCGTGACCACCGATGAGGATCGGCACCGGTTTGGCCGGGGCCGGGGACATCTTCACGGCCGGCACGTCGAAGACCTCGCCGTGGTATTCGAAGAACCCCCCGGCGGTGAGCCCCCGGATGACCTCGATGCATTCGTCCATGCGCTTGCCCCGGCGCGCCCAGGGGACGTCGAGGAGCTCGTAGTCCTCGGGCCACGGGCTCGTCCCCACCCCGAAGAGGAACCGGTCCCCGGTGAGGACCGCCACCGACGCGACCTGCTTGGCCACCATCACGGGATGGCGGATGGGGAGCTTCACCACGAAGGTCACGAACCGAAGCGTCGTGGTCACCGCCCCCAGGGCCGGGATGAGGCTGAAGGGCTCGATGAAGGGCTTGTCCTCGAGGAACTCCCGCGACCCGTCGGGGTTGAACGGATAGGTCGTGTCGGACTGGCGCGGGTAGGCGATGGAGTCGGGCACGACGAAGGTGTCGTAACCAGCGTCCTCCGCCGCCCGGGCCAGCGGCGCGTAGAACGCCGGGTCGGTCATGGACTCGGCGTAGCTGAAGCGCATTGGGAGGCCTCGGTCTTCGGGAGAAGGTCGGTGAGGGTATGGGGGTCGGTGAGGGAGCCTGGGGTGAGGGCCCGATGCGGCTCAGGCGTTGGGCTTGTCGCCCGATGTCGCCGCCTTGCGGATCTGCTCGAGACGGTCGATGAGCCCCATGCGCTCCTGGCCCACCTCGTCGAACCGCGCCGCGATCAGTTCGGGCGTCCAGCGGCCGTCGGTGCGCATTTCGCGCACCTCGACGGGCTGGTTCCACACCGCGATGCGTCCCCCCACGGCGGTGTAGACCTGTCCCGTGACGTCCTTGGCCGCGTCCGAGAGAAGGTAGACGACGAGGGGGGCGACGTCCTCGGGCTCGCCCATCTCGGCGAGCTCCATGGGCACGTTGGCCGACATGCGGGTGCGAGCCACCGGGGCGACGGCATTGGCGCGCACGCCGTAGCGGTGCAGGCCGACCGCGGCCGACCGCACCAGCGACACGATCCCACCCTTCGCGGCGGAGTAGTTGGCCTGGGCCACACTGCCGGCGAAGGCACCCGAGGTGAAGCCGATGAGCGAGCCCGACTCCTGCTTGCGCATGACCGCCGCGGCGTGGCGGAACACCGTGAAGTGTCCCTTCAGGTGGGTGGCGATCACGGCGTCGAACTCGTCCTCGGACATGTTGAACAACATCCGCTCGCGCAAGATGCCCGCCACCGCCACCACCCCGTCGATGCGGCCCCATCGCTCGACGGCGGTGTTCACGATGCGCTCGCCGCCCGCCATGGTGCTCACGTCCTGGGCGACCGCCACGGCCTCGCCGCCCGCGCCCTCGATCTCCTTCACCACCGCGTCGGCGACCTCGCTGGTGGGGTCCTCGCCGGCGAGGCCCACCCCGATGTCGGCCACCACGACCTTGGCGCCCTCGGCCGCGCAGGCCAGAGCGCAGGCCCGGCCGATGCCGCCGCCCCCGCCTGTGATCACGATCGCCTTGTTCTCGAGGTACCCAGCCACGTCGCCTGCCGCTCCTGTCCTGGTTCGTCTGTTTGTCTGGTCGGAAATCTGACGGGACGTTAGTCGGCGGGGCCACGCACTCCCCAGCCGACGCCGAGCGCCAGCCTGACGCCTGTGTCCGGATTTCGGCCGAGCAGGAGGGGGACGACGACCCAGGTCAACGAGGACATCGAGTTCGAAACTTCTGACGTCGGACCGCCATCTCGGGGAGCCAGTGGGCGGGGGGCAATTACGAGAGCCCGTGAACGTCACCGACATCCGCCGGTGGGTCCAGGCCATGCAGTACCCGAACCCGCTGCACTTCGACGACGAGGTGGCCGCCGCCAGCGCGTTCGGGCGGATCGTGGCGCCGCAGTGCTTCACCATCTGTTGCGACGTGGGCCACGGGGCGGGGCCCGCCATCGTGGGGAACATCCCCGGGACGCAGATGATCTTCGGCGACGACGAGTGGTGGTTCGCGGGGCCTCGCATCTATCCCGGTGACCTGCTGAGGATGAAGCGGCGATTCGTCGACTCCAAGGTGTCGGAGACCAAATTCGCGGGCCCCCCCATGTTCAGCCGGGGCGAGACCATCTCCACCAATCAGCGCGGCGAGCAAGTGACCAAGCAGTGGTCGACGGCGGTCCGCTACCGAGCCGACGTGGCGCGTGAGCGCGGCTTCTTCGAGCAGGCCGCGCCGCTGCCGACGTGGACCGAGGAGCGCCTGGCCGCCATCGAGACCCAACGCCGGACGTGGATCCGCGGCCGGGCCGGTACGCAGAACCCGACACTCGAGTCCGTCGAGGTGGGCCAGAGCTTGCTGACGCGTCCCATCGGCCCCCACTCGCTGCCGAGCCTGGCGTCGGAGTGGCGCGGCGCCACCTTCACCGTGTGGGGCTCGACCTATCACGAAGGGGCCGACCACCTGAGCGACCCCGGCTGGCTCGAGGAGATGGACCGCGACCTCGAGGGTGCCCAGGAGGACCCCGAGTTCGCCGACGGCCTCTATCACGGCCCCTCGCGCGGCCACACCGACGAGGAGCACGGCCACGGCGCGTCGATGGGGGCGTGGGTCCTCGACTACGTGGCGGCGTGGGCCGGTGACCGGGGCCTCGTGCACTCGGCGGTCCAGTACCGCTTCCCCGCCTTCGACGGCGACCTCACCCTCCTCGATGCCGAGGTGACCGACGCCCGGTACGACAAGACACTGGGCGAGCGGCTTGCCGAGAGCGAGAACGCGTTCTAGTCTCGCGTCGGTCCCACGTCGCGGATGGGGAATGTTTCCTGTGCGGGCGGCCGACAACGCTCGAGACCGCGCATCGGGCGATCGCAGGCGCTGTCGAGGCCGGTCGAGCGCCGAGGCGATGCACCGGGACGCCGAGTGAGGAGCGAGGATGACCGACTTCGGATTCTGGGCGATGGCACAGGAGGAGCCCGGCCACTTGGCCCTGGTGGCCCCCGACGGCACCGAGCTCAAGGCGGCCGAGCTGCTCGGACGCTGCAACCAGGTCGTCCGCGCCCTGCGCATGCTCGGGCTCCGCAAAGGCGACACCATCGCCTTCGTGCTGCCCAACAGCGCCGAGGTGTTCGAGATCTATCTCGCCGCGATGCAGGCCGGCTGGTACATCGTGCCGATCAACCACCACCTGGTGGCGCCCGAGATCGCCTACATCGTGAAGGACTCCGGGGCCCAGGTCTTCATCGGCCACGAACGCTTCGCGGAGATATGTCTCGACGCCGCCGATGAGGCCGAGATCCCCGCGTCCCGTTGCCTGGCTGTCGGGGAGATCTCGGGCTTCGCCTCCTACGCCCAGTTGCGCGACAACCAGAAGACCGACCTGCCCGACGACCGCAGTCTCGGCGACACGATGAACTACACCTCGGGGACGACGGGAAGCCCCAAGGGCGTGCGCCGCACTCTGTCGGGGGCGAACCCCGACGAGATGGCCATCAGCCTGGCGGGGATCTTGCTCCTGTTCGGCATCAACCCCCGCGACGACAACGTCCACATCGTGGGCTCGCCGCTCTACCACACCGCCGTGCTCCGGTTCTCCGGAGCGGCGATCCACATGGGCCACACCGTCGTGCTCATGGACAAGTGGACCGCCGAGGGCATGCTCGAGTTGATCGAGCGGTACCGGGTGACCCACTCCCACATGGTCCCCACCCAATTCCACCGACTCCTCGCACTCCCCGATGACGTCCGGAACAAGTACGACCTCACATCGTTGCGACACATGATCCACGCCGCGGCCCCGTGCCCGGTCGACACCAAGCACGCCATGATCGAATGGTGGGGGCCCGTGATCGATGAGTACTACGCGGCCTCCGAGGGCGGCGGCACCATCGTCAACACCGAGGAGTGGCTCACCAAGCCCGGCACGGTGGGCAAGCCCTGGCCCATCTCGGAGATCGCCATCTTCGACGACGACGAGAACCGGCTCGAAGCCAACCAGATCGGGACCGTCTACATGGCCATGCAGTCGGCCGACTTCGAGTACCACGGGGACAAGGAGAAGACCCGGAAGAACCGGATCGGCAAGTTCTTCACGGTCGGTGACGTGGGGTACCTCGACGACGACGGCTTCCTCTTCCTGTGCGACCGCAAGACCGACATGATCATCTCCGGCGGCGCCAACATCTACCCGGCCGAGATCGAGAACGTCCTTCTGGGCCATCCCAAGGTCGTCGACGCCGCGGTGTTCGGGATCCCCCATGACGACTGGGGCGAAGAGGTGAAGGCGGTCGTCCAACCCGTTGACGGCGTGGACGGCTCGCCCGAGCTCGCGGCGGAGATCCTGGGGTGGTGCGAGGGACGACTGGCAAAATTCAAGACCCCGAAGACCATCGACTTCACCGACGACATGCCCCGGGACCCCAACGGGAAGCTCTACAAGCGCAAGCTGCGCGACCCCTACTGGGAAGGGCGCGAGCGGGCCATCTGATCCCGACGTCGAGGGTGGGGCCCCGCCGGTGGGGGCTCAGGTGCCTCGCGCCGCGCGCACGGCGTCGACGAGCGACAAGAGCCCGCGGACGTCGATGGGCTTGGCCAGGAACCCCATGACGCCGCGCCCGAGCAATTGGCGGACCTGCTGGGCCGGGGCGTCGGCACCGATCACCGCCACGGGGATGTCCGCCGTCGCAGGGTCCTCGGCGAGGCGGTCGAGCACGACGCCCCCCGTCATGTCGGGAAGGGTGAGATCGAGCAGGATCATGTCCGGGACGTGCTCCCGGGCGAGGTCGAGACCCAAACCGCCTTGCATGGCGGCGAGGACCTCGGTGCCGGGCCGGCGCGACAGCACCCGCTCGACCAGATCGAGGGTGGTCAGGTTGTTCTCGACGAGCAGGACTCGAAACGTCCGCCCGGGCCCGGGTGAAGCGCCCCCATCGACACCCACGTCCCGCCCGATGCTCGACGGTGCCGAATCGACCGCGACTAGCTGATCCGTGAGGAGCCCGCCTCCGAATGCGTCGGGTTCGGTGGTTCTCCCGGTGCCGGTGCCGGGGCCGGTGCCGGTGCCGGTGCCGGTGCCGGTGCCGGTGCCGGTGCCGAGCGCATCGGGACTGTCCACGCCCACGCCCAACTCCGTGCCGAGCCCGCTGTCCTGAGTGCCGGTGCCGGTGCCAGTGCCGGTGCCGGTGCCGGTGCCGGTTGCGACCGGAGCAGGCTCTGCGGCGGGGAGCTCGACGGTGAACGTGCTCCCCACGCCGGCGACGGACTCGAGACTGAGCTCACCGCCCATCCGCTCGCAGAGATGTTGCGACAACGCCAGACCCACCCCGGTTCCCTCGATGCCGGTCTGCTCGAGCCCGAGCCGGTCGAAGGGCACGAAGACGCGGTCGAGGTCCTCGGTTCGGATGCCCCTCCCGGTGTCGGCCACGGCCAACCGGAGCCGACCTTCCGGTCCCTGCTCGCAGGTGACGTCGACTCGTCCACCGGGCTTGTTGTATTTCACGGCGTTCGACAACAGGTTGAGCAGGACCTGCATCAACCGTTGGCGATCCGCGGTGACGACGAGCCCGGCGCGTCGGTCCACCGCGGAGCGGATCACGACCTCGGCGCGAGCAGCCATGGGATTGGTGAGCTCCAGGGCCTCGGAGACGATCTCGGCCACCGCCACGGGCGCCAGGGTCAGCTCGAGGTAGCCCGACTCGATCCGGGCGATGTCGAGGACTTCGTCGATGAGGTCGAGAAGGTGTCGACCCGCCCGCAAGATGTGGTCCACGGCGTCGGCCTGTTGCCCGGGGATGTCGTCCATCTGCAGGAGCTGGGCGAACCCCAAGATCGAGTTCAGAGGGGTCCGGAGCTCATGGCTCATGCGCGACAGGAAGTCGCTCTTGGCTTTGCTGGCCTTTTCCGCCGACTCGCGAGAGGTCTGCAACCGCTGTTCGGACTCGAGCTTGTCGGAGATGTCGCGCGAGACGACGACCGCGCCGGCGAAATGGCCGTCGTTGTCCAGCACCGCCTGGGCCCGGGAGTCGACGGTGACCCAGTGGCCCTCGGCATGGCGGGCCCGGTAGCGCAGGTGCAGATGGGAGACGGCACCGGTCACCATGCGGATGAACAGTGAGGCGACGTCGTCGAAATCGTCAGGATGGACGAAGTCGAACACGTCACTGCGGGTGAAGACCTCGTGGCGGTGGCCGAACAATGCACTCTCGGCCTCGCTGATCTGATGGATCTTCCCGGCCCGGTCCATCAGGGTGATCATGTCGGGGCTGGCGCCGATGACCGAGTCGAGGAGACGGTCCCGAGCGGCCAGGGCCTTCTCGGCGCCCCGCCGTTCGGTGGTGTCGGTGGCGATCCCCCCGATGGCGAAGGGAGTGCCGGCGTCGTCGCGGATCACAAACCGGTTCACCATGAAGTCCCGGGGGCCGTCGACCGTGGTCCGGAGCTCGTCGCTCACGAATGACACCCCGTCGGCGAGGAGTTGACACTCGCGGTCGGTGATCGTGTCGGTGTCCTCGGGCCAGCACTCCACGGCGGTCAACCGCATCGCGGCGTCGACGGGAAGACCCGCGGCGCGCGAGAACTCGTCGTTGACAAGCAGGTAGCGACCATCGAGGTCCTTCACGAAGATGACCGACGGCGAGTACTTCATGATGACCCGCAACCGGGCCTCGCTCTCGCGCAGGGCGACCTCGTCGTGTCGTCGTTCGGTGATGTCCCGGGCCGCTCCGTAGACGCGTTGGCGACCGAAGTCGACCCGATTTGTCCACTCGAGCCAGCGCCAATCTCCTCGCCGGGTGCAGAACCGGACCTGGGTCAGCCCCGCTTCGCCGTTCTCGGCCAACACCGCCTCGGCCGCTCGACGCACCTCCCGGTCGTCGGGGTGGACCAGGTCGTCGAGCCGAAGACCCCGCAACTCCTCGGCTCCGTAGCCGAGCGTCCGTTCGAAGGCCGGGTTCCCCCACACCAGCGCGCCGGTGAAGTCGGTGATGCAGAAGATCTGCGCCGAGAGGTCGAGGAAGGTCGTCAACTGGGCGCGCGCCGCCTCTGCCACCACTGTGCCCGACGACCGCCGTTCGGACACCGGCGTCGCCGGGGGCGTCGTGACACGAGGGGTCACGAGAAGTCCCCCGGACGCGACGACATCGTCTCGACCACCCGCAGAAGGTCCCGGATGTCGATGGGCTTGGTCAGATAGGCGGCCACGCCGATGTCCCGGAGCCGTTGGATCTGCGAGGGGGTGGCATCCGCGGTCACCACGACGACGGGGATCTCGGCGGTCCGCTCGTCGGCCTGCAGCGCGTCGAGCAGGTCGGTGCCCGACATGTCGGGGAGGTGGAGGTCGAGGAGGATCAGATGGGGTCGGTGCTCACGAGCCAGTTCGATGCCGAGGGTCCCCGACATCGCCGCGAGCAATTCCACGAAGCCCGAACGGGTCAGGACCTGCTCGACCAACTCGAGGTTGGCGAGGTTGTCCTCGACGTGCAGGACCCGCAGCGTGGCGACGCTCGGTAGCTCGTCGGGCGTTGCCTCGGGCCCGCCCACCGGGACCTCGGGTGCGTCGGCGGTGGGGAGGTCGACGGTGAACGTAGTGCCCTCACCGA
>ODAK010008039.1_pt1 | contig 10586 bp, 10 predicted proteins | sample 1539591 | NCBI WGS metagenome assembly ODAK01 (sample SAMEA3539303, study PRJEB22396) | soil metagenome | biome: tundra; feature: field; material: soil | place: USA | collected 2010-05 | depth 0.15 m | reverse complement strand
AATACTGAAGCAGCGCGCGCGAGCCGACCGGTTGGCCTTCGCTGATATAGCGTTCCACTAGGGTCTTGAGCAGGATTTGTGCGCGGTCGTTGAGCATGGAAGGGATTCTACCATCGGCAATGTGAAGCTCAACCGACTTTACAAATCCGGACTTGATGTTGCGGGCGATAGTTCCTCTTGCACAGCCACCGATTCCGGCTAAAACCTAGCACAAATCTGCTGAAGAGTGTGCATCATAAGTTGATATTCAAGGTTGAACTTCTATCTTGTAGACTACTCAACGGCACTTCAATTCTCAGGAGGACATAGATGTTGCGCGTATTTTTTGCATTTGGTTTGGTTGTTACGGCCGCCGGGCTAACGGCGAATTCGGCGTTAGCGGAAACACCCGTCGAGGTGTTGGATGCGATAAAAGCCGAGGCGTCGGCCACACCGGGTTTTCAGGGATTCTCGGCTGCGCATGGGGAGAGTTTCTTCAAGACCAAGCACAGCCACGATTTGAGTTGTTCCACTTGCCATACCGACAATCCTGCCGCGCAGGGAAAACATTCCGAGACCGACAAAATCATCAAGCCGCTTGCTCCGGCCGCCAATGAGGAGCGATTCACCGACATGAAAAAAGTGGCAAAGTGGTTCAAGCGCAATTGTAGCGATGTGCTTGATCGAGAATGCACAGCGCAGGAAAAAGGCGACGTGCTTGCTTACCTGCTCACCGTGCGCAAATAATTGTGCGACTTTGCCATACCACGGCGGAGCGCGGTGATTTCAACGAACGCAGTTTAAAAATACCCAAGTAGAAAGAGCAATCATGATTCGACGTATTTTGGTTTGGGACGCGCCGACGCGGGTTTTTCACTGGCTGCAGGCGTTGTCTTTCGGCGCGGCATATCTGACGGCATTTTCAGAACGTTTGCGCAATTATCATGTAGCACTTGGTTACATCCTGCTGGGCTTGCTCGTGTTCAGATTGCTGTGGGGTTTTATCGGCACGCGCTATGCGCGGTTTCGCTCGTTCCTGTTCAATCCCAAGGAGATCGTCGTTTATCTGCTGACGATGGTCAAAGGCAAGCCCGCACATTATCTGGGCCACAACCCTGCGGGGAGTGTGTCGGTCTGGCTGCTGTTGGCGCTGGGCCTGTTTATTTGCGTGACGGGCGTGCTGGCGCTTCAGGATGACGCAAGCGATGTCGTGGTGGATATGCACGGTGTTGCGACCAATGTCATGCTGGGTGTGATATTGCTGCACCTGATCGGCGTGCTGATGAGCAGCATCCTGCATCGTGAAAATCTGGTGCGTTCCATGTTCACTGGTTTCAAACGGGTGCCCGGACAAAAGTTTTTCGTATCCGCCGAGTCGGATGAAAGTATCCAGCGCTCTTATAACTGGCTGGGTGTGTTGATGGCAGTCGCTGTTGTCGTATTCTGGTTCGCCTATGTCCGGAAACCGCTTGGGTGAAGACCGGCGCGGTATCTCCACATGCAGTGCAGCGAGGCAATAGTTTAGTTTAAGGGGTAATGAATGAAATGCAGGTTTAAGTTTAGAAATATTGTTGCCAGCATCTGCTTGGCGGCTTTATCGGGAATGGCGTACGCAGACGATACAGCGGTAAATCTTGCATTGCCGACTGCCGCAAGTTTTTATACCAGGAACTTAAATTTCCAGTCATACCTGCTGGCGGCGAATGAGGCCGAGGCCGTCCGGGGGCAGGCGGGCGTAACTCCTGTAACCCCTGCGGCGGAATTTCAGCCTCCGTTGATGTCGGGCAGAAAAGCTCACGAATATCTGGGTTTGGGAACACTGGCCTTGTTCGGCTTGACGGCACTCACCGCGCCGGGCGGCGAAAGGAACAACACAAATCCGCCAACAACGGGCACTCACCAGTCACTCGGACGTGCGACGGCAGCGATGGCGGCCGCCACGGTGATGACCGGTCTGATCTATCACTGGGATGACATTCATTGGGAAGATCCCTTTACCGATCCGGATAAAATGCACGCGAGGCTGGGAGCGGCGGGTGCGCTGCTGATGCTTTATGCCGTGTCGGTAGCACCGGCCCACGTCCATTCCAGCGCGGGAATTGCAGGTGGTGCCGCCATGGTTGTCGCAGTGAAATTGACTTGGTAACGGGGTGAGATGATGCAAAGGAAATTTAAAGTTGCAGCATTGTTAGCCGCCGCTCTGTCAGTGAGTAGCGCTTATGCCGGGGCGGAAGAAGACTTTTTGGGCTGGCTGCTGAATTTTCAGCGTCAAAAAAATGTTAAACCGGTTAGCGACAAGCAATATCTGGAGGAATGCGGGGGATGTCACTTCGCCTATCAACCCGGGTTGCTGCCGGCAAAGTCCTGGGAAGCGCTGCTGAATGCAAACGCGTTGCGTAAACATTTCGGTGCAAATGCCGAGCTTGACGATGACACTCTGAAAGTCATACATGATTACGCAGTGGATAACGCAGCGGACAAATCCTGGTACAAACGGTCGCGCAAGATCGCTGTTGCCACTGCGGAAGTCCCGGCTCCGCTACGGATCACCGAGCTTCGCTATATCTCACTCAAGCACCATGAAATCCCCGATAAAATGATCAAGGGCAACAAGGGTGTGAAGTCGCTGAGCTTCTGTGACAAGTGCCATACTCAAGCCGCGAAGGGCGTCTATGATGCGGATACCGTGAATATTCCGAATTATCCGAACTGGGATGGTTGGTTTAACAAGTAGCTCGGTCTTAATCCCCCGGTAGAGTTGACAGTTACCAACCCTGACTCTACATTGCGCATCCTTTTCCGATCGGTTCAAAAACAACATGAAGTTCAGTGTTTTACTGCTCGCCCTGGTATCCGTTCTCTGCGGATGCGGCAAGGAATCTGCCCCGGCAGCCAAAATTGAGTCAGACAAAATCGAGCAGCCAGCGCTAACTCAAGTGGTCGGTGCTGTCGTATCCGATAGCGGCAATGTTTACAGCGGTGAAATTCGCGCGCGCCACGAGACGCAACTGGGTTTTCGCATTGGCGGGAAAATCATCGAGCGCTTGGTGGATGCCGGTGCGCGGGTCAAGCCGGGGCAAGTGTTAGCGCGACTGGATCCTGCGGATTCCAGCCTGCAGGGGAGTTCGGCGCAGGCTCAATACGAATTGGCCGTGGCGGATGCGCAACGCTATCGCGAATTGCGCAGCAAAAATTTCGTCAGTCAATCGGCCCTGGATGCCAAGGAAACCGCCCTCAAAGCCGCCGCCGCTCAAGCCGGACTGGCTGGCAATCAGACCGATTACACCACATTGCGTGCCGATCATGCGGGTGTGATCGCCGCAACGTTGGCGGAGGTCGGTCAGGTGGTCAGCGCAGGCCAAGCAGTGCTGCGTCTGGCGCAAGACGGCGAGCGCGAAGTGGCGATTGCGATACCGGAATCACAATTTGAGGGTCTAAAAATCGGCACACCAGCCGATGTTTCACTGTGGTCTGCCGGAAATGATGCGGCGCACCTCAGTGGTCACTTGCGCGAATTGGTTCCGGTAGCGGATCCGGCCAGTCGCACCTATGCGGCGCGGGTCGCATTAAACGGCGCGGATGCGCGGGCGGCATTGGGGATGACGGCACAGGTGCGTTTCAACAACCATGACAAGCGTGACAAATTGATCGTGCCGTTGACTGCGATATTTCAGCAGGGCGATCAGGCGGCAGTGTGGGTCGTGGCGGCGGATCACAGCGTCAGTTTGCGTCCGGTGCAGGTCGCAGCCTATCGCGATAACGGAGCGGTGATCGCCAGCGGTGTGGCGGCGGGCGAGCGCATCGTCAGTGCCGGTGTGCACAAACTCAGCGCGGGTGAAAAGATACGCGTCATCGAGGGAGAATTCGCAGACGGTAACGCGCAATGAAGGGACCGAATCTGTCGGCATGGTCGCTGACGCACCAGCAAATGGTGCTGTATCTGATCATCGTGCTGATGGCGGCGGGGGTGATCTCCTATCTCAATCTCGGCCGCGCGGAAGACCCGGACTTCACTTTCAAGGTGATGGTGGTGCGTACCCTGTGGCCGGGGGCAACGGCGCAGGAGGTCGAGCGCGAACTGACCGAACGCATCGAAAAGAAATTGCAGGAAACGCCGTGGGTGGATGTGCTGCGTTCGGCTTCCAAGCCCGGCGAATCGCTGGTGTTCGTGATTCTCAAGGATTACACGCCCAAGCCGGAAGTGCCGGAAGCATGGCGGCAAGTGCGCAAAAAACTGGATGATATCCACGACACCTTGCCGTCCGGCGTGCAAGGGCCGTTCCCCAATGATGAATTCGGCGACGTGCAGATCAACATCTTCGCGCTGACCGGAGACGGTTTCGATTTGAGCGCGCTGCGCCGTTATGCGGATCGCATCGCGCTGGATCTGAAGCTCGTGCCGGATGTGAAACGCGTCGAGCTGATCGGCGTGCAGGACGAAAAGATCTACATCGATGTGTCGCCCAATCGCCTGGCGAGTTTGGGTATCACGCCGCAGCAAGTGGCCGAGGCGCTGCAAAAACAGAATGCGGTGAATCCTGCCGGTTTCGTCGAAACGGACAGCGACCGTATCCGTCTGCGCGTGAGCGGCAGTTTCGACAGTGTCGCCCGGGTGCGCAATGCCGATCTGCTGGTCAACGGGCAGCACTTCCGTTTGGGCGACATCGCCAAAGTGAGCCGGGGTCTGGCCGATCCTCCCAGCCCGCAGATGCATGTCGGCGGGCTGCCCGCGATTGGTCTCGGTGTCATCATGGACAAGGGCGGCAACGTGATCGATCTCGGCGAAAACCTGCAGCAAGCGATGAAAAATATTTCCGCCCAGCTTCCGGCAGGAGTGGAGGTTCACGTCGTCGCCAATCAACCGGAAGTGGTCAAGGGTTCGATCACATTGTTTGAACGCTCGCTGACCGAGGCGGTTCTGATCGTGCTGGCCGTGTCATTCCTGAGCCTGGGCTGGCGCACCGGGACGGTGGTGGCATTGTCCATTCCGCTGGTGCTGGCGATCACATTCTTTCTGATGAAAATATTCGGCATCGACCTGCAGCGTATCTCGCTGGGCGCGCTGGTGATCGCACTCGGTCTGTTGGTGGACGATGCGATCATCGCAGCGGAAATGATGGTGGTGAAAATGGAACAAGGCTGGGATAGATTCAAGGCCGCCACGTTTGCCTATACCTCGACCGCTTTTCCGATGCTCACCGGCACGTTGATCACCGCTGCAGCATTCACGCCGGTGGGTTTTTCCAAGTCGGCGGCCAGCGAATATACCATCTCGATTTTTCAGGTAGTCACCATTTCCCTGCTGGTGTCGTGGATCGTCGCGGTGGTATTCACGCCGTACCTCGGCTACAAATTGCTCAACCCGAAAAAACTCATCGCCAAGGCGCAACGTCATGGTGCGGATGTCTACGATACGCCGTTCTATCGCCGCCTGCGCGCCGTGGTGGAATGGTGTTTGCGCAACCGCTGGAAAGTGATACTCGCGACAGTTCTGATCTTCGTGCTGTCCATCGCGGCCTTCGGCAAGGGCGTGCAGAAACAGTTCTTTCCCGCCGCCAGCCGGCTGGAACTGATGGTGGATGTGTGGCTGCCGCAAGGCGCGTCGCTCAAGGCCACCGAGCATGAAGTGAAGCGTATCGAACAGTTGCTCAAGGATGATCCCGGCATCGCCTATTCCTCTTCCTACATCGGCAATGGCGCACCGCGTTTCTTCTTGTCGCTCGACCAGCAATTGTTCGCCGACAACTTTGCGCAGTTCGTCATCGTCAGCAAAGGGCTGGCGGAACGCGAGGACATCAAGCGTCGCCTGGAGGCGAAATTCGCCGCGCCCGATGGCGGTTACTCGCATCTGCGGGTGCGTGTGGTGCGGCTGGAGAATGGCCCGCCGATCGGCTATCCGGTGCAGTTCCGCGTGATGGGTGGGGATTTGACCAAGCTGCGTGAAATCTCCGAACAAGTCGCGACCATGATGCGCGGCAACGAGCATTTGCAAAACGTCAATTTCGATTGGAACGAAAAAATCAAAAGTGTCCGCGTCGAAGTCAATCAGGATCGCGCGCGACAGCTCGGCACTTCCAGTCAGGAGATTTCACAAGCCCTGCAAGGCTGGCTGAATGGCGTGGCACTCACCCAATACCGCGAGGGCGATCAGTTGATCGACGTGGTGTGGCGCGGCAAGGCTGGCGATGCGCGTTCGCTGGATCACTTGCCCGATCTGGACATTCCATTGGCTGGTGGTCGGCATGTGCCGCTGGCGCAACTCGCCAGGCTGGTTCCGGTATTGGAAGAAGGCATGATCTGGCGGCGCAACCGCCTGCCCACCATGACCGTGCGTGCCGACATGGCAGACGCGACGCAGCCCGCGACGGTCTCCACGCAACTCGATGCGCAACTGGAAGCTGTGCGCGCCAAGTTGCCCGTCGGCTACCGCATCGAGATGGGCGGCAGCATCGAAGAATCCGCCAAGGGTCAGACCGCCATCATGAAAGTCATGCCGCTGATGCTGGTCGGCGTGATCACGCTGTTGATGATACAACTGCAAAGTATCAGCCGCACTGTTATCGTGCTGCTCACCGCACCGCTCGGTTTGATTGGCGTGACGATTGCGCTGCTGGTGTTCCGGGTGCCGTTCGGCTTCGTTGCCAATCTCGGCTTCATTGCGCTGGCGGGGATGATCATGCGCAACGCGGTGATACTGGTGGATCAGATTCGCCAGGACGAGGAAGACGGCAAGACCCAGTGGCAAGCCATCATCGGCTCCACCGTGCGCCGCTTCCGTCCGATCATGCTGACCGCCGCCGCATCCATCCTGGCGATGATCCCGCTCACCCGCCAGGTGTTCTGGGGGCCGATGGCCGTGTCCATCATGGGCGGGCTGGTCGTCGCCACCTTGTTGACTTGCCTGTTCCTGCCGGCACTGTATGCGGCGTGGTTCAGGGTGAAAGACTGAGCCGGGTCAAACTGTTTAAACTTGCTAAAAGTCGCTACAGTAAATTGATGAAAGGACAAAAGTGAGCAAGGGCCAAACTTACGCCAGCGTGTGGGATGCGATTGCCGATACGCCTGAGCAAGCAGTCAACCTTCGTGCGTGTGCCGAACTGATGCAGCAAATCGCAGCCATCTTAAAAGAGAGTGGCTGGACGCAACCGAGGCCGCCAGCCACTGCGGCGTCACCCAGCCGCGCATCAATGACTTGCTGCGAGGCAGAGTGTCCCGATTCTCTCTCGATGCGCTGGTGAACATCGCCACGGCGATTGGCCGTCGTGTGCATGTCGAGCTTGAAGCCGCGTGAAAAAAGGAAACCGTGGTCTGTCCCCAATTGTTTTGAATTACGTAAAGATCAATAATTCGCATTCCAATAGTGTCATGTTAACAATACCTGTAAACTCAACTCGGATTTTCCGGGGTCTGAACGGTAAAAAATTCATCATGTGAATCGGAGGAATTATGTTCTTGAAGTGTTCAGGTAAGGCGCTTGCGCTTTTCAATCTTCTGCTCATAGCGGGTTGTTCGTCCATGGGCGGCGCGGGCAATTTATTTCCAGCCGCCGGAAACAATCCCATCAAGATCGAATCCCTCCCGTCCGGGGCAGAGGTTTACGTGATGGGTGAAAAGGTCGGCGTGACTCCTCTCCAGATCAGCCATAAGGATGTCTTCCCGAACACCTATCCCAGGGATAAGGAATCCGTGTACGGCAGGATAATCCTCAAGAAAGAAGGATGTTCGGATTTCACCAGGACGGTCAGCGCGGAAATAAGCAACGCTGGACTGCACGCGCAGCTCGACTGTGGGGATATCAATCCCGCATCGTCCAGCACATCCAGGGATGCTCCCCGCAGCAGTGAAACCGTGGAGCAGCGGCTGGACAAGATCAAGTATCTCCTGAACAAAGGATTGATCACCGAAGAAGAAGCGAAGAAGGCGAGAGAGCGCATCCTCAACGATCTTTGATCTCCCCATGGCAACAAAGCAGATCATCTACGTGCCGGGAAAGAACCCCAAGCCTGAGCCGGCACTGCATCGCGAATTGCTCTGGCGTACCCTTGTTGAAGGGGTGCGCCGCGCCGATAGGGCTGTGGCCGGTACACTTCAGGCCAGCTGCGCGCAGTTCCATCTGGTCAGCTGGAACTACCTTTATTACCACGCGTACAAAGACATCACCAAAGATATCCCATGGATCGATGCCCTGATCAACAAACATGGCCCCACTGAGCAGGACATGCGGGATGCCCATTCCTGGAATATATGGCTGAGCCGCTTCGTGTTGACACTGGGAGATCACATTCCATTGCTGATACGATTGCTACCCGAAGAGTTGCGAAGTACCGCCACTGAAATCGACCGCTATTTTAATAATACCGATGATGTTGCCAGCAAAGTTCGTGATTTAATAAAGCAGACACTACGCCCCATGCTTGAGAAACAAGATGATGTGCTGTTGATTGGGCATAGTCTCGGTTCTGTCGTCGCCTACGATACATTGTGGGAGCTTTCACGCCAGGAAGGGATAAAAGGCAAAGTAGACTTTTTGACTCTCGGCAGCCCCATGGGCATGCATTACATACAACGGCGCTTGCTGGGTATGAGTAACCATGGAAAAAAAAGTTATCCTGACCTGATCCGCCGCTGGATAAATTTTTCCGCCGAGGGCGACGTTACTGCGCTCAATCAGAATTTAAAAGAGAGTTTCCAGCCCATGCTGGAACTGGGTTTGGTAGAGTCTATTGAAGATCATTGCCATGGAATCTACAACTTCTTCCGCAGCGATGAAGGCCTTAATTGCCATCGCTCATATGGATACATGGTGAGTCCCGCTATAGGGAGCATCATTGCGGACTGGTGGAAACATTGATGCTGTGCGGATGAAAAGAAAAAGGCGAGAGCGCTCGTCCTCTTTGATTGCATTTGATTCTGCAACGCATGCTAAGTACCAGAAACAGATATTGATGTAGAACTGGAATGTTTCTAGCCAGTCCAATATATTAGTTGGCACCTTTTTAAGGTAGTTTTCTAGTAAGTCAGGTAGATTTCGATCGGTGTCGTGTAACAGACGATTTGATCAGAGCTCAAAATTGAGGAGAATAAAATGGAAGAGCCTGCTGTACGGCCAATAGTACTGGTAGTGGATGATGCCCCTGAAAATCTGATGATAATGGAGGCGATTTTGGCGAAATATTATTCGTTAAAATTATTCAACGATGCCAAAGAAGCACTGGATTACGCATTTGCCAACCCTCCCGATCTGATACTGCTCGATATAATGATGCCCAATATTGATGGTTTCGAGACCTGTCGTCGTCTAAAAGCCAATCCGAAGCTTGTAGATATACCGGTTATCTTCATCACTTCTAAAAATGAAGATGAATACGAAGAGATGGGATTTTCTGTTGGCGCATCTGATTTTATACACAAACCTATTAACGCGTCCATTTTGGTTGCACGCGTTAAGACCCATCTCAAAATCAAGTTAGTTATGGATTACCTTAGGAATGAAAACGCTCGTTTGCAGGACAGCAAAATGAAGTCATCTTCCGAACTAATAAAAGTGATCAAGATACTTTGGGACAATCCGTTCGTTAAATTCTAGCTGTTACACAATCTGGATAGGGTAACGAAAGGTACAAACTAAAATACTTGAAGTGTTTTTTGCAGTCCATCTGCTCGGAGTGTATGGTGGCCAATAGGATGTTCATGGGGCACAGAGAAGCCGGCAGTGGCCAAGGGGCAATTTAAAATACAATAAAGGAAGTTGCAGGTCGGTTCGATGTAAGAGTCGCATTCGTGGCTAATTACAATTCTCTTTCATTGCGTACTGACGTTTGGAAGCAGTTAAAAGTGAGCTAAATGGGTCAGCTCAACCTGGCCCCTTTAACCCTACGGTCATCAACATATGGGAGCCTCTAAAAATTCAGAGTTCGCCCAAATGCAAGGCGCGAAAAAAATTTCGTAGCGCCGCATATGGCTTATATGTAAGCAAGAAATTTTTTCCGCAACGGAGGAGTTGGGATGAAGGGTGGATTTTTAGAGGCTCCCATATCGATGTCGCCCTGGTCGAGCACAAAGCCCTCCTGCGCGTATTTGATCGCCGGGGCGAGCAGCGCGGCACGCTGCATCGTGCCGTACTTGGCGCGCGCCATCTCCATGTCCGACACCGTGCCCGGGACGCCCACCGCGAGGTGGCCGTAGGTGCTTGCGCCCTTCATCACGTTGCCGTGACTGTCGAGATACATGTTCGCGGTCGCGGCCAGCGGCGCCTTCTCGCGGAAGTCGAGGAAAGTCTTGCGGCCATCGGCCAGCTGTATCGTCATGAAGCCGCCCCCACCGAGATTACCTGCCTGCGTGTGTCCCGTAACATCCGGCCTCCCCTCGGCCGACGTGAGTGGCCGCAATAAAGCCGTACTCGAGGGAGAAAAGGCTGTCGCGAAAATTATGCCGGAGCTAAAGGCCAAGCTGGCGATACTAAATGAGCAACACCATGTAACAGGTATACCCTGAATTCTCAGCGGCGGAAAAATAATTCGAACCCGCCCCCTTTAATCTGCATTCCAGGATGCTAGTCTCAGTAACCCAGCGCCAGCCCGCTGTTGCGGTGCGGAAGACGAAGAGGG
>ODAK010008038.1_pt1 | contig 10586 bp, 13 predicted proteins | sample 1539591 | NCBI WGS metagenome assembly ODAK01 (sample SAMEA3539303, study PRJEB22396) | soil metagenome | biome: tundra; feature: field; material: soil | place: USA | collected 2010-05 | depth 0.15 m | reverse complement strand
CCGAGAAGCGCAGCAGGCTGGCCTCCAGCCCGCGCCGGCGCCGGTACCCGCCGCCGGAATCTCCTCCACCACCGATGGTTCCGCCGAGGCCGGTTGACTTCGGGGTCTGGAGAAGGATGCCAAGCATCGCGAGGACCCCGACCACCACCTGCGCCACGGTGAGAGCCGTCTTCACCCAACAACGCCTCCTTGACACTGCATCGGCCGAGTATAGGTGCATCGGCGGGGTCCGCTCCCTGGACGGCGGCACCGTCCGGCATCGCGACGCTACGCATTCTTGTGGTAGTGTGTCCGCGAAATGTCTCTCTTGCATACTGTTCGAGGACCAGGCTGGCGGTGCGCGATCGCCGCGTTTATCGCCGCTGCGGTGGTTGTCGGTTGCGCGCAGGTGTCGGCCCCCGCGGTGCCGCCGCCCGCGCCCGCGGCGCTGCTCGGCCCCGCCCCGTCCGTCCTCGTTGGAGCCGACCAGGTGGCGTTGTTGCGGAGCGGTCGCGCGACGTTCGCCCGCATCGGCGCCCTGATCGATGCCGCTCGGGTCAGCATCCACGTCGAGATCTATGAATTCGGGCAGCGCCCGCTTGCCGACGCTCTCATCGCCGCGGAATCGCGTCATGTCGCGGTCACCGTGATCGACGATCCCTCGGAGGTGAGCAGCGTCGCGACCGCCGCCTTGCTCCGCACCGCCGGCGTTGACGTCATCGACTATCCGGTGCGCAAGCAGATGATCGACCACGTCAAGCTCCTGGTCGTCGACGCGCGGGTTGCGGTCGTCGGTGGCATCAACTGGGGTGTCAACTCGCCGGCCAACCACGACTACGACGCTGAAATCGTTGGCCCGGCGGTCCACAACCTGGATCGGGTCTTCATGCGAGACCTGGTCACCTGCGGCCGCGACCGTGCCGTCCCTGACGCGGAGGCCGACCGGTCGATCGATGTTGCGGCCACGCTTCCGGGTGCCGAGATCCGCCCCCTTGCCCTCGGGCTCATCGACGGAGCACGAGAGACCCTGGACCTCGAATTGTTCGTGCTCACCGACACCGGCGTCGTTCACGCGCTCGAGGCGGCGGCACTCCGGGGAGTGGCGGTTCGCGTGCTCCTCGACCCCTCGCAGCCGTCGAGCGACCCGTCCTACGCCGCCTTGCGGAGCGCCGGAATCCAGGTCCGCTGGTACCACAGCCACGGCGAGCTGCTCCACGCCAAAGCGATGGTGGCCGACGCGACATCGGTGTTGTTCGGCAGTGCGAACTGGTCAGGTGGCGGTTTTGCGCGCAACCACGAGCTCGATATCGAGCTGATCTCGGCTCCAGTGGTTGCCGCCGAGATGCTCGCTCAGATGGATCTGGACTGGGCCGCGAGCGCATGATCGGATTTGACAAGCGACCGGTCTCGATATATCGTTGGCACATCGAATCAACCGCCATGGAGCGAACCGATATGACCCGGGAACATCCCCACCCAACCCAGCACGATGAGCGCGCCTGGGGGCATCACGACGCCGCCGCGCGCTTCCACCATCACGTCCGAGAGCACCTCGAGCACGGGGCTCGGAACCGCCACCGCAGAGGGTGGCCGCCTTTCGACGCCCCTGACTTCGCCGCCGGCTTTGGCGGACCGGGTGGTTTCGGGCAGCCGTTCGGCCCCGGCAGGCGCGCCGCGCGTGGTGATGTCCGCGCCGCGATCCTCGTCCTCCTCGCCGAGAAGCCGTCACACGGATACCAGATCATCCAGGAACTGGAGCGGCGCAGCGATGGTGCGTGGCGCGCGAGCCCGGGCTCCGTCTACCCGACTCTCCAGCAGCTCGAGGACGAAGGCCTCGTCCGAGCCGTCGAGTCGGACGGCGGGCGGCGCGTCTTCGAACTCACCGACGCCGGACGTGAGGAGGCGGCCAAGCTGGCGGCCGGTCCCGCACCCTGGGCCGAGGCAGCGGGCTCAATGGGCGGCGACCACCGCGACCTCCGCGATCAAGCATTCCAGTTGCTCGCAGCCGTCTGGCAGGTCAGCCGAACCGGAGACGCGGGGCACATCGCCGAGGCACGAACCGTCCTCCGCGAGGCACGTCGCAAGCTCTATCTCCTGCTTGCAGGCACCGAGTCCCCGTCCGAAAAGACCGAGGACTGACGACAGGCACCTGTCGTCGGGCAGTCCGACAATGGGCGCATGTCTGAGAACGCCGTAATCATCGACGCCGCGACCCGCTTTCTGCGAAGCAATCCCGAGTTGCTCGCACTGGCCCGTCGCGGCGCCGGTGAGACGGGCCGCCGCGTCGATGATCTCTTGGCGGACACGGTCCGTCGGGTCTTGACGTCAGGCCTCGAGACGGCAGCGGAGAAACCTGTGATCGTCGGACGGCGACTCGCGGCGGGGTCGGCAGGGACAGCTCAGCGGCTCACGCCGGGCTGACCGGAATGCTGTTGAGCACCTCGTCGAGCATGCGCAGAAACCGTTGCACCTTCACGGGTTTGGTCAAGTACCCCCGAGCACCGGCGGCGATCAGCTGCTTGCGACGGCGTTCCGTGGCATCGGCGCTGCACATGACCACCGGAATCCCCGCGGTGCGTGGATCCGCGCGCAGTTGAGCGAGCACTTCGTCGCCCTGGATGTCCGGAAGGTGCAGGTCGAGCACGATCAGATCGGGGTGATGCTCGCGGGCGAGCTCGAGTGTCAGCCCGCCCTGCATGGCGGTGAGCAGATGGATCTGCGGCCGCATCGAGAACACCTCCTCCATCAGTCCGATGGTCGTGAGGTTGTCCTCGACGTAGAGCACCGTGCGCTCGCAGTCGACGACCGGTATCGCCACCGGCGGCTTGCGCCGCACGCGCGGCTTGGGCGCTGCAATCGGTGAGCGGTTGAGCCTGATCCAGAAGGTGCTCCCGACGCCACGCTCGCTCTCGACACCGATGGTGCCGTGCATGCCCTGTACGAGCTTGCGGGTCAGCGCCAGCCCGAGCCCCGTGCCCGGGACTGTCGTCCGTTCGGCGCCGAGCCGTTCGAACGGCTGAAACAACCGCGCCTTGTCCTCGTCGGTGAATCCGGGACCGGTATCGCGGACCCCGAGACGGAGGAACTCGCTCCTGGTTCCCCGCGGTCGCATCGGTCCCGCAGGCGCATCGGCTTCCCACTCGCGCGAGGCCTCGACGAAGATGTGGGCGTCGTTGCCCGAATACTTGACGGCGTTGGACAGCAGGTTCAGCAATGCCTGCACGAGCCGTTGCCGGTCTGCGAGCACGAAGTCCCCCGCGCAGTCGCCGAGTGATCGTGTGATCTTGATGTGCCGGCTGAGCGCCGATGGCGCCACCAGCCGGACACACTCCTCCACCGTCGCCTCCAACGCGACCGGCTCGAGCGAGAAGCTCTCCCGTCCGGACTCGATGCGGGCGATGTCGAGCACATCGTTCACGAGGCTGAGGAGGTGGCCACTCGCCTCTTGCACGGCGGCGATCGCCTCGGTCTGATCGTCGCGCGGCTCGCGCATCTCGAGCAGGTCGCTGTAGCCAAGGATCGCGGTCAGCGGCGTGCGCAACTCATGGCTCATCCGCGACAGGTACTCGCTCTTCGCCTGCGACGCTTGCTCGGCAATGTCGCGCGCCTCGCGCAACTCGGCCGCCGCGACCTTGTCGGCGGTCACATCGCGGCCGATCTCGATGACCGCGTCAGGCCGGCCGACGCCGTCCTTCTGCAACGCCCAGCGCACTGCCACGTTGACGCGATTCCCCATCTTGGTCGTCTGCACGATCTCGCCTTCCCAGCGTCCCTCGGCGCGGAGGACGGCGAGGATCGCGTCGCGGCTCTCAGGCAGCTCCGAGCCCAACAGCTCGCCGGGGTTGCGGCCGATGGCCTCGTTGCTGCTCCAGCCGTACAACTCCTCCGCCCCCTTGTTCCAGAAGGTGATCAGCTGAGTGCGCACATTCCACGTGGTCACCGCGTCGTATGCGAGATCGAGGAGCTGGGAGGTGCGGCGCATCCGCTCGACGAGCAGGACCCGGTCGAGCGCCGGCGCGAGGGCGGTGCCGTACTGAGCCAGACGGAGGGCCTCATCGTCGCCGAACAGCGGGGTCAGCGGACCCGAGGTCACTGCCATGATGCCGCGGCTGAGCTGCGCATCGAGCACCACTCGAATGACCCCCGTCGAGTTGGCGGGGTGACTGGTGACCGCGCGGGTCTCTCCGTATCCGGTCATCTGGGAGACGAGCTTCCAGCCGGCCGTCCTGTCGAGCCCGTGCACGGCGAGCACCTCGCCGTCGTCGGTGGCGATCACCGCCCCGTCGGCGCCGACGAGACGAGCCGCCCACTCCACGGCACGCTCGGCGAGGCGCTGCCGGTCGGGGGAATAGAGCACGAGATCGGTGAACGCCTCTCGGAAATGCCCTTCCTCCCGCTGGCGCCAGAAAGCGACCAGCCAACGCGGCGGCTCGAATCCGATATAGAAGAACGGCAGCATCGCAAGCGCCGGCAGCGCGACCGTGATCTCCGCGTTGTCCCGCCCCAGGATCGCCGCGCTGCCGATGGACAGCAGCAGCGCGACCACCACCCCGGCGTAGGCCAGGGTGATCGAGCGCAGCCGAGCGCGCTGCACGCGAGGCATCGCCGCCGAAAGACTCCACAACCGGACGGCAGGCTCCACCACACAGCCGAGCCACACAACCGTGAGCAACACGACGACCAGCTCCTGCCCGGCCGATTGCGCCCCGGCGAAGGAGACGCCGGCGAGACCGACGAGAACGACGGTCGCGACCACCACGGCCCCGACGGCGACGCTGACAGCGATGGCCAGCCGGTCCATCGCCGCTCGGAAGCCGAAGAACGCAAGGCCGGACGCGAGGAAGAGTGTGATCGAGAGGTCGCTGGTCCACAGCACCCGATCCCGCGTGAGCATCGTCGCCCCGACGGCGACCCCGCTACCGCACAGGAGCACGATCGAGCACGCCAGGAATGCGCGCGTTCGATCACGCCGGCGCAACCACCCGTCCACGGTGAATACGCCCAGCACGATGCAGGCACCCCCCAAAGCCCACGACAGCACAAGGGTCGTAGTGCTCAAGGCACGGTGCAGTATCAGCCTGAATTCGCGAATTCCCCCACCTTCACTGTTTTGTGAAGTCCAGAGGGGAGCCGCGACGGTCGCAAGTTGCCCGGGCGCGGGGCGGGGCAGGGCGGAATTTGCTGCTGCCGGCTACCCCAATGCCGCGATGACGGCGTCCGCCACCTGGGACGTGCCCGCCGCGGAGGGATCGTCGCGCTCGGGCTTCATGTCGTAGGTGACGCTTCGACCCTCGGCGATGACCGCTGCGACCGCCTGCTCGAGACGGTCACCGGCGGCCTCCTCGCCGATATGACGGAGCATCAGCACGCCGCTGAGCATCATCGCCATCGGGTTGGCCTTGTTCTGCCCCGCGTACTTGGGCGCGCTCCCGTGCGTCGCCTCGAACACCGCGACCTCGTCACCGATGTTTGCTCCCGGGGCGAGACCGAGCCCGCCGGTGAGACCCGCGCACAGGTCGCTGAGGATGTCGCCGAACAGGTTCGGCATCACCATCACGTCGTAGAGCTCCGGCCTCTGCACCAACTGCATCGCCATGTTGTCGACGATGCGGTCCTCGAACTCGATCTGTGGAAACTCATGGCTCACCTGCTCGGCGACGCGCAGCCACAGCCCCTCGGTGTATTTCATGATGTTTGCCTTGTGCACGGCGGTCACCTTGCGGCGACCATTGTCGATCGCCCACTGGAAACCGTAGCGAAACACGCGCTGCGTGGCGGAGATGGACGCCGGCTTGATGCTGATCCCCGAGTCGGCGCGAATCTTCCGCCCACCGAGACGCTCGATGTCGTCGATCAGCTCGAGCGTCCCCGGCTCCCCTTCGGCAAACTCGATTCCGGCATAGAGGTCCTCGGTGTTCTCACGTATGACGACGAGGTCGACGTTCTCGTAGCGGCTGCGCACGCCCGGGTAGGACTTGCACGGACGGATCAGCACAAAGAGATCGAGCTCGCGACGCAGGGCGACGTTGACCGAGCGGATGCCCTTGCCGATCGGAGTCGTCAACGGACCCTTGATCGCGACCTTGTTCCGCCGGATGGATTCGAGCACGTGTGCCGGCAGCGGGTCACCGTACTGGTCCATCACGCCGAGCCCGGCGTCGTGCACCTCCCAGTCGATGGCGACGCCGGTGGCATCGATCACACGGCGTGCTGCCTCGCTGACCTCGGGTCCCACGCCGTCACCGGGAATCAACGTGATCGTGTGCTGCGCCATGTGGTGGTCTCCTCAAGATGCCGGACGCCGGCAGTCTGACAATCCGAATTGCTGCCATGCAAGGTAGTCCATAGCAGCCCGCGCGCGCCTTGTTCAGGTTCATCCATCAGGCGCTCGGACTTGTCGGGACTACCTTAGAGCCGATCAGAACTAGGACGATTGCATTGCGGAAGGTGTCGCGAAGGTGTCGCGGTTCCCTCACCTGCAATCGTGTTGACAATGCGCACCGGCTCCATCTGTCCACCATTGGTACACCAGTTGTCAACACGATTCCGTTATGGGGTAACGGGTTTCCGCGATTTGGGGACTTGCACATTTGCGCGTGAAGCAGTAGCATGTGCTGGGAAGTGGATACGAACCCAGTTCCCCGATGAACATCCCTGACGATCAAGTCTTCGCGGTGCTCGCGCGCCGTTGCGTTGCTAACGGTGAGTTCGATGCGCTGCGCCAACGGCTCGGGTTTACGTTACGGCAAACGGCCGAACTCTTGGAGTGTGACTCCGCGGAGGTCTCGCGATGGTGTCGCGGCCTTAACGCCCCGAAGCAGCAAGCGGTCCCGCTGGGGCGACTGATCCTCGGCTGGATGATGATGGTCGATGCCGGCGCGACCGAGGCCGACCTGGTGCCCGTCGGTGTGTGACATCCAGCCGCGGCTCTGCCATCCCATCCCCAGCGCCGCCCATGAGCTGGGGATCAGCCGCTCCAGTCTGTTTCTCCTCCTCAAAGAGAAGAAGATCGACTCGATCCTCGTGGCGGGCCGGCGTGTCATCCCCCATGACTCTCTCGTCGATTTCGTCAACCGCCTTCAAGAAGAAAGCGCCGTTGGGACTCATACATCCCCGACGGCGCTTATGGAGACAGCGGGTGCCACCGCAATCCCCTCAACCTAACCATACCCCAGCAGACCCATGGATGCCACCCCCGGCCGATGTGCCGTGGTTCGACAGTTCGCGGTCACGAGCGCGCTACTTCGGCGCTCTGCAGCGGCACAACTCGCGCCTGTATGCCGACGCGCTCGAGTTTCTCGCCATGTGGAAGGACGAGAAACTCGCAGAGGCGGCAGCGTGACTCTGAGTACAGCCGCGCCCCGGCGTTCGTCAAACGGCACCCTGACGGCCGCCACGCTGGCCAGGTTCGCGGACGAGCCTGGGGTCGACCCTCTCGCGCGCGAGTTCCTCAGGGGCGCTGCAGCGGCACGGGAAACGGTGGAATCGGATTGGACGCAGGAACCCGGGATGGGGAACCCGCCCAGTGCGGAGAAGGCCCCGAGTTTTCTGGAGGTCGGTGGCGACGACCTTGTTCACTCCAAGATCAGCGTCGCCAACCTCCCCTATCTGCCCCTCCTGACAGTGATGGGCTGGTTCGTGATGGGCTGGTCGCATATCCTCGCCGGCTATCCGCGCGTCGGGAAGACCGATCTGCTCTTGGCGATCATCCGGGAATGGCTCGATATGGGCCTCCGGGTGCTCTTCATCAGCGAGGAACCCGAGTCGATCTGGGGGCCTCGAATGCAGGGGCGATCCGGCGATTGGTCGGGACTTCGGGTTGTCTTTGGCCTCGGATGTCCACCGGATGAGCTACGCCGACGTGCTCGGGACGGCGCCGAGGATGTGGTGATCGTCGACGCCATTCGCAACCTGCTCCAACTCAAGGACGAGAAGGACAACAGCGAAATAGCCCGGGCCACCAACCCTTGGGTCGCAGCCGCGCGAAACGCGTCAAAAGTTCAGTTCCAACCCTTAGATGCTTCCGTTGGAACTCCCGAACCGCCGACCCCCAAGACGCTGGTGATGGTGCATCACAGCCGGAAGGGTGGCGGCGAGCATGGGGAAGGGATCGCCGGTGGCCACGCCCTCCTGGGTGGATTCGACATCGCCATCGAAGTCCTTCGTGATCCCAACCAGAGCCGCGAGCGTCGCCTGATCCGATCGTACGCCCGGCTTATCGAATCTCGAGAAGCTGTCTACGAGCGTTGTCCCGACGACGGGAGCTTTCGCTTGCTTGGCGACCCCAGCGCCCTCCGGCTCGAAGATGTCTCTTCTCGGCTGCTCGCGGCCCTTGACGAAACCTTCCGGTCGACGCACGACCTTCACGCCACCCTTGGCGACCCGCGCCCCAGTGAGGAGCAGGTCCGCCGCGCCCTGACGTCTCTGGCAGAGAAGGGCGTGATCCTGCGTGATCCCGACATCGCTCTCGGACAGAAGCGTGGTACGGCGCATCGCTGGGCCACCTCCAAGGCCAGCGACAGCCTTGCTGAAGTAGCAAGTTCCAACGGGTCTACCTATAGGTTGGAACTGAACTCTGACGAGCCTGATGTCGCCTCGGCAGTCCTGTCGACGTTCCCTGGCTCGGTGACGTTGTGAGCATCGAGACGCCCAGCCTCATCAACCGATCCGCGTTTCCAGCGATCGTCCGCTCGTCGAAATCACCCTCGGTGTCGGCTGCGGCGCAACGCCGCGCAGTCTTGATAACTCACGCACCAAGGCCGCCCGCGAATACGAATCTGGCCGCGTCGCGACATCTGACACCCGAGCACGACACCTTCCACCCTCCGCCAGAGCCCCCGTCGCCATCCACGACACATCGAACGCACCCGTCACTTGCGGGGGCTCGTCCAGTGCCCGCGCCCACAGCCTCTGACCGTCCCACCCTTGTAGCAAGCGACAACATCGCCGACGAATGCAATTTGACCAGCACTCGATGGCTAGCGACGACCACGCCGGCGCCACCACGGCGCCTCAAGGTACTGGCGGGCATCGTCGAGTCGGCCTCGAATCTCCGTCGGAAACTGCAGGTCGCGATCCCCATCGGAGATGTATCCGGACGGCGCGAAACTGACTGTCAGCCAACGCCAGGGCGCAGCGTCAAAGCTGTCGAGCATCTGCTTTGGGTCTCGTCCGATCACCCAACACAGGCGGACGAACTTCTCCGGCGAGGCTGTGGTCGCAGCTTCGTAGAGGGCGCGCTCACGCGCGGTTGGCGGTGTCTCCCTATCTGTCACCCCTTTCGAGCCTACCAGCGCGTACCTCGCATCACCGGATTCAACCGTCCGCCTAGACAACCACCGGAGAACAACCCATGAGCCTGCTCGACCGATACGACGCCCTGCCTGTCGACTTCCAGAGCGAACCGCTTCTCACCGCGATCCAAGCGCATGACGACGCCCTTGCGAAGCACCTGGATGTGCAGGCACGCCTCGCCTCTGCCCGTCAAGCCGTCGAAGACGCGCGCAACGGCGTCGTGCTCGGTCTGGATGACACGTGGAACGCCCTGCTTGCGGCAGGCATGCTCCTGACCGCCTGCGAGATGGTGGCGCCTCGCTACCCGCTACCAGGCACGATCCACGTCGACGGCGCCGCTGACACCGCTCGTGCAGCACTGGCGGGTGCTATCGGACTTCCTGAGGCCCCGAAGCTGCTGGCGGAGCTTGAGGAGCGTGCGTGGGCGACCTCACAGATCCGCAATCACCGCGATGCAGTGCGGCCGATCGTGCTACCCGCTGACCGGCTCCTCATCGACCGTCTCGACGCTTGGCGGCGCGAGCGCCTGGACTTGCAGCGCGCCATAGCGAGCTGGGATACGCCGCAAATCCAAGCCGATTCGCTGATTTCCATCGAGCATGCGGTGAGCCTGCTGCGCCAGGCTTCTCAGCACGCGGCAACTGGGGACGCAATCGTCGAACAGGTGGAGGCTGCGAACGTCGCACGTGAGGACGGCGGCTATGCGTGGGATGACCGGCCGGCGAACATCCCCAACGCAGACACCATGGCGATGTCGTTCGAGCAGAAGCAACTGCACAGGGCCCGCGAGCTACGGCGCATGGCTCGAGCGGTGCCGGTGTGAACGGAAGGGTTGTCGACCCCGACGTCGAGGTGGCGGCGGCCGTGCTCGCCGCGCTCATGCCGGGCGTCATCGCAGACGCTCGCGCCGAAATACGCGCCGAAATAGGGCGGGCGCGGGCGGAATTAGAACCGCTGCAGAAGGGAGCCCGTGAACGCAAGGCGGGGCCGGTATGAATTTCACATTGCACCCGACCGAGGTTCCCGAGATCGCCGCCGGCCAGACGGCCACTGATGAACCGTTGCTCGCCGTGGTGATCGTGGTGCGCGGCAACAGCGTCACCGCCACGTTCGTTGCCGATGTCTGTCGCAGCGTTTGGTGCCCGTCCTGCCATCCAGATCTGTACGAATTCGCCCGAGGAAGGAAACTGCCATGAGTTACGACCCGACCGACCCGTCCGTCGACACGCGTTGGATGGCCCGCCAAGTTGTGGCCGATCAGGTACTGCAGACCAAGGTGGTCAAGGCGGTCGCTGCGATTGTGACCCCTGGCC
>ODAK010008037.1_pt1 | contig 10587 bp, 11 predicted proteins | sample 1539591 | NCBI WGS metagenome assembly ODAK01 (sample SAMEA3539303, study PRJEB22396) | soil metagenome | biome: tundra; feature: field; material: soil | place: USA | collected 2010-05 | depth 0.15 m | reverse complement strand
CGGCCGTAACCACTTTCCCGTCAAACCCTGCGCTTGCGACCCAGAGCTTCGAGGTTGCGGCGAAGACGATTGGCCTCGCCGTAGTGCTCGATGGCCTCGACGGCCGCATCGCGCGCATGACCAATACCACCAGCGATTTCGGTCGGGAACTCGATTCCCTCGCCGACGTCATCAGCTTCGGGATCGCCCCTGCCATCCTGGCTTATGCCTGGGGCATGCAGTTTGTAGGAGGGTCGCTGGGCCCGGCCACGCTCGATCAACTGCAGCGCGCCGGGACGTTCATTGCGTTCCTGTTTCTCGCCTGCGGCGCGGCGCGTTTGGCGCGTTTCAATGTCCAGACCAATCCACAGCCGCGCAACCCCGGCCCGCCCCACCGCAAATACTTCGTCGGCCTTCCCATTCCGGCCGGGGCAGGCATGGTTGCAGCCGTGGTTTATGCCTTCGACAGCTATCCCATCACCAGCGTCGTGCCCTCCATTTTATGGCTTGGCCTGCTGGGGTTGCTTTCATTTCTGATGGTCAGCACCTGGCGGTACTGGAGTTTCAAAGAGCTGAACCTCCTGCGCCCGCGTTCGCCCCTCACGCTGGTGCTGATGTGCGGCGTCATCTATGCCATCTGGAACTGGGCTCAACTGGTGCTGCTGCTCCTTGCCGGCACTTACGTGGGCAGCGGCATCGCGATTCGCCTCGGAGGCATCGCGCGGCGCTATTTCCGTCACACACCGCGGCCGGATCCGGAGACTCAGGTTGGCTGACACCATTGCCCTTGTCGGCGGGGAGACGCTGCTGGGCCGCGAAGTCCGTGACGTGATCAGCGAATCCTCGCTCGCCGCGCAGTTGCGCCTGGTGGCAGCCGCCGAAGAAGAGACCGGCACGCTGACGAGCATCGCAGGCGAGGCGGCATTTCTAACCAAGCTGGCGCCGGAGGCTGTGGAAGACGCCGCGGTAATCATCCTCGCCGGATCACACGAGTCTTCCCGCGCTGTGCTGGAAGCCCATCCGCAGGGCCTGATCATAGACCTGACCGGCACTCTGGAAGACAACCACGACGCGCGCGTCCGTGCCCCCATGGCAGAGGATCCGGATCAGCCTGTCGATCATTCCGGCCCCCAGGTGGTGGCTCATCCGGCTGCGATTGCCGTCGCCTGCATCCTGCGCAAGCTGCAACCCACGTGGCCGATCCAGCGCTCCGTGGTGCAGATTTTCGAACCGGCCAGCGAACAGGGCCGCGGCGGGATTGACGAACTGCAGCAGCAGACGGTCAATCTTCTCTCCTTCTCGCCGCTGCCGAAAAAAATCTTCGACGCGCAGGTGGCCTACGCCATGCTGGCACAATTCGGACCCGAAGCCGCCATCCGGCTGAGCGACATCGAAGAACGAATTGAGCGCCATCTGGCCAGCCTGCTGGGCGCTTCGAGCCTTGGCGATGGCTCGGAAGACGCCGCCCCCATGCCTTCCCTGCGGCTGGTTCATGCTCCCGTGTTTCACGGCTACAGCTTCTCTTTCTGGATCGAATTCGAAGATTCGCCCTCCGCCCCGGATATTGAAGACGCGCTGCGCGACGTCCCGTTTGACCTTCGCTCCGCCGATATGGAACCGCCCGACAACGTGGGCATCGCCGGGCAAAGCGGCATTGCGGTTGGCGGGATCGTTTCGGACCGCAACAACGGCAATGCGGTCTGGCTCTGGGCCGCTGTCGACAACCTCCGGCTGGTTGCCGAGAATGCACTGGCTATTGCGCAGGAGGGTGTGTGAAAAAGCTGACCGCGATCCTCGGGCTGGCTCTGCTTTCCACGGGCTGCGGCTACCACGTCGCAGGCACCGTGAGCACGCTGCCGAAGGAGATTCGCACCATCGCGATCACGCCGTGGAAAAACGTCAGCACGCAATACCGGTTCTCCGACTACATCGCAGCCGCCGTGACCCGCGAGTTTATTTCCCGCACCCGTTACACCATGGTGACGGATCCGGCCGCCGCGGATGCCGTCCTGACCGGCGCGGTGGCCAATCTGCAGTCTTCAGCCACCGTTTTCGATCCCGTGACCAACCGCGCCACCGCCGCACAGATCATCGTTCAGGTTCAGGTCCGACTCACCGGAAAAGACGGTAAGGTTCTTTTTGACCGTCCCGGTCTCGAATTTCGCGACCGCTACGAAATCAGCGTCAACGCGCAGCAATACTTCGATGAGAGCCAGGTTGCCTCCGAACGGCTGGCCCGCGATATTGCGCGCACCATAGTAAGCGCGGTGCTGGAAAGCTTCTGAGCATGACACCCGCCCAGTTCCTCGCACGGGCCAAGCGGAACGAAATCCCGCCAGTCTGCCTTTTTCTAGGGCTCGAAAGCTACAACCGGAAGCGTTGCAGGGAAGCATTGCTCGCCGCACGCCGCGGGATCGAACCCGAATACTTCGACGCCTCAGAAACACCGCTTGCGGCTATCATCGACGACGCCCGCTCCATGTCGCTCTTTGCCTCCGAACGGCTCATGTTGGTGATCGGCTCCGAAGCCGCCATGCCGCGCAGTTCACGCAGTGCCGCCGCTGTTGAGGATGACGATGGTGAAGGCGACGGCCCCGCCGCAGCCGCCAGCGCGGGACCGCTCGAAGCTTACGTGAAGAGCCCGACGCCCGGGGTGACGCTCATCTTCGAAGCCACCCGCTGGGATTTCGAAGGCGACGATAAGGCAAAAAGCGAGCGCGCCCGCAAGTTTTTCGGCGCAATTCCGGATGTAGTTGAGTTCCGCCGCTTCTCGCCCGATGAGGCACGCCAGGAACTGGCCGCGCTCGCCCGCGCGTCCGGCGTGAAGCTCGATCCGGCCGCCGCCGAAGCACTGGTGGATGCCCTCGCCGCCGATGTGGGACGCATCGCGGTGGAGATGGAAAAGCTGGCCCTCTATGGCAAACCGATTACGGTGGAGGATTTGCCGCAACTGGTGCCCGACGCCCGCCAGAGCACCATCTTCGCGCTGGTCAATGCGCTGGGGCGTCGCGACCGCGCCCGCTCGCTGGAATCGCTGGACGCGCTGGTTCGCGAAGGCGAATACCTGCCCCTCGCGCTTTCTTTTCTGGCCGGCCAGTTCCGCATGGCGCTGGTGGCGAAAGAAGCCAATTTGCGGGGAGCATCGCAGATCCAGTCGCATTTTCAGCGCTCCGGCATTCAGATGTGGGGTTCGCGCGCCGAGCAGGTCTCCCAGACAGCGGCAAAGTTTTCCAAAGAGCAACTGGAACGCGGGCTGAAACTCATCTTTGAGGCGGATCGCGATCTGCGAAGCGCGCGTCCGGATGACCGTACCGTGGTCGAGAACTTCGTGGTGGCTCTGTGTGCATAAAGCTGTGTGCGTGAAGGCTCTGTGGACATTCGCCGTTGCCCTGCTGGCTCTGGCCGCCTGCCCGGCCTTCGCCCAGTCCGACCTTCCCGTTGACCTTACCGTTCCAGCCGCGCCGATTCCTTTCGAGGGGGGCGGCAAAACACATCTCGTTTACGAACTGCAGATCTGGAACTATGCCGCCGCGAAGCTGTCGCTGAAACGTCTCGAAGTCCTCAGCGATTCCGGCTCCGTGGCCTCCTGGGAAGGCGCGGACCTGCTGACACTTTTTTACGGGAGGCAGAATGTTCTGGAAGGCGACGTCCTCGGCCAGGGGCTGCGCGCCGTCGCCTATATCTGGATTACGTTCGATTCACCGGCGGCGGTTCCGGCGCGGCTTCACCACCGTTTGACCTCCGGCGGCAGAGCGATTGACGGCGCCGAGGTCCTCGTTTCCACCGCGAAACCCGTGGTGATCGGGGCACCGCTCCGGGGAGCAGACTGGATCGCCGCCAACGGGCCCGCCAACGATTCCGCGCACCGCCGCACCGTGGTTCCGGTGGCTGGCAAAGCCCGTATCGCGCAGCGTTTCGCCATCGACTGGATTCAGGCCGGCGCCGACGGCACCTCTTTCACCGGGGCGCAGAATGAGAACCGCAGCTATCACGCCTATGGGGCTGAGGTTCTGGCCGTCGCCGATGGCGTGGTGACGGAAACCCGGGACGCCATCCCGGAAAACGTTCCCGATCCTTCCGAGCGCGCCGTGCCAATCACGCTGGACACAATCGGCGGCAATCATGTGATTCTCGATATCGGCGCCGGCCACTATGCGGTCTATCTGCATCTGCAGCCCGGCAGCCTTCGCGTCAAGACCGGCCAGCGGGTACGGCGCGGCGAAATCCTTGCTCTGGTGGGCAATTCGGGCAACAGCAGCCAACCGCACCTGCATTTTCAAATTACCGACGGCAGTTCTGTGCTGGGCTCGGAAGGCCTCCCCTGGCTGCTTGACTCTTTTAGCGTGTCCGCCCCCGGCGGCAACCAGCCGCGGACCAGACAATTGCCCCTTCGCAACGAGAAGATTTCGTTCGACGACGCTGCCCCGCAGCGGCCCTGATCATTTTTGACTTGCTAGAATTCTACCCATGAAGATTTTCGCCAGCGCACTGTTTTGCCTCGCCTTTTACTCCGCCGCCCAGGCCCAGGATCTCCCTCCGGGCAAAGGCGGAGAAATCCTGAACGCCAATTGCGGCGGTTGTCACGGCCTCGACCGAACCACCAGCGCCGGAAAGAACAAAGCCGACTGGAAGGACACGGTGGATCGCATGATGGGCAAGGGCGCCGACGTCAAACCCGAAGAAGTAGACGTTCTCCTGACGTATCTGGCTAAATATTACGGCGAAGACGTCAACGTCAATACCGCCTCGGCCAAGGATCTGCAGGAACAACTCGACATCACGCCCGCCGAAGCGGATGCACTCGTCAAAGCCCGCGCGGCAGCGCCGTTCAAAGCCTTCGCGGATCTGGGCAAGGTTGCCGGCATCGATGCTAAGAAACTCGAGCCGCTGAAGGGCCGCATCGTTTTCAAATAGACAGTTAAACACCCTGGGCGAGGCGATCCGGTTTCGCCCGTTTGACGTATACTGGCGGGCACAGATGCTGACTCTCCGGATTGCCCAACAACTCGCGGCCCGCTGTGAACAGGAAGCTGCCGCTATGGCCTGTCCCATGTCTATAGCCGTCGTGGATGCCGCCGCCAACGTGATTCTGCACCAGCGCATGGACGGCGCGCTGCTGGGCAGTGTCGCGGCAAGCTACAAGAAGGCCCGCTGCGCCGTGCTGTACAAACGCCCCTCCAAGGTATTCGAAGATGTGCTGGCCGGCGGACGCATGGCTATTCTCACCCTGCCGGATGTGATCGCGATTGAAGGCGGCATTCCGCTTCTTATCGGCGATGTCCTGGCGGGAGCGATCGGCGTGAGCGGCGGGACCGCTCAGCAGGATGGCGTGGTGGCGACCAAGGCAATCGAGCACTTCGCCAGCCTCGCGGCGAACAGCCCGCGTTAGATTTTTTCGAACCTTTTTCCTTCATCCCGGTATACATCTTCAGCGGGCCGGTTGCAGGCAGCGGCCCACCGCGCGAGTCACGAACAGATGGGCGCCGTCGCGCGCGGAGATTTAGGCCGCATGAGCGAGATTTACCAGGCCTGGCGACGGCCGCTGTTCCGCTTCTTCTACCGCCTGAGCGGCAGATGCGCGGCGGCGGAAGATCTGGTGCATGAGGTATTTCTGCGGATGATCCGGTTCCGGGCTACTTATCAAACGGAGCGGCAGATGGCGGATCAGAGCGGGATATTCGAGGCGTGGATGTACCGGATTGCACGCAACACTTTTGCCGACTATACACGGCGCCACCGGCTGGAAACGGATCCTGGCGAGGCCGGCCTCGAGGGCGTGGAAAGCGGCCGTCCGACGCCTTTCGATTTTGCCGCGCGGCGCCAGGATCTCTCATTGCTCTACCGCGCGCTGCGTCAATTGCCGATCGACAAGCGTGAAGTGATAATCCTGACCCGCTTTGAAGGACTGTCCCACCAGCAGGTCGCCGCCGTGACGGGATGCGAAGCGTGCACCGTGAAGGGACGAGTCTTCCGCGCCATGAAGGAACTGGAAGAGCATTACCGCCATTTGTGCCGGGAGAAAGCATCATGAGCCACGAGGAATCGAGCGAGCACATCAACTGCGCCGCCGCGCAGGAGCATATGGGCGCGTGCTGGATGGGTGAAGCGAGTGCCGCCGAGCCGCGTTTCAACGCCCACCTTGCGGTTCGCAACCGCACCCAGGATGCTCTGCGGCAGCTTACACAATAACGGAGAAATTATGTATCGAACCCACTTACTCGTCATCGGACTCATCGCAGTAACCGCAGCCTTAGCCTTCCCTCGCTCCTGGGCGAAGGAGACACGCGATACCGTTCACCACACTTTCTCCGGGGACAAGACGCTGGAAGTCCGCAACCTCAGCGGAGCGATTAAGGTTCTTGGCGACAGCGAGTCCACCATCCGCGTGGATGCGGAGCGGATCATAGGCGCGCAGGATGAGCGCCTGCTGGAGCGCGCCCGCCAGGACGTGAAGCTCGACTTGTCCGACAGAGCCGGCGTCGCCACGGTTGCAGTGGACTATCCGTCAGGCCGTCACGGTTTTTTTGACACCTCCGACTATGAAGTGACTTACAACTTCATCATTCATCTACCGCGGGAAACGGCGCTGCATCTGCACACTGCGAACGGCGCAATCGAGGCCAGCCAGATATCCGGCGCTTTCGACGTTAACGGCGTGAACGGACATGTCAAGCTCACCGACATGGCAGGCGCGGGCTCGGTTTCCACTGTCAACGGCCCGGCTGAAGTGTCGTTTCGTGAGGCGCCGAAAACGGCATGCCGGTTCAGTTCGGTGAATGGCGCTCTCGATATCACGTTTCCGGCCAGCCTCGCCGCCGACTTCACTTATCGCACAGTGCACGGCGGCGTCTTTACGGATTTCAACACCTCGCACTCCGAGACCTCCGGCGGGGTCCGGCGCCGCTCTGGCGAGGGGTTCAGTTATATGGGCGGCGGCAAAGCACGCGTCGGCTCGGGGGGCCCGGAACTCAGCTTCCGTACCGTCAACGGCGACATTCGGATTCACAAACAGACAAACTGAAGGAACTATCGCCATGACGCGCCTGATCGCAATACTGCTTTCCACTGCGGCGATTTCCGCCGCCCAGGAAAAGACGACTGTCGCGCTCTCGGACCCCGCACATCCCGCCGCGCTGCACGTAAGGCTGATCAGCGGAAGTATTTCGGTAACGGCCGCCGAGGAGCCTCAGGTGGTAGCGGAATCGTCCGCCGTTTCCCGCAAAGCCACGCGCACGAGTACCGTCCCGCCGGGGATGCATCGGCTCGACAACGACGGCCTGGGCGTGGATGAGGATCACAACATCGTCACCGTGCGGCCCGCGTCTCCGGCCGAAAAGACGGATCTGACGATCCGGGTCCCGGTAAACACGTCCGTGGAACTCCGCACCATTAACCCGGGACGCATCGATGTAACCGGCGTGAACGGCGATCTGGAGATTCAGAATATCAACGGCGCGGTCAATCTCACCGGCGTTTCCGGTTCGGTAGTGGCGCATTCGCTGAATGGCAACGTGACGGTTTCGCTGAGCCGCGTCACGCCGGACATGCCGATGTCTTTTACTTCCCTCAACGGGAAGATTGAAGTTACTCTGCCGGCCGACACCAAAGCCCGCTTCCGCATCAAAACGAGAAATGGCTCGGTAACCAGCGATTTCAACCTGGAATCCGCCAAATCCCGCGACGGCCGAATGGAAGGGACCATCAACGGCGGCGGACCGGACTTCGCGTTCGAGACCATGAACGGCGATGTGGTGATTCACCGGAAGTAACGGCGCGACCGGGCTCTAAAGATTTTCTTCCTATTTCCCGATCAATCCGGCAAGAGGAAAATCCAGATGTTATGGCACGCGCGACGGATTTCTGTTCTGATGTTTTCGTTTGCCGCCTGCGCGGCCGCGAAGGGGAGTGCCGATTCTCCGCAAATGCCTTTCGCCTTTGCCGCCAACCATGGCCAGACGGCTCCTGAGGTTCGCTATACCGGCACGGGTCCCCGATTCAAGGCCTGGTTCAAAGACCGCGGAGTCATACTCCAACAGGGTTCCGCGGCAATAGCCTTAGCCTTCGTGGCTGGTGCGGTGCCGGTGATTTCTCCAGAAGAGCCGCTGGGCGCGCAGGCCAATTACCTGCATGGCAACGATCAGCGCCACTGGCAAAAAAATGTACCGCTTTACGGGTCCATCCGCTATACGGGGGTGTGGCCCGGCGTAGACATTCGCTATCGATCCGGACCGGATCAGGTGGAAGCCGAATACGTAGTAGCAGCCGGCGCTTCGCCGGACCGGATCCGCCTTCGCTTTGACGGCACTGCCTCCATTGAGCCCGATGGCTCACTGCGGGTTCGCGGCGACACCGGCCTTTTTGTGGAAAACAAACCCATTCTCTACCAGGATGCAGACGGCACTCGCCGGACGGTGAGCGGCGCTTTCCAGCGCTATCGGGACGGCACCGTTGGATTCCGCGTGGGCGAGTGGAACAGGAGTCAGCCGCTCATTATCGATCCGACTATTCTCTTCAGCGGCTATTTCGGCGGCAGCTCGCAGGACTCCATCACGGCGGTGGCCTTCAATGCCTCCCGCAATACGATTGTGGCAGGCTGGACCAGTTCCTCAGACCTGCCCACCACGATTGGCGCGCGCAAGAGTTCCGGCGGCGGCGTGGACGCGTTTGTTGCCGGCTTCAGCGCCGCGGGCGGCCACCTCTTGTTCTGCACCTATCTGGGAGGGTCGGGAGACGACCGTGCGTTCGGGCTTGCCCTCGATACAGCACAGAACATCTACCTCACGGGACAGACTTCGTCCACCAATTTCCCGCTGGTTTCTCCGCTGCAGTCGAGGCTCAGCGGCTCGCGCGACGCCTTCGTCGCCAAGCTCAACCCGGCGGGCACGTCGTTCCTTTACAGCACCTATCTGGGGGGATCGGGAGTGGACGTCGGGTACGCGATAGCAGTGGATGGCGGCGGCAGCGCCGTAGTATTCGGCGATACCACCTCGACCAATCTGGCGGTGACGGCGGGCGCCGTGCAGAGCCATTCCGGCGGAGCCCAGGACACTTTCGTGGCCAAACTCGTGCCGGCTGGAAACACGCTGGCGTTTCTCACTTATTTCGGCGGCAGCGGCCTCGACCACGGCGCGGCAGTGGCCCTCGATGCGTTCGGCGACATATTCCTCGGCGGCTACACCTGGTCCACCAACTTTCCCGTGCAATCCGCGCCGCAGGGGGTCTCCGGCGGAGGCCAGGACGGCTTCCTGACGAAGATGCAGCCCAATGGTCACCAGCTGTTTTTCAGCACGTATCTGGGTGGCTCGGGCGGCTCGGTGGGCGCGCCCGAAGAGGTGAACGCCATGGCCATCGATCTGCTCAGTAACGTGATCGTCGCCGGCACCACAAGTTCCTCCAACTTCCCCGTTACCGTGGGGGCGCTGCAGACCATTTTCGGAGGCGAGACCGATGGCTTCGTTACCCGCTACTCGGGCTCGGGCGTACTACTCAATTCCACCTATGTAGGCGGCGCGCTCAACGATTCCATCGCCGCTATTGCGCTCGACTATCACGGCGACGTTTATATAACGGGCTCAACCGCATCGCTCGATTTCCCGGTGAAGCGCGCCCTCCAGCCGGTACCGGCCGGGAACGCCAATGCGTTTGTGGTCAAACTGTCGAACACACTGGCTTCCGTGGTTTTTGGAACCTACCTCGGTGGTAACGGCAACGATGCCGGACAGGCCATCGCAGTGGATGTCTATACTTCCATCCTGGTGGCTGGCCAAACCAACTCATCCAACTTCCCGGCTGCCGGATCCACTCTGGCTAGCCATCCGCAAGCTGTTGTTTCGGCGTTCCTCACCAAAATTGCTCCTTCCTGGAACATCCTGGTGGCCCACTCAGGGTTTGGTTTCATGCTTTTTGACAACGATATCTGGCGTATTAATGCTCCCTCGCAGGAGTCGCTGTTCGGTCTTCCCACAGACATTCCTATCGTCGGTGACTGGGACGGCAGCGGGGACTTCCGGCTCGGCGTTTTCCGCAACGGAACCTGGTATCTCGATGTGGCCAATCACCGCACGCTGGATGGTTCCGCTAAAGTCGTGACCTTCGGCCAGGCGGGCGACATCCCGGTGCTGGGCGACTGGACGGGGGCCGGCCACATCACGCTCGGCCTCTTCCGCAGCGGAACGTTTATTCTCGATCTCAGCGGACACCTCAGTGGCGTGTCGACTGGCCAAAGCGACGCAACTTTCAGTTTCGGCCAGGCCGGCGACCTTCCGGTCGCTGGAGACTGGAGCGGCTCCGGAACCACCAAAGTCGGCATATTCCGCAATGGTCTCTGGCTGGTCGACTACTCGGGCAGCCGCGTTTTCTCCTCCGCCATCAGCTACACCTACGGGCAGGCTGGCGACATCCCGCTGACAGGCGACTGGGACAGCTCGGGCGGCACAAAGATCGGCGTCTATCGTGGCGGGAACTGGCTTCTCGATTACGACGGCGACCACGTCTTCACCATCCCTTATCTCAACGAAATGGTGCTGGTTTATGGTGGCCCCGGCTTTACGCCTCTCATTTTCTAAGCGGTCACCACGAGCAGTTTTTTATTAAAAAAACTCAAGCCAT
>ODAK010008036.1_pt1 | contig 10587 bp, 10 predicted proteins | sample 1539591 | NCBI WGS metagenome assembly ODAK01 (sample SAMEA3539303, study PRJEB22396) | soil metagenome | biome: tundra; feature: field; material: soil | place: USA | collected 2010-05 | depth 0.15 m | reverse complement strand
GCGGCTTGGTGCGCTCAAATTTAGCCTTTGCCATTTTTTTTGCTCCGTTCTCGGTCCAAAATCCTGCCTGTTGTCACTTCCAGCCGTGCCACCCGATACGTTTGCGATGTAATCCGCAAAAAAAAATTATAAAATACAACTCAGCTATAGAAATCTTGCGCAGCAAGATTTCTAGTTACAGACGAATTCTGGTGCCCATGGCGTGGATTGAACACGCGACCTCTCCCTTACCAAGGGAGTGCTCTACCACTGAGCTACATGGGCAAAAACTTCCGCCCGTTCTTTCCGCGCCAAGCAGTGCTTGGCTAGTCGAACCCGGAGGTCTCCCAACCCTCTTACCACGCACAATCAGGAATAAAGCCCCCCAGGCTTCATTCCTGATTGGAGCGGGTGAAGGGAATCGAACCCTCGTCGTAAGCTTGGAAGGCTTCTGCTCTACCATTGAGCTACACCCGCGACGCTGATAGAACCCAACTTCCAAGCCTACCACCACTATGTACTGGTGGAGGGGGAAGGATTCGAACCTTCGAAGGCAGAGCCGTCAGATTTACAGTCTGATCCCTTTGACCGCTCGGGAACCCCTCCGAACGAAACCGAGTATTATGGGACGTTCTTCAATTATCGTCAAGATCGATTGATCTGATTGATTATCCAGCCAAGCCGATCCAGCTGCTGGTGCCGTATGCACTGGGCGGGTCGGTCAATATCCTCGGCGGCCGGGTGCAGATCATGTTGACCGGCGTGTCGTCGAGCTTTTCAAAGGAAGCGCGGGCAAATGATCCGGACCGCTACCACAAGGCCGGCCTCTCTAAATCTCCGAATCGGATCCTGGCCAATGCGAGGCTTGATAAGCGCCGGAGCGCACCCTAGAATCAGACCAGGCACAGGAGTTCACATCGGTTCGCAAGGAGTTCAATCATGGATTCACCTAATCATGTAATCGTCCAGCCCGCAACGAACAAGGACACGCCGCCGCGCAACGCGGCTAAGCGCAAAACCTACAAGGGCGCCGAGATCATGGTCGAATACCTGATCAAGGAGAAAGTCCCGTACTTGTTCGGCGTTTGCGGCCACGGCAACATCGGCTTTCTCGACGCGGCGTGCAGCGCCGCTGACCGTATCAAGACGATCTCGGTTCACCACGAACAGGCTGCGGGCTACATGGCCGATGCCTATTACAAGGTCCGCCACGAGCCGGTCGCGACCTACACTTCGTGCGGACCTGGGTCGTGCAACCTTCCGATCGCGCTTGCCGGAGCGATGATGGATTCATCGTCTTTCCTGGCAATCACCGGCAACGTGCCCACCACTCAATTCAACCGCATGCCGTTCCAGGAAACGGGCCGCTACTTCCAGGGCGATTTCCCGTCGGTGATCCGCCCGCTGGTCAAGAAAAGTTTTCAGCCGACGCGCGTGGATATGTTGCCGCTCGCCATCAAACAGGCATTTGGCCTGTTGCGCACCGGCCGGCCGGGACCGGTGAATATCGATGTGCCGCTCAATGTGTTCCAGGAAACGGCCGAAGTCGAGATACCCGATCCCGATCCATTGGTAAATCAGCGCGCCCCCGGCGATCTCGACGCGCTGGAGCGGGCGCTCGACCTGCTGCTCGCCGCAAAGCGCCCGGTAATCCTGGTCGGACAAGGCGGCCTGATCGGCGAAGCGACCGGAGTGCTGCTTGAGTTCCTCAAGCTCGTGCGGGTACCGGTCGTCACGAGCCCGAACGGCAAAGGCACCATCGACGAAATGCACGAGCTTGCGTTCGGCCCGATCGGCAGAAACGGCCCTTATGCCGCCAACGAAGCCTCCCGCAACGCCGACGTCATGCTTGCGCTCGGCTGCAGCTTCGACGACCGCGCCACCAGCGCGTGGATCAGCGGCTATACGCTCACGATCCCGCCCACCACGCTGATCCAGATCGACAACGATCCCTCCGAGATCGGACGCAACTACCCCGCGCACCTCGGCATACTGGGCGACATCCGCGCGAGCCTCGAAGTATTGGTGCGGCGCGCACGAGAAAAACTCAAGTCCTCGCCGAAAACTTTCGACGACTGGGTAGCCAAATTGCGCGGCTGCCGCAAGGTGTGGGATGACTACCAGGCGCCGTTCGTCGCCAGCGATCAGTCTCCGCTGCGCCCCGAGCGCCTGATGCAAGGCTTGTCGTGCGTGGTCCCCGAAAATGCCATTTTCGCGACCGACGTGGGCGTGCACCACAACTGGGTGGTACAGCTGTGGAAAGCGCGGCGGCCGCGTCATCTGCTGCAATCGTGGGGTTTTGCCTCGATGGGTTTCGCCACCTGCGGCATACTCGGCGCGAAGCTCGCGCAACCCGAAAGCCCGGCGATCGCGGTCGTCGGCGACGGCTCGTTCCTGATGACGCCGCACATCCTCGCCACCGCCATGGAATACGACATTCCCGCGGTGTGGGTGGTGTGGAACAACTATGGCTATTGCTCGATACGCGACATGCAGCTCGGGATGTTCGGCCAGGAACTGGCGACGAGCTTCCAGATCGACAAAACCAGGAAACTCTACAATCCAGACTTCGTGATGCTTGCGCGTTCGTTCGGCGTCGAAGCCAAGCGCGTCGACCGCGCTGGCGACCTTGAAGGCGTGCTCGAAACAGCGATCAAGGCCAACAAACCCTATCTCGTGGAAGTACCGGTCGACCGCGATATCCGGCCGGTAGGTACCGGCACCTGGGCACTGCCGCCGTTCCCGCACGCGGAGCCGAACTTCAGGAAGCTGGCGGGGCTCGACGGCAAGTAGCACTAAATCCGAGGCGTCGCGGCATGGCTCTTATTTCTTCCCTCTACGCTGTGAGAATAATTGGAGGTTTTTCATCCGCGTCGGGCGGAGGCGCGAAGGTTTGACGCGGGCCGTCACGCCACTGATCACTGCGGCGGTATGCCTGCCTCTTTCGCCGCTTTCCGGTAGCGCTCTATTTCCCTGGGCAGTAGGTCGGTCAACTGCGCCGCGGTAAGAGGCCACGGCTCGGCGCCTTCGTGGTCCAGGAATTTCTTCATATCGGCGGCGGCGAGGATCTTGTTGACCGCGATATTGACGATGTTGATCCGGTCGCCCGGCATACCCGCCGGGGCGAATAATCCCCACCACAGTTCGTAGGTGTATCCCGGCACGCCGGACTGCGCAATCGACGGCAGTCCCGGCAGCAACGGCGAGGGCTCGGCGCTGCTGACGGCAAGGGCGCGCACCCTGCCGGCCTTCAGCTGCGGATTGACCGCGGCGGCACTCGCGATCACGATCTCGACCTCTCCGGAGGCGAGTGCGATGACCGCCTGCGCAATGCCCTTGTACGGAACGTGCGTGAGCTTGACGCCCGCAGCGGAAGCGAACAGCGCCCCTGAGAAATGATTGTTGCCGCCCGTCCCGGACGACGAGTAGTTGAGTTTCCCGGGATTCTTTTTTGCCAGCGCCACGAGTTCCTTCACGGATTTCGCCGGCACCGACGGGTGGATCGCGAGCAGCATCGGGGCGCGGGCAATCATTGCGACCGGGACGATCGCCCGCGCCGGATCGAAGGGCAGCTTTTCGCGCACGGCCGCAGTGGCGGGATACGAAGAGGTATGGCCGAGGAGCGTGTGGCCGTCGGGCTCGGCCTTGGTCACAAGTTCGGTGCCGATCATGCCGCTCGCGCCGGGGCGGTTGTCGACGACTACGTTCCTGCCCCACGTCTCCGCGAGCCGCTGCGCGATGGCGCGGGCCATGATGTCGATCGAACCGCCGGCCGTGTAGGGAACGATGATCTGGACGTTCCTCGACGGATAGGCGGACTGCGCTACGGCGTGCGGCGCTGCGCATGCGCACGCTGCCGAGCAGAACGCCGGCACAATCAGACTCAACCGGGATCGCGTCTTCTTCATCGTCTTTCCTCCACGCGCAAAACTGGCCGCCTGCGGGAAAAAATGGGGCCGAGCGCGGTTTCTATCAACCGTATCGGCGCCTTGGCAATGCCAATTATCTCTTTGTAGGCCCGCCCGCAGCCAATCTCTTGTTTTTGGCGAGATTACGGAGTTCGGACTTTCTGTGGGCGTAGCACGATGCACAAATCCACCGGGTGGCTCCGATTTTTCGGCCCTCGCCAGTCACCCAGTGGCTGCCGGTGCTGCAGAATCTCTTTCTTACATCGCCGACCATATTCTCTCCTAAATGTTTACTTCGACGTTGTCGATCAGGCGCGCGCGGCCCAGGCGCGCCGCCCCGAGCACTACCAGTTTGAGGTCACCCGCCTGCGGCACCTGCAGGTCGCTCTGGCGGCGCACCGCAACGTAATCGGGCTTCCAGCCGTGATGCGCGAGTGCGGCCATCACGTCGAGCTCGATGGGCTGGTAGTCGCGCACGCCGGCCGCGATCTTCTCGCGCGTCCTGCACAGCAATTGAAACAGGCGTGGCGCCTCGCGCCGCTCTGCGGGCGACAAATACGCGTTGCGCGAGGACAGCGCGAGCCCGTCCTCGGCGCGCACTATTTCGGCAAGGATGATTTCGATCGGCAGCGCGAGTTGACGCACCATGTTGGTGAGCACCAGACACTGCTGATAATCCTTCTTGCCGAAGATCGCCGAGTGCGGCGACACCATGTTGAACAACTTCAGCACCACGGTCGCGACGCCGCGGAAATGCCCAGGGCGCACCGCGCCGTCGAGTATATGCTGCAAGTCGGAGGGCTCGAGGACGTAGGTCTGCGGCTCGGGATAGATCTCGCGTTCGTCGGGCGCGAACACGACGTCGACGCCGGCGTCGCGCAGCTTCGCGCAATCGGCCTCGAGCGTGCGCGGGTAGCGCTCGAAGTCCTCCTGCGGGCCGAACTGCAGCCGATTGACGAATATGCTGACCACCGTGCACGCCGCGCGCGGCTTGGCGATATTGATGAGTTGAATGTGGGCGGCGTGCAGATTGCCCATCGTCGGCACGAACACGTTGTTCGGCTCGCTCTGCAGACGCAAGCGCAGGGCGGCGACTGAGTGGATAACATCCATGTGAGAAACAGGATTGAGGATCAAGGTGGACGCATTGTACACTCGCCCAGCCTGAATTCCCTCAATCCTCTATCCTCGATCCTTGATCCTCGATCCTTGATCCTCGATCCTAAAACGAATGCTCAGGCCCGGGATACGTCTTGGCCTTGACTTCCCTGACGTACGCCTCGATCGCGCCCTGGATGCTGCCTGCGCCGCGCAAGAAGTTCTTCACGAACTTTGCTTTCTTGCCTGGGAAAACGTCGAGCATGTCGTGCAGCACCAGCACCTGCCCCGAGCAGTCGACGCCGGCGCCGATGCCGATGGTCGGCATGCGCAGCTGAGCGGTAACTTCACGCGCCAGCGCGGCCGGAATCAGCTCGAGCACCAGCATGCCGGCGCCCGCATCCTCCAGCATTTTCGCCTCCGCAATCAGCCGCTGCGCCTGGGATTCGGTCTTGCCTTGCACGCGGTAGCCGCCGAACTGGTGCACCGACTGCGGCGTGAGCCCGAGGTGGCCGCATACCGGAATGCCTCGCGCGGTCAAGAACGCGATGGTTTCGGCCATCGGCTCGCCGCCCTCGATCTTGACCATCTGCGCGCCGGCCGCCATCAGCTGCACAGCGTTCGCGAACGCCTGCCCCGGGCTCACCTGAAAAGTGCCGAACGGCATGTCGGCGATGATGAAGACCCGCTTCGCGCCGCGCGCGACACATGCCGTGTGGTAGGCGACGTCGCGCAATGTGACCGGCAGCGTCGAGTCGTGCCCTTGCAGCACCATCCCGAGCGAGTCGCCGATCAGCAGCGTGTCAACGCCCGCCGCGTCGAGCAGCGCCGCGAAGCTTGCGTCGTAGCAAGTCAGCATCGTGATCCTGTCGCCGTCCTGCGCCATCTTGTGCAACGCAGTCAATGAGATTCGCATGCCCATTCCTTTCAGTTTTGTGTCCTCTGTGGCTAAGGTTTTCGTATCCTTCTATCCGCGCTCATCGGCGGTTCCGGATTCTTGTTTTTCCGTGGCTCAGCCTACTCTCCAAGGCTGAAGAATTCACGCACGCCGCGCATCGCATTGATGCGCTCCAAAAGCAGATCAAAGTGCGGCGGCGAATCAACAAAATTGAGATGCTCCGAGCTCACGATCAACACCGGCGCCGCATCGTACTGGTAGAAAAAACGCGCATAGCTTTCGGCAAGCCGCAGCAGATACTCTTCCGAAATCGTGCGTTCATAGCTCACGCCGCGGCGCCTGACGCGCTCGATCAGCATCTCGGTCGGTGCCTGTAGATATATCACAAGATCGGGAGTTGCCGCCCGCGGCTTCAATTGCGCGTAGATCTGCTGGTACAGGCGCAGTTCGTCGTCGTTCAGCGTCAGGCGCGCGAACAGCGGGTCCTTGTCGAGGATGAAATCGGCGACCGTCACACGCCGGAACAGGTCGGCCTGGCCGAGCTCGCGCACCTGCTTTACGCGCTGGAACAGGAAAAACAGCTGCGTCGGCAGCGCGTAGCGTGCGCTGTCCTGGTAAAAGCCGGGCAGAAATGGATTGGCATCGGGATCCTCGAGCAGCGCCGCGCTGCCGCTGCGCTCGGCCAGCATGCGCGCGAGGCTGGTTTTGCCTGCACCGATCGGCCCCTCGACCGCGATATAACGGTATTTTTCCGGCAGCAGCGTCATGTTTCTTCTGCCGCAAGCTGCGTCACGCCGGCCACATCGATTGTGCGCAGCAGCTCGGCGACCGCGCCGCGTCCCGGTATCGCGCAGCGCGGCGCGATTTCGGCGAGCGGCAGCAGCACGAAAGCGCGCTCGTGCATGCGCGGATGCGGGATCGTCAGACCGCGCTCGTGCAATTGCAAATCGCCATACAGCAGCACGTCCAGATCCAGCGTGCGCGGTGCATTCGGAAATTCGCGCACGCGGTCGTGACGGCGCTCGATCGCAAACAATGCCTCGAGCAAAGCGCGCGGGGCGAGCGTGGTCTCGATCGCCGCGACCGCATTGATGAAGTCTGGCTGGTCGGCATAGCCGACCGGCGCGCTACGGTAGAGCGACGAGCGGGCGATAACGCGGCTAGCCGGCAGCACGGCGAGCGCGGCGAACCCCGAATTCACCTGCGCCGCGGGGTCGCTGAGATTGCTGCCAAGCGCGATAAACGCGGTTTTGGATTTCAAGGCTTTACGGCTCACGCCGTGCCCTGCTCTGGAGCGGCGGGGCTTTTCCTGAGCCGCGGACGGCGCCGGCGTTTTTTACCGACACCCGGAGCCTCCTTGAGCAGCATGCCGGCGCGAGTTGCCTCATCGGCATGCTGGAACTTCTTCCACCATTCGCCGATCTCGGCGTCGAGCTCGCCGCTTTCGCAGCGCAACAGCAGAAAATCATAGCCGGCGCGAAACCGCTGGTGCACGAGCAGGTGGTACGGTCGCCGTCCGAAACGATTGAGAAAGCGCGGCTGCAGCGCCCAGATTTCCTTCATATCGCCCCCGTAGCGGCGCGGTATCGCGAGTTGCTCAGCCTGCAACTGACCCGCCTGGTCCATCGCGTGAAACAGCGCCGGCATCGTGTTCAACCCGCGCGCCTCGGCTTGCTTCCACGCCGTCAACACCTCGTGCCACAGCAGCGCCGCGAACAGGAAACCCGGCGATACCGGCTTGTCGGCATTGATGCGCCTGTCGGTATTCTCGAGCGCCCGCATCACGAAGCGCTCCCCGAGCGGCTGCTCGAGAATCGCATCGAGCAGCGGCAGCAGGCCGTGGTGCAGGCCTTCCTTGCGCAGGCGCCGCACGCCCTCCGCCGCATGTCCCGACAACAACAGCTTCATCATTTCGTCGAACACGCGTGCTTGCGGCACGTTCTGCAGCAAATCCGCAAGCGCGCGGATCGGCTTGCGCGTGCGAGCCTCGATTTCCAGCCCGCGCGAGGCCGCAAGCCGCACCGCGCGCAGCATGCGTATCGGGTCTTCACGATAACGCTGCGCCGCATCGCCGATCATGCGCAGCTTGCGCGCCTTGAGGTCGGGGACACCATGGTGGTAATCGAGCACTTCCTCACGCACCGGATCGTAGAACATCGCGTTAACGGTAAAATCGCGCCGCCGCGCGTCATCCTCGAGACTGCCGAACACATTGTCGCGCAGGATGCGCCCGTGCTCATCGGTCGTCTGCCGCTCATCGGTGCCGCTGTCCGCGCTGCCGCGAAAGGTCGCGACTTCGACGGTCTCGCTGCCGCACATTACGTGCACCAGCCGAAAACGGCGGCCGATGATGCGCGAGCGGCGGAAAATCGCGCGTACCTGCTCGGGGCTCGCGCTGGTCGCGACGTCGTAGTCCTTCGGGTCGCGCCCGAGCATAAGGTCGCGCACCGCGCCGCCGACCACGTACGCGGCGTGGCCGTGCTGCTGCAGCGTTTCGCACGTTGTCGCCGCGCAGCGGCTGATGCGGTCGCGCGCGATGCGGTGCTTGCTGAAGGGCATGGCTTTGGACTGCGCGGGCCGGAACAATCGCCCCGAGAAAACCTTGCCGAGAAAACGCCGGATCATTAAATGAAAAACCTGCCGTTAAAACACATCAAGCGGCACGCCCCCTGGCGTGTCCGCTTCAATTTGCGCCGCGCCCGAATTATATAACGGGGATGAAGTGCGCATCCGGCCCGCTGCCAAACGCGCGCACGCGACAGCCGTAAAGATTATCAAGTCGCTCGGGTTGCAGCATCTCGGCTGCGGCGCCCGCCGCAAAGCGCCCGTCGCCGTAGAGCATCAGCACCCGGTCGCAGCGGCCGGCGAAAGTCAGGTCGTGCAGCACGAGCAGCGCTGCCCTGTCCGCTCCGCGCACCGCCGCGCGCACCCATTCGAGCGTTTTCAGCTGGTGGCGCAGATCGAGGTGCTGCAATGGCTCGTCGAGCAGCAAAAGCCGCGGATTCTGAGCCGACAACTGCGCAAGCCGCGCGCGCTGGCGTTCGCCGCCGGACAGCGTGCCGTAGGATTGCGCCGCAAGCGGCTCAAGGTCGAACGCGGCGAGTGCGCGCGCCGCGGCCTCTTCGTCAGTCGCATTCCAGCCGAACAGCGAGCGCGCGTGCGGATAACGGCCGAGCATCACGTAGTCGCGCAATGTGCCCCAGAACTCCTGGTCCTCGCGCTGCAGCAGGATGCCGAGCGCGCGGCCGAGTTCGCGGCGCGAATAATCCGCGAGCAGCTTGCCAGCCACCGTGACCCGCCCCGCCACCGCGGGCGCGAGCCCGGCGAGCGCGTGCAACAATGTCGTTTTGCCGCTGCCGTTGCAGCCAAGCACCGCCCACAGCTCGCCCGGCGCGACCGCGAGGTCGAGCTCGCGGCACAGCGTGCGCGCGCCAACAGCAATCGTCAGCCGTTCCGCATGCAGCATCACGGCTTGCGCGACAACAAGAACAACAGCACCGGCACGCCGAGCAGCGCAGTGAACACGCCAACCGGCAGTTGCTGCGGCGCCCACGCCGTGCGCGCGAAAGTATCAGCGAGCACGACGAAGCTGCCGCCGGCGAGTGCGGATGCGGGAAGCAGCCAGCGGTGGTCGTTGACGCCGACAAGCCGCAGCGCGTGCGGCACCATCAGACCGACGAAGCCGATGCTGCCGCCGAGCAGCACCGCCGCAACCGTCGCGAGCGCGGCGCAGAAGTAAAGCGCTGCCTGCAATCCGCTCACCGCAACGCCAAGCGCGCGCGCCTTGAGCGCGCCGAGCGCGAGCGCGTTGAGACTGCCCGCACACAACGTGAATACCAGCAGCACCAGCGCCAGCAGTAACCACGCCATGCCGCTCGCGCCGGCGTGCGACAGGTCGCCCATCAACCAGAACAGCATGCCTTTCAACTGCCCCTGCGGCGCTAGCACGAGCAGCAAGCTGATCAGCGCACTGAAACCCCCCGACAGCACGACACCGGTCAACAACAGCCGGTGCAGATTCCAGTCGCCGGCGCGGAAGCTCAGCGCGAACACGATCGCGATCGCACTCAGCGCGCCGACCAATGCGGCAAGATTGGTGAACGCCAGTCCGGCGCCGAACAGCAGTGCGCCGAGCGCGCCGAGCGCGGCGCCGCCCGAGACACCGAGGATATAGGGATCGGCAAGCGGGTTGCGCAGCAGCACTTGCAGCAGCACGCCGGCGGTCGCGAGCAACCCGCCGCACGCGAACGCCGCGAACGCGCGCGGCAGCCGCAGCCGCCAGACCACGTCCTGCACGACACCAGGAATCGGAAAGAAAACACTGTCGAAGACTTGTGCGACGGATATCGGCAAGGTGCCGAACAGTAATGCAATAAACAGGCTCGCTGCTGCGATCGCCGCCAGTATTACGAGCAACCCCCTCCCTGTCCGTCCCCCTTTCAATGAGGCAGGTTGGGGTGTGGGTACGGCCCGGCTGGCACTTGACGTCATTGCTGTTGGGCGCGCTAGGCCAGGGTCACAATCTGCCAGCCATGTTTCCCGGCATGGGCACGCAGCGTCGCATCGGGATCCACCGCGACCGGATTTGTTACGCGTGAGAGCAGCGGCAGGTCGTTCATCGAATCGCTGTAGAACCAGCTCTGCGGAAATGATTTGAGCGACTGGCCGCGGCCGGCGAGCCATTCCTCGACGCGCTTGACCTTG
>ODAK010008035.1_pt1 | contig 10587 bp, 11 predicted proteins | sample 1539591 | NCBI WGS metagenome assembly ODAK01 (sample SAMEA3539303, study PRJEB22396) | soil metagenome | biome: tundra; feature: field; material: soil | place: USA | collected 2010-05 | depth 0.15 m | reverse complement strand
GATTTGGGTTGACCCTGACCTTGCGCCTTTTCCTGCCACAACTGCTCGCAGGTCGCGTTCTGATATTTCTGGATGACCTTGTTGGCCACCATGTCCATGATCGGATACTGTGCATTGGCAATGCCCGCCGCGGCCAATGCGCCGACGGCGATGAGGTAAATCTTACTGCTCATGATCGACTCCTTTCAGTTAAACAAGCGCGGATCGGCTCCCTCGGGCGTTGGCGCTCAGACGACTTCGGCCCACATCAAAGGGGGGAGACTTGCCGCTTCCGGGGCGTTAGAAGCAGGCTCGGCTATTTCCGACAATTCCGGTTGAACTCCGGCGCAAGCGATAATCCGCACCAGCTCGGCAACGGAGCCTGCACGCATCTTGGACATCACGCGCCCACGGTGCACCTTGATCGTCTTTTCGCCGGTGCCTAAATCTACAGCGATCTGTCTGTTAAGCCGGCCACGAATGACATGTGTCATGACCTGCCGCTCGCGCAGCGTCAGCGTTTCAAAACGCTGTTGGATCATGCTGCGAATGGCCCGTTCCTGACGCTGCTCCGCGTCGCATCGACACGCTTGATCGAGCGCCGATAAGAGCCGTTCCTCATCGATCGGCGTAGTCAGAAAGTCAATTGCTCCGGCCTTCATGGCCTGCACGCCCGTTTTGATGTCACCCCTTTCGGTCAAGAACACGATGGGACGAGCACACGGGGAACCTTCGAGCGCGCGTTGTAGATCGAGCCCACCCAGGCCGGGTAGATAGACATCGAGCAGCAAACATCCGGGGATCTCGGCATCGGGTTCTTCGAGAAACCGCTCCGCCGATTCGAATGAGCGCACCTGGTAACCCGCGGCGGCCAGCGGGCCTGATAGCCCGATACGAACCTCTTGGGCATCAACCACAACGAACACAGTGGCCTGTGCGCGGTCCATCCTCTCTCCCTGCTCTTGATCGCACGCGAGGGTATAGTCGAAGCGCGCGAAGCATAACGCTTGTCGCCGACGCGAATTTTGCATTTTCGGCCCTGCCGTTGACTCCCCTGGCGGGGTCCGACTAGCATCCGCCGTGCGGTCCCGAGGGCTGGCGCTCGAACAAATAGACACATGCCATGATTTGGCACGGATGAGGGCAATTGGCGCGAGTGGGCCACAACGGCACGAATTCTGGGGCAGGCACCTCACGGCGCAGAGGCGCCGCGGATCGTTCACAGGTTGCATATTTTATCTCCGCTCCGGGCGATGTCCGAATTGGCCCAGTCGCCGCCCTACCCCATGTGCTATCCGATCTCGGGGTAGCGCCGCGCCGCGCTTTTGCGCGGGCAGGCGTCAAACTCGCGGTATTTCGCAACCCAGAGAGCCGGATTTCTTTCAAAGCGCTTGGCGCGTTGTTTGCGGCCTCCGAGGCGCTCACCGGTTGCCGCCACATCGGCCTTCTTATCGGAGAGCGTTTCTCCCTGAAGGATCTCGGCGCCGTCGGCTATCTGATGCGAAACTCACACACCGTCGGCGATGCGTTGCGGGCGCTGCTCCAGTATCTGTACTTGCATGATCGAGGTGCGGCTCCGGTGCTGCTCAAACTCGAACCCTCCAGTGTGATCCTCGGTTACTCGATCTATGAGCAAGGAATACCCGCCACCGCTCAAATGTACGACGCAGCGATTACCATCGCATTTCGCATCCTTCAGGAGATCGGTGGCCCGGCGTGGAGGCCGCTTGCCGTTCAGCTCTCTCATCAACGCCCGGACAATGCTCGGCCGTACCGCCGGCTATTTGGCTCAAGCGTACGATTCGACGCCGAGGTGTCGGGTATCGTGTTCGCGTCCTCGTGGCTCGAACACTCCATCGCAGGCGCCGACCCCGCCCTCCGCGAACTGATTAGCCGTACCCTAACGGATAGTCTCAGCACCATGCGCGTCGCATTCTCGGAGCAGGTACAATGCGTCCTGCATCAAATGGTTCTGAGCGGCACTTCATCCGCGGAGGAAGTCGCGCGCTTGTTCAGCATCCACGACCGAACCCTGCGCAAGCGGTTGCGGGCCGAACAGACGAGTCTGCATCGACTGGTCAGCCAAACCCGGTATGAACTCGCCCAGCAGCTACTCAAGTACACGCGGCTCCCGACATCCGAGATTGCCACGGCACTTCGCTACGCCGACCTGAGTACGTTCTCCAGAGCGTTCAAGTCATGGGCTAAAGTGAGTCCTCGGCAATACCGACGCGTGCCTTGATGCAAGCGGAATTCGCCGAGTGGTCCAGGACATCACAAACGGAGTCCGCAACAGCTCAATCCGGCGAAGCGTAACTACCTCCGCCGCCCGCTTCAGGCATATCAGGCCCCCTTAGACACATGCCTCTCAAATAATTTCTTTGTTTCTCAAAGCTTACTGACCATCCATCGCGTCGGGGTCGAACGTCGCCTTTGGAGCAGGCAAGTTAAGCGGCCTCGGCCAACTACTGACATTCGATCGTATGGAACGCCTGCCGGAAAGCCGTCGCTCGTCGGCGGTGGAAGAAGATCCATGATCGTCCCATCGTGGTGGAGGGCAAACTAACGCTGCGTGCTCGATGTAATTGAGTTCACGGCGCGCGGGGAGGACCGATCAGCGGCGTCTTCACCGGCTTCGCCATGCCATGGAAAATTACCACGCCCTGGCCCGCGCCGAGAGTCTGTATGGCTTCATCGATCTTGCCGAGCGCCGCTGGATAATCCTGCCAGTTGTTGCTGACCCACACATCGCCGGCCGGACCGACGCTGATGTCCACCATTAATTGCAAGCCGCCGCCCACGTAACCTCCGGGCGGCGACATCGCATCACCGGTCTTCATGCCGGGTGGGCAGTTCTCAGTGCGAAAGCCGCACAGTTCCACGATGCCGGCGGATCTCGTCGTCAGGTTGCTGATCCAGATGTTGTCGTTGCCGGCGACTGACACGGCCCAGGGACCCGCGATACCTTTGCCATAGATCGGCGAGAAGTTCGCCGCGCTTCCGTCCGGGCGCAGGACCGTGATGCTGCCGCCTTCATATCCGGGCTTCTGCGCGGCCATCGATTCGACCAGCACCCGGGTCATCCTTCTCGCAGCATCAGGATCTTTGTCGTAATTGATCTTATAGGCTGCCAACATTTCAGTGAGTTTCGCCAAGCCGCGGGGCGAACTGCCAAGCTTGTTCGTAATCCAGACATTGCCCAAGCTATCGACGGCAAGGCCACTGCCGGAGTACCCTGACTTAAAGGTGTCGACCTTGCTCGGATCAGCGGCGGAAATGCGCGTCACATGGTCGGCTCAGTGCTCAATCACAAGGACCAGAAGACCACCGCCGGCTATGCGTATTTTCAAACGAAAGAGCGGCACAGAGCGCTCGATAAGCATGGCAGGAATGTTGTTGAGTTTGCATCCCGCGTGACAGCAATATCCTCGAACACTGAGGAACAGGCACCCATGCCCTCGGCAAATCTCCCGCTCAGTCGCAGCCCGCTTTGCACCTTTACGCGAGAAGCGCTGTATAAGCTCGTCTGGTCGGAGTCCACTCGAACCCTATCGAAGCGATTTGGCATATCGGATGTCGGTCTTGCCAAGGCGTGTCGGCGCGCGAATATTCCAACTCCCGATCGAGGGTACTGGGCGCGAGTGGCCGCCGGGCAAGGGTGTGAAAAGACACCTTTGCCGCCGCTAGAGACCGCTGCGGCCAAGATCGTCAGATTTCGGGGGCGAGGCCGATCAGAGAGCGACTGGGCCACCGACCGGCAGTGACCGGTCCCAAAACCTGACCTTCCGCCGCTTCACTTGCCTGCTCCAAAGGCGACGTTCGACCCGGACGGCGATGGATGCGCAACGAAGACGTAACTGGTTTACCGGTTCAACTCGACGATTGCATCGCGCAGCGGCGCGTCGGACATTGCCATCAGTCCCTCAAAGGGTCTATCGAGTTCCAGGATCAGAAAAATGGCGCTTGAGACGGACAGCGCACAGGCAAATATGACCGCATAAACCGTTCCATGGCGCGGTGCGAACAATCCAATGCTGCCGAAGATGACGGCAAGCCAGAACACCAATGCCACCAAGAAAGGCGTCGGTATTGAGCCCCCATGTTGGTCAATTAACAGCCAGCGCATCTGCGCCAGTTCACTGCTGAGCTGCAGCGCGCGTGATTGCAGCCACCTTTGTGCGTCGCTCGACGGCACGAGCGCTCTCAGCCTTTCCTGGACTTCCTCGATACCAGCCAGGGGACCTGCGGAAGGTACACCTATCTGCACGCTGTTCTCGATCCAGGTCAGATCTGTCTGGGCTGCCGTCAGGCGGCGGAGAACAGCGCGTGCTGGATCGGCCTCAGGTCCGTAGTGCCGCAGTGTGCGGTCGAGTAGTATGATCTTGGCGGCGCCGTCCTTGATCTCGTCCTGCTTGCTGTCGAACGAACTCTTGGCCGAGGCGATCAGCAATCCGAGCACGAGCGCGGCCAGCGTGGCGAGCAGACCCATCCCCGTTTTAACGATGTACTTCGAGTCTTCGTTTACATGATGCTCGGGCAGCACGCTGCGCAAGAGCATGCCCAATAGCGCGCTGCCCAGCACGCAGGCAAAGACGATGATTGAAATCAGCAATGCACTCAAGGCTTGCCCTTCCGGCACATGAGTGAAATTCTCGAAATTCGGTGTTTCATTGTTCGCCGAGCCTGGCTAAGCAGCTGACTGACCGACACCAGCTCACCGAAAACCGTAGAGGGGCGCAATGAGGCATAACAGTCTCGCGGCATTTGATGAGCCTTGGTAGTGCCGGCGAGATCAATTCGCGAAGTCCCGGCTCGCTCCGATTATTATTCACAGATCTCGATCAATGAAATGCTATTCACACGTCAGGGTCTGGGCCATTAGAGAAAATACCTAATCTTTAGGCGGCAGCACATAGCCGTCGTAGTCACGCGGTTCAGTATCCAAAAAACATGAGGTGTCATCGCCTTTCTCAAGGCCCCATTGGACTACGCAAAAATCGAATTGATGCATGTGGCGGGAGCTCGCGAGCATATGTCTCGACGCGTTCGGCGCAGCATACAGCTTACGCGCATAAGGGCGACTCGAGATTGCCTGAGCCCCGACATGACTTGCACGGAAAAAGGGTTCCTTCGCATTATGACTGCGGCGCGGAAAACAGGAATGCGAGTTGAAAATTCGCCGACCAATGCGGGCCACCGGTCGGGGTGACGACGTTGTAGAACGATTGGAGCGAAATGCTCAAGGGCAGTTTCCCGGCGTAAAACAATTTGCCGAATCCGCCACCCAACGGGACGGTCCAGCGGTCGCTTGACTCCGCCGTCCAATTCGCCGTGATGGTCGAATTGCTGTAAAGCGACCAGCCCTTCGGCAGGTTGTAGCTCAAGAGGTATTGCGCGCCGAATGCGTTGACCCTGTTGATACCGGAAGCATTTCCAATCGACCAGCCATTTTGCAGGACTATCCCGGCGCTCCAATTGTTCTGCGGGTAAAACACGAGGAATGCAGGGCCGAGGGCCACGCGGTTGCTGCCGAGCGCCGGATCGCTGCGGGTCGGCAATAGGATGGTCGGACCCGCACCCCACACCAGTGCGCCCGCTTGCTTTGGTGAGACGAACAAATTGATCAGCGTGTCCCCGAGTCCGTTGAGCGTGCTCTCCCCGGGTGGCCCGGGCACGCTGTACACCGGCAGGATCGTGTAAGTGACGAGCCGATAGTCCTCGTTGATCGAGAACGGCCAGACGGGCTGGAGCGAATAGATGCCCTGCGTTTTGCCGGCGTCCGGATAATTTGGGTCGACGTTGGCCTGGAGCACGACCTGACGCAACCCGCTCACCGGGTTCTGCTTTTGCTTCACCAGATCCTCGACGGAGGGTAGCTGGGTCGTGTCAACTGACAGGGTCTGGCCCGAAGTCTCCTCGGACGTTTGCGCATACGCATTAATCGCAAAGCCCAGCGCCACAGCCGCCGCTACTGATCCAACACAATATGCACTCATATTGTGTGAAATAAACTATGTCGCCTGTATTTTGAATAGGCGTTTGTACTTATGCGGATATGCGGCTGCAGCTCGACAGAGCAATTGGTTCGTGGATCTTGGTCGAGCTACGCACGGCTCGCAGGTAGAGTCTTTTTCCGGCTTGCCCGATGACTGTGACCGCCAGAAGGCTACGGTGCGTGCGAGGGTGCTGGCCGAGGCTTGAAATCGGAGTGTGGGGCGTCCTCATCTGCGCTCAGCGTACGTGGTGTAACGTCGCAGAAGGGAATTCTCCAAAGAGGATCTGATAGTCGTGGGCCATGCGGCCCAACTCCCAAACCCCGAGCCGGGTGGCTACTCCGGTGACAGTCGTCACCGAAGGGTCGGCGTTTTGAAGCGCTTTGCGAATGAGATTAAGCGCCCTGAACTTCAGATACCGCGCCGGCCCCATGCCGAAGTACTCGTGAAACGCCTCGCGCAGCGTTCGCTCGGAAACGCCCGCGGCGGCTGCGAGATCCGCCACCGTTAGATATTCGCCGTCCCGCCGATCAATGAAATCCATCACCACGCGGAAGATCTGCCTTCGTGGAATCGACTGTCTCCCCGCTTGGGTTGTCGTGGTGGGCTGGCGCAAAATCGCCTCATGAACCAATTCCGTCAGCTTGCGAGCCGTCGTGTGAAGCGCCGCAGATGACTCAAAGGCGGTCGGTTCCCGTTGAACAATCGAACCCAACTGAGCCACGACACGCTGAAACGCCTCCGCCCGCTTCCACGGAAGCCGAATGAAGCGGGAGGAAGGCGCAATCGGTGTCGCGTCAGTACCAATCCAGTCCGCAAATACCTCCTTGGGGATGAACATGGAAAACCAACCGTGCCAGTCCGTCGACGAAAGGCAGATTTCATCACCCGGTACTTGAAGCCTGAATGTTTGCGCGTCAAATCGGCATCCATTCATGCGCATCACTCGAACGTTTCGAGTCGGCACGAAAAGCATGACCCCTCCAGGAGCCACGGTGCCCTCGATTAAAGTACCCCCTCCAGCCTGGCCCCATTGAGCCCTCACATCGGGCATGGCCAAACTGGTCATCGTCCAAGGTGCACGCGTTTTCCCCACCAAGGCCATGCGCAAATTGGAGTTCTGGACGGCGGCGACATGAGCCTCGGGCGAGGTGAATGTGTGCGTCGACATCGATGCCTGCTGACGGGTTGGGAAAATATTTTGGAGAACTTGCCGAAATTGCATAGGCGCCATAGGCACCAAATGTTATTAAGCAGCTTACTAACAAGAGATGCGTCGACTATATGGGACCAAAGTCGCATGACCAACACCAAATTAAGAGTCCAGGACATAGCATCGCTTACGGATTTTCACCGCAATTCCAAGGTTCATTGGATGCGCCTCAAGCGAAGTGGCCGGCCTGCGGTGCTGACGATCAATGGGAAGGCGGAACTGGTCGTACAGGATGCTGCAGCGTATCAACGGTTGCTTGAGGCGGTTGAACGCGCCGAACATCGCCTACAGAAAGGATCGGACTGAAGGAATGCACCATAAATTCATTTCATCGATTGGCGTATGAACACAGCGAGCAGCAGACATCACGAATCTAACGGTTGGCTCTTAGACCATTGCGCTAAATCCTTATGGATCGATTGTGCGGGTGTCAATATGATCGTTTGCCGCACGAATTGGATTGCCCAGATTTGCGGCGTGTAACGCCACCGAAATTCCAGGTTAACTTGTAAAGCAAGTTAATCAGCGATCAGTTGAGTGACGAGCAGGGATATTTGTATGGGTCTTTTAAACGCTCAAGGAGAGATAGTCATGAAATGGATGGGAAGGAAATCATTGGCATTAGCGGCACTGCCGATGCCAGTTGAGTCCAATGAGGCTGCGACGCGCATCAACGGAAGTGCTAGGACCTCGGGATTCCGAAAGATTGCACTCTTCGCGGCAGCCATCATGGCTAGCGGGTCAGTCTGGGCACAGGCCGCGATGAAGGATGCCACTGCCGGCATGCCGCCGGAACAGGCCCAGCTGATCCAGGCCTGGGCGCGGTCGACGGCGGTCTATGCAGCAACCTACGGTTCCGCCATCGTCGGCATGTATAACCTGCGGGATACGGTCGCCGTGGGACCTGGGGCGAAGGCGCCTCCGGGGACAATCTGGAAATTCGAACAGATCGCCACCCCGGAAATCGCCGCGCAGACTGGCTACGTCACGCCCAACGTAGACGTGATCTACGGCTTCGGTTTTTTTGATCTCAGCCAGGAGCCGGTCATCGTCACCGCGCCTGACTCCGACGGACGCTACTACATGATCGAGATCGTCGACATGTGGGACAACGCGTTCGCATACGCCGCCGGCAAGATCGTCGGTTACAAGGGCGGTAAATATGCGGTGGTCGGGCCAGGCTGGAAAGGCGACCTGCCTGCGGACGTCAAGCGTATTGACAGCCCAACGCGCTGGGTCGAAATGCAGCCGCGCATCCGCGTCAAAGATCAGGCCGATCTTCCCGGCGCAATAAAGGTCATGCATGCGATCACGGTGCAAGGCTTGGCCGAGTACCAGGGCAAGGCCGCTCCCAAGACCCCAACCTACAGCTACGAAGTCCCCAAGCTCGTTCCCAAGATCGCCAGCAGCCAACTGCAATTCGTGGATCCGCTGCAGTTCTGGTCGCTCTTCTCGGCGGCCTTGAACGAGAACCCGCCGCCCGAAAGCCAGATCAAGTCCGTTCTGCCGTTGTTCAAGTATCTCGGCATCGAGCTTGGAAAGCCATGGAAACGCGAGAACGTGAACCCCCTGATCCTCGAGGAAATGAAAGTCGCGGCCCAGCAAGTGGGTTCGATGATGAATGTGGTCGGACCCATCGTCGGCAAGCCGACGAACGGCTGGGACGTCCCCCCAGTGAACTTCGGTGCGACCGGCGCCGACTACCTGACGCGCGGCATCAATTCGGTGCTTGGGCTGACCGCGAACACGACCACGGAGGCCATCTATACCCTTGGGGCGATCGGCTCGGACGGGAAGCCGCTGAACGGGAGTACGGCGTACACGATCACCTTCAAGGCATCGAATCCGTACATCCAGGTGATCCCGCCGGGGTTCTGGTCAGTCACGATGTATGACGGCCTGACGAAGTTCACCGTTCCGAACCCGCTCAACCGCTTTTTCCTCGGCAGCGCCAACGACATGAAGAAGAATGCCGACGGGTCGGTCACGATGTACCTGCAGTCGACCAGCCCGGGGAAGGACAAAGAGTCCAATTGGCTACCGTCGCCCAAGGGGCCGTACTACCTGCTGCTCCGCAATTACGGGCCGACGCCGGAGGCCATCGAAGTCCTGAAGAATACGAGCGCCAACCCGATGCCGCCGATCGTGGCCGTGGCTGGAAACTGACGTTCGCGAATAGACGCCGGGGGGTGGGGACATGCGGTTTCACGTATGCGACCACCCCCAACCTTTAGCGACTAAGGCCAATGGTCTACTGATCGGACGGTGCCGATCGTGGGAATTGGGTTCGTTCAGCGTAGCGAAGGACATCAGAAGGTCAAATGAACGCACGAATATTGTCATTTGCTGCGGCTTTCGCAGCGATCTTGGTAGCCTCGGCCGCGCACGCCGAATTGAGCCCGACGGAGCTGGCGAAGATCGCTCAAAATCCGATCGGCAACTTGATCAGCGTGCCGTTTCAGGAAAACTACTTCCTGAATACCGGGCCCTTGAGCGGCAGCTATAGCTTGCTCAACATTCAACCCATCATTCCGGTGAGCGTGAATGAGGACTGGAACATCATCACGCGCACCATTCTACCCGTCGTTTCGCTGCCCTCATTGGCGCCGGATCAGAGTCGCACGGACGGCATCGGTGACACGCAAATCTCGGCGTTTCTCTCGCCGGCGAACCCGGGAGAGTGGATCTGGGGCGTGGGCGCCATCGCCCAGTTGCCGACTCACAGCAACCCGCTGCTCGGCAACAACAACACGGGATTCGGACCCACGTTCTTGGTGCTGCATTTGGCGCATGACAATCCCTGGGTGGTGGGACTCCTGGTCAACAATGTCTGGTCCTCCAATAACAGCACGGCGCCCGCCTACAATAACGGCCTGGTAGAGCCCTTCGCTAATTACAATTTCAAGGGAGGTCTCTATGTCTTCAGCGCGCCGGAGATCACCGTGAACTGGGACGCCAAAGGCCCGAACCAATGGACGGTGCCGATGGGCGGGGGCGTCGGCAAGATCTTTCACTTCGGCAGGCTCCCGGTGAACACTCAGGTGGGCGCTTTCTACAACGTGGTGAGGCCTGAATTCGCACCGAATTGGATGCTCCGGCTTCAGGTGCAGTTGATGTTTCCCAAGTAGTTCGTACAACGCCTGATAGGCATCGTTGCAGATGCCGGGTTAGCCACATCACCAATGTAAGCTACCGGATAGCTGACGATCACCGATGACGGCTCCGGGTTGAACCCGGACGATCCAGAGCTCTTAGTCCTCGCAGGTCTACATGGATATATTGGCCGAGCCCGCACAAGGCTGCTCGGGGGGCGAAGCGCCGGATGCACGTAATGAGCACCGGCGGAACCCTCGCCTGCCGCTCAATGCTAACGCAACGGACATCGCCGATCGCAAGAATCCC
>ODAK010008034.1_pt1 | contig 10588 bp, 12 predicted proteins | sample 1539591 | NCBI WGS metagenome assembly ODAK01 (sample SAMEA3539303, study PRJEB22396) | soil metagenome | biome: tundra; feature: field; material: soil | place: USA | collected 2010-05 | depth 0.15 m | reverse complement strand
CGCGTGCTCGCCGACATCGATCGCTTCTGCATGCAGAGCGAGGAATCGGCGCGGCGTCTGATCGATCTCGGCGCCGACCCGTCGCGCGTGACGGTGACCGGCAGCCTGAAGTTCGACTCGCTCGAGCTGCCGGCCGCGGCGGCGCACGGCCGGCCGCGCGATCGCGTGCTGCGCTTTTTCCGCGTGCCGGCGAATCGTACGGTCATCGTCGCCGGCAGCACGACGCGCGGCGAGGAGGCCTCCGTGCTCCGCGCGTTCGCGCGCGTCAAGACGGCGATGCCCAGCGCGCTGCTGGTGCTCGCGCCGAGGCATCCCGAGCGCTTCGCCGAAGCGGAGCGCCTCGCCCGCGACGCCGGCTTCGTCACCGCCCGCCGTTCCGAGCTGCCGATCGACGCCGAACCGCGCGCCGAGGTGATCGTGCTCGACTCGATCGGCGAGCTGGCGCAGCTCTATCAGCTCGCGACCGCCGTCTTTGTCGGCGGCAGCCTCGCCGATCACGGCGGCCACAACATTCTCGAGCCGGCGATTTTCGGGAAGCCGATCGTCTTCGGGCCGCACATGCAGAACTTCCGCGAGATCGCCGATGCCTTCGTTGCGAACGGCGCCGCCGTGCAGGTGCAGTCGGAGCGCGAGCTCGAAGACACGCTGCTGGCGCTCCTGACCGATCCCGTGCGGCGCGCGCGGCTCGGGGCGGCGGCGCGCGCGCTCGTCGAGGCCAACCGCGGCGCGAAGGAGAAGACGCTCGCCGTCATCGCGGAGGTCGCACCGCCCGAGGATGCCGGCGGCGGCGTCGTCCGGCCCTTCCGTCTGGTCCATTGATTCTGCAGGCTCTCAGCTCGGCGTACGGCGCGGCGACCACCTGGCGGCGGCAGTGGTACGCGCGCGACCCGTCCCGCCGCCAGCACCTGTCGCGGCCGGTCGTCAGCGTCGGGAATCTGCGCGTCGGCGGCAGCGGGAAGACGCCGATCGTCGCGCACATCGCGCGGCTGCTGCGCGAGAACGGTTTCCGGCCGGCCGTGCTGACGCGCGGGTACGGCCGGCGCCACGCGGCCGACGGCGTGACGGTCGTGTCCGACGGCCGCGCGATTCTGGCCGATGTGGCGCACGCCGGCGACGAGCCGCTGATGCTGGCGCGCGAGCTCCCGGGCGTGCCGGTGCTGGTTGGCGCGAACCGGTATCTCTCGGGTCTCCTCGCCGAACGGCGCTTCGGCGCCACGGTCCATGTGCTCGACGATGGGTTTCAACATGTGGGGCTGGCGCGCGACGTCGACCTGCTGCTCGTGGACGAAGAAGATCTCTCCGACAAGCCGCTGCCGGAAGGACGGCTGCGCGAGCCGTTGACGAGCGCGCCGGTGGCGGACGCGCTGCTCGTGAACGCCGGCTACACGACGGCGACCGAACGCATCGGGCGGGCGCTCGGCGTGCCGACGGTGTTTCGCGTCACCCGCGCCCTCTCCGCGCCGCGCGTCATCTCGACCGGCGATTCGGTGGTCGTCCCTTCGGGCGCCCGCGTCTTTGCGCTCGCGGCCATCGCGCGGCCCGAGCGTTTTCTCTCAGACCTCGCGGCGGTCGGCTGGCAGGTGGTCGGGACGCTCGTCTTCCGCGATCATCACCGCTACAGGCCGCGCGACATCCGGCGCCTCGCGTCCGCGGCGAAAGGGGCCGCGGCGGCCGTCGTGCTCACGACCGAGAAAGACGCGGTGCGGCTCGGCGGCTGTGAGATCGACGGCGTTCCGATCGCGGCGGTGCCGCTGGCGGTCGGCGTCGAGCCGGCCGACGGGTTTCGCGAGTGGCTGCTCCAGAAGCTGTGAGACATCGCTTCGAATATCTCGTCGTCCGGACGCTGATGGTGCTGGTGCGTCTCATGCCGGACCCGGTCGTCCGCGGCTGCGGCAGCCTGCTCGGTCTCGCGTTCTACACCTTCGACCGTCCGCATCGACGCATCGCCGAGCGCAACCTGGCGGCGGCGTTTCCGCTGCGGTCGGCGTCCGAGCGCCGCGAGATCGTGCGCGCGGCGTTCTCGCATTTCGGCCGGCTGCTCTTCGAAGTGCTGAAGTTCAGCACGCTCTCCCCCGACGCGATGCTCGCGCGCGTCGAGTTCGACGGCGAGGAGCGCGCGCGCCTGGCCTACGCGCAGGGCAAAGGCGTCCTCTTCGTCACGGGCCACTTCGGCTTCTGGGAGCTGCACGCCGTCGTGCATGCGCTGCGTCTGGCGCCGATCGGCGTCCTCGCGCGTGCGCTCGACAATCCGGAGCTGAACAGGCTGCTCGAATCGATCCGCGAGCGGACGGGCAACTCGGTCATCTACCGGAAGAATGCGATCCTCCGCGTGATGCGGATGCTCCAGACCCGCAAGGGCGTCGCCGTGTTGATCGACCAGCACATTCAGAGCCGCGACGCGATCTACGTGGACTTCTTCGATCGCCCGGCGGCGACGACCTCCGCCGTCGCCGCGATCGCGCTCAGAACGGGCGCGCCCGTCGTGCCGGTGTTCGCCCTGCCGCTCGGCGGCGGCCGCTATCGTATGATCTACGAACATCCCGTCGAGCCGCCGGGCGCCGACAGCCCGGATGCGGTGCGCGAGTTCACGCAGCGCTGCACCGACGTTCTCGAGATGTACGTCCGGCGGCGTCCCGATCTGTGGCTGTGGATGCACCGGCGCTGGCGCGAAACCGAGCCGGTGTCCGATCGCGTGCCGGGCATGTTTCCGTCGGCGGACGGCGCGCCTGGAGACGACGAAGACGCCGAGCTATGACGCACCTCCTCATCCTCGCGCCCAACTGGCTCGGCGACGCCGTCATGGCGCTGCCGGCGATCGCCGACGTGTGTCGTGCATCGTCTGGCGCGACGATCACGGTGGCCGCGCGGCCCGGGGTGGCGCCGCTGTTTTCCCTCGTGCCGGGCGTCCGGGACGTCGTGCGGCTCGACGAACACGACACATCTCACAGCGGCCTGCAGGACCGCGGGTTCGACACGGCGCTGCTGCTGCCCAACTCGTTTCACGCGGCGCTCCTTGCTTCGCGCGCGCGCATTCCCGAACGCTGGGGCTACCGCACCCAGTTCCGCGGCCGGCTGTTGACGCGCGCGATCGCGCGGCCGCCCTCGGGCGTGCATCACGTCGAGTACTACCAGCAGCTCGTCCGTGCGCTCGGATTCGACAACGGTCCTGGCGCGCCGCGTTTGGACGTGTCCGCCGGCACGCGCGCGGCGGGTGCCGACGCGCTCGCGCGCGCGGGTTGGGACGGCCGGGCGCCGCTCGTCGCGATCGCGCCTGGCGCGGCGTACGGCGGCGCGAAACGCTGGCCGTCGGCTTCTTTCGCCGAGCTTGCCCGCGCGCTGGGCGGCGATGGCGCTACGACGGTGATGATCGGCGGTCCGGGCGACGCGGCAACCGGACGCGAGGTCGAAGCGCATCTCGGCGGGGCAGGACGGCTGCTGAATCTCATGGGCGCGACCGATCTGCCGCTCCTCGCGGGCGTTCTCGTGGCGTGCCGCGCCGTCGTGTCGAATGATTCAGGCGCCATGCATCTCGCGGCGGCGCTCGGCGTGCGGGTGACGGCCGTGTTCGGTCCGACCGACGAGCGCGTCACGGGGCCGAGGGGCGAGGTCCGTCCGCCTTCGCCTGGCGGCTTCGGCGCGATTCACGCCGTGCTGACGCACGACGTCTGGTGCCGGCCATGCCTCCTGCGCGAGTGTCCGATCGATCACCGCTGCATGCGAGGCGTCGGCGTCCATGCGGTCCTGGCCGAGGCGAGGCGAACGCTGTGACCCTTCGATCAGGCTCAGGGCAGGCGTCTCGCGCCGTGTTCATCGACCGCGATGGCACGCTCATCGAAGAGGTCGGCTATCTCGATCGCGTCGAGCGCGTCGCCTTGTATCCGTGGAGCATCGACGCGGTGCGCGCGCTCAACCGAGCCGGGCTGCGCGTCGTGATGGTCACGAACCAATCGGGCGTCGCGCGCGGGTTCTTCAGCGAAGCGGTCGTCGAAGGCGTGCACCGCCATATCGCCGACCTGCTCGAGGCCGGCGGAGCGCACATCGATGCGTATTACTATTGTCCGCACCACCCGGACGGCAAGGTGAAGCAGTACGCGCAAGCGTGCGATTGCCGGAAGCCGGGGCGCGGCCTGGTCGATCGCGCCGTACGCGAGCTCGGCATCGACCCCGCCGCCTCGTTCGTCGTCGGCGACCGGTGGCTGGACGTGGCGCTGGCCCGCGCGGTCGGCGGCCGCGGGGTGCTCGTGCGGACGGGCTACGGCGCCACCGAAGAAACGCGCCCGCCCGAAGGGCTCCGCGCGGACGCGATCACGCACAACCTCATCGAAGCCGTGAGCTGGATTCTTGGCCATCTGAAATCTGAAATCCAAATCTGAAACCTGCAAGTTGACATCTAGAATCTCATCATCATGCTGATAGCCCGCTCCGTCCATCCGCTGCCCGGCGAGTCCGAGCGCAAGGAACGCCTCCTCGCGCTCGTCGACGGGTTTTCCAGCCGCCGCGTCCTGGTGGTCGGTGATTTGATCGCCGACGAGTTCATCTACGGCGAGGTCTCGCGCGTGTCGCGCGAGGCGCCGGTGCTCATCCTCAAGTACGACGCGGCGGCGATCGTCGCCGGCGGCGCGGGCAACGCCGCCAACAACGTCGCCGCGCTCGGCGGGCGCGCGCGGCTGGCGGGGCTCGTCGGCGCCGACGCCGAGGGCCGGCGCCTCGTCGCGAGCTTTTCCCGTGCGATCGATCGCCGGCTCATCGTCCGGTCGCGGACGTACCGCACGCCGGTCAAGACGCGGATTCTCGCCGGCGGCGTCCACTCCGCGAAGCAGCAGGTCGTGCGCATCGATCGCGAGGCCGGCTGGCCGCTCGCCGACGAGGTCAGCCGCGCGTTCACCGCGAAGATCCTTCCCGCGCTCGACGAGTGCGACGCCGTGCTGCTCTCCGACTACGGTTCCGGCCTCGTGACGCCGTTGCTGGCCGAGACGATTCGGAAGAGGCTGGCGAAGCGCTCGCGCCGGCGGCCCGTGCCCGTGCTGCTCGACTCGCGCTATCGTCTGCTCGAGTACCGCGGCCTCACCGCGTGTACGCCCAACGAGTCGGAAGTGGAGGCTGCGCTCGGCACACGGATAGACGATGACGCCGGCGCGCTCGAGCGGGCGGGCCGCGCCGTGCTCAAGCGCACCGGCATGCAGGCGGTGCTCGTCACGCGCGGCAGCCGCGGGATGGCGCTCTTCGAGCCGAAGCGACCGACGACCGACGTGCCGATCTTCGGGCCTGACGAGATCGCCGATGTGACCGGCGCCGGCGACACCGTCATCGCGACGCTCTCGCTCGCGCTGGCCGCCGGCGCGTCGTTCTACGAAGCCGCGCGGCTGGCCAACTATGCAGGCGGCCTCGTCGTGATGAAGCGGGGGACCGCGACCGTGTCCGCCCTGGAGCTGTCTGCGGCCGTCGAGAGCGACCATGACACGTCGCTCGAAAGCTGGTCGCAGGAAGGGCCGCCGCAAGGGCGCCGTTCGTAGTGGGCATCATCGTTTCCGAATCGGATCTCATCGCGGCGGTGGCGCGCGAGCGCGCGGCCGGACGAAGCGTCAGCTTCGCGAACGGGTGCTTCGATCTGCTGCACGTCGGGCACGTCCGCTACCTCCAGGGGGCGGCGGCCGAAGCCGATCGGCTGATTGTCGCGGTGAACGGCGACGCGTCGGTGCGCACCCTGAAGGGGATCGGGCGGCCGATTCTGCCGGCAGCCGATCGCGCGGAGCTCGTCAGCGGCCTGCGCGGCGTTCACTACGTCGTGGTGTTCGACGATCCCACCGTCGAACGGCTGCTGCGGCTCTTGAAGCCGGACGTCCACTGCAAGGGCACCGATTACACCGTCGACTCGGTGCCCGAACGCGCGGCCGTCCAGTCGTACGGCGGGCGCACGGCGATTGTCGGCGACCCGAAAGACCACGCGACGCGCGATGTGCTGGCGCGCATTCGACTGACGACTGACGACTGATGACTCGGATCCTGCTCGTCCGCCTCGGCGCGCTCGGCGACATCGTCCACGCGATTCCGGTGGCGGCGGCGCTGCGCCATGCGTTCCCCGGCGCGCGTATCGACTGGCTCGTCAGCGCGAAGCACCGCGAGATCCTGGATCTGGTGCCGGTGATCGATCGTCGTCTTGCGATTAACGATCGCGGCGGCGCCGGCGCCGGTACGCCGATGCTCGCCGCCATCGGTGAGCTGCGCCGCTCGCATTACGACGTGGCGCTCGACCTGCAGGGGCTCCTCAAGTCCGCCGTGCTCGCCCGCATGTCCGGCGCCACGCGCGTCGTCGGCTTCTCGTCGTCGTACTTGCGCGAGCCGCTGGCGCGTGCGTTCTACACCGATGTGCACGAGCCGACCGGCATCGCGCACGTCGTCTTTCAGAATCTGTCGCTGCTCGAGGCGCTCGGCCTGACCGTGGTGACGCCGGAGTTTCCGATCGAGCGGACCGAGTCGGCGGTGGCGAACGACATGCGCGAGCGGACGGGTGGACGCTACGCGCTGCTCAATCCGGGCGCGGCGTGGCCCAACAAGCGGTGGCCGCCGTCGCGCTTCGGCGCCGTGGCGGCCGCGCTGCGTGATCGGCACGGATTGCTGTCGGTCGTGCCGTGGGGCCCCGGCGAGCAGCCGATCGCGGAAGATCTCGTGGCGAGCTCCCGCGGCGCGGCGATCCTCTCGCCGCCGACCGCGATCGCGGATCTCGTGGCGCTGGCGCGCGGCGCCGCGCTGATGATCTCCGGCGACACGGGGCCGACGCACATCGCCGCTGCGGTCGGCACGCCGATCGTCGGCCTCTTCGGGCCGACACGGCCGGCGCGTAATGGCCCGTGGTCGGCGGCGGACATCGCTGTCACGCGCGATGCGATCTGCGAGTGTCATCACCTGCGCCGCTGCCGTCGTGCCACGATGTGTCTGATGGACATCGAGATCGCCGAGGTGCTCGACGCGGTCGACCGCCGCCTCGCCCTCGAGGCCAGGAAGGCGACGCGTGGCTGATCCACGGCGAGAGGCCGGACCGACTCGCGGTCCAGCGGTGCGGAGCTGGCTCGCGCGCCTGCGCACTGGCCTCGCCGAAGCGCTTGCGCGGAGGCGGGTGCCGCTCGGATTTCTCTTTGGCGCGATCGTGCTCTGGCTCGCGGCGCCGACGCCGGCGACGCTGCTTCTGGGGACGCCGATCGCCGCGGCGGGCGAAGCGTTGCGGATCTGGGCCGCCGGCCATCTGAACAAAGCGCGGGAGGTCACCTCGTCTGGGCCGTATCGCTGGTTCGCGCACCCGCTGTACGTCGGGTCGTCGGTGATCGGGATGGGGCTCGCGATCGCGTGCTCCAGCCCGGCCGTCTTCGTGCTGGTCGCGACGTATCTCGGGGCGACGCTCACCGCGGCGGTGACAAGCGAGGAGGCATTCCTCCGGCGCACGTTCGGTGATCGCTACGACCGCTACCGGCGGGGAAGCCCGACGAGCGGCGACCACGCCCGGCGGTTCAGCCTGTCGCAGGCACGGGCGAATCGGGAATACCGTGCAGTCGTGGGCGTGCTGCTCGCCGTGTTGCTGCTGGCGTTGAAGGCAACGTATAATGGAGCGTTTTGGCGGACAGCCGGAACGTATCTTGTCAGGCCGGGCGGTTAGCTCAGTGGTAGAGCACCGGCTTTACACGCCGGCTGTCACAGGTTCGAATCCTGTACCGCCCACTCTCACAATTCCTAATCGCGAGTGTTCTCCTAAGGGGTCGTAGTTCAGTTGGCTAGAACGCCGGCCTGTCACGCCGGAGGCCGCGGGTTCGAGTCCCGTCGACCCCGCCAACACCCACCAAGCAAGTGACACGTCGCAGGACAACCGGCCACCGGGATCAACCGCAGATCCGCCGCGTCGATGGCGTCGCTGCCTACCGAATCGAGAAGTCGAGCATGATGGTCACAAGGACATCGACTGGCGTACCCGCGAGACGCCCTGGCTCGAATCGCCACTGACTCGCGGCGATCACGGCCTGTTGATCGAGTCCTTCGGGATCCAACGATCGCCTGACTCGAATCTCCGACGGACGGCCATCTTGTTTCACGACAAGCTCCAGGACGACCGTGCCCTGAATCTTTTGGAGCAGGGCCTCGCTTGTGTACTTTGGTTTGACTTCGGTGATCACGCGCGGTGGCGTCACGGCGCCGCCGGGGCGGTAGACCCCGCCGCCAATCCCACCGCCCGAGCCGGGACCGATCCCTGGCCCGCGTCCGGATCCAATACCGGTTCCGACTCCTTCACCGACGCCACCGCCCGATCCGGGTCCGGTCGATATTCCAGACGACACGCCGCCCGTTGGTAGCCCCATCTGTTCAAACGTGCCGGACGCGAGCGCCTTCGCATCGAGGAGCAGCGCCGGCGGCGCGGGAAGATCCGCCACCCGGCCTGACGTCGACGTCGGCTTCGTGACACGCAGCGTGATGGCGTCGGATCCGACGCCTTCCGCGTGACGGATCGGCCCCGCTTGGCGATTTCCACCGCCGCCGCCTCCGCCACCGATCGGCAGCCCCTCGCGAGCGATGAACACGATGTGGCGAACGTCGATTGGCGTGACCGTCGTCGGAGCCGGCTGAATCGTGGCTGCTGGAGCCATCGACCGTTCCACGAAGGCGACGATCATCAAAGCCACGATCACGTGCAAGCCGGCCGATACGGCGAGTTGTGACATCACCGTCCAGCGGCGCAGCGGCAGGCGTGGTAGCGGAGGCCCGAGATCGCCAATATGGAACACACTGATCACTCTGGCAAACGAGATACCGACGTCAGCGGCCCCTTCTCGGCGACAGGCGGAGCGTGAACGACCGTGCCGAAAAACCGGCGGCCATGGCCGGCAGATGACGAGTGGTCGGCATGCGTCGCTGAGCCCGACACGGGAGGTGTGCCGCGACTCAGGGTGTGGTTCTTGCACTACCATCCAACGGTCGGAGCAATGACGATACTGAAGGCAAATTCCACGGCCACGACTGGGGATTCCAGCCGCGAGGTTTTCCCGCTCATGGAGGAAAAGTCCCCGGCGCTTCGCGTGTTGGTGGTTGACGACGAGGCGCTCATCCGGTGGTCGATCGTCGAGACCTTGACCGATCTTGGGTGCTCGGTGGTCGAAGCCGGGGATGGCGAAGGCGCACTCAGAACGCTGACCGCTCCGTCGAAGCCGGTCGATGTGATCGTGCTCGATTATCGCCTGCCGGACTCGGACAATCTCACGCTGCTCTCGACCATTCGGCGCGTGGCACCCGCCAGCCAGGTCATCATGATGACCGCGTACGGCACGCCTGATGTCGTCAAAGGCGCGCTCGATCTTGGCGCGCACCGCGTGATGAGCAAGCCGTTCGAAATGCGCGAGATGGCCTCAGCCGTTCAGCAGGCGTCCGCGGCCCGTTTCCTCTAGCCGCGCGCACGTCGACGCTCACCCTGCCCGTCGGTTCTTCGCTTCTTATGGCATCACCACGAGTCGGTCATCGACGTTGGTGACACCTGGGGCAGCCCACGCCGCGCGCTCCGCTTCTTCGCGCTCCATCAACGAGTGAACCGTGCCGGTCAGGATGACCGTTCCATTGTGCGCCTCGACCGTGACCCGCTGTGCGTCAATCTCCGCGCTGCGCTTGAAAGCGCTCTCGATTTTCGTCTTGACGTCCGCCGGGCTCGCTTGCGGCTTGACGAGAATGGAGTTGGCGACGCCTTTGACGCCGTAAAGACGCTGCGTGATTCGCTCGGCGGCCGACTTTTGATATTGCCAGGCCACCGTGCCCGTGAGCGTGATCCACCCGCTCCGCACCGTCACCTTCACGGCGTTGTCGGGGATCGCGCTGTCCCACTCCAAGGCATTCGCGGCCGCCTCTGCGATGGCGGGGTCGCTGCGCGCTGCGGTGGGGGCGACGTCCAAGTCGTTCGCCACCGCACGCACGCCGAAGATGTGCCGTGCGGAGCGCTCGGCAATCCACTTCTCGTACAACGTCGTCACGGTGCCGCGGAGCGTCACGACGCCATCGCTCACCGACACGCCGACTCTGGCGGCATCGACACTGGGCTCCCAATCCAACGCCGCAAGGACCTGCTCCTGCAGCTCTCTGTCATCGAATTTCATGACGCTACCTCATCATTCGCGCGCACCGGCGCCGTGGTTATCGCCGCACCACCCCGTCCACCGTTTCCGGTAGCGCGACGGTTCTGAACCGCAAGATGGCCGCACCTTCCGCGGACTCGATCTCGAGGCCCACATCAGCGCCGTCGTCCATTCGCTCGAGACGAACGTGCGTCGGCGATTGGATCGTGTGCGTGATGTGATTCTTCGCGGATCGCGCCACGGCAATCGTGATGTCGGTGCCGCGAATGGCTGGCTCGGCGGTGACACCGAGCAGTGGCAGGTTCTGAATTTCCGGTCGTGCGCCAAACGCCGGGGTGAGCAGATCCAGCGAGACGACCCAGCCTTCATGTTTGGCGCTGAAGTCGTCAAGAACCCGGGACCAATCATTCCGCGGGATGTCAACCGTGTGCATCGGCTCCTCCTTGCATCAACTCGCGCGGCCGGGAGGCACAGACGGTCTCCCGGCCGCC
>ODAK010008030.1_pt1 | contig 10590 bp, 12 predicted proteins | sample 1539591 | NCBI WGS metagenome assembly ODAK01 (sample SAMEA3539303, study PRJEB22396) | soil metagenome | biome: tundra; feature: field; material: soil | place: USA | collected 2010-05 | depth 0.15 m | reverse complement strand
GACGAGGCCATCCCCGCACTTGCTGCCTACTATGAGGCAAATCCGCCGCGGTGGGAGCGTGAAAGCGACTGCACCATACGCTATGCCAATATGGCGCCCTGCCGCGCGCGCTACATCAAGGAAACGCAGTTCGACCCGCTTTGGGTGGACAAAATAAAACCTGGACAATGGTTGGCTTATCGCAATGGCCACGAGTTGTTGATTGATGGCGGCAAAATCGCGATATTCGCTACGTGCGAAAAAGCGCAGCGCGCTGCCGATGCTCACCTTCTCGACGGCTATCCGAACTCCGAGACGATCTACGATGGCTTTTCGTGGCTTCCTGGGGGCGACCCATCGAACATCGACTGGCGGTTGTGCCCTTATCGTACTGCCGCGCGGGCTAGGCTGGCAGTCGCGTAGTTGATCGCGCGTCCGGCCTTGCGCGTCACGTCAGCCATGGCGGCGAACGTAACGGATCGGCTATGGTCACTTGAGGAATTGGTGGAACTCACATCGAACTGAGGAAGCAGTTTATGAAAACAGAAACTTTTAGAGGAAAAAACAAACAGGACCTCGATAAAAAAATATGGGATTGGAAGTTGACCCACGGGAGATTCGTCGTGAAGAAAACACATCCTATGGAAAATTTGCCCATTGATCTCAATAGGCCAAAGGGTAAGGGCGTTAAAATGGTTCCGGCAGACTTGGTTTCGATCCGCCTCGATTACGAAAATTCAAATTAGGACACTACCCAAGGCGGCTGACGCCTCACGAGGCTAAGCGCGCGTCATTCCGAGGCACCCAGCGACAGTCCGGTTGCCAAACGAGTTTTAGTGAAGGTGCAAAGGTGGGACGGTGAGCGGCCGCCAAACGTCGAATTACGTGACGACAACAAATTTTCAGTTTATAAGAGCCGAACGCACCGCAACATTTTGTCCGCTTTCGGAGGTGGTCTCAACCGGTCGACGCAACACTTGCGTAACGCTTTCCAAACGCTCGCCTAAACGCATTCAAGATCCCCGGCTGCCAGCGATGCAAAAGCTCCGGATTCTCGAGCCGCAGTGAGCCCTCGACGACATTTTTCGCTCATCAGCACGCACTCTCTATCCCGGATCGGGGCGACGGATGAACGAATGCGGCACCTTGCACAACTTGAAGCGCGTTACTCGTTCCTCGGACAATTAGCGGCGGGGCCGTTGAAATTGCGTCAAGCCTATGCTCGGACGGCGGTCTATCGGCTGGAGCCGGTTCGCATAGTTCTGATCGACAATACGAAGGGCTTTGGCCATAAGGAGACGCTCGAAATCTCTCCGTAGGCGGCAGGTGATGCACGGATGAGAAAGTTGGCTTTTAGCAACGACGCGTGTGAAGCGGTGGCAGTTTGGCCAAAGGGGGGAAGACAAATGCGACGTCTGATCGTTGGCCTGACCGGCGCAACCGGCGCAATTCTCGGTGTGCGACTGCTCGAAGCGCTCAAGGACAGCGAGGTCGAATCTCACCTTGTTATCAGTAATTGGGCACGGCGCACGATCGAGCATGAGACGCCATACACCTTCAAACAGGTGTGTGAACTGGCCACTGTCTTTCACAATTCAAATAATATGGCGGCGGAGATCTCGTCGGGCTCGTTTATTACTGACGGTATGGTGGTGATACCGTGCTCGATGCGCACACTGGGGTGCATTGCACATGGTTATGGCGAACATCTTGTACATCGCGCGGCTGATGTCATTCTCAAAGAACGCCGACGACTGATACTCGTCGCGCGCGAGTCGCCGTTATCCGAACTGCACCTGGAAAACATGCTGAAGCTGGCACGCATGGGGGTGACAATAATTCCGCCGATGCCGGCCTTTTACAATCATCCTAAATCGATCAACGACATCGTCGACCATATTGTGGCGCGCGTCCTTGACCAGTTCGGCATCTCCGCGCCTTTTGCCAAACGCTGGGATGGACATATGGATACCTCAACCAAGACTGCATCCGGTGGCGAGAAGACTAAAATTCATGTGACAAAAACATGATCCCTGGCGTGGGATTGTCTCTTGCTTTTATCCCACATTCCCCGGATGACGCACTGAGTTGAGCAGCCCTCACGCCGATTCAAGGAGAGGTTAAAGTTGGAGCGCCGGTTGTAGTGAAGATCATCACCGGTGAACTGTCTGGTAAGCTAACTTACGAAAAGTGGCGAGGCATCTCGATTGCCGCCGATCATTACAAGACAGACCCGCGTCAGTGCGCAACTGAAATACTAAAAATTTTGCAGCCGGCGCTGACTTCCGCAAAGGGCGGCGACGGTATGAGCAAGGTGGTAATCTCGAACCAAACGTCCGTCTCGTGCTTGAGATACTCGAGCGTCTCGAGCACGGGAGCGAGCTTGCCCGAACAAAGGTTCTTGTAGAACCCTTCGGTGAAACCTTTGAGGTCAATGTTGGCGGCGTCCATATGCCGAAAGAACTCGATCCGTGGCTCTGGCGAGATGTAGCCCGCGCTCACCGCTACCGTCTTGATCCCTCGCTCGCGGCACGCCTGCGCCACATCGACCGCATACTCGAGAAAGATCACGGGATCGTTGTATGTGAACGCGACGGACCGGCAGCCGCTTTGCACCGCCGCTTCTGCAATCGCTTCCGGCGAGGCGAAATCCTGAATGCGATCGAAATTGCGGGCCTTCGAGATGTCCCAGTTCTGGCAGAACTTGCAAGTCAGATTGCAACCGGCAGTACCAAACGACAGGACCGGCGTGCCCGGCAAGAAGTGATTGAGTGGCTTCTTTTCAATCGGGTCGATGCAAAAGCCTGACGAGCGGCCATAGGCGGTGAGCACCATCTGGTCGCCTTGCCGTGCGCGCACGAAGCACAGGCCACGCTGACCTTCATGTAGCTTGCAGTAGCGCGGGCAGACGTCGCACTGGATCCGGCCATCCTCCCGGACATGCCAATAGCGCCCCGGTTTGCCTTCGATGGGTTGATTCATGTCACCATCAGCCTAAGTTTTAGGGATCTGATTATAAATGGTGATCAGAAGAGAACGGGGCAAGATGCGAGCGGACCCGCAAAGCATGACGACCCGGCCCTCAGCGGTGGCTGGCCTGTTCTATGATGATGATCCGGATCGGCTGCGAACGCAGGTTTTGGACCTTCTCGCCGATGTCGAGAGCCGGCCTCGATCCGAAACAAGTGGTGCGCCACACGTTGCGGCACACCGCCCTCAGGATGGGCAATTGCCTGAGCGCGGGCAGCCGCAGGCTGCCGCCAAGGCCTGCACATGGGGTCGTGCCGGGGCCCCAAGGGCAAGCAGCTCGAGATAGCGCTGGAGATTTACCGCCGCGGATCTTTCCTGGTTGCGCAGCAGCGGCATCTCCTTCATCTGCGCCACCTGGCCAGCGAGAAGGAGCTGCTCTACATACTCGGCATCGAGTTCGGCGGCGGCGATGCGGCGGCGCAGCCAAGCGCCCCATTCCTGCGGCATGCCGGGAATGCCCTTCTTGACGGCACGCCGCGCCCGCCGCAGTGGCGCTAGCACCTCCTCTTGCCAGACGGACACGGCGGACATCAGCTTCTTCAGCTGCCGTTTGTCGATCTGCCGGCCCTCGGCTCCTAGCCAGCAGCAGAACAGCAGGAGATTCACATCTGCGCCTGCCTCTTGCAGCGCCAGGCAGGCCTGCTCGACGCCGGCCTGGGCCCAGATGGAGAGGGAGAACGTCCAGAAAGGATGGGATTTATCCATCGCGTTCATGTGTCCGCTCATTTATAGATCGGCCGGAACGCGCATTTATAGGCTGTCGGCGTTCGTCTGCAGATAAACGCGCCTGTCTCCATCGAGGACAAGACAGGTCAACACGCCGCTGGCGTAGGCGCCGATGTCGATCCCGACGCGATTATGCCGCAGCTGCGGCTCGGGTGAAATGGAGTGGCCGTGGATCACGACCGCGCCGTGGTCCTCGTCCAAATCGAGAAAGTGCTTCCTGATCCACATTTGGTCGTGCTCGATCTGTTCGGTGAGAAAGACACCGGGGCGGATGCCGGCATGCACGAAGCGGTAGCCGCCCTCGCTGTGGCTCGCCACGAGCCGTCGGAAGAATTCAAGATGATCCTGCGGCAGCGCCTTGGCGGCTGGAATTCGGCCCAGCGTCAACTCATGTGTCTCCTTGCGGCCGTGGCCGGTCCAGCGCTTGAACAGATCGTGCTCGATGCCGACCTGATCGAGGGCCGATACTCTGATCGATGATGTCCATGATCGTCTCGGGCTGGGTGGTAGAAGGCCGGCATCGGCGGCAGGATGACCGCGCCGCAGTCGGCGGCGCGGCTCATGAGATCGAGGTACCCTTGTGCAAGGGGTCTCGCGCACCATCAGCACCAGCGTCCGCCGCTCCTTCAGGGTCACGTCGGCGGCACGCACGACGAGGTTGTAGGAGAAGGAGTTGGCGATCGCCGAAAGCGTCTTGATGGTGCAAGGCGCGACGGATCATGCCGCGAGTACGGATGGAACCGCTGGCGACCGCGGCACCGACGTCCTTGTTGTTGTATACGACATTGGCCAGAGACTTGACCTCATCAAGCGAGTAATCGGTCTCGATCGAGAGGTTCATGCACGCGGCCCCGCTGAGGATGAGGTGGGTCTCCTGGCCCAATTTCTTCAGCACGCGCAGCATCTCCCACGCCATAAATGACACCCGTCGCACCGGTGATCGCGACCACTAAAGGTAAACCCGGCAGACTCATACGCTTGCTCTTGACATCACAGCTTCCTCGCTCAGGCGACTAATGCCGGTGACGCTATCTTACTCGACTCGACGATAGCAAAACCCGCCGCCTCAAGCGCCGAAACGACGCTCTCCATGTTCTTGGCGTGAAAACGGAGGATCACCGACTTCTCCTCAAGGCTGTCTTCGGTCTGGTGCCGCCCTACCGGATAAATCGCTTGCAGCATAGCGCCGGCGGCCTCGGCCACATCGGCGATCCGGCCGAGGACGCCGGGGCCGAGCTTGAGCGGCGCCAGGGTCACGCCGTTACGCTTCTCCCAGGCGCCGACGCAATGGGCGGCAAGATGGAATATTTCGTTGGCCGAGATGACGCCCACCACCGTCTCCCCTTCCATGACGGGAAACTGAGCAATACCCAGTTCATGCCCCTTGAGCAGGCAATACTCCATGGTGTCGCTGCTTTGCACCGTGACGGGGTTCCTCACCATGATGTCGCGCACCCTCAGGCGTTTGACGAAGAAGCTGAATTCGTCGGGGCTCTGGGTGCGCAGCACGAAGTGTCCCATGCGCAGCAGGTTGGCTCGCGTCACCAAACCGCGTAGTCGCCCATTATCCACCACGGGCAGGGCATGCAGATTGTTCTCGCTGATCAGCTGCTTTGCTTCCGAAACCAGCGTGTCGCTCACTATCGTCAACGGCTTGCTTTTCATCCAGTTGCCCACGATCATGACTCATTCTCCTCAAGATGGCCGCCAAGCTGGGCCAGTGCGAGCGCAGCGACCGTCATGGCATTGGTCATCTGCAGGCGGGCAATGCAGGCCGGGATCCGTTCCGGCGCTAGCAACACCACCTCGATGTCCTCGCCCGCGTCGGGCCTCGGTTCCGCCTTGAGCTCCAGCTCCTTGGCAAGATAAATCCATGCGCGATTCGAGAGCAGGGCTGGCTGCGGCCGCAATTCGCTCAGGAACAGCCATGTTCCGCCGCCGTAACCGGTCTCCTCCATCAACTCGCGTGCCGCGCCCTCGGCGGTGCCCTCGCCGGCGCCCTCGTACAGGCCGCCCGGCACTTCCAGGCCGGCTTCGCGCGAGCCGTGCCGGTATTGTCTGACCAGCACCAGCTTGCCCTCCTTGGTCAGCGCCACCACCATCAGCCAGTCCGCCATGCTGACCACGTGGAAGTCGTGTTCTGCGCCGGTGCGCGGCGAACGGGCGCGGTCTCGCGCGACCTGGAACAAGCCTGCATCGAACACCTGTTCGGATGCCAGCAAAGGCCAGGGGCGAATCATCGCGCCGCCTGCTGCGCCTGATCACCTTGGTACAGCCGCACGAACTCATCGACAGCGACGCGGGCAAATTCCGGGGTGTAAAGATGAAGGGCGACTTCCTTGACCCGGCTGGGGTCGTCAAGCTTTTCCTTCAAGCGAAGAACGAAGGCGGCATCGGCTATGGGGTCGTAGACGAGCCGGCCCTCCTTGTCGAGAGACGACCAGCCCTCGAGCGGGATCAGGAAGGTCCAGGCACCCTTGGCCCGATTGAGCCGGTCGGCGATGACATCGGCGGCCTGGCGCAATTCGTCGGCGGTGGTCCGCACCTGGACGCGCAATGAGTCCTGAACATACTGCGGCCTGTCCCGGGTCTTCTCCAGCATGTCGGGGCGGCCGCCGTAGGACAGGATGTCGAGGCCGCAGGGTGCCAGCACCATGGGGATACCGGTCTCTATTCCCGCCATCAGCCGGTCCGGCCCGGGATCCCGGTTGCCCTTGAACAGGTTTTCCATGACGCCGCCGGTGCAGATATCCAGGACGCCGTGGAAGACGCCGGATCGGATCATCTCCTCCATCGCCTTGTCGCCCTTGCCTTGCGCGTGGCAGACGACGGGCGTGAAGCCGGCCTCCTCGAGCATCCCCAAGGCAGCCTGAACCGCCATCTCGCCGAAGCCGAATGAGGAGACGGCAATGCAGGGCTTGTCGAATTTGATGTCGGTGCCCTGCGTCATCTCCACCATGCCGCAGATCGCGCCGACGGCGTTGATGATCTGCGCCTTGAGCAGGGGGTTCATCTTGACGATGTCGAGCACGGTGTGATGCATGGTGATGTCGTGCGTGCCGACGTACTTGTCGATATAGGCCGGGTGCGCCGCCATCGGAGACGCCATCAGCTTGGGCATGCCGAAGGGAAGCTGCTTCATGATCGAGGTGGCAACCAGGGTGGAAGTGCCGCCGCCGATGCCAATGATGCCTTGGACGCGACCGGCCCTGACCAGGTCGTCGACGATCGCCGCCGCACCCCTGATCTGGTTGTTGGTGGCAGCATCCCGGTCGGAGCGATACTTCTCGCGCACCACTTCGATGGGCAGGCCACCGCGCGAGGCCACCTGCTCGGTAGTGATGTCGCCCGGAAAGGGTGGTGCTTCCTCCATGCTGAAGTCGAGCAGGATGGCTTCATGGCCCCTGGCGGCAATGAGCTGTTTGACGAAGACGATGTCTTCGCCGCGGGTGTCCAAGTTGCAGACGATGACGATGCCCTTCTTGCTCATGTCGCGCTACATCCTTTCAATCGCGCTATATCCTTTCAATTGCCGTCAGGCTCAGGTGCAAATCGGCTACTTGGCGGTCTTCTTGACTTCGGGCCGGGTCAGTCTGTTGATCATGCTGGCCACGGGACTTGTGCCGGCAAAGCCGTACTCGTTCCAGCGGTCTGAGACCTTCTGCAGCACGGCGCGGTCCATGAAGATCTCGTTGGGCTTGTTGGCCCACTCGTAAGGGGTGCAGGCGTCGAGAATGATCCGGCTGGTGATGTCGCGCGCTTCGATCGGCAGCCCCGGATCGAGGGGCGTCGAGCGACCGCGGTCGATGATCTGGGTCGAGCGCTTCGGGCTGAAACGAGTGGCCAGCGCCCACCAGATGCGATCCCAGTCATCGGCCTCGATGTCGTGGTCGACCACGATCACGCCCTTGACGCCGTAGTGCCCGGTGGTCGAGCCGATCACCGCGTTGCCGACATGATTGGAGTGGCCTGGGTACATTTGCTTGACCGACACCACGACCCAGAATCGGCCGGTGGCCTCGGGCGGGAAATAAACGCTCTGGATGCCCGGCACCTTCATGGTCTCGAGGTCATGCCAGAGGGCTGCGGTACGGTTTAAGGACTGGATCATGTGGATGTCGTTGATCGGCTTGCCCACGGTAGTCGCCCACATGACCGGCTTGTTGCGATGCAGGATGCGCGCGATGCGCAGCACCGGTTTGGGATAGTCCTTGCCCATGTTACCCGAATAGTAGCCGGTGTATTCACCGAAGGGTCCCTCCTCCATCAGTTCGTTCGGGTCGATCCAGCCTTCGGCGATGATCTCGGCAGTGGCCGGCAAGGTCAGCCCAGTCAGTTCCGACTTGAACACCTTGACCGGCCTGCCGCGCAGCGAGCCGGCCACCTCGTACTCGTCGACCTGCGAGCTGACCAGCGTCGAGCTGGCCAGGAACTGCACCGGATCGGTGCCCACCACATAGGCCGCGGGCATCAGTTCGCCCCGCTCCTTGTACTTCTTCATGTGCATGTCGCCATGCTTGCCCTTGATGATCTGCGAGCCGAGGATGTTCTTGCCCAGCACCTGGGAACGGTAGGTGCCCAGATTGGTCCAGCCGGTATCGGGGTCCTTGGTCACCAGAAAACCAGAAGTGACGAAGAAGCGGCCCCCGTCGTCGGGGTAGAACCAAGGCGAAGGGAACATCTCGATATCGACGGCATCGCCTTCGATGATGTTCTCCTTCACCTGAGGATTGTCGACATACTCCGGTTTGACCATCTTCTTGGTGGTGAGTTCCATCCACTTCTTGGACAGTTGGCACATCGACAGCGACGGGTTCTGCTCAAGAGCAATGGCTAGCCGCCGCGAGGTGGTGAATGCGCTCGTGAATACCGGAATGTCGTAGCCCTTGACGTTCTCGTAGAGCAGCGCCGGCCCTTTCTGCTCCTCATTGACCTTCGAGACATGGCAAAGCTCGAATTTCCAATCTACCTCGGTCTTGACGCGGTGTAATTCGCCGTTGGCCTCAAGGGCGGCGATGTAGCTGCGAATATCGTCGATCGGTTTTACTTCCGTGCGTGGATTCATGGTCGATGGCTCCGAATGTGTGAAGAATATGCCTGCCGAATGTTCATTTCAGCTTCTTGCCCGCCAGCATGCTCGACAGGATGTAATCCATGGCCGAGGCGCCGGCATTGGCGACCGGGGCCAGCTGCTTTTCGCTCCAAACCGTCTCGGGACGGGCCTGCAGGATGAAAATGTTGCCGCCAGAGGGAAGGTCCTTGTCCACCGCCCATTCGATGTCCATCGGGCGGCCGTAGTGCTTCTCGATCTGTTTGCCCATCCAGGCCAGTTCGGTGATCTCGTCGTCGATCAGAGACTGCACTCTCTGCCGCTCGAAAGGCACCTCCATGGGCTGTGATGTCTGGGTCTTGAGATCGACCGTGTAGCACAACTCCTTCTGAGAGATCGTCCGGTCGATGATGTCCAGGGTCACTTTGTTTACGACGAATTGATCCGGCGTCACCTCGCCCGAGACCACCGATTCACCGAAGCCGAAGTTGGAATCGATGACAATCACCGAGCGGTCGCCGTTGGCCGGATGGATGGTGAACATCACCCCCGCGGTATATGAATTGGCCATTTTCTGCACCCCGACGCTGATCGCCATCAGATCGTCGACATACCCGCGGTTGGCGCGGTAGGCGATGGCCCTGCCGGTATAGAGGCTGGAGATGCAGCGGCGCATGTGCTGCAGCACCTCGTCGATGCCGCGGATCCAGAGAAAAGTGTCCTGCTGGCCGGCGAAGCTCGCGCCGGGGAGATCCTCGGCCGTGGCGCTGGAGCGCACAGCCACCGGAACCGCCGGCATGCCGCAGCGCACCGAGAGCTTGCGATAATGCTCGGCCACCAGGTCCTCCATTTCTGTGGAGAAGGGATGAGCCTCGATGGTCTCGCGGATAGCCGTGCTGGCGCGCTCCAATGCCTCCATGTCCTGGCAATCGAGATTGCCGAGCAGCAACTTGATCTCCCGGTCTATCCCCGCCTCGGCCATGAAGCGGCGGCAAGCCTCGGTGGTCAGCGCAAAGCCGGGCGGCACCCGCACCCCGGCGTTGATCAACTCGCCGAGGGAGGAGCACTTGCCCCCGACCAGGGGAACAGAATCCTTCCGGCATTCCTCGAACCAGCAGAGCAGTGGAGAACCTGTCGTCAACGCGCCCTCCATCTGCCGATCAACCGCTACCGCGGCGCTGTTCATGGTCGCACTCCTCACAACTTTAGCGAACGATGGAAACGACGCCGGAGGAGCCATCGACGCGGAGCATCATTCCGGACTTGATGATCTTCGTCGCATGCCCGGTGCCGACCACTGCCGGTAGCCCGTACTCGCGGCAGACGATCGCCGCATGGCTCATGACCCCGCCAACATCAGTGACGCAGGCCTTGATCTTGGCGAAAGCCGGCGCCCAGGAAGGCGAAGTGGTTGGCGCCACCAGGATCTCTCCTTCCTGCAACTGCCCCACTTCCGACACCGTCTTGCAGACCCGGGCGCGGCCCTCGACGATGCCGGGGCTGCCGGCGAAGCCCTTGAGTTCGGTGATGCTGTCGGGATCCTTGACCTCCTGCACCGCCGACCAATCCGCCAGCGACTTGTTGGTCACGCCCCAAAGCACGATGGTGAACGGCTCCTGGATCACTTCAGGCGGGGTGCCGATGGCGGGCGGCGCACTCCATTCCTTGAACTTCTGCATCACGTCCTTGCGCCACAGAATCTCCTTCGGCCAAACCTTGGTGCCGCGCGGGGTGACCCCGGTCGCCCAGGCCGTGACCACGTCCCACAAACACTGCTTGATCTCGTCGCGACGCAGCAGCCAGAT
>ODAK010008029.1_pt1 | contig 10591 bp, 10 predicted proteins | sample 1539591 | NCBI WGS metagenome assembly ODAK01 (sample SAMEA3539303, study PRJEB22396) | soil metagenome | biome: tundra; feature: field; material: soil | place: USA | collected 2010-05 | depth 0.15 m | reverse complement strand
GGGTGGGCGGATAGTATCACCCGACATGAACGCGCCGACCCGCCTCGCGAGCTGCTGTGCCCTTGCCGTCGTCGTCACGGGCGGGGCCGCGAGGGCGCAGAGCGCGCCGGTGACCGTCACGCCGACCACGGGGGCGGTCGCGTCGCCCGATCGGAGCAGCGGCTGGAACACCGCCACCAACGTGCTCTCCATCTCGTCGCTCGCGTTCGAGCTCGTGATGCCGCGCGTCTTCTACTCCGACCCGGCGGTCACCACCGGGTTCAAGGCGCGGTGGCACGTGTCGGCCCTCGCGCCCATCATGACGCTGGCGACGCTCGCGCTCTTCAACGAACAAGTGCTCAAGGACTCCTTCGCGGGCCTGCGCCCCGACTGCACCGATCAGGGGCAGCCCGGGTGCTCCTCGTTCGGGTTCATGTCGACGCAGTCGTTCACCGCCGGCTCGGCGCTCGGCTATGGGACGGGCGTGTTCCTCGTCGACACGCTCAAATGGAGCGGCGGCGCCGTCAACGGGGGCGCGCTCGTCGGCGAGGTGATCGTCCCGCTGATCCTCGCGCCCATCACGGCCATCGGGCGAACGGCGGGCAACTGGGAGACGGGCGGCCAGGCGTGGGGCAGCGCGGTCATCGGCCTCGGCGTCGGGCTCGCGATGGGCGCCATGTACTCCCTGCTCCAGCGCCCCGAGTGCGGGTACACCGGCAATCTGATCTGCTGGTGATCGCCCGCGTCAGGGCTTCGGCACCTGCGACCAGATCGTGTCGGACCCCGCCACGAGCGCGGCCCCCTGGAGCGTGAAGACGCGCTCGTTCTCCGATTTACGCACCTCGTCGTCGCGGGCGTCGCGCACCGAGAGCTTCTCCTTGATGCGCATCGTCTGCGCGTCGAAGAGCGGGGGATCGGCCGTCAGTCGCCACGTGACGCGGCCGAGGTCTTTCGTCACGCCGGACTGAACGCGCTCCGCCGGCGTCCTGGCGGCGAGATCCAGCTCGCCTCCGGCCACGAGGTACACGAGGAGCGCGCTTTCGCACTCGGTGCCCGCGGCCGCGTCGGAGCAGCTGTCGTCGTGCGCGACGATCACGCTGGTCGTGCCCATGCGCGCGAACTCGAAGCGCGAGTGCTTCGCGCTGCCCCGGTACGCGCCGAGCGAGTACACGTCGAGCTCCGCGGGCCGGACGCGAAGGAGGGCGAGCGCGCCGTTGGCGCTGGGAGCGGGCGGAGACGCGCGGAGCCAGACCGCCTGCAGCCCGTCTTCGCCCGCTGTCGACGTCCAGTCGGCGGGGGTGATGGTCAGCGCCGCGGGCGGCGCCGCCTTGTCGGTCACGAGGATCGGATCGCCCACGCAGTCGCGCGACGTCGAGTCGAGCGGCGACGAGAAGCCGTGGAAGCCCGGGAAGATGACGCTCCAGTACGCGTCGACGCGCGCCTGGCCACCCTCGGTGGTGTCGTTGGTCGTGAGGGCCTTGCGACAGATCGCGATCGGCACGTCGCGGCGCGCCTTGTCTTCGAACCGCGACGAGCCCGCGGCGCCCGCGCACGCCGTGGCGACGAGCGCCACGCCGCAGGCGACGGCGCGCGCGACCGGGAGCCGGGCCGTCGCCATCGCTAGAGGACCTCGAGGTTCGCGAAGACTTCGAGCAGCTCGGCGCTCATCCGGGATAGGTCCTTGTCTTGACTCACGACCTGCACGAGGACGACGCGGTGATCGCTCCGGATGAGGATCTCACGGCTCCGCGACGGCGCGGGTGTCTTGCGCTCGATGGTGTATGCGCGCCCCTGATTGGTGCCCGTGGCCATCGGCGCGTTCCGGCCGACGACCTTGGCTCCGGTGGCCACGACGTCGTCTTCGAAGCGCTGCTCGATGTCGCGCCACAGATCGGAGGGCGCGTCGCTGCGTTCGTACACGGCGAACGAATACGCGCTCGGCGAGACGTACTGGATGTACGCGTGGCCCGGGTCGACCCCCGCGTCGCGGATCATCCAGCGCGTCGGCCGCGAGAAGCGCACGCCGTCGCGAAGCACGGACACGCCGATCCAGCCGTCGGTCCGGTCGAGCGGGGGGAACGGCGTCTCGAGCTGCGGCCCCGAGGTCGAGCCGACTTCGACGGGCGCCGCGTTCGCCGCCATTCCGCTGGGATCGAAGACGGTCCGCCGCACGGGCGGCTCGCCCGCGCCGCCGCACGCGGTCGCGGCGATCGCAGCGAGTAGCCACAGCAGCGATTGACCCCTGCGCACGGGCAACCAATACCAGAGTGACCGCAGCCCTCGCAACGCGGCGCGCCTTTCTCTCAGGGCTCCGCGTATCCGCCGGGGATGACGAACGCGTCGTCGGTGCCCGCGATCGTGAACGTGCCCCAGCACGCGAGCTTGGTCGAGGCGGCGAACGCGATGTCGTCTTCGCTCGATCCGGTGGGGCCGAGCACCGCGACGTTGCCGCGGTGGACGCCCCACGAGCCCGACCCGCGCTGGAGCACGCCTTCGTGGAGCGCGCGCGCCGCCTCGTCCTGGTTGGGGAGCACCGCCACGCGCAGCGCCACCGCGTCGCGAATGCCCGGGACGTTCACGAACACGTAGTGGAGCTCCGGGTTCTTCGGGTCGACCTGCTGCCGCTGGGCCTGCACCGTGAGCTTCTGCTTCTCGAGGAAGCGCACGAAGCTCGCCTCGTTGAGGGCCGAGTAGTCGGGCCGGAGGTCGTAGCCCTCGCACACATCGGGCCGGAGCCGCATCGCGCTCAGGTCGGAGTCGTTGCCGACGACGAACTGGTGCGCGTTGACCTCGCCCGGCATCCTGAACGAAGCGCCGCCGCACCCGAGAGTCGGGGCGAGCGGGGCGAGGGAAAGAGTCGCCATCGCGACCAGCGGAAGCGCCGTACGCATCATCCTCGGTCGCAGGCTACCCGGGGGCGGCGGAAAAGAGAACAGGTGCCCCCTCAGGCCTCCCCCCACACCTCGGCGGCCGTCTCGACGACGAGCCGCAGCTTGTCCCGCTGCGCGTCGACGGCGAGCTTGTTTCCGTGCACGGTGCTCGAGAAACCGCACTGCGGGCTGAGAGCCAGCTGCTCGAACGGAGCGAACCGAGCCGCTTCGTCGATGCGGCGCTTGAGATCGTCTTTGCGCTCGAGCACCCCGAGCTTCGTCGTCACGAGCCCGAGCACGACGACCTTGCCCCTGGGCAAGAAGCGCAGGGGTCGAAAGTCTCCGCTCCGCGCGTCGTCGTACTCGAGAAAGTACGCGTCGACGTCCATCTCCGAGAGCAGGGCCTCGGCCACCGGCTCGTATCCGCCCTGCGCAGCCCAGGTGCTCTTGAAGTTCCCCCGGCAGAGGTGCACGGCCAGCGTCATGCCCGCTGGCTTCTTGCTGACGACGCGGTTGATGAACTTCGCGTACCGGTGCGGCAAATCGTCCGGATCGTCGCCTCGCGCCCGCGCCGCTTCGCGCATCTTGTCGTCGCACAGGTACGCGAGGTTCGTGTCGTCCATCTGCACGTACGTGGCGCCTGCGGCCGCGAGCGAACGAAGCTCGGCTCCGTACGCCTCGGCGACGTCTTCGTAGAACTCGGGCTCGAGCTCGGGATAGTGCGCCGCGCTGATCCCCGCGCGGCCACCCCGGAAGTGGAGCATCGTCGGCGACGGGATCGTGACCTTCGGCGTCCGCCCCGTCACCGTCTTCAGGTACTGAAAGTCGGCGAGCTGGATGTCTCTCGGGTGGCGGACCTTGTCGATCACGCGCATGACCGGCGGCGCGAGCTCCTCGGTGCCGTCGGCCTTCTTGACGGTGACCGGGATCTCCGTTGCGACCCCTCCCAGCTGTTCGAGAAAATCGATGTGAAAGTAGGTTCTTCGGTATTCGCCGTCGGTGATGCTGTGGAGCCCCACGCTCTCCTGGAGGGCGACGGCGTCGACGATCGCCCGATCTTCCACGGTCCGCTTCTCGGCCGCGGTGATCTCGCCTCGCGCGAACTTCTCGCGGGCGTCGAGGAGGAACTGAGGTCGGAGCAAGCTGCCGACGTGGTCGGCGCGGAACGGCGGCGCGATTCGTAGGCTGCTCATCGGTCTCCGCTTTCGTGAATGGCCGCGTCTCTGGCTGGCTTGCGTGACGTCGACCGTGGCGCGTCCGCGGCCGTCGCCGTCGCGTCGACCGGCTCGCCCAGGGACGCGATGCAAGACTCGAGTCCAACCCGGATCGCCTGGATCTCCGACCGCGACAGCCCGGCGAGCAGACGGACTTCGATGGACGCCGTCGCCTCGTCGCAGACATCGAGCAGTCGCCGAGCCTTGACGGTCAGGCTCGCTTTCTGGATCCGCGCGTTGGCGAGGTCGGGCGTCCGGGCGATGAGCCGCCGACGCTCGAGCGCGATGACGAGCTGGTTCATCGCCTGCGCGGTCACGAGCGTGCGGCGCGCGAGCTGCGCGGACGAGAGACCGTCCCGCTGCCGCAGGACGCTGAGCGCCGTGTACTCCGGCGTCGTCAACCCGTGGGGAGCGAGCGCCGCGTCGAGCTGCGCGCGGAGTCCGCGCTCGAGCCACTTGACGAGATAGCTGATGCGCGGAAGCGGGCGATGGGCGGCGCTCATGGCTTGACTCGAGTAGCAGTCGTGGCCTAGTGATGTCAACCGGCCTGATAACAAGGCACCTGATACGAAGACCCACCAACCGATGCCGAGTCTCGACCTGTCTCCTTCGCTCCGCGTCGAGCGCGACGGGTCCGTGCTCGTCGTGCGGCTGTCGCGCGTGGCGAAGCGCAACGCCCTCGACGACGAGACCATGCTGGGGCTCGAGTCCGTCTTCGCTTCGATGCCCGCCGGCGTCGGCGCCGCGGTGCTCTGCGCGGAGGGCGAGCACTTCAGCGCCGGGCTCGATCTCTCGGAGTTGACCGAGCGCAGCGCAGCCGAGGGAGCTTTGCACTCGCGTCAGTGGCACCGCGTGCTCGATCGGGTGCAGTTCGGGCGGGTGCCCGTCGTCGCGGCGCTGCATGGCGCGGTCGTGGGCGGCGGGCTCGAGCTGGCGGCGGCGGCGCACATCCGCGTCGCCGAGCGGTCGACCTTCTATGCGCTGCCGGAGGGGGCGAGGGGAATCTTCGTCGGCGGCGGCGGGTCCGTGCGCATCCCGCGGCTCATCGGCGTCGCGCGGATGGCCGACATGATCCTGACCGGGCGCGTCGTGAACGCCGAAGAGGGGCATCAGATCGGCCTCTCTCAATACCTCGTCGGCGCCGGCGAGGGCGTCGCGCTCGCCATGACGCTCGCCCGCCGGATCGTGGAGAACGCGCCGATGACCAACTACGCGGTCATGCACGCCCTGCCGCGCATCGCCGAAGTCGGGCAGGATCAGGGGCTGCTCTTCGAGTCCCTCATGGCCGCCATTTCTCAGGACGCCCCCGAAGCGAAGAAGCGCCTCCATGAGTTCTTGAACAAGCAAGGACGAAGCAAGAACGAAAAGGTGGGTGAATAGTGATCGCTGCACCCTTCCGGGAGGTGTCGTTCGGCCGGGTCGACGTCGAGCAGATCGCCCGGCCCGACGGCTCGACGGTCGTACGCTCGCGCGCGCCGCTCGACCCCTATGCCCGCGTCGTGACCGAGCACCTCGTTCACTGGGCCCGGCGCGCGCCCGGTCGCCTCTTTCTCGCGCGCAAGAGCGCGGGCCGTGGATGGTCCGGCGTCACGTACGCCGAGGCCCTCGCGCGGGTGGAGCGGATCGCGCAGGGGTTGCTCGATCGCGGGCTCGACGCGGAGCGGCCCGTCGCCATCCTGTCGGAGAACGGCGTGGAGCATGGATTGCTCGCGCTCGCTGCCTTGCATGTCGGCGTCCCGTTCGCGCCGATCTCCCCGTCGTACGCGCTCCTGTCGGCCGACTTCGGCCGGCTCGCGCACATCATGCGGCGGCTGACGCCGGGGCTCGTGCTCGTCTCCGACGGGCCGACGTACGAGCGCGCCGTGGACCGCACCGTGCCAGGCGACGTCGAAGTGATCGCCACCGGGCGAGGCATCGACCGTGGGGCCTCCGCGCGGCGGTTTGCGCCCTTCGAATCGCTCGAGTCCACGAGCCCCTCGCCGCGTGTCGCGCGCGCTCACGCGTCCGTCGACGCGGATGGCATCGCGAAGATCCTCTTCACCTCGGGATCCACCGGCTCACCCAAGGGCGTCATCAACACGCACCGCATGCTCTGCAGCAATTTGCAGCAGATCGCGCAGTGCTTCCCGTGCATGGTCGAGGAGCCGCTCGACCTGGTCGACTGGCTCCCGTGGCACCATACGTTCGGCGGGAACCACAACTTCGGGCTCGTGCTGCACTCCGGCGGCACCCTCTACATCGACGACGGGCGGCCGACGCCGGCGGGAATGGCCACGACGATCGAGAACCTCCGGGACATCGCCCCGACGGTCTATTTCAACGTACCGAAGGGGTTCGGCGAGCTCCTCGCGTCCCTCGAGACCGACGCCGCGCTCCGCGCGCGCTTCTTCTCGCGGCTCAAGCTGATGTTCTACGCGGGGGCCGGGCTCGCCCAGCCGATCTGGGACGGGCTGGAGCGGCTCGCGGTCGAGACCGTCGGCGAGCGTGTCGTGATGACGTCGGGCCTCGGCTGCACCGAGTCTTCCCCCTCGGCCTTGTTCGCGCACTGGCCGGACACCTGGTCGGGGCTGCTCGGGGTTCCCGTGCCGGGCCTCGAGCTCAAGCTCGCTCCCGTGGGCCAGAAGCTCGAGGCGCGATACCGGGGGCCCAACATCACCCCCGGTTACTTTCGCGAGCCCGACGCGACGCGGGCGGCGTTCGACGACGAGGGCTACTACCGCACGGGCGACGCGCTCCGGTTCGTCGAGCCACTGCGGGCGGACCGGGGGATGCTCTTCGACGGGCGGATCGCCGAGGACTTCAAGCTCAGCACGGGGACGTGGGTCAGCGTCGGCCCGCTTCGCGCGACGATCGTCGAGGCGTGCGCGCCCTTCGTCGCCGACGCGGTGCTGACCGGGCTCGATCGAGACTACCCGGGCGTCATCCTCTTTCCCGCGTGGCCCGAGTGCCGGCGCCTCGCCGGCTTGCCGGGAGGCGCGCTCGACGCCGAGGTCATCGCGCACCCCGCCGTGCGACGAGGCGTGCTCGAGGCGCTCGAGGCGTGCGCGGCCCGCGCGACGGGCAGCGCGACCCGGGTCTTGCGCGCCGTGCTCACAGCGGCTCCGCCGTCCGCCGACGCCGGCGAGGTCACCGACAAAGGGACGCTCAACCAGCGCGCGGTCCTCGATTGCCGCGCCGCGCTCGTCGAGTCCCTCCACGCGACGCCGCCGGGTGACGGCGTGCTGGTCATCGGAAGCCATCGGAAAAAGGAGCCCTGAATGAATCCTCTCGGTCAAGCCGCCGTGGTCACGGGCGGCGCCTCGGGCCTCGGCCTCGCCACGGCGCGAGCCCTCGTCGCGGCCGGCGCGAAAGTGGCGATCCTCGATCGCAACGCCGAGGCGTCCGGATCGATGGCTGCTGCCATCGGCGCGCGTGCCTTCCCGTGCGACGTGTCCGACGTCGATTCGGCCTTGCAGGCGCTGGCTGGCGCCCGCGAGGCGCACGGGGCCGCGCGCATCCTCGTGAACTGCGCGGGGATCGGCGGGGCCGCGCGAATCGTCGGCCGCGGCGGGCCGATGCCCCTCGACGCGTTCGAACGGACGGTCCGCGTCAACCTCGTCGGCACGTTCAACATGATGCGTCTGGCCGCTGCCGACATGGTCGCGCTGCAGCCGATGGCCGACGGCGAGCGCGGCCTCATCGTCTCGACGACGTCGGTCGCCGCGTTCGAAGGTCAGATCGGCCAGGCGGCCTACGCGGCGTCGAAGGGAGGCATCGCCTCGTTGACCTTGCCTGCCGCGCGGGAGCTCGCCCAGTTCGGTATCCGCGTGCTGGCCATCGCGCCCGGTCTCTTTCAGACCCCCCTGCTCGGCGAGCTGCCGCCCGAGGCGCAGACGGCGCTCGCAGCGTCCATCCCGTTCCCGAAGCGCCTCGGCAACCCCGACGAGTTTGCTCGCCTCGTCCTGCACATGGTGGATAACCTCTCTCTGAACGGCGAGGTCGTGCGCCTCGACGGCGCGCTGCGCCTCGCGCCGAGGTAGCCCCATGAACGTCCACGACCTGATCGCCATCGACGTCCACACCCACGCCGAGGTGTCGTGCCGCGCCCCGGCCGACGAATACGGCGTCGAGTTCGACGAAGCGGCGGCGAAGTACTTCAAGGCCGGAAAGCGGCCCACCATTCTCGAGACGGTCGCGTACTACAGGGAGCGGCGGGTCGGCTTCGTGATGTTCCCGGTCGACGCCGAGTCCGCCATGGGGCGCCGCCGCGTCCCCAACGAAGAGGTCGCGCAGGCGGCGGCCGAGAACCCCGACGTCATGATCCCGTTCGCGAGCATCGACCCCCACAAGGGGCTGATGGGCGTGCGCGAGGCGCGGCGGCTCATCGCCGAGCACGGGATCCGAGGCTTCAAGTTCCACCCGACCGTACAGGGCTTCTTTCCGAACGACCGCATGGCGTACCCGCTCTACGAGGCGATCGCGGAAGCCAGGCTCCCGGCGATCTTTCATAGCGGTCACTCCGGCATCGGAACGGGCATGCCGGGCGGCGGCGGGCTGCGGCTCAAGTACTCCAATCCCATTCACCTCGACGACGTCGCGGCCGACTTCCCCGACATGCCGATCGTGATCGCGCACCCGTCGTGGCCGTGGCAAGACGAGGCTCTCTCCGTCTGCCTGCACAAGCCGAACGTCTACATCGACCTGTCGGGCTGGTCGCCGAAGTACTTCGCGCCGCAGCTGATCCAGTACGCGAACACGCAGCTCAAGAACAAGGTGCTCTTCGGCTCCGACTTTCCGCTGATCACGCCCGATCGCTGGCTCGCGGACTTCGAGAAGATCGACATCAAGCCCGAGGTGCGGCCGCTCATTCTCAAGCAGAACGCGATCCGGTTGCTCGGCCTCGCCGACGCGTGAAGACTTCAGGGTGATGCGCACTCGAGTCGGCATCGTCGGCGCCGGACCGGCCGGGCTCCTGCTCTCGCACCTGCTCGATCGCCGCGGCATCGGCTCGATCGTGCTGGAGGCCCGGAGCCGCAGCTACATCGAGAAGCGAGTGCGCGCCGGCGTGCTCGAACAGGGCACGGTCGACACGCTCTGCGCCGCCGGTCTGGGGCAGCGACTGATGCGCGAAGGGATGGTCCATCAGGGGGTCGAGCTCCGGTTCGGAGGCACCTCGCATCGCATCGCCTTCGAAGAGCTCGTGCCAGGCCGCGCGATCACGGTCTACGGCCAGCAAGAGGTGGTCAAGGACCTCGTCGCGGCGCGCCTGGCGGCGGGCGGCGAGATCGTCTTCGACGTATCCGACGTGCGCCTTGAGGGCACCGGATCGGAGAGCCCTGCGATTGTCTTCACGGCCGGCGGCGAGCGAGCGCGGCTCGAGTGCGACTTCATCGCCGGCTGCGACGGCTTCCACGGGGTGTCGCGCGACGCGATCCCCGGCGCCGAGCTGAGCGTCTTCGAGCGACAGTTCCCCTTCGCGTGGCTCGGAGTCCTGGCGGCCGTCGCGCCTTCGACTCGCGAGCTCATTTACGCCCAGAGCGAGCGCGGCTTCGCGCTGCACAGCATGCGCTCGCCGACGGTGTCCCGCTTCTATCTGCAAGTCGACGCCGACGAGGACGTGGCGAGCTGGCCCGACGCGCGTATCTGGGACGAGCTTCGCGCGCGCCTCGAGACCGTCCCGGGCTGGGCCCTCACGCCGGGCCCCGTGATCGAGAAGGGCATCACTGCGATGCGGAGCTACGTCGCCGAGCCGATGCAGTCCGGTCGCCTCTTCCTCGCGGGCGACGCCGCGCACATCGTGCCGCCCGCCGGCGCCAAGGGGCTCAACCTCGCCGTCGCCGACGTGCGCGTCCTGACCGAGGCGTTCGCCGCCTGGTTCGATTCGGGCTCGCGCGAGCTCCTCGACGGCTATTCCAGCGCCCGCTCGCGGGGGGTCTGGCGAGCGCAGCACTTCTCTTCGTGGATGACGACGCTGCTCCACACGTTTCGCGACGACGATGCGTACGCCCGTAGGCTCCAGCGATCGCACCTCGACTACCTCGTGCGCTCGCGAGCAGCCGCCACGAGCTTCGCGGAGAACTACGTCGGAATGGAGACGCTCTGACATGACCCTCCCCGACCGGGCACGTCCCTATCGGCCCGACGCAGCCGGCACGCATCCCCCGCTCGCGTCGCCGGCCTACAAGTCGACCGGGCTCCGCGCGCCGCGTCTCGCGGCCGTGCCGCTCGCGCAGGCCCTCACCGAGACCACCGGGCCACGGATCGCCGCGGACCGCGTGGGGCCGAGAGACGGCGACCTCACTCGGCAGCACGCCGCCGAGCCGCAAGGCCAGCGCATCATCGTGCACGGCCGCGTCCTCGACGACGCGGGCCGACCCGTTCGGCACACCCTGGTCGAAGTCTGGCAGGCGAACGCCGCGGGCCGCTACGCTCACGAGGCCGACCAGCATCCGGCCCCCCTCGACCCGAACTTCATCGGCGCCGGGCGGTGCATCACCGACGCCGACGGCGCGTATCGATTCGTCACCATCAAGCCCGGGGCGGACCCCT
>ODAK010008028.1_pt1 | contig 10591 bp, 7 predicted proteins | sample 1539591 | NCBI WGS metagenome assembly ODAK01 (sample SAMEA3539303, study PRJEB22396) | soil metagenome | biome: tundra; feature: field; material: soil | place: USA | collected 2010-05 | depth 0.15 m | reverse complement strand
CCCGACGCCGCCGCCCAGCCGATCACCGGCGGCAGCGCGCCTGCCAGACCGCCGATGACAATATTCTGCGAGGTCGAGCGCTTCAGCCACAGCGTATAGACCACCGCGTAGAAGAAGATGGTGAAGGCGAGCAGGCCCGCGGCCACCAGATTGGTCGCCAGCGCCATCAGCCCGACCGAGAACAGGCTCAAGATGACGCCGAGCGCCAGGGCGTCGGAACGCTGCACGCGACCCGACGGCACCGGCCGGTTGCGGGTGCGGCGCATCAGGCCGTCGATGTCGGAATCGAAGCCCATGTTCAGCGCCCCGGACGCCCCGGCCCCGACCGCGATGCAGAAGACCGCGATCACCGCCAGAAAGGGGTTCATGGACGTCCGCGCGCAGACCAGGCCGGTGGCGGCGGTGAACACCACCAGCGACATCACCCGGGGTTTGAGAAGCTGGACATAGTCCTGCCAGCGCGCGGGCGCGGCGACGGTGGCTGTGGCTATGTCGGTCATACGGTTCAAACGTTCGGCTCACGGCTCGGGACGGCGGCGATCGCCCGTCCCGGCCGTCTCATATACCCAAATGCCAGCCTAGTGGACGTCGGCGTGGATGTGCGGCAGTTCGGAGAACTGGTGGAAGGGCGGCGGCGACGACAGGGTCCATTCCAGCGTGGTCGCGCCTTCGCCCCAGGGGTTGGCCTCGGCCTTGCGGTGACGCACGGCCGCTTCGATCAGAAGCGCGAACCACACGGCCATGCCGACCAGGGTGATGGCGAAGCCGATCGAGGAGATGTGGTTCCAGTAGGCGAAGGCCTGGGGGTAGTCGATCGTGCGCCGCGGCATGCCTTGCAGGCCGAGGAAGTGCTGCGGGAAGAAGATGGTGTTGACGCCGACGAACATCAGCCAGAAGTGCAGCGAGCCGAGGAACTCGTTGTACTTCACGCCCCACATCTTTTCGAACCAGTAGTAGAAGCCGGCGAAGATCGAGAAGACCGCGCCCATGCTCAGCACGTAGTGGAAGTGGGCGATGACGTAGTAGGTGTCGTGCAGCGAGTAGTCGATGCCGGCATTGGCCAGCACGACCCCGGTCAGGCCGCCGATCGTGAACAGGAAGATGAAGCCGACCGCGAACAGCATCGGCGTCTTGAACTCGATCGAGCCGCCCCACATGGTCGCGATCCACGAGAAGACCTTGATGCCCGTCGGCACGGCGATGATCATGGTCGCGGCGACGAAATAGGCTTGCAGGTTCACGTTCATGCCCACGGTGTACATGTGGTGAGCCCAGACGATGAAGCCGAGGAAGCCGATGGCCACCATGGCGTAGGCCATGGCCAGATAGCCGAACACCGGCTTCTTGGAGAAGGTCGAGACCACCTGGCTGATGATGCCGAAGCCCGGCAGGATCAGGATGTAGACCTCGGGGTGGCCGAAGAACCAGAACAGGTGCTGGAACATCAGCGGATCGCCGCCATTCTGCGGATCGAAGAAGTGGGTGCCGAAATTGCGGTCGGTGAGCAGCATGGTGATGCCGCCGGCCAGCACCGGCAGCGACAGCAAAAGCAGGAACACCGTCACCAGGATCGACCAGACGAACAGCGGCATGCGGTGCAGGGTCATGCCCGGCGCGCGCATGTTGAAGATGGTGGTGATGAAGTTGATCGCGCCCAGGATCGACGAGGCCCCGGCCAGGTGGATCGACAGGATGGCGAAGTCCATCGCCGGCCCGGTGTGGCCGGTGGTCGAGAGCGGCGGATAGAGGGTCCAGCCGCCGCCGAAACCCGGTCCAGGCCCGCCGTCGACGAACATCGAGGTGCAGAGCAGCACGAAGGAGGCCACCAGCAGCCAGAACGAGATGTTGTTCATGCGCGGGAAGGCCATGTCCGGCGCGCCGATCATCAGCGGCACGAACCAGTTGCCGAAGCCGCCGATCATGGCCGGCATGACCATGAAGAAGATCATGATCAGCCCGTGCGCCGTGGCGGCGACATTGTAGCCCTGGTGCCCGGCCAGGAAGCCCTTGAAGTGGCCGAACAGCCCTGAATCCTGGAATATCTGGATGCCCGGCTCGGCCAGTTCCCAGCGCATCAGGCCCGACAGCGCGCCCCCGACGATCCCGGCGAAGATGGCGAACAGGATGTAGAGGGTGCCGATATCCTTGTGGTTGGTCGAAAACAGCCAGCGGATCCAGAACGGCGGCGTGTGGGCGTACCCATGGCCGTCGTCATGGTCGTCGTGGCTGTGATCGTGCCCGTGGTCGATATCGGAAGCGGTCGCCATGATCTTCAATACTCTCTTCGTGCGGTCTTAGTGCAAGGCCGCCGTCGCGCTGGCCTGCGCGACTTTCTGGGGCTGGGCTGGGGCGGAGGACGCGGCGGGGGCCGAGGACCCGGCCGGGGCGGAAGACGCCGCGGGCGCCGATGACGCCGCCGGGGCCGAGGAGGCCGCGGCCGGCGGCGGGGCCTTGGTGGCGACCCATGCGTCGAAGTCGGCCTGGCTCACGACCTTGATCATGATCGGCATGAAGGCGTGGTTGACCCCGCAGAGCTGGTCGCACTGGCCATAGTACATGCCGGTCTTCTCCGCCTTGAACCAGGTCTCGTTGACCCGGCCGGGCACGGCGTCGGTCTTCAGGCCGAAGGCTGGCACCGCGAAGTCGTGGATGACGTCGGCGCCGGTCACCAGCACGCGGACGGTCTTGTTCACCGGCACGACCAGGGCGTTGTCGGCGGCGAGCAGATAGGGCTCGTTCGCCGCCTTGGCCTGGTCCGCGGTCAGGACGTTGGAATCGTATTCGGCGATCTTCTGGTCGGGATATTCATAGCCCCAGTACCACTGATAGCCGGTCGCCTTAACGGTCAGGTCGGGCGGCGGCATGTCGTGATAGGCGAACAGAAGCTTGAACGAAAATATGGCGATGAAGGTCAAGATCAGCACCGGCAGCGCGGTCCAGAGGATCTCGACATAGGTGTTGTGGCTCCAGCGCGCCGGCACCGGATTGGACTTGGCGTTGAAGCGCACGATGCAGATCACTAGCAGCGTCAGCACCAAAACCGCGACGGCCGTGATGATCGGCATCAGGATCCAGTTGTGGAAAAAGATCGCCTGGTGCTTCAGCGCCGAGGCGCCGGGCTGCAGGTCAAAGCCGCCGGGCGTCGGCTGGCCGAGGAGATCGTCCGCGCGCGCCGAACCCGCCGCGCCCAGAAAAAGCGTGGTCAGTCCAAACGCAACACTCTCGAGCCTTCGCATCAACACGCTCCGCAACCCACCTGACCTCATGCTTGCCTTTGGCGGCTTTAGCCAGCCATCCGCAAAGCGGGCCAGCCCCTTGCGGGCGTGCATACGCGGTCTGTCCGGCATTGCCAAGACGGATGCCCGTTGGTTTGCGGCCAAGGTTTCGCAAGGGGCCGATGACGCCTATGTTGGCAGCGCCCCACCCTTTCAAACGAGCCCTTCATGACTGCTCACGTCTCAGCCCCCTCGATCCTGGAAGCCGCCGGAGTCGATGCGCGCCGCGCCCACGACATCCTGGGCGAGGCGCTGACCAATGCCGACGACGGCGAGCTGTTCGTCGAGCGCTCGGAGAGCGAATCCTTCCTCTGGGACGACGGGCGGCTGAAATCGGCCAATTACGACGCCACCGAGGGCTTCGGCCTGCGGGTGGTGGCCGGCGAGACCGCAGGCTACGCCCACGCCGCCGAGATTTCCGAGGCGGCGATTCGCCGCGCCGCCTCGTCCGCCTCCCTGGCCAAGCGTGGCCATGCCGGCGTCGCCGCCGAAGGCCCCCGGGCCACCAACACCAAGCTCTACGGCGACGAGAGCCCCCTCGCCTCCCCCGGCTTCTCCGACAAGGTGGCGCTGCTGGCCGAGATCGACGCCTATACCCGTGAGCGCGACCCGCGCGTGAAGCAGGTCAATGTCAGCCTGGCCGGCGAGCGGCGGATGATCGAGATCCTGCGCGCCGACGGCAAGCTGGTGCGCGACGTGCGCCCCCTGGCCCGCGTCAATGTCGGCGTCACCCTCGAGAAGGACGGTCGCCGCGAGAGCGGCTATTCCGGCGCCGGTGGTCGCGCCGGCTTCGAGACCTGGATCGAGCCCCACCGCTGGAAGGAACAGGTGGCCGAGGCCATCCGCCAGGCCGAGGTCAATCTGGACGCCATCGCCTGTCCGGCCGGCGAGATGGACGTGGTGCTTGGACCGGGGTGGAACGGCGTGCTGCTGCACGAGGCGGTCGGCCACGGCCTGGAGGGCGACTTCAACCGCAAGGGAATCAGCGCCTTTTCCGGCCGTATCGGCGAACGCGTCGCCTCGCCCGGCGTCACCGTCTTCGACGACGGCACGCTTTACGGCCGCCGCGGCTCGCTCAGCGTCGACGACGAGGGCACGCCAACCGATCGCACCATCCTGATCGAGGACGGCATACTGGTCGGCTATATGCACGACCGTATGAGTGCGCGACTGATGGGCATGAAGGAGACCGGCAATGGCCGGCGGCAATCCTTCGCCCACATGCCCATGGTGCGGATGACCAATACCGGCATGATGGGCGGCGACACACCCATGGCCGAGATGATCGCCTCGATGAAGCGCGGCCTCTATTGCGCCAATTTCGGCGGCGGCCAGGTGGACATCACCAACGGCAAGTTCGTCTTCCAGTGCACCGAGGCCTATCTGGTCGAGGACGGCAAGGTGGTCGCCCCGGTCAAGGGCGCGAGCCTGATCGGCGACGGACCCTCGGCCTTGACCCGCGTCAGCATGATCGGCGACGACTTCTGCTTCGACAACGGCGTCGGCGTCTGCGGCAAGAACGGCCAGAGCGTGCCGGTGGGTGTCGGCCAGCCGTCCCTGAAGATCACCGGCCTGACGGTGGGCGGCACGAGCGTCTAGATTAATCCGCTGGGCTCAGCGCATGGCGGCCGGGTCGCGGTCGATGGCTGTGGAGTCGACCTGGGGCTGCGGGTGGTTGGCCGCGTCGTTGACGCCGTGGGCCAGGCGGTTGAGCCAGGGACTGATCGCCAGCAGCACGACGCCGACGCCGATGCCGACCAGGCCGATGTCGCGGAAGGTCTCGACGTAAGTTGCCAGCGCCTTGCCGGGATCCAGCACCTGGCCGGCCACGGTCTCGGCCGCGGTGAGCTTGGCGACCAGTCCGGCGAAGAACTGGGCGGCCGATGAGGCCAGAAACCAGATCGCCATCAGGGTCGAGATGAAGGCCGCCGGGGCGAGCTTGGTCATCTCGGAGAGGCCGACGGGGCTGAGGCAAAGCTCGCCGGTGGTGTGCAGCAGATAGGCCAGGCCTAAGAACATCATCGGCACGCGGAAGGCGGCGTCGTGGAACTGCGCGCCCCAGACCAGGGCGAAGAAGCCCAGCCCCACCTGGATCAGGCCAAGGCCGAACTTGACCGCCGGGTTGGGATCGCGCTTGCGCTGGCCCAGCCAGGCCCACAGCGCCGCGAACACCGGTGCGAAGATCAGGATGAAGCCGGCGTTGAACGACTGGGTCTGGGCCGGCGTCACGGTCCAGAAACCGTTGTTCGGCAGGCTGGTATTGCGTTCGGAAAACTGGTTCAGCGACGAGCCCGCCTGTTCGAACAGGGTGAAGAAGACGATCGAGGCCAGGATCAGCACCATGGCCAGCAGCAGCCGGTCGCGCATGACCTTGTCGCACCTGGTGAACATGAACCAACCCAGGTAGCCGAGCGCGGCGATCCAGCCGGCCAGCAGCAGCCAGCCGGTGGCCTGGAAGTGCTGCACCAGCACCCAGACGATGGCGACGCCGACGAAGCCGGCCAGATAGAGCAGCCATTCCAGATTGACCGGACCGAACAGCGGCTTTCTCAGCTTGATGGGATCAGGCGGCTCGCCATGGCCCTCCAGCAGCGGCCTGCCCCACAGGAAGACCGCGAACCCGGCCAGCATGCCGACGCCGGCCAGGCCGAAACCCGCCCACCAGCCGACCGTCTGGCCCAGCAGGCCGCAGACCACCGAGGCCCAGAAGGCCCCCAGATTGATGCCGTAATAATAGAGGGTGAAGCCGGGATCGCGGCGTGGGTCGCCTTGCGGATAAAGCTGGCCGACGATCGAGGAAATGTTGGCCTTCAGATAGCCGACCCCCATGATGATCAGGGCCAGCGCCAGATAGAAGACATCGACATAGCCCTGGTCGCGCTTCTCGACCGCGAGCGTGTAGCCGCCGTGCGGCAGCACCGAGGGCAGCGCCGCCGTGGCCGGAAGGCCTATGATCTGCATGCCGCCGTCCTTCGAGGCGGTGACCGGGTAGCAGCCGGCATCGACCTTCAGGCAGACCTTGCGGTCGCTCATCCGGCCCGTCGCGGCAAATTCGTAGCTATGGCCGGCGAAGGCCAAGGTCTGCACCGCCGGCTTGCCCTCGATGGCCATGGTGAAATGGCCGGCGACCAGCAGCAGGGCGCCGAACAGAATCGCCTTGCGCGTGCCCAGCCAGCGGTCGGCCAGGAAGCCGCCGACCAGCGGGACCAGATAGACCAGGGTCGTATAGGCGGCGTACTGGCCCTGGCTGAAACTGTCGGAAAACAGGAACTGCTCGGTGAGATAGAAGATCAGCAGGCCGCGCATGCCGTAATAGGAGAACCGCTCCCACATCTCGGCGAAGAACAGGATGAAGAGGCCGCGCGGATGGGTGCGCAGCTGGCGCAGGACCGGAATCATCGTCAGCCCGGTGACGAAGACGCCGATGACGACGACGACGTTGAACATCCAGCCCCCTAAAGCGCGCCCGAGATGATCACGCGCGGCAGGGCTTCACAAGCACGCGACTTGCCCACCGGCTCCGCCGGACCCACCTTGGAGTCTGGAGCGTTTGAAGGCTGACGGAGACCAAGCCATGCCAGGAATGAAACTGCCCGGGCCCGACCACCCGATCACCATCGCCTTCAACCCGAAGCGCGTCGAGGTGGTCTATAACGGCCACGCCATCGCCGACACCCGCCGCGCCCTGGAGCTCAAGGAAGCGAGCTATCACGCGGCGCAGTACATCCCCCGCGAAGACGTCGACATGGCGTTCCTGACCCGCACCGACCACCACACCTACTGCCCCTACAAGGGCGAGGCCTCCTACTACACCATCCTGATGGACGGCCAGTTCGCCGAGAACGCGGTCTGGAGCTACGAGGACCCCTATCCGGCCATGGCCGAGATCAAGGACCACCTCGCCTTCTATCCGAACAAGGTCGAGATCCGCCAACGCGACGAACCCGGCGGCCCCGACGCCATCCGCGCGGCCATCGAACACACCGATTCAGGCTCGGGCTCGAGCCAGCTGGATCATGCGCCACCGACGGTGACCAACGCGGGGGAGTGATCCGCTAAGATCCTCCCCCTACGGTGGAGGATCGGCAGCGGCGGCGCGATCTGAGCCCTTATTTTTGCGTCATGGCCCGACTTGTTCGGGCCACCCATGATCGCCGTCGAACGTGAGTGTTCATGGGTCCCCCGCATTCCGCCGCCAAGGCGGCTCCAGCGGGGGATGACGGTTTAGTTTGTGCGCTGGCTAGTACGCCGCGGCTTCGAACACCGGGCTGACTTCGCCGCGCCAGGCGCCGTTGTAGTGGTCCAGCCAGCGTTCGGCGGGGGTGATGCCGCTGTCGGCGATCTCTTCCAGTTCGGCCAGATAGCCGCGCTCGTCGGTCAGCGCGGCGCCGATGCGGGCGCGGCGCTTCAGGCCTTCGCGGGCGATGGCCAGGATGTCGACGGCGATGTCGCGGGCGGTGCGCTTGCCGACCTGGGCGCGCAGGCCGATCCACGGGGCGTCCAGCCGCAGCTGTTCGCGCTGATCCTGGTTCCAGTCCTTGCAGAGGTCCCAGGCCGCGGCGGTGGCGGCGTCGTCATAGAGCAGGCCGATCCACAGCGCCGCCAGGCCGCAGAGCCGGCTCTTCGGCCCGGCGTCCGCCCCGCGCATCTCCAGGAAGGTCTTCAGCCGCACCTCGGGGAAGATGGTGGCCAGGTGCTCCTCCCAGTCGTGCAGGTTGGCCTGGACGCCCGGCGCCGCCGGCAGCTCGCCGTCGATGAAGGCGCGGAAGGACTGGCCGGCGGCGTCGATATAGGTCCCGTTGCGCTTGACGAAATACATCGGCACGTCGAGCGCATAGCGGGCATAGGTCTCGAAGCCGAACCCGTCCTCGAAGACGAAGTTGAGCATGCCGGTTCGCGCCGGATCGGTGTCGGTCCAGGTATTGGCGCGGTTGGAGACGAATCCGGTCGGCTTGCCCTCGACGAAGGGAGAATTGGCGAATAGCGCCGTGACGATCGGCTGCAGCGCCAGGCTGAGGCGGAACTTGGAGACCATGTCGGCCTCGGACGAAAAGTCGAGATTGGCCTGCACGGTGCAGGTGCGCAGCATCATGTCGAGGCCGCGCCCCCCCACCTTGGGCATGTACTCGCGCATGATCTTGTAGCGCGCCTTGGGCATGATCTGGGTCTGCTCGCGCGTCCAGGTGGGCGCGAAGCCCAGGCCAAGGAAGCCGATGCCCAGGCCCTCGGCGACCGATTTGGCCTCGGTCAGGTGCTGGCTGATCTCGTCGCAGATGTCGTGGACGCTCTCCAGCGGTGCGCCGCTGAGCTCGAACTGGCCGGCCGGCTCCAGGCTGACGCTGGCCCCGCCGCGCTGCAGGGCAATGAGCGTGTGACCAGCCGAAGTGTCCTCGTAGACCCCGTGCCAGCCGAACTGCATCAGGCCTTGCAGCAGCGCCTGGACGCCGCCGCGGCCCTGGTCGTCCTCGGCATAGGCGACGGATTCGTGGGTCCCGACCCGGAAGAGGAACTTCTCGTGCTCCGAGCCGACGCGGAACTCGGCCTTCGGTCTACAGCCGCTGGCCAGATGCCTGGCCAGGTCTTCAACCGTAAGCGGTCGCCGCTCGATCGCGCAATCGTCCATACATGAACCTCCCCCAAACCATGCGGGGGGAGCCCCCGGTCCGGCGCACTGTCTCTGTTTCGTAGTCAAGTGGGCGCCAGGGCCGCCCGGCTCAAGGGGACCAGTCGCCAAGCCGCGACTGCCATAGCACAAGCGCCGCCATCGCCGCGGTGTCCGCGCGCAGGATACGCGGCCCAAGCGACACCGGAATGACATAGGGGAGCGAGCGCAGCCGGTCGCGCTCCTCGGAAGAAAAACCGCCTTCTGGGCCGATCAGAATTGAGGTCCCTTCTCCCCTTGCGGGAGAAGGTGGCGGCGAAGCCGACGGATGAGGGGTCGCGCCCGAATCTCCGGTTAGCCCCGCGCCGGACGTTGAAAGGTCGACGCGACCCCTCATCCGACCTCCTTCGGAGGCCACCTTCTCCCGCAAGGGGAGAAGGGTCGCGTCCATGGGCAGCGCATCGCCGCCTTCGTCGCAGAAGATCAGGGGGCGGTCGGTCCAGGCGTCGAGGATGTCGCCCAGCTTTTCCGGCGGCACGATCTCCGGCACGTCCAGGCGGCCGGTCTGTTCGGCGGCTTCCACCGCGATGGCGCCCAGCCGCTCCAGCTTGACGCGGTCGCCCTGGGTGAAGCGGGTGAGGGCCAGGCGGATGCGGCGGACGCCCAGCTCGACGGCCTTTTCGACCACCGCCTCCAGGCGCGCGCGCTTGATCACCGCGACGATCAGTTCGAGATCGGGCCCCTCTTCCCAGGCTCGCGCGAGGCCCCGCGGCGTCAGGGCGACGCCGCGGCGGTCGACCGCCGCGACGATCGCCCGCCACTCGCCGTCCTCGGCGTTGAACAGCAGAACCTCGTCGCCGACGCTCCGGCGCATGACGTCGCGCAGATAGTGGGCCTGGTCGCCGCCCAGCGCGATGGTCACGCCATCCTGAAGCTTGCCTGGAACGAACAGTCGGATCATGCCGCTCTAGTGTGCTGGATTTGAAGTTCGCCCGCTTATGGGTCGATCTCCGTGCGAACTTCAAATCCAATAAGCACACTAGAAAACTAAGCGTTGCTAGTGTGGCTCTTGATCCAGAAACTCGCTCGGCGCCCGCCACAGGGTCATGGCGAATTTCTGGACCGCCACACTAGTGTGGCCTGGAGGACCCGAATGACCAAACACGACGGCGGCTACAAGGCCGAGCTCATCTCGCTGCAGGTCCACCTGGTGAAATACCAGCAGTGGGCGATGGACAAGGGCGAGAAGGCCATCATCGTCTTCGAGGGCCGCGACGGGGCCGGCAAGGACGGGACGATCAAGCGGATCACCGAGCACCTGGCCCCCCGCAACACCCGCGCGGTCGCCCTGCCCAAGCCGTCCAGCCGCGAGACCAGCGAGTGGTGGTTCCAGCGCTACACCCGCTACCTGCCGGCCGCCGGCGAGCTCCTGATCTTCAATCGCTCCTGGTACAACCGCGCCGGGGTCGAGGTGGTGATGGGCTTCTCCACCAAGCGCGAACAGGCCGACTTCCTGCGCGACGCGCCGGTCTATGAGCAGATGCTGGTCGAGAGCGACATCCGCATCATCAAGCTCTGGCTCGACATCTCGAAAGAGGAACAGGCCAAGCGCCTGGACGCCCGCCGCACCGACCCGTTGAAGGTGCTGAAGGTCAGCGATCTGGACGCCGTCGCCCAGAAGAAGTGGAAGGACTATTCCGACGCCCGCGACAAG
>ODAK010008027.1_pt1 | contig 10591 bp, 9 predicted proteins | sample 1539591 | NCBI WGS metagenome assembly ODAK01 (sample SAMEA3539303, study PRJEB22396) | soil metagenome | biome: tundra; feature: field; material: soil | place: USA | collected 2010-05 | depth 0.15 m | reverse complement strand
GCCGCCGTCAGTTCCTGGTCCAGGGCAGCCACGTTGCGCATGATCTTGTTCAGCTCCGCGGACGGCGGAGGATCTCCGTCAGGCTGGTCGATGCTGAGCAGGTACTGCTTCATCGGGTGCTCCTGGCCTGCTGTGTCGGACACTTGGCGGTCAGGTCGAGCGGTGCAGGTCAGGCGTGGCAGGTCAGCGGCTTGCCCCCGTTGTAGGCCACCATGTCGGTCACCGCGGCGATCAGGTCGATGGGCGCGCCCCGCTCGGCGCCGTCGAGCTCCGCGTAGGCGCGGTGCAGGTTCCCCACGAGGCGTTCGGCGTCAAGCAGGTCCGCGTAGCGGCCGAGATCGGTCTCGCGCGCGGCCTCCAGCGGGGACAGCCCGGCGTCCTTACTGCGGCGCGCGATGTCCTGAACGAAATACAGGTAACCGAGGACATCGTCGATCACGCCCGGCCCGCAGACCGGGCCATGGCCCGGCACGATGGTCTGCGCGCCGAGTGGCCGGACGACCTGCTCCAGCACCTCGATCGCACCGGTGATCGAGCCCATCAGCAGGAACGGGGTGACCCCGCTCATGAGGAGGTCGCCGGCGAACAGCACGCCGCGGTCCGGGACGGCGATGATCGAGTCGTTCGTCGTGTGTGCCGGAGTTCCCGCATAACGGATTTCGCACCGCAGGTCATCGGCCCAGAGGGTCACCGCCGTCTCGTAGGTGAGGAACGGCGGCGCCACTTCCAGATCGCCCCACTCGACGTCGGTCCAGATGCCGAGGTTGGCCGGGGGCCCGCTGGCCAGCACCTCGTCCCGGCACCTCGCATGGCCGACGATGGTCGCCCCGGGCAGCAGGCAGTTGCCGTAGGTGTGGTCACCGTGGTGGTGGGTGTTGACGAGCGTGCGTACCGGCTGGCGGGTCACTGAGGCGATGGCATCGAGGTAGGCGCGGGTGCGCCGCTGCGTCGAGCAGGTATCGATGCTGATCACGCCGCGCCTGCCGACGATGAACCCGGTGTTGTTGATGTACCAGCCCCCGTCGGGCTGGACGTAGGCGTAGATGTCCTCGCTCACCGCCACGGCGCGCGCGGCGGCCGCGGCGCCGGTTCGGTCCTGGCTGTCCATATCTGAGTCCCCGGATCCTGGTGATCCCATCCGACGCCGCCATCATGCCCAGGAATGCGCGGCGGGATCGCGGTTGTTGGGGCGGCTATGCCAGCTGTCGTGATCGCCGCCGCGTTCGGCGGCCCCGAAGCCCTGTCAGTCATCGATGAGCCGACCGGCGAACCCGGACCGGGTGAGGCGCGCATCGAGGTCCGGGCGGCGGGTGTCAACCCGGTCGACTACAAGGTCTACAGCGGGGCGTTCGGCACCGATCCCGCTCAGCTGCCGATCCGTCTCGGGTCGGAGGCCGCTGGCGTGGTGACAGCGGTGGGACCCGGCGCGGTGGGCCCGGCTGGGCAGATCGCCGCAGGCGATGAGGTGATCGCGTATCGCGCGCCAGGCGCCTACGCGGCCGAGCTTGTCGTGCCGGCGCAGGCGCTGGTCCCGAAGCCGGCCGCGCTGGACTGGCCGCAGGCCGCCGGGCTGATGCTCACCGGGGCGACGGCCTGGCATGCTCTCGTGGTCACCGATACGCATGACGGCGACGTAGTGCTGATCCACGGCGGGTCCGGCGGCGTCGGCGTCATGGCGGTGCAGCTCGCAGTTGCCCGCGGCGCGACGGTGATAGCAACGGCGAGCCCGGCCCGGCACGACTTCCTGCGCGATATCGGCGCTACTCCGGTGGCCTATGGTCCCGGCCTCGCCGACCGGATCCGCGCCGCGGCACCCGGCGGTGTCGACGTGGCACTAGATCTTGCCGGAACCGACGAGGCGGTCGACGTCTCGCTCGCCCTCGTCGGCGACCGGGCCCGGATCGTCACCATCGCCGCGTTCGCGCGCGGGCTGGCGGCCGGCATCAAAGTGGTGGGCGGCGCGCCCGGCGCGGACCCGGGCACCGAGATCCGCGATGCTGCGCGCCTGGAACTTGCCCGGCTCGCCGAGGACGGCACCCTGCGGGTCTTCGTCACCCAGACCTTCCCGCTCACCGAGGTGGCGGCAGCGCACCGTGCGATCTTGAACGGTCACGTAACCGGCAAGATCGCGCTCATCCCGTAATTCCGGGCCACGCTCCCCTCGACGCTGCCGCCCTCGCAGCGTGTTTCGGCGATGTCTTCCTCGCAGCCGACGCCACCGGTGCCAAGGCGGTACCCCGGCGCAAACGACCGCCGACACCGCCCGGCCTGCGTGATTGTTAAGTGGGCGATAGGACGCCGGGGGCCGGCCGGGCTCGAAGGGCGGCGGTAGTCTGCGACTTGTGCATCCTCGGATTGCGCTACGTCAGGTCGCGGTGGTCGTGTCGCGCGGGCGGGTGAGCGGCTGACCATGGCATCGCGTGGCCAGAAGCCGACGGCAGCCGCCGAACGGCTGGCGCTGTATCAGCGCAAGCGGGACTTCGCGCGCACCCCGGAGCCGGCCGGCGGACGCCCCCCCGAACGCGCGGATGGCAGCCGGCGGTTTGTCGTCCAGCGGCACCGGGCTCGCCGGCTCCACTACGACCTGCGGTTCGAGATCGACGGCGTGCTGGTGAGCTGGGCGGTGCCTCGAGGCCCGACGCTCGACCCGAAAGCCAAGCGCGCCGCGATCCACGTCGAGGACCATCCCCTTGAGTACATCGACTTCGAGGGCGTGATCCCGGCCAGGGAGTACGGCGGGGGCGATGTGATCGTGTGGGACAGCGGCACGTGGGAACCACACGCCACCGACGACCCAGCCGCCGCGGTGGCAGCCGGAGAGCTGCACGCTGACGTCGATGGCCAGAAGCTGCACGGCCGCCTGGTCCTGGTGCGCCGTGAACAGGACCGGTCCGGCCAGGAGCAGTGGCTGCTGCTGCATAAGAATGACGAGTACGCGGTCGGCGGCTGGGACCCGGAGGATCATCCGAGGTCAGTGCTCAGCGGACGGACCAACGATGAGGTCAAGGCCGATCCGCACCGGATGTGGCGATCCGATCTGCCCGCCGCCCAGGCGTCGGTCGCCGTGGGCGGGCCTAGCGGTGCGGAGCTTGAGGCGCTTGATGGCCTGGGAGCTGGCGGTACGTGGGAAGTGCTCGGCCGTAAGCTGCGGGTGACCAACCTGGACAAGGTCCTCTTCCCCGGCCGGCCCGGCGAAACAGCGGTGACCAAGCGGGAGTTTATCCGTTATGCCGCCGTCATCGCCCCCATCGTGCTGCCTTATCTGGCTGGCCGGCCCCTGAACATGCACCGGTTCCCCAATGGGGCCGGCGCGAGCGGCTTCTGGCACAAGCAGCTGCCCGAGCACGCACCCGGCTGGGTGCCCCGATGGGACAGGCCCGACGCCGACCCCGGAGAAGCCGCCACCTATCTGGTGGTCGACGAGGCGGCCGCGCTGGTCTGGGCCGCTAATTTCGGCGCGCTCGAGTGGCACGCCTGGACCTCCCGCGCCAGCGAGCCGCGCCGCCCGACGTACGCGCTCATTGACATCGATCCCGGTCCGGCGACCTCGTGGGACGACGTGCTCGTGCTGGCCCGGCTGCACCGCGCCGCGCTAGAGCACCTGGGAGTGCGGGCCCGTGCCAAGGTCACCGGCCAGCGAGGCATCCAGATCTGGGTGCCCATCGCCACCGGGCCCGGCTTCGACGAGACCCGCGCGTGGGTGGAGCAGCTGTCCCGGGCCATCGGCGCGGTGGTGCCTGACCTGGTCAGCTGGGAATGGGACGTCAATGCGCGCGGGGGCCGCGCGCGGCTCGATTACACGCAGAACGTGGTCAACAAGACGCTCGTCGCGCCCTACAGTCCCCGCCCCGCTGCCGGAGGACCCGTGTCCGCCCCGATCGACTGGGCCGAGCTCGATGATCCGGCGCTGCGGCCAGATGCGTTCACCATCCGCACGGTACTGGACCGCGTGGCCAAGCGGGGCGACCCGTTCCGGGAGGTGCTGATCCCCAATCAAAGCCTCCCGGCGGTCCGCTGACGGACGTCTACCCTCCTGCGGGCTCGTCTTGGAGCAGGGCCAGGAGCCGCCCGGACGGGCCCCGGCGTCATGAAATCGCAACGCCGATCGCTCCGCGCCCGACCGGCACCGTGGCCTGGAGCTGGCCGGTGGTGGCGCCGATGGTGGTTCCTGATGGCTCCTGCGTGAAGTCTCCGCTGACCGCCAGCAGGCCGCCGAGCTGGACGGTCCCGGCGTTGTCCACCGATCCCGGGCTGATCGTCAGGTGCTCGCCGCTGTCGACGGCAATCGTTCCGCCGGCGTTGTCCACCGTCCCCGAGATCGTCCGGCTTCCTCGTGGGCTCTTTCCCGCGGCGGCCTGAGTCTCGCCGCGATTGGTGATCACGCCGCCCGCCGGCACCGTCAGCGCGGAATTCGCGGCGGGACAGCTCGGATCGCTGGTCAGGAACATGGAGATGGTCCCGTTGTTGGTGAAGCTTCCTGTCGCGTTGACAATTCCGTCCTGCGCGGCGCAAGCCGACCCGTATCCGCCAGTTGTCCCGGCGATGTCCAATGCCTGGCCTGGCTGAAGGTCACCGGTCATCGAGACCGTGTCGAACGCGAAGAACTCCGCTGCCCCCGGCCCGGTGACGTCGAGGCTCCCTCCGTCCAGCTCGGCGAACCCGCTGAGGCCGCCCGACTGCGACACGATGCCGCTGTCCTGGATGAAGGTCGTCCCGGCGCCCATGCCGACGTAGCTGCCAGCCGTGATATTCCCGCCCGCGTTGTTGGCGAACGTCGATCCGGTCGTGCCCAGCTGGCCGATGGTGGCGAAGTAAAAGGTGACGGCACCCTGGATTGATCCTTCATTCGTGAAACCGCAAGGAAGGAGCGAATGCGGCTGCTGTTTTCGATGACCATTGCCCATGACTCCTCGGGACGCATGCCGCCCGCAAGCCGAAGATCCTGCGGGTCCGCGCGACGTCAACCTACGGGCCGAGGCGAGCTCGCGTGAACGCGGAAATCCACACATTGGACTGCGCGCCAAGGGGCGCCCAGCTGAGGCAAGGCTCCCGGCCGCCGCGATCGCGGACTGCCTGGCTGCGAGGGGCGCGGGAGCCTACGCCGCCGTTTCGCGCTTTCGCGCCTGGCCGGCCAGGTCGGGCAGCCGGCCGAAGATCTCTCGTGCCTCGGCGGCGCCGCGGTCCTCGATGTCCGCCGTAACGCGCCGTCCCGCGACGTCAAGCCGCACCGATGCCAGGCCGAGCCGGCGCTGGACCGGGCCTTGCATCCAGCGGACGCTCTGCACCTTCTCGAGCGGCACCCAGGTCGTCGTCCGGCAGACCCGGCCGTGCGAGGCGGCCACATAGCGATCGTCGCCGCCCCACGCCAGGAAGTGGTAGGTCAGCGGGGCCTTCCAGCGGGCGCTTCGCGGCGCCCGCTGTGACGGCGCCGGCTGGGACCGCAGCAGCTCGCCGATCATCTGCTGCGCCTGGGCGCGCGAGCCAACCGGGATGAGCGCGCGCAGGCGTTGCGCCTCCGCCCGGTTCTCCCGTCGCTGGCGCGGCCCGGCGACGTCAACTTCCAGGCGGCACCAGCCGAAGGCCCGCCAGGCCAGCGGCTCGACGAGGCGCACTGCCTGAACTCGCCCGGGGCGGATGGTCTCCGCGGTGGTCTGGATAAGCCCGGACCGCAGCCGCAGCCCGTCGGGTGCCGCGACGACGACGGTCCCGAAGTCGCTGTTGAACTGACGCCAGACGGTGACCACGATTCCGAACGCCACTGGAATGAACGAGGCGACAATGGCGGGCTTGCCGGTGAAGGCGACCACCGCGGCCATCGCGGCGATCACGATCGCCGCGTAAGCGCCTGCCCTGCTCAGGGCTATGGCCCCGGCCAGGCGACTGGACTGCACCCGGAACAGCAGCCGCTCGGAGCTGCCGGTGCCCGCTGGCTGACCGGCTGCCACGCAGCTCCCGGCTGCCACGCTGCGGGCCGTCCCGGCCATCGTCAGCAGCCGTTGCCGGAGCCCCTCGGCGTCGGCGAGCGGCAGTGAGGCCAGCCGGCCCCCGGATGAGTCGGCGCCCGCCATCCGGAGGCGGAGCTCGGCCAGCCCCAGCACGCGCGCCAGGCCGGTCTGGACCACGTCGATCGCCTGGACCTGGGTCAGCGGGAACCGCAGGGACTGGCGCCGGATGAGGCCGGTTTCGATGCGCAGCACGCCGTCAGCGACCTGCCAGCGGGTGACAAGCCAGCTCACCACGCCGCCGATGAGCACCACCACGACGATCCCGAGGTTGCCGACAAGGTCGCTGCCGGTCCCGTGCTGGTTGGCGAAGAACAGCACGAGCACGAGGGTGACGACGCTGACCACATGACGTCCGGCGCGGACGAGCGGCGATAGCGGATGCAGGCGATGCCAGCCCGCGACGTCACCCGCCGGGCCGGGCGGGGGACCGGCCGTCACAGCCCGGCTGCCTGGGCTTCGCCGAGCACGGCGAGCTGGTCGCGCAGCTTCGCGGCGGCCGCCCGCTCGAGCCCGGGGATGCGCGCATCGCTAGCCGCGGCCGCGGTGTGCATCCGCACGGTCGCAAGCCCCAGGCTCCGCTCGACCGGGCCGGCGGTCACGTCGATGAACTGCATGCGGCCGTAGGGGATGACCGACTCGCGGCGGATCAGCACGCCGCGGCGGACCATCAGGTCCTCGTGCCGCTCGGCATAACCCCATGCGGCAACGCGGCGGGCCAGGAACCGCTCCCAGAGCAGGCCGGCCAGCACCAGCCCGAGCCCGACGCCGAGACCGAGCGCTGCCGATCCGCTGAGCCCGCCAATCAGGCCGCCGACCAGGGCGACCGGCGTGGTGGTCAGCCCGACCTGAATCCGCCTGGCGCGCAGCAGGCGCGGCGAGGGGTGCTGCCAGCTGACGGCGCTGTCGGCAGGATCCGGTTGCGCGCCATATTCCGTGCCCGGCGTGGCCGGGGGAGGCGGCTCGCCGCCGACAGGCTCTAACCGGGTCACCGCGGGCCCCTGCCTCTCTGCGTAGGCGCGGCAGCTGAGACATTTGACGTTATCAGTTTTATTCAGCCCGAAACGGGGAGCTGGTGGCTCGCCGTCCGGCCGGCTTTCCGCGGCTGAACCAGGCTGTCCTGGCCGGCGTCGCGTCGGCAGCGGCGCCGCGCCGTTAGCTGCTGCTGCCGCCCGCCCTGCGCCGCCACAGCAGCCAGCCGGTCCCGCCAACCACCACAACTGCGGCGAGGGCGATGCCGGCGACAGCGCCGGCCGGGATGCCCCCGCCGCCGGCGGCCCTGGCCGGGCCAGGGGAGCGGGCCGGCCCAGCCGCGCCCGGCGCCGGGACCGGGCTCGCCGTCACCGGAGCGCCATGACCTGACGCGGCGAAGGCGACCACCTGGTTCGCGGCGGGCGCCAGCAAGAGACCGTCGGCGACGCTCGGAGTCGGGAAGTGGCTGGCGGCCGCGCCGATCGAGGCCTGCTGGGCCACCTTGCCGGTCGCGGGATCGAGCCCGTACAGGGTGCCGTTCTGCCCGATGGTCCAGATCAGTCCTGCGGCCATGATCGGCGGGCCGCCACCGGTTCCCGAACTCCACAGCAGCCGCAGCGAGGCCGGGGACCGTGCCGCCTGGACGGCGATGATGCCGCTGAGGCAGGGCAGGTAGGCTGTCGTGCCCACGACGGCGCCGCCGCCATCGATGTCGCTGCTGCACACGCCGCCTAGCGTGGCCTGCTGCCCGCCGATACCGCCGAGGTGGGCGCCATCCAGGAGATAGACAATGCGCGACTTGCCGGTGAGCATCACCTGGCCATCGGAGAGCAGCACAGGCTGCGTCGACATATCGAGATCGGCTGCGTTGTTCAGCGCCCAGTTGCCCGGTGCGAAGAACTGCAGGAGCCGCAGAGCCGGCGACAGCTCGAGGACCGAATCGCTGTCGTCGTAGGCATGGCCGCTGGAGTGGACCGAGCCGTTCCCGGCGCTGACCCACAGGTGGCCGCTGCTATCGACGGCCGGAGCCGCTCCGCCCATCCAGATCGCGCCCTGCGACTCGCCGGGCGCGGCGTCGACGGTGAAGACGTCCGGGGTACCTCCTGTCTCCGGAACTGCGACGAGCCGGCCTTGGTAGGTGGCGCAATCTCCGTAGTTGCCGCCGAAGCCGAACACCACCCGCCCGGCGTCCAGGGTCAGGCCGGTGCGCTGCAGCAGCGCCGCAGGGTTCGCGCCGGCTGGGTCCACGTCCTGCGTCAGCTCGCTCTTGCCCGACCCGGCGGACAGGCCGATCAGCAGGTGCGCGGGCTTGCCGCCCACCAGCTCATCGGCCACCACGAAGATCTCGTGCCGTGGCTGATCGATGACGGGCGTGCCGGTGATTCCCACGGCGGGACTGATGTCGCCGCAGGGCAGCGAGCCTGCGGGCACCGCAGTGCCCAGGTGCCGTGACCACACCACCGCGCCGGTCGCCGCCGACAGCGCGTACACCGTGTCGTTCTCCGTCGCCACGTAGACGCGTCCCGATGACACGAGCGGCTCGCCGTAGATCTGGCCGTCGAGCGAGGGTGACGTCCACGCGCGGGTGCTGGTGCGGACGGCTGTCACCGAGGTCACGACGCCGCTGCCAGCGGCGTCATAGTGGTAGACGGTCCAGGAGCGGTCCTGGGCGGCCCTGGATGAGAGTGTTGCCGCGCTGGCGTGCCCGGTCCCGATGAGCAAGGTGGCGCAGGCGAGCGCCAGCAGTCCAGCGCGGAGCCGTCCAGCGCGCAGTAGCGCCGTGCCGGGCCGCCCCGTGCCGGGCAGCCCAGCCCGCCGGGCGAGGCCGCGCCGCCGTCCGCTCACGGCTACATCATCGCGTGGCGGCTGGGCTCGTCAGGTCAGCGGCTCGCCGTCGACCGTCAGCTCGACCCGTTTGGGGTAGAAGCACATCAGGCTGGCGATCCCGGCCGCCGCCGGGATCGGCGTCTCGTAGCTCCAGACGAGATCGTCGTGCACCTCGCCGCCGACCTGCACCGACCAGTACGAGGCCTGGCCCTTGAAGGGGCAGGTCGTCTGCAGCTCCGTCGGCCGCAGCAGTTCCATCCGAACGTCTTCTCTTGGCAGGTAGTAGCGAGTCGGGAGCCCGGTCTCGTCGAGCACGACGGGGCGGTCCGATACTGCCAGCTTCTCGCCGTCCAGGGTCACCTCGACGTGCAGCCGGGCGGGAGTGGTCGTGATCTTGTGGCCTGCGGTCATGCCAGCGCTAACCGGCTGGCAGGCGCGATGATTCCGGCTGCTGGCTGCCGGCCACCGCTGAACTCGACTGCAACCGCCCCATCTTGCGTGACCACGAGCCGGCCCTGGTCACCCGCCTGGCCTGCCAGCGGCTGGCTGCTGAACGGCATGCAGCGGCTAGCCTCCGCCCGCGTGAGAAGGTAGCGGGCAGCCGCAGCGAGTATCGTGACCAGAGTCGGGCGAGGAGAATGCCGTGTTCAGGAATTCTTCGGTAAAGAACGCCACTTGCATTGATGACTTGCGGCAGATTGCGCAGCGCCGCGTCCCGCGCGCGTTCTTCCAGTACGCCGATCATGGCTCCTATTCGCAATCGACGTTGCGCGCGAACCGGACCGGCCTGGACGCGATCAGCCTGCGCCAGCGCGTCGGTGTCGATGTCGGGAGCCGGGATCTGTCCACCACGATCGCCGGTGAGCCAGCGTCGCTCCCGCTGGTGCTGGCGCCGGTCGGGTTGTGCGGCATGCAATTCGGTGACGGCGAGATCCTGGCCTGCCGGGCGGCACAGGCAGCCGGGATCCCGTTCTGCCTGAGCACCATGTCCATTTGCTCGGTCGAGGATGTGGCTGCCGCGGTCTCCCAGCCGTTCTGGTTCCAGCTCTACGTGATGCGTGACCGCGGCTTCGTGCGTGCCCTGACCGAGCGCGTGATGGCCGCCGGATGCAGCGCGCTCGTTGTCACGCTCGACCTGAATATGCTCGGCCAGCGGCACTGCGACATCAAGAACGGCATGACCGTGCCGCCGAGAATCACCCTCGGGAACGCTCTTGGCGTTGCCGCCAGGCCAGCCTGGGCCATGAGCATCCTGCGCGGCAAGCGCAGGAACTTCGGCAATTTGGCTGGTCATATCGAGGGCGCTGAGAAAGTGACGACGGTGGCGCGGTGGACCGCCACGCAATTTGATCCGACCCTGAGCTGGGCGGACCTTGAGTGGATCCGCGGGATCTGGCCTGGCAAGATCATCCTTAAGGGAATCACCGACCCCGAGGATGCCAGGATCGCCGCAGGCACAGGTGCCTGCGCGATCGTCGTGTCGAACCATGGCGGGCGGCAGCTCGATGGTGCCCCGCCGGCCATTTCCGCACTGCCGAGGATCGCGGACGCCGTCGGCTCCGATATCGAGATCATCTTCGACAGCGGCATCCGGTCCGGCCAGGATGTGCTGCGGGCCCTGGCACTCGGGGCCCGCTCCTGCATGATCGGCCGTGCTTACCTTTACGGCCTCGGCGCGGGCGGCCAGCCGGGCGCTGCCAGGGCAATAGAGATCATCCGCAACGAACTGGACGTCTCGATGGCGCTCACCGGCACCAGGTCGGTGCGCGATGCCGGGCCCCATCTCATAG
>ODAK010008025.1_pt1 | contig 10593 bp, 9 predicted proteins | sample 1539591 | NCBI WGS metagenome assembly ODAK01 (sample SAMEA3539303, study PRJEB22396) | soil metagenome | biome: tundra; feature: field; material: soil | place: USA | collected 2010-05 | depth 0.15 m | reverse complement strand
TTGTCCCAGCAAGACTAACGTCACGATCACGGCGGCAGCCTCGAAGTACACGGGGACCTCGCCGCTCGTACTACTAAACGAACCCAAAAACAGGCCCGGAAACAGCGCCGCCGCAAGGCTGTAGAAATACGCGACTCCGGTGCCCATTCCGATCAGCGTAAACATGTTGAGATTGCGCGTGAGGATCGATTGCCATGCGCGCACGAAGAACGGCCATCCGCCCCACAGCACCACCGGCGTGGCCAGCGCCATTTCGAAGAGGACCCGGCTGTGGTTCATGCTCATTCCCATCGCGGAGATGAAAACCGGGACAGTCAGAACCAGACACACCCAGAAGCGACGCCGCATGTCGATCAACTCGGGGTTCTCGCCCTCTTCCATCGTCGGGACCATCGGCTCCAACGCCATGCCGCAGATCGGACAGCTTCCGGGTTTATCGCGGACGATCTGTGGATGCATAGGGCAGGTATACTTGGCGGCCGCTGGTGGCGCGCTTTGGATCGTCTGCGGAGCAAGATACTTGGCGGGATCGGCGTGGAATTTCGTGGCGCATCCCTGGCTGCAGAAATAATAAGCCTGCCCCTGGTAAGTCCCTTTGGCGGCTGCTGAATCGGGCTTGACCTGCATCCCGCAAACCGGATCTTTAAACGTGACTTCTTTGGCCGCGGGTTGCCCGATCTGAACCAGTTTGGGCTCCAGGTATTTCGCGGGGTCGGCGCGAAACTTCGCCGCGCAGCCCTTACAGCAGAAATAATAAGTTTGCCCGGCGTGCGTTTCGCTGGCGGAGGCGGATTCGGGCTGGACGTCCATCCCGCAGACTGGATCTCTCATGAATTGGGTGGCTCCTTGAAATTACTTCGCACTATCCGGCAGCTTCTCGCCGGGCCGCATCAGCGTGGGGGCCTTCTTTTTGGGAGGGGCAGCCTTCTTGTCTACGGCTTTCTGTTCCGCTGCCTCGGCTGGCGTCATGGTGGCGAGGCGCTCCTGTTTCTCCTTGGCCTCTTTCGCCGCCACCGATGCGGCGCGGCCCGGCAGGTCGGCCTGGTTCAGTTCCAGGCTGTCCTGAGTGGTATCGATGGCGTCAGAGAGCGCGAATTCATAACGCGCCAGATCTTTCGGCTTCGCGTCACGAATCTTTTGCAGCCGTGTCACCATGTCTTTCTCGGAGCCGGTCAAGGCGGTGACGCCGGTGTCAATCGAAATCTTCCGCCGTAGCGCGTCATCGGCCACGCTGTCCATCGCCTCGACGATGTGGCCGTAGTCTTCCAGTAAATCGTGAATAAAAGTAGCTCGCCCCGGCTTGTTGCTGGCGACCATTTGCTCGATCTCATCCAGCCGCAGCAGGGCCCATTTCGAATACAGCGCCAGGCGCTCGTTTGGCTCCTGGACTTCGCGCAACTGGTCGGTTTCGTCGGTTGTCAGGAAATCGCGCTGCTGAGCGATCGCCGGCAGCGTTAGAAGAGTCGCCGCTAAAGTAAGGATGAGATATCGCATGGACGCATCTCCTTGAAGTTACTTTTTCTTTGCCATGATGTCCTGCAGCAGATCTTCGTGAATCGCAGCCACCCGCTCCCGCAGCTTCTCGACCAGCGAGCGGTCCTCGAAATTCATCGACTCGGCCATTCCCTCGATCCGCCGCAGTATTTGACGAGTCGCCAGCTCCGTGCGTTTGAAAAATTTCGGATCCCGCCGCGCCTCCTTACCGGTTTGTTTCAGCGAACTGTAGGCCAGACTCACCGCCTCGCCCACTTCGTCCAGTGAGGCCCGGGTCTTATCCAGGTCGTTGGCCTGATAAGCGGTGCGCGCCGCGTCCAGCGCGGAATTGGCAGCCTCCATCGCCAATTGGTTGCGCCGTTCGAGATTGGGCTCTTGCTGAATCGAAGCGAGATCGATCGCCCACAGGTTCACGGCAGAGAACGACCAGAATAACGCGAGCCAAATACTCATCCGCCGCGTCATTTACCGCTTCTCCTCAATTCCTTTTCCAGCATGCGCGCCCGCTGCCGCGCCTGAAATTCCTGATCCGGAAATTTGCCGCCGCTGGTTGCCAGGAATTTATTGTAGTTCTCAATTGCCTCGGGACGTTGGTGCAAATGATCATGCGCGAGCGCGCGAAAGAAAAAATTCCCTGGAATCTCTGCGTTCAATGATCGAATCCGGTCGAAGGCAACCAGCGCTTGGGGGTACTCCTCGGCTAACACGAGCGCACTGGCGAGTTCGTTCCAGGCCACAACCGACGTGGGATCGATGCGCGCAGCCACGCTGAATTCCGCCGCCGCCTCGGGAAACTTGCGCTGATCGCGCAGCACCCGACCATAGAACAGGCGCAAGTCGAAATCGTTAGGGGCCGACTGCACGGCCGGCTGCAACAGGGCTTGCGCTTTGTCCAACTGCTTGGTCTCGACGTAGGCCTTCGCCAGCGCCATCCGCCGGGCGCTGGTAGGCATCTTTTCCCTTAGCGTTTCCAGGGCTGGAATCGCTTCCGCGAAATTGCTGGAGGCCGCCAGCAGCAAGCCCAGCCGCTCCAGCGCTTCGGGATTGTCGGGGAATAAACGATAGAGTGGAATGGCCTCGGCGGCGCGCCCCGTGGATTCATATAACTCTGCTAGCGCAATGAACCCGGCGCGGTAGGAGCGGTCCAGGACAAACGCCTGTTGCACATGCGGAGCGGCATCGTCGGCGCGCTTTTGCCGGATGAGGGACATCGCCAAGCCGGATTCCGCCGCGGCCGAGCGCGCGTCGAGCGCCACCGCCTTTTGATACGCGGCCTCCGCTTCGGAAAAACGGTCTGTGTTGTAGAGCGCTTGCGCCAGCCCCAGCGCCGGACGGAACTCCGTGGGGCGCTGTCCGGCCGCGGCTCTAAACGGCTCTATCGCTTCCGCCGGATGGTTGGTGCGCATCAGCGACAGTCCAAGATTTAATTCAGCCTCGTACATGCCGGGGTGCAGCTCCAGCGTGGTCTTATATTGCGGAATGGCATCGCCGTCGCGGCCCAGCAGGCTGTAGGCCAGCGCGAGTTGGAAGTGCGCCGCGTAGTCTTTCGGGTCGGCTGCGGCGGCCTGGCTGAACAATTCCAGGGCGCGATCATACTGCTTGGCGTCAAGCGCCTTGTTGCCATCGTCCAGAAGGTTCGCGGATTGCGCCAACAACGCCAGGTACAGAATCCACATACGCCTGCTTTGATTTTACTTCGCGCGATTTTGCCGCGGGGGTTATTTCGTCAGGTAGACGCTGAAACGCGTGGCATCGCGAAAGCCCATGCGCCGGTAGAGCGCATAGCCCGCCTCGGTCGATTGCAGCACGATGCGCTCCAGGCCGGTACGCCGCTGCATTTCCGCCAGGGCCGCGCGCATAGTCGCTTCGCCGTAGGCCAGCCGCCGGTAGGACGGATGGGTAGCCAACGAGTAAACTCCCAATACCTCGGCGGCGGCAACCACCGCACAGATCGACACCACGCGTCCTGCCGCCAGGCCGACGAACCCGACGTAGTCCCCATGCCATGCGCTGTCCTGAGAGTAAACCGCCTGTGCGACGGCGAACGGAATTTCAAAGCAGATCGAAGTAATTTCGGTGAACGCGTTTTGCAACGCTTTATCGCTCACCGGATGTACGTCGAGCGGAGGCAGGGAGCCAGCGGGCGGCAACAATGCGGAGGCAATCATACCAGGCGGGTGCGAGATGGCGCGCAACCCGAAGTCGGCCAGCGCCTGCCTTGCGCGCCGCCGCGTGGCATAATCCAGCAGATCATCGCATAGCCAAAGCGACCAGCGACCGGTCTTGGGCTTGAAATACTGCCCGATCTCGACCAAGCGCTCCTCCAGCGTCAAACCGGCATTAGAGATGCGGCCATCCAACATCGCGATGTTGAAGACTCCATACTCAAGACCCGAATACATAGCGATGCCTCCGGGCAGAGGAGCGATCTCGCCGGTGCCGGTGGCGTAACCGAAGAAGCGCATGGCGGCGCGCAGGTTTTCGTCGATGGCTGCGAAGTCATTCATACGTTCTGTCACGCTTTCATCTCATGTTTTCACAACAACGTCATGGGATCGACGTCGATCACCAGCGCCGTGGCGCCCCACTTTTCGGCGGCCGCGAAGCGCCGCAGGTCGCCCAGGATCTGGTTCAGACGTTTGCGCGTGGCCGCTTTGAGCAGCATCTGAAACCGATATTCATTCTTGATGCGGGCGAGCGCAGCCGCCGCCGGACCCATCACTCGCACGCCTTCAGGAGCCGGTTGCAGCAGCCGCCCTAACGCGGCGCTGCGGGAGAGAGCCTCCTCTTCGTTGCGGCCTTGCACAATGACATTTGCCAGCGCGGTAAAGGGCGGGTAAGTGAGCGCCCGGCGGAACTGTATTTCTTTTTGATAGAAGGCCCGGTAATCCTGCGCAGCGGCGCACTGGATCGCATAGTGATCCGGGTTGATGGTCTGGATCAGCACGATGCCGGGAGTCTCGCCGCGGCCGGCCCGTCCGCCCGCCTGCGTCAGCAACTGGAAGGTGCGCTCGGCGGCGCGGAAATCCGGCAGGCCCAGGCCTATATCGGCGCTCACGATGCCCACCAGCGTGACGTTCGGAATGTCGTGGCCCTTGGCGATCATCTGCGTGCCCACCAGAATGTCGTAGTCTCCGTCGCGAAAGCCGGCGAGGATGGTTTCGTAGTCCCGCTTGCCGTTGATCGCGTCGCGGTCCAGCCGCGCGATGCGGGCCTTGGGAAACGCCCCGTTTAATTCGGCTTCGACGCGCTCCGAGCCCAGGCCCATGAACTGAATGTATTCGCTGTCGCACTTCGGGCAGCGCTCCGGGACACGCTCGGAATAGTTGCAGTAGTGGCACAACATGCGCCGGTCCCGGCGGTGAAAGGTAAGCGTGACCGAGCAATTGGCGCACTCGACGCGCTGGCCGCAGGCGCGGCAGGCGACGAAACTGGAAAATCCGCGGCGGTTGAGCAGCAGCATGGATTGTTCGCCGTTGTCGAGGCGCGCCGTCACCGCGTCGATTAGCGCGCGTGAAAAGGTGGCGTGCTTACGGGTTTCCAGAAACTCCTGGCGCATGTCGATCAACTGCACATCCGGCATGGGACGGCGCTCGATTCGCTGCGGTAATTCGAGCAAGGTATACTTGCCCGATTCGCTGTTGTAGCGCGATTCCAGGCTAGGCGTCGCCGAGCCTAGCACCACCACCGCCTTGGCGTTTAGCGCACGCATCACCGCCACATCCCGGCCATGATAGCGCGGCGTCTCCTGCTGCTTGTAGCTCTGGTCGTGCTCTTCGTCGACAATAATCAGGCCCAGATTGCTTACCGGCGCGAACACGCCGGAGCGCGTGGCCACCACCACGGCGGCTTCGCCGGAGCGGATACGCCGCCATTCCTGGGCGCGTTCGCTGTCCTGAAACGCCGAATGCAAAATCGCCACGCGTCCCGGGAAGCGCTGGTAGAATTGGCCTGCGACGGCGGGAGTGAGTCCGATCTCCGGAACCAGCATCAGCGCGCTGCGGCCCAATGCCAGCGCGGCCTCGATGGCTTTGAGATACACCTCGGTCTTGCCCGATCCGGTGACGCCCAGCAGCAGAAACGTGTAGTATTGTTTGCGGTCGAGAGCGGCGCGGATGCAATCGAACGCCGCCTGCTGGTGCGGGTTCAAGGCGTGCGGCGTGCGAATCGGCCCATGGATTTCGACCATTGGCTCGATTGTGAGGCGCACCAGTTCCCGGCGCGCCAGCGCTCGCGCGGCCGTACTCGATTTGGCGACGAAGGCTTCGAGGTCCGCCACGTTGTGTGACCCGGGATGCAGTTCCAGATAGGAAAGCAGCTCGCGCTCGGCCTTCGGCATCTTGAGCGGCGCCGGGTCGGGCGCGCGCTCGATAAATTCGATCCGCAGCCGCGCTGCCGAGGCACGCAGCGGATCGCGCTCCGCGGCCACATCTTCCGTCGCCACGAATCCTTTTTTCTCGAGCGACTTCAAGACCGCCGCCGCGTTCTGAATTTTCTGCTTGAGGTAAGACGCGGATAGCGGGCGTGCATCCAGCAGACGCAGCGCCTCCGCCGCCGGATCGTTATCGTCGTCCGAACCAAGGTGCAACTGCCGAGCGACGTCGCGCCCCGATGTCGTCAACGAGTAGACTTTGCCCCGGCGGATCTCCCCCGCCAGCGGCGTCATGGCGCGCAGGGTTTCGCCTAGCGGCGCGCAGTAAAACTCGGCAATCCATTGCCCCAGTCGCAGCAACTCTGCGTCGAGCGCCGGCTGCTCGTCCAGCAAACGCAGGATCTCGCGCGCCGGACCCAGTGGTGGATCGGTGTGCGTCTTTAAGACCAGGCCGGTGAGCGTCCGGGTTCCCAAAGGCGCCAGCACGCGGCAACCGGCCTGCACTCGATGGCGCAAGGTTTCAGGCATGCGGTAGGTGAACGCCTGGTCGAGCGGTACCGGCAGGCTGACATCGCAGAAGAGGGGATCGCCGGGCACCTTCTTACTTTCGCATGGCCGGTGCGCGCGGCGATCTCCCTTATTCGCTCGGGATAGCCGCCGATTCGGGCCATTGGTCGCGCGCAGCCTGCCAGTCTTGTATAATTAACCTCTTGTGGAGGCGTTTGAAAACATGCGATTGGTTGTGATCGGTTTACTGGCGTTTAGTGGTTTGGTCTGGTCGGCCGACCTCAATGATTCTTATAAGGAGCTTAAGGACGCCTTCGAAAAGAAGGACTACGCTCAGGTGAAAGCCTTGGCGGCGGAAACCGCGAAAGAGGCTCAGGAGCTCGCGAAGGAAAAGCAGCCTGCCGATGCGGGTGAGGTGGACTCCTGGAAAGGGCGCCAGCAGTTCGCGAAGGAAGCCCAGGATTACGCCGAATACGCCCTCGCGGTTTCGGCCAGCCAGGCGGGCGATGCGGCGGTCACCATAGATTTGACCGAGACGCTGATCGCGCAGAATCCTAAGAGCGAACAGATCGATACCGCTACGCCGCAGTATTTGGCGGCGCTGAGCAAGCAGAGTCCGGCCAAGGCCAACGCGGCGGCCAGCAAGATCCTGGTGGGGCGTCCGGATGATGAATATGCCCTGGACGCGGTGGCGCGGAATTGGGGCTCTCCCGGCTCAGCCCTGGGAGCGGCGAATCGCCTGATCGGCGTGATGGGCAGGAAGAAGAAGCCGGAAGGAATGAGCGACGCCGATTGGCAGAGAAGCCGGAATGACATGTTGGGCAACGCCTATATGTCCGCAGGCATCATCCAAGCCGGACAGAACCACTATGCGGACGCGGATCGTAATTTGAAAGCCGCTCTGCCTTTGGTAGGCGGCAGTTCGACCAGCTACATCTACTACTACCTGGGTGTTTCCAACTATCAGATGGGCAAGCTGACTACTGACAAGGCTAAGATGGCGACCGGCCTTCAGTACACCGAGAAGGCAGCGGGAATCGCCGGCCCCATGCAAACCCAGGCGTCCAACAACGCCGCGATCATGAAACGCGAACTGGGCCGCTAGGCCTCAGGTCGCGTTCGTACTAACGCCCGCACCTGGTCGTTCGGCTTTCGATCGCCTCGAGCTTCGTTAACCGCCGGTCGATTTGGCGTATCCGTCTGGCCAGCGCGCCCGGCTGTGCCAAAGTGTCTCCGCGCGGGGACACATCGTCTCCGGCGCCAGCCGTGTTCTGGAGCGATGCCCTTGATTCTTCTCCGCTGCGACACTTGGTACGCCGCTTGCTATCCAAAAGGCGTGACAGCATCACAGACCATTTCCCGGGTAGATTGGGCGGTGAGGGCGGAGGCGCCAGCCGCGGTGATCTATTCCTTTGTGCCAGCAGGCGGCGCGGAAGGCGCCCGTAGCGAATCACGCCGTACCGTCAGGCAGCTTTTGGAGGCAATCGGAGTTTACCTGGCGGATGCGGGCGATGACCGTACTGTCCTGCTGGCCGATTTTTCAGGCTCTCAAACTCAATCGAGCTCATCGATCATATGCAAGGATCTGTCGGATGCCGATCCTGCCGAAGCCACTGAAGCCATCAGGGTTTCCCAAGCCGTCTTTTTAGTAACCACAACCGATCCCGCCTCCGTCCAAGATGCTTGCGCCCATGCAGCCTGGCTGCGTTATGTGTTGGGCTCACTGCAACGGGACGATGCCTGCGGGTTACTGTTGGTGCCTACGCCCGGCGGCATCCCCGAGGTGGAAGCGGAGCACCGGATTGGACTGCCGATGTGCGGCGTTTTAAGAACCACGGAGCATACCGCGCAGTTGGCGCGCTGGATCGCACAAGATTAAAGGGGCGCCAGCGTGCTGCGCAGCCTAGGCCGGCGCGCTGCTGTCTTTGCGGCTCAATTCTTCCGAAAGAATGATCGCGTCCGCCAGGTCCTTCATCGGGCGCCGCAAGCGGCGGCTCTCATTGCGCATGCGCAGATAAGCCTCTTCTTCCGATAGCGCGTGGCGCTTCTGCAGAATGCCCTTGGCGCGCTCCACAGATTTGCGCGTCTCCAGTTGCCGCTTCATTTCGGCGGTTTCTTCAGAGAGGCGCGCATTCTCCTCTTCGAGCATGCTCTTGGCGATGGCGCTGCCCATCTGCTCGCCGATGAAGGAAATCGTCGCGATCTCTTCGGGCTCATGCTCATGCTTATCGCGATGATGAATGTTGATGACGCCGATGGCTTTGCCTTTCGTCACCAAAGGCACCGAGAGAAATGCTTGGTAAGTGTCTTCCACCAGGGTCGGGAAAATCTTCGAGCGCGGGTCGGCGGCGGCCTTCGAACTTAACGCCACCGGCGACTGGTGTTCCGCCACCCAGCCGGTCACGCCTTCGCCCATCTTCACGCGCAGATTTCCTAAATCCGAAACGTGCGGCAGGAGCGACGCCCGCAGCACAAACTCACCTGTGTCGGCTTCCGCCAGATAAACCAGGCAGGCATCGCAACTGGTCACCCGGGCCGCTAGTCCGACAATCTCACCCAACATCTCATCTAAGGAAAGCGGGGAACTTACAATCCCGCTAACGCGGTGCAACACGGACGCGTTGGAACTCTCCGATGCCATTTCAGTTACCACCATGCTTTGAGGTTAAGGCGTCCTGCGGTTTAGAATCCAATCAAAACTTTTGATCGGGTGGATTCAGTGTATATCACCCAGACTCTCATGGATATGGGATGGATTTCAGGCTCGTGAATTTCGCGCGGACATTCCCCGGTGCGGTCGCATATAATCAAGGCAGTATGAGACAAGCATGGGTGGCGTCCCGCGCCGGCGATCCGATTCGCACGCAGATTTATTACGCCCGGCAGGGGCGGATCACGGAAGAAATGGAGTACGTTGCGCGACGCGAACGCCTGGAGCCGGAACTTGTCCGGGCGGAAGTGGCTCGCGGACGGATGATCATCCCCGCTAACATCAACCACACCAATCTGGAGCCCATGTGTATCGGGGTGGAGTCGCTTTGCAAGATCAATGCCAATATCGGCAACTCCTCCACCACGTCTGATATTGAAGCGGAACTCGCCAAGTTGCGCTACTCGGTGCGCTATGGCGCCGATACCGTGATGGATCTATCGACCGGCGGCGATATCCCGCGCATTCGCAAAGCCATCATTGAGGAATCGCCCGTGCCCATCGGCACCGTGCCGATTTACGAGGCGCTGGCGCGCGTCCGCCGTGTCGAGGACCTGAACATCCAGGTGATGCTCGAAGTGATCGAAGAGCAGGCCCAGCAGGGCGTGGATTACATGACCATCCACGCGGGCGTGCTGGTGCAATACATTCCGTTGACGACCCGCCGCGTTACCGGCATCGTCAGCCGGGGGGGCGCGATTCTGGCGGAGTGGATGGTCAAGAACCATCGCCAGAATCTGCTCTACGAATATTTCGAAGACATCTGCAAGATCTTTCAGAAGTACGACGTGAGCTTCTCCCTGGGTGACGGGCTGCGCCCTGGATCGCTGGCCGATGCGAGCGACGCGGCCCAGTTCGCCGAACTCAAGACGTTGGGTGAGCTGACCAAGATCGCCTGGAAATATGACGTTCAAGTGATGATCGAGGGGCCTGGCCATATCCCTTTGGATCAAATTCAGATGCAGGTCGAAAAAGAGAAAGAAATGTGCTACGAGGCACCTTTCTACACTTTGGGGCCGCTGGTGACCGATTTCGCGCCCGGCTACGATCACATTACATCCGCCATTGGCGCCGCCATGATCGGATGGCACGGTGCGTCGATGCTGTGCTACGTGACACCCAAGGAACACTTGGGACTGCCCAATCTCGAAGACGTCAAGCAGGGTTTGATCGCCTATAAGATCGCGGCGCACGCGGCCGACATCGCGCGCCACCGCCCCGGCGCCCGCGACCGCGATGATGCGCTATCCCGCGCCCGTTTCGCTTTCGACTGGAATAAGCAGTTCGAGCTTTCGCTCGACCCCGAGACCGCGCGCGCCTACCACGACGAAACCTTGCCGGAAGAAGGATTCAAGGACGCCGCCTTCTGCTCGATGTGCGGACCCAAGTTCTGTTCCATGAATCATTCCGTGAAGACGCAGGAATTCACCGCGGCCGACGCCGAAGCGGTGCTGGCGCAGATCGCTACCGCGCCTAACTGACCCACCACTGACGGCTGGGTGCAGGTTCA
>ODAK010008024.1_pt1 | contig 10594 bp, 4 predicted proteins | sample 1539591 | NCBI WGS metagenome assembly ODAK01 (sample SAMEA3539303, study PRJEB22396) | soil metagenome | biome: tundra; feature: field; material: soil | place: USA | collected 2010-05 | depth 0.15 m | reverse complement strand
CACATGATTCGTCTCATCGATAACTATGCCTTTACTCCCAAGCTCCTCAACACATTTTCGGCAGGGTTTAGTTATCAGCCCAGCACTCAAACGCCACAAACCCTGGGCAATTCTTCAGATTATGGCTTTAACGCGGACAGTGCCGCCTTTCCAGTACTGAGGTTCGCCCCGTCGAATGGCGTCGGCGTAACGCAGGCCAGCTCTGCCGTCGATGCTTACTTCAACTATTATGGGTACCATTACCAGGACGTCCTGGCCTGGCAGAAAGGAAGGCATTCCCTCAAGTTTGGAGGATACTTGTTCTTTCAAGGAATGGACTCCAGCTTTGGCGGGAACCAGCAGAATTATAACTTCGCGAACGAGACCGGCGGTCCGACCGACCCTGTGCTTGTGGGAAGCGGTGGCGTCGGTGGTACGGGCGGATTGGTAGGTAATGGATTCGCCAGCATGATGTTGGGTAATGTGCAGTCTGCGAGTGAAAACGTTCCATATCCAGCCTACCCCAGGCAGAAGTATCTAACGCTTTTTGGCCAGGATGAGTTTAAGGTCAACTCTAGATTGACCGTAAACCTCGGCTTGGATTGGGACTTCACTTTTGCCGGCCATGAGCAGAATGGTCACTGGACCAACTTCGACCTTCAAGCCCAAAACCCTTTGTGGGGAAAGAACCCAGGCGCTTGGACCTTCGCGAACAACTCCGGTTCTACATTTGAAACCAGCAACAGCTTCCGTCAATTCGGGCCGCATGCCGGTTTCGCATACAAGGTCACCGAAAAGTTGGTCGCACGCGCCGGATACGGCCTGTACTATGTTCCGCTCGGCGCCTTGACTTCCGGTTATGGTCCGTGGTTCCCGGCAAATCAGGCTGAGTTCTGGACTGGCACCAACGTCGTATCGAATGGCGTTCCGGGCTCCACCGCATTCAATTGGGATCAGGGATACCCCGGGCAGACAGTTACGTTGGATCGCTCCATTAAACAGACCAGTATGGGCGCCTACGATTACGTCATGGATATCAGCCCGAAGACACTGCATCTTGGATACACCCAGGTTCTCTATTTTGGATTCCAATACGAAATGGCAAAGGACCTCTCCTTGGATGTCAGGTACATGGGAACAACAGGAAGAGATCTGCACGACGATCCCGAGTCCATCGGAAGAAATTATCCAAGCTTCAGCACTTACAGTGCGCTTCTGACCTCCGGACATATCAACGACACCATCAGCAATGCAGCGCAGGCTGCGGCGGCCAATGTTCCCTACCCATATCCCGGCTTCAGCGGACCGGCCTATGCCGCGATTGCGCCCATCCCCCAAGCAGCCTCCTACAACAACACAACCGTTCTCACAACTGGCGAACAACTTGGTGTGAGTGATTACAACGCCGTCATCATTGAGATGAAGGCACGAAAATCCCATGGTTTGAGCGGTGACTTGAGTTACACCGTCTCGCATTTGACGGGAAGCAATTTAGTCAGGAACAATTTCGCAAACCAATGGGGGTACGGGTATCAAAGCGCAGACGATATTCCGGCTTCTCACAACTGGATACAACCCATGGATCAAAAGAGTCTGGCGGAGGGGTACGTGACATATTATCTGCCGTTGGGCGGGGGGCAGAAATGGCTGTCTGCCTCTTCCAGGCTTGTCAACTATGCTGTCAGTGGATGGACAGTAGGAGCATTCGGGAGTTATGGAAGCGGATTCCCAATGGGAACCGTGAGCTCCGCCATCCAGTACCCGTTCTTTTTCGGTAATCAGAGGGCCAACTTTGCGAATGGAGCGACTGCAGATAACATCAAGAATCATTTTGGCAAGCATTTGAACCTGGCGAACTCGACAGATTCATCGAACCAGGACTTCAATCCCAATCTGTTTTCTACACCCACCCTGGGGACTCTGGGCACCACGCCGTACTACTACAAGAATTGGCGCTGGAATTCCGGAGCTGCCCAGGAAAACGGCTCCCTGATGAAGGCTTTCAGTTTTGGCCGGGACGGCCGGTTCCGCGCGACAATACGTGCCGAAGCTTTCAACGTATTCAATCGCCATTACTTTGCTGCGCCGAATACAAATTCCAGTAGTCCATACTTCGGCCAGGTCACAAGTCTAGATGCAAGCCGCCCTGAGAATCGCACCGGACAGCTCGCTGCTCGATTCCAGTGGTAAATGGCCGGATCCGACTGGAGGGGACTCCACGCCCCTCCAGTGCGGAAATACACACTACGATATTCCACCCGAAGACAGTGGGATTGAGGTCTGATTTGTGCGACAACGGATATACCACTCCGGATATCAATGCGGTGCTTGGGTATCTCGTCAAGATGTGCTTCGTGCAAAGAGTAGTAAATCTTCTTTTTTCGGAAACTTGTTATAGAGGAGAATAACCCATGCGTATGGGTCTACGCTGTCTTGCGGCCTTGCTTATCCTTGTCCTTCCTGTTGTCGCACAGGACCACGCTGCTTCGCAGCGGACTGCTTTTGCCCGCGCGGCCCACTTGAAACGGGGCATCAATGCTTCGATCTGGTTTGCGCAGTCGCCGAGCGATTACTCGGCGGCGCGGACTAACCGATACATCGATGCCGAGGACATTTCGCTGATAGCGCGGCTGGGTTTTGACAATGTGAGGCTGAGCATTGATGCTGTGCCACTGGAAAATGGGACGCTGGGCACGGATGGGCTGAACGCAGACTTCCTCGCTCGGCTGGACCACGCCGTGGATACGATGCTGGCGTGCGGACTGGCAGTCCAGATCGACCTGCACCCGGAGGTAAGCTTCAAGCAGCAGCTGGGAACGAACAGCGATGCCGTGGACAGGCTGGCCAGACTGTGGCAGCGACTGGCGACGCACTATGCCACACGCGATCCTGAGAGGGTCTTCTTTGAGATATTAAATGAGCCGGGAATGAGTGACGAGTACCGTTGGGCGGGGATTCAAGCGCGGCTGGCGGCTGTGATTCGCGAGGCGGCGCCCCGGCACACGATTATCGCTGCGGGAGCGAATGGTTCCGGCATCGCGGACCTGCTCAGCTTGCTTCCGCTCAGCGACGGCAACGTGATCTATAACTTCCACTTCTACGATCCAACACAATTTACGCATCAGGGAGCTGGGTGGGGCCCTGTGTGGTGGACATATACCCATGGAATTCCGTATCCGGCAACGGAGAGCACGATGCGGGAATTTGTGAAGCTGGTTCCTGATGCGGCCAATCGCCTTGAGTTGGAGCGGTATTGGCTGGACCACTGGGACGCGCACCGCATCAGGCTACTGATGGACGAGGCAGCGGCATGGGGGCATGAGAACAACGTGCCGCTGATCTGCAACGAGTTTGGGGTTTTTCGAGATTTCGCCGACCCCGGTTCGCGGGCGAATTGGATTCGCGATGTGAGGACGGCTTTGGAGGCGGACGGCATTGGGTGGGCGATGTGGGACTATCGCGACAATTTTGGGTTGGTGTTCAAGGAAGACGGACAGCCGGCGCGAGTGGATGATCGGGTGGTGGAGGCGCTGGGCCTTAAAAAAACGAATCGGGGTCAGTAGCGATTGGGGATTACATACTTATCGCCTTTGGGAGTGACGGAACACGCAGTTGTTTGAACGACGAAGGGAAGAAGGCGGCAGATTCTACCAAGGCCACACGGAGGGACGTGAGATGGTCCGACAAGTCCAGAGGGTTGGCCGAAGCTGCCTCGGAGGCCGGCAAGCGGTTCAACTCGGCTGATGGAGGCAATTACATGGCAGAGGATTTCATTTGTCCAACGGAAATCAAATGCGTCATGGGATGAAGGCAAAGCTCTGCGTCGAGAATTGGGGCACTTTCACTCCATTGAGCGGCTAACGAATGAGGGGGTCGAGAATGTGATTCCCGTTGATTTTGAGTCAGAGGTGAAGGTTGATGCAAGTACGCGGAATGCGGTGCCTGGGCACTTTCGGGATGTATCTGAAGCAGTTATCTAACATTGTTATGCCTTTCTTGTCAGCTCTATTTCTTGCATCAATGGCTCACGGTCAGTTCGCCAGCTCGGTGGATCCGCTTCTCGGTGCGTTGGGAGGAGGCAATGTCTTCCCAGGTCCAGCCGTGCCCTTCGGAATGATCAAGCCTGGTCCAGATATGGTCGCCTCGGGTGAAAACGACTTCAACGCCGGTTGGAATGCTGACGGCGACATTCGCGGCTTTAGCCAGACCCACGTCAGTGGGACCGGCGGCGGTCCCAAGTACGGCAACATTCTTATCCTGCCCACCACAGGTGAGCCATCCCCACTCGACTCTCAGTCGTCGCGGGCCGACGAGCGCGTCTCGGCCGGACTCTACTCGGTCAAGCTCGCCCGCTTCGGCATCGGCGTCGAAATCACCGCTGCCCATCGCGCCGCCATCTATCGATTTCGCTATCCCCAGACCACCCAAGCCAATCTCCTCTTCGATGTGAGTCACTGCTTACTAGGAGATGAGAGATTCGGAGAATCGCAATCCCTCGTGGCCTCAGAGATTCAGGTCCTCTCCCCCACTGAAGTAGCCGGTTTCACCAGGGTTACTGGCGGATGGAACAAGCAGCCCAACACCTACACCGTCTACTTCTATGCCAGGACTGATACGCCTGCTGCATCCTGGGGAACGTGGCTCGATGGACATCTTCAGCCGGGCAGCAAATCCGTCAGCGGCCCGACAAAAACCAACGCCGGTGCGTGGCTGACCTTTGCCGCCAAGGCCGGCCGGCCGGTGCTGATGAAGATCGGCATCTCGTTCGTCAGTATCGATCAGTCGCGCCGGAATCTCGGCGCCGAGATTCCCGGTTTCGATTTCGCTCCTACCCACGCTGCTGCCTTGGCCCAGTGGAACCGCGCTCTCGCCAAAGTCGAACTCAGGGGTCAAACGACCGAGCAGGCGGAGGAATTCTACACCGCGCTTTACCATACGATGCTCATGCCCACCGACCGCACGCGCGAAAATCCGCTCTGGAATTCCAGCGAACCTTACTACGACGACTACTTCGCAATCTGGGACATCTTCCGCACCTCCGGCCCGCTGCTCACTCTCATTGCTCCTGAACGCCAGGCCGCCATCGTCCGCTCGCTGGTGGATATTTACCGTCACGAAGGCTGGCTGCCCGACGCGCGCAGCGGCAACTACAACGGCCGCACCCAGGGCGGCAGCAACGCCGAGTTTCTTATCACCGATGCGTATATGAAGGGGCTCAAAGGCATCGACTGGAAGACAGCCCTCGCAGCCGAGATCCACGACGCCGAGGTATCTCCCGCCGATCACTTCAAGGAGGGCCGCGGCGGCCTCGACGATTGGCACAACCTCGGCTACGTCTCGATTGAAGGCTCTGACCGTCCCGGCTCGGTCGACATGGAGTACGCCGCCGACGACTTCGAGATCGCTCTGCTCGCCAAAGGACTGGGCGACAAAGCAGACTACGAAAAATATCTTCAGCGCTCGTCCAACTGGAAGAATCTGTGGGACGCGAGCTTCTCCGAGGGCGGCTTCACGGGCTTCATTCGTCCGCGCCACCGAGATGGAAGCTGGCTGACGCCGTTCACTGCAATGGATTTCTGCACCTGGGGCGGCAACACGTTCTACGAGGGCAACTCATGGACCTACTCGACGTTTGTCCCGCAGGACGTGGCCTTACTGATTCAGATGTCCGGCGGCCCGGAGAGATTTGTCAACCGATTGGATGCCTTTTTCGCCGTTCCTGGCCGCTATGACGTCGGCAACGAGCCGGGCTTTCTCGCGCCCTACCTCTACAACTGGGCCGGCCGCCCCGACAAGACAGCCGAGCACGTGCGCGCGATCATTGCAGCGAGTTATCACTCTGGCCCCAACGGTCTGCCTGGAAATGACGACTCCGGGGCCATGTCCTCTTGGTACGCATTTGGGCAAATGGGCATCTTTCCCAACGCCGGTCAGGATGTCTATCTCATCGGCAGTCCAGCCTACCCGCAGACCACGCTTCACTTGGCAGCGGGAAAGGACTTCATAATCCAAGCCCGCAACCTATCGCCCACAAACATCTACGTAACTGCGGCCACGTTGAACGGCAAGCCTATCGACCGCGCTTGGCTGCGCCACAGAGAGATCGCTGCAGGTGGACGGCTCGTACTAACCAGGAGCAGGACGCCCGCTCACTGGGCCGAGCGCAATTTGCCGCGGTCACACCCGCCTCTCGCGGGATTCTCCGCAGAGAGTTCGACTCCCGGCGACGGACTCTACTAGCTGGGATCTCAGACTGGCCTTTGACCAGCCTGCAGCGGCGGTTGGTGAAGACAGGCGGGCGACTGGTAAAGCATGCTCGGTATTACTGGATGAAGCTGGCGGAAGGACACCTCAGAAGAGTGCGAAGGGCGCGGTGTCGGGTTGAAGTAAAGGTCCGGGAGGAGCAGAGATGCAGCGTCGTGGGTTTCTCGAGTTTGTTGCCAGTCTAGGCGCCGGCCTTGGTATCTCAAGTTATTCCTTCGGACAAAGTGTACTCCGAGATCTTCAGGTAGCAGGCCTACGCCCTGTGGGAGGAGGATTGAAACCACCGACCTTGGCGTTGTCGCTCAATGGAGAGTGGTCGACTCTTACCGATCCAAAGAACGTCGGACGTGACCAGAGCTGGTTTCTAGCGGCTCAGCCGGGAGCCCAGGTCACCCGAGTTCCATCCATCATTCAAGAGACCTTTCCCACATACCACGGCGTGGCGTGGTATTGGCGGACGTTCGAGGCCGAGCCCCATCCTTATGCGGACGGCCGCTATCTGCTCCGCTTCAACCAAGTGGATTACGCGGCGGAAGTGTGGCTGAATGGACAGAGCCTAGGCAGCCACGAGGGCGCGGATACGCCGTTTGTCCTCGACGCCACCACGTTCATCCGTCCTGGGCAGAACCATCTGGCGGTCCGGGTGCTGAATCCGACCATCCGTCATATTGATGGCATACTTCTGGACGAGACTCCGCTCCTCAGTTCGTCCATCCCCTACTCGAACGCCAAAGGCTATCCAATCGGGGGAATTCTCGAATCCGTCGATCTCCTTCTGACTCCCGCGATCCACATTGCGGATCTTTACGTTCGTCCCGACTGGAGTACCGGCAAGGTTCGGATTCGTACAAATTTGCTGAATACGTTGAAGAAAGCCAGCCATGCGCGGCTTCGCTTTGTCGTGGACGGCGCAGGCGTTGGGCAGGCGCTCGTGACCGATGCGGCCGAGGCGGATGCGAAGCCCGGAGAGACCGTTGTGGATCACGAATTGGAGATCGAGAACCATCGGCTGTGGGATATTCAAGACCCTTATTTGTATAGGCTTACGGTCACCATTGAGGCCACAGGTGTCGAGGGTTCTCACGAAGCATCCGCCCGTTTCGGGTTCCGGGATTTTCGCATCGTCAATGGATATTTCCGGCTGAACAGCCGCCGAGTCCTGGTGCGCAGCACACACACCGGGAACCACACTCCATTCAGCGTCAACATTCCTCCGCCCGGCTATCCGGACATCCTGCGGCGCGACTTGTACAACGCCAAGGACTCGGGTTTCAATACCATCCGCTTCTTATCGGGCGTGGCGCACCCCTATCAGCTTGACCTCTGTGACGAATTGGGGTTACTGGTCTACGAGGAGCCGCGGGGCTCATGGCTTTTGCGTGACTCGCAGCAGATGAAACCGCGCTATGAGATATCCCTTCGGGAGGTGATCCTGCGCGATCGCAACCATCCCTGCATCGCGATGTGGGGAATGCTGAATGAAACACAAGATGGGCCGGTATTCCGCGAAGGAGTCTCTGCGCTTTCGTTGCTGCGGTCGTTGGACGAGACGCGCTTGGTGCTGCTTTCCAGTGGAAGATTCGACTGGCGTTTGGATATTGGTTCGGTCAGCAATCCCGGCAGCCATGATTGGGAGTACGTGTGGGGCAAGGAAGGGCCTGGGGCCGGCCACGCTGAAGGGAAACACCCGTCTGGAATTGGCTTCGGCGATTTCCACCAATATCCAGTGGTGCCGCAGACTCCGGAAATCAACGGATTGATGCGCACTCTGGGCAGCAACAGCAAGCCCGTCTTCCTTTCCGAGTACGGCATTGGAAGCATGATGGACGTGATGCACGAGGCGCGGATGTATGAGCAAGCCGGCATTCGCAAAGATGCGGAAGACTATATTTACATGCGCTCGATGGCTGATAGTTTTGTGGCTGCCTGGAAGCGATTTGGCATGGATGCCGTTTATCCCTCCCCGGAAACCCTGCTGCAAGTCAGCCAACTGGCCATGGCGCGCCATCGGCTGCTTGGCTTCAATTTGATCCGTTCCAATCCCAAATTGTGCGGATTCAATCTCACGGGAATGTTGGATCACGGAATGACCGGCGAAGGCGTATGGCGATTCTGGCGCGACTGGAAACCGGGAGCGTTCGACGCCATGCAGGATGGTTGGGCTCCGGTTCGCTGGTGCCTGTTCGTGGAGCCGACTCATACCTACATAGGACGGCCACTGACCCTGGAAGCCGTGATGGCGAACGAGGATGTATTGATTCCCGGCAACTATCCGGTGCGTTTCACAATATGGGGTCCAATCGGTGCTGCGTGGGAACATGAATGCTCCATTCGTATTCCCGAGGTTGCCAAGGGCGAAGACGGTCCGCTCGCGGTGTCTGTGATGAAGGAGGAAGTTACTCTTTCAGGTCCAGCAGGGCCTTACAGGCTCATCCCCATTATCGAGAGGGATGTCGCTCCTCCCGACACGTCATGGGAGTTTCACCTTACCGATCCAGCCTCTTTGCCGCATCTCAGCGCTCATGTTAGTTGCTGGGGCATCCCCGATCACATCGACCCCTGGCTGAAACTGCATGGAGTGACCGCCGCACCGTTAAGCAATAACACAACCGGGGCTCGCGAGGTGATTCTTGCCGGAGATGTCTCCGATCAATCGCGAAGCGACGACTGGGTGAAACTGGCAGCGCGCGTTGCAATAGGAAGCACGGTAGTCTTCCTTTCTCCACTTGCGTTCAAGCGAGACAAAGACCCCTCAGGCTGGATGCCGCTGGCAAATAAGGGACGTATTTACGAATTCTACGATTGGCTTTACCACAAAGAATGCATGGCAAAGCCCCACCCGGCGTTTGAGGGACTGCAGGGCAATGGGATGCTCGATTGGTACTACTACGGTCCCGTGTGGCCGCATTACTTGTTTGAGGGTCAAGATACCCCCAGCGAAGTAATCGCTGCGGCGTTCTCCGCAGGATACGATCAGGAAGGCGGTTCGCCATCGGGAGTACTGTTGGGCACCTACAAATTCGGAGCCGGAGAGTTCATCGTCAACACTTTTCCGATCCTGGAAAATATCGACAAGCATCCTGTTGCCGATCGTCTTCTGCTGAACTTAATCCAGTACGCAATGGATTCTGCGCAGGGGCCTGCAACTCCCCTGCCCAGCGACTTCGAGGGCTGGCTCAAGAGCATCCGTTACTCAGACTAAGGACTCTGCCATAGAAGGCGTCTGACACTGTTCCGCCTGAGATTGCAATATATCGGTCCAAACTGGGTCAAGCACGTACACACCTTGTAGAAGTTCAACCATCCTGCGAAGGCGCTTGCCGGCAGCTTAGGAGTCTAAATGAAACGTCGTGATTTTCTAAGGGGTAGCACATCGCTTGTTATGGCCCCTGCTTTTCTTCCATACCGAGGCCTCGGTCAGGTCGCATCGTCTCCGCTTGCGCTCCCCGCGCCCGGCGCTGATGGTTGGGTTTCGCTACTCAATGGACGCGATCTGACAGGCTGGTACACCATGCTGCAGAAATCTGGAAAGGGCTTCGCGGAGGCTCATCAAATCGTCACGATGGAGGAGGAGATGCTCCACATCCTGGGCAATGAAGAGGGCCTGATCCCAGCAGAGGCGGGTTATCTCGCCACGAACCAGGAGTTCGAGAACGTTCATATCCGCGTGGAGTACAAATGGGGCATGAAGCGCCATGCGCCGCGGTATACGCCAAAGCGCGATAACGGCCTGCTCTACGCGCTGGTTGGAGAGGACAAAGTGTGGCCTACCTGCGTGGAATGCCAGATTGAAGAAGGCGATGTGGGGGACTTCTTCATGGTGGGCACACACGGCATTCAAGCTGACCACGGCAACGGTCTATTTGGCGAGGGAATCAGTCCGGTGACCGGATGGCCGAAGCCGGAAAGTGCGGGGGCCCCGTCCCCTGTTTTGGAGAAATCGCCGACGGAACCGAGGGGAGGTCGGTTTATCAAAGACGGCAACTTCGAACTTCTCGACGAGTGGAATACTGTCGAAGTGCTGTGGCAGGGAGACAAGGCCGCGCACATCGTAAATGGGAGGATGGTCAACGCCGCAACCAGTCTACAACAGCCCGACCCCAGGAAGGCGGGCCAATATATTCCGCTAACACGCGGCAAGATCGCCATCGAGATCGAATTCGCGGAGATATGGTTCCGGCGGATTGAAGTGAAATCCTTGGTTTAGACAGATTCTGATGCAGCAGACTCGGATTACCGCAGCGCGCTCAAGCCCGTCGGGTGGGGTGTGTCACGAACACGAGCGCAAGCTCGTGATGCTGTACCAAAGATGGGAGCAGGCCTCCCGAAGTCGACTTGCAGGAGTAGGCTT
>ODAK010008023.1_pt1 | contig 10594 bp, 11 predicted proteins | sample 1539591 | NCBI WGS metagenome assembly ODAK01 (sample SAMEA3539303, study PRJEB22396) | soil metagenome | biome: tundra; feature: field; material: soil | place: USA | collected 2010-05 | depth 0.15 m | reverse complement strand
AGAAGGGGTACCAGAATACTGAGCAGAGTGGAGGCCTTTTGGGTCCAGATCATCCCGTAGCAACCCAGCAGAAAACCGATCAGGAGTGCGCCCGAATCCCCCAGGAAGACCGTGGCGGGATTTATGTTGTAGCACAGAAAGCCGAGTAGCGCGCCCGCTAAAGGAAATGTTGCGTAGGCTAATGGCTGGTTGTGGCGCAGGAGCGCGGCTGCGAAGAGCGTAAGGGTAGCCACCAGGCCCATCCCCGCGCACAGTCCATCCAGTCCGTCGATGAGGTTTAAAGCATTGCTGGTGAGCACCAGCCAGAACACCGTGAGCGGATAGTCGAGCCATATCGGCAGCGGTTGAGTGGCAAGGTCTCCTATATGCAGACCGTTCCAAAACACCAGGGATGCCGCAGCCACCAGTCCCGCAATCTTGAATACCGGCTTCAACGAAAAAAAATCGTCCACCAGGCCGGTGAGGAAAACCAGCGTGGCGCCCGGAAGCAGCTTCCAAATCGCGGCCGCGGATTCGGGCTCCGTCCCGGCCCCCGTCAGCAGCGAACCGCCGTACGCGATGGCAAGCGCGATTCCCCCCACCCGCGGTATGGGATAAGCGTGGACCTTGCGCTGGCCCGGCCTGTCGACCATGTTATAGGAGCGGAAAGCATCGCGAACAATCGGCGTCAGGATCAGGGCGATTAAGAAAGCCTTGCCTGCCATCCACAAAAGGTTATCCATGCCCAGGGTCTTCCGTCTATCTCCAAGTATCTTGCATGGCAGCTAACCTCGCGCGGTCCAGTGAATGTTCGACTAGAATTTTTATAGCCGATCCGGTACATTGCCGCACCTCGCCAAGGTATAGCTTGGTTGCGCTTTCGATTTCCGCCAGAGCTCCTGGAGAAAGCCCCGGTTGTCCGTCCGCCAAGGTCACCTGAAGCATATTCCCCTCCCAGCCGACTTCTTTCGCGTTCTGGACATCCCCATTCGGCAGGCTGCGGAGCTTCATCAAACTGCAGTCGGACATATGCGTATCATACCCTATTTCACCGCTGGCCGGCGCTGTTGCGGTTGCATTATACTCTCCGGAACTTATTCATAATCATGGTTTTACTCTTCTTCAACCCAAGGGGTTTGGACGGGTACTGAAGCGCTTGTCCCCGGCAGATGCGCCGGTTACGGTCAGGAAAAAAACGACGCAATACAGTCCACCACGTAGGCGATGTCGTCCGGTTGCAATTCCGGGAAAATGGGCAGAGCGAGAACTCGACGGGTGAGATCTTCGCTGACCGGAAAATCACCCTCTTTATAGCCCAGATATTTGAAGCAGCCTTGAAGATGCAGGGACAGCGGATAGTAGATCTCCGTTCCGACCTGATTCTTGGCAAGCCATGTCCTCAACTCATCGCGCCGTTCGCACCGGATCACGCACTGGTTGTATACATGACGGGTCTGGTAGGGCGCCGGAGTCTGCACCTTGACCGGAACGTTCCGCTCCGCAAACAGACGTGCGTACTGTTCCGCGTGAGCCTGCCGGGCACGTGTCCATTCATCGAGATAGCCCAGCTTGACCAGTAAAACGGCCGCCTGAATCGCATCCAGACGCGAGTTGATGCCGACCCAATCGTGGAAATAACGCCGCCGCGACCCGTGTACGCGCAGAGCCGCCAGTTTTTCCGCCAACTGCGGATCGTTGGTTGTGACTAGTCCGGCATCGCCGAACGCTCCCAGGTTCTTCGTAGGGTAAAAGCTGAAGCAGGCGATGTCGCCCGTTGCGCCAACCGGCTTTCCGCAATACCCTGCCCCGATACTCTGTGCGGCATCTTCGATGACCGGTATACCCCGCGCGCGGGCCGCGCCCCAAAGCGGCTCCAGGTCCGCACAGCCGCCGTACATGTGTACCGGAATCACCGCGCGGATCCGGTCGCTCGCTTCGATTATCCGGACAGCTTTCTGAACATCGATATTGAATGTGTCCGGTTCGACGTCTACAAACACCGGTTTTGCGCCTAGCTGCGCGATTGCCCCCGCGGTTGCAAAAAAGGTGAATGGGACGGTCAGCACCCAGTCGCCGGGCCCGATATCGTATGCCATTAACGCCAGCGTTAGCGCGTCCGTTCCCGAAGCGCAACCGATGGCATAGCGGGCCGAGCAGTACACTGCGGCCGCTTCTTCGAATTGGCGTACCGTTTCGCCGAGAATCAGTTCCTGGGACTCGCAGATTCTGGTGATCGCGTTCATCGCCTCCACGCGAATCTGGGCAAACTGAGCACGCAGATCGAGTAGCGGGACCCGTCGCTCGGCAACTAGTGGCATAAGCAAAGCTCAAGTGTACCGTGGTGGCATAAACTGTGGGGCGGACGCGGTGCGACACTCGCTAATTACTTGACATTACCGGCTTAACCACACCGATCATATTCTGCTCGGCCACTCAATAGCTATTACGCGATCACCAAAGCGGCTGCGACCCATTATTGTCAATTGGTGGCTCGGCAAACTGGCCTCAACACCGTAACTGCACGGCTGTATTCGATTTACGGTCCCTATGAAGACCCCAGCCGCCTCCTGCCGATGCTGCTTATTCTGGGATTTAGGGGCGCCTTGCCTCCCCTGGTCTCGCCCACCACCGCCCGTGATTTCGTATATGTAGACGATGCCGTTGACGCGCTTCTTGCGCTGGCTCGGAGATCGTCCCGGCCCGGAGCCGTTTACAACTTATGTACGGGCGCGCAAACCACCCTCGCTTCGGTAGTCGAAACTGCACGAAGATTATTGGGGGTAGCGGTTGAACCAGTGTGGTCCGGCATGGAACGGCGGTCCTGGGACACGGATATCTGGGTAGGTTCTCCTGAGGCTATGGAAAAGGAAATTGGCTGGCGATCCAAAATTGACTTCGCAACGGGTTTGCAACGAATGATCGGCTGGTTTCAAGACCATCCAAAATTGCTGGAATATTACACCAGCCGGGTTCAAAGCCTTGTCCGCTAGCGACCCCCATGTCGCCCTGCGGCGCAAAGCGGCGATCAGCCGGCCTTAGCGGCCCGGCCCGGTTATGGTCCGAGGCGAATCAGGCCAAGGCCAGGGGTTGTACCCTGAATGTAATGCTGCGGCCTAGAGTCTTAGTCATCTTTGGAACCAGACCTGAAGCCATCAAACTGTGTCCTGTAATCCGGTATTTCCGTAATGAATGCGATGGTCGCTTTGACGTTCGAATTTGCGTCACGGCCCAACACCGGGCCATGCTCGACCAGGTTCTCGAGGTCTTCCAGGTTGAACCGCACTACGATCTGAATGCCATGCGGCCTGGCCAAACCCTCACCTCGGCTACCAGCCTGATTCTGTCTGAACTGGAAACGGTTTTGCGATCGGATCGACCGGATTTGGTCCTGGTTCAGGGAGATACGGTCAGCACTTTGGCCGGAGCGCTGGCCGCCTTTTATGCCAAAATTCCAATCGGGCATATAGAGGCCGGGCTGCGGACCGGGGACATCACCCAACCGTTCCCTGAAGAGATGAATCGCGTGGTTGTGGGCCGTCTCAGCGCTCTTCACTTCGCCGCTACGCCTTGGGCGGCTGCGAATTTGCGGTCCGAAGGAGTAGATGCGAGACGCATAACGATAACCGGAAACACCGGGATTGACGCGGTTCTCTATGTTTGCAAACGACTCGAGCGGAATGAGATACGCGGTCGCGACTGGTCGGGTCTCGACCCCGGCCGTAAGCTGATCGTGGTGACTGCCCACCGGCGCGAAAGCTTCGGCCGGGGTTTTGAGCAGATCGGCGCCGCGCTCCGCGAAATCGCTGACCTGCCGGATGTGCAGATCGTGTATCCTGTTCATCCAAATCCGAACGTAACCGAACCGGTGCGCCGCCATCTCTCGGGGCACCCCCATATCTGGCTAATCGAACCTCTGGACTATATTTCGTTTGTTGACCTGATGCGCCGCTCCTACCTGTTACTTACCGATTCCGGCGGTATCCAGGAAGAAGCGCCCTCGCTCGGCAAACCGGTTTTGGTGCTGCGTGAAAAAACCGAGCGCCCGGAAGCTGTCGAAGCCGGGACTGCGACGCTGGTGGGGACCGATGTTCGCAAGATTGTCGACGCCACTACGGCCCTGCTTCAAAATGCCTCCGAATACGAACGCCGGCGGCGGATCCACAACCCTTATGGCGATGGCATGGCAAGCAACCGGATAGCGAAGTTTATTCTTGATTCCGAACAGCTACTTGGGGCCGCGCCATAGCATCAACGCGACCCTTCCAGGCCAGGAGGGACCATTCCGGGAATTTTGTACGCTAAGGACTACCCGACTTTAGATTCCAGCCCGTTCTGTACGCTAAGCGTTCCTCGGCGGAGTGCCCGCAGCCGCTGAAGGGTCGTCGTTTGACGCAGATCCCAGATGTAATCGCCGGTCAGGTTGATGTGTTCCCAGCCAAGCGGCGAAAGGTGGGGTAGACACTCGGCGGGAATCGGCGCTCCTTGTCGTTCGAGAGCGGCTACCGCCTGCTCCAAATACACGGTATTCCAGAGGACGATTGCGGCGACAACCAGGTTGAGCCCGCTCGCCTTATTTTGAAGACCCTCGCGCAGCCGATCTCGAACCGCTCCACGGCGATAAAAGAAGATGGCCCGCGCCAGGGAGGTGCGCGCCTCGCCCTTGTTTAAGCCGAGATGCACGCGCCGCCGGAGATCTGGACTTTGAATCCATTCCAGCGTGAACATCGTTCGCTCGATCCGGCCAAATTCGCGTAACGCCAAAGCCAGACCGTTCTGTCGAGGGTATGCTGCCAGCTTCCCCAGAATCAGTGAGGCTGAGACTGTTCCTAGACCGATTGAGCTGATCAGCCGTAGAAGATCGTCCCAGTATTGTTCGATGCGTTTCGTGTTCACGGTGCCGCCGATCAGCGACTCCAGAGCGGGATACTTGGCCGGTTTCGCGATCGGGTAAATCTTGTGGTCGCCCAGGTCACGAATGCGCGGAGCAAATCGAAACCCCAGCATGTGGCAAGTCCCGAACACCTGATCGGTGAAGCCAGCGGTATCTGTGTAATGCTCCCTGATCCGAAGATCGGTGTCGTGTCCGAGCAGCCCGTCCAATACGTGCAATGCGTCGCGCACTGTCGAGTTGATCACCTTCGTGTGGAACGGGCCATATTGATCGGAGACGTGAGTGTAGAACGTGATCGTGGGATCGCGCCCGTACTTGGCGTTGATGGTCGCCGTCGTTGGGCGTCGAGTTGAAATCGGGAACGCCTGACCGTCAGAGGACGAGGTTGTCCCATCGCCCCAGTGTTTGGCAAACGGCAATTTGTGATGGACGTTGATGATCTCGGCCAGCGCCTTCGCATACGTTTCCTCGCGAACGTGCCAGTCCGCGGTCCAGGAGAGCCGATCGAAGGTCAGACCTGGACAGGCATCGGCCATCTTGGTCATGCCCTGGTTGGGGTCGCCTCACGAAACGGAATGTAAAGTACGCTAACCCAGCGGCTTCCGGTTAAGAGTCACCTGAGTGGTCATGGTATAGGCTGTTGTATAACTGTATGCAGCGCTTGGTCTCTGTTCTATGTCTTGTGTTTACGTTTGGCCTGAGCGCACAGCCGCCGGGCTGGCAGCCATCGCCAGGACACACGCAAGTGCCGATATGGCTAGGGACCGTTCCTGATGCACAATCTGTCGCGGGGCCGGAGACTGCCACGACTAAGAGTGAGCCGCCGGTTGGTGGCAGGTCGTGGGTTTATGTGAGCAACGTCTCCCGACCGACGATGACGGTCTATTCGCCAAAGGGAAAGAATACGGGAACCGCCGTAGTCGTGTTTCCTGGCGGGGGCTATGAGATTCTGGCCATCGATCTGGAAGGTACGGAAGTCTGTGATTGGCTGACATCCAAGGGGATCACGTGTGTCCTGTTGAAATACCGCGTGCCTGGCAAAGGACACTACGCGAAATTGGGGCCGCTTTCGAGCTCATTGATGGCGTTGGAAGATGCGCAGAGGACCGTCGGGCTGGTGCGGTTTCACGCGACGGAGTGGAAAATCGACCCGCACAAGATCGGGGTTCTTGGGTTTTCGGCAGGCGGGCATCTCTCGGCGGCGATGAGCACGCGTTTTGAGCAGCGATTATACCCGCCTGTGGATGCCGCAGATAACGCAAGCTGCCGTCCGGATTTTGCGGTGGCTCTTTATCCGGGGCATCTATGGAACGACAATTTTGAGTTGAATCCGGGGATTCCTGTTACTCCCCAGACGCCGCCTACGTTTTTGCTGCAGGCGGAAAATGACCCGGTGGACAATGTAAACAACTCGTTAGTTTACTACGCTGCGCTAAAGAAGGCGGGGTTCCCGTGGAGATGCATTTGTATGCGGAGGGCGGCCATGCTTTGGGCTGCGGCGCACGACGTTTCCGATTACGGGATGGCCTCAGCTGGTGGAAAAGTGGCTTGGAACGATTGGGATGATTTCGGAGTAGGTGCTCCGGGATCGCACCGCGCGAACAACGTTCGTGCGAGCTCTAATCATTTGATCGCCTCCTCCGCCAAGGCGCGCCAGAGTGTATGGCGACTGACTTCTAGTTCCGCCGCTACCTGAACTTTGGTGTATTCCCCGGAACGTAACAGCGCACGCGCTTTCTTCAAATCTGATTCACCCAATGCTTTGGGTCTACCGCCTACTCGTCCCCGCCGGCGTGCAGCTTTGAGTCCGGCGTTGACCCTCTGGCGCAATATGTCGCGTTCAAACTCCGCCAGGGCAGCGAAGATATGAAAGGTCAGCGATCTTCCTCTGCCGATATCTTCACAGTGAGGAGTTGCGCCGCGAGATCAATGAAGGGCTGATCTGGGATGATGTGAACCCGTACGGCCGTTTCGAACTCGATATGAATGCCAGGCTGCCGCTCGAATGATCCAAATGGCCCCTGGTGACCCCACACTGAAGCGGGATCGAGTGCCGGAACCACTGGATCGGGCTCGGGTCTTGCGAATGCCACCCCGATCAGAAGGACTTCCGGCGGAATAGATTAAAACGAGTGCGACGTTTTAACCAGCATCCTTACCTCTAACCTTGTCACACAAGACTAAGAAAACTTCCGGAGCTCTCTTTCGGCCGGGCATGTAAGTATCTGCCGGTGGTGTTTATGCTGGCGTGGCCGAGAGTGGCCTGCACCAGATGAATCGGCGCTCCGCGGTCGAGCGCATGGGAGGCGTGGGCGTGGCGGAACCAGTGCGGGGAAACGGGAACCTGGATGCCGGCGCGCTGGGCCGCTTTTCGCACGATACGCAGGACAGCCAGCGGCCGGAGGCGGCCACCGGTGCTCTTTTTGCGCGAACGGAAGACCGGATCGTCCGCCGAGGGGTCAGGCCTGCGCAGGGAGATGAGCATCTTCCAAACCGGCGGCGGGATGCGGATGGAGCGTGTCACGCCGCCTTTACCGAAGACCGTGATCTGACCGTCTTCGCCATTGGGTTGAAGGTCGCGCCAGCAGAGACTGCACAATTCGCTCACCCGCACTCCCGACGCATATAACAAAGTCAGGAGGGCGCGGTTCCGTGGGTTGGCCTCGAGGCTGAGAATGCGATGGAGATCCTGCTCGGACAGAATGCGCTCGGCGAGCCGGTTGCGCACTGGCGGCAACCGGAGCACCCGGCCAACATCGTAAGTCAGATAGCCGAGGCGATGTCCAAAAGCCAGCAGGGATTTGATGGCGGAGAGGGCGCGGTAACGGCTGGCAGGCGCGAGATTTGTGAGCGACGCGGCAAAATCCTGCAAGTCGGAAAGGGTTGCCAGGGCAAGGGGCTTCCCTGCCCTGCCGCGGAAGCGTTCGACGTCGGCACGATAGGCGCGCTGGGTGTGAGGGGATCGGCCATTCAGCCAGAGGGCGACGAGGTGGTCGTCGGAAGCGGCGCGAGTGGGCGCCAGGATGTCTGCTTCACTGACGGAAGACATCATCGACATTCAGGTGGGCCTCCGGGCCGAAAATCAGGGGGATTCGCTGCCCGGACTCGTAGGTTGCGGTCCGGCCGTCGTAAGTGGTGACTTTGATGCGGCGGAGGTCCGGGTCCACCAGCCAGAATTCCAGCGTGCCGTTCGACAGGCAGATACGCTCCCGGTCTAACATCTCGGTTACCGTGTTGGAGGGGGAGACTACCTCAACAACCAAGTCCGGGGCGCCGCGGACGTAGTCCTCCGGATCGACTACGCGAGCTCGCTCGGCAGAAAGATAGGCGACGTCGGCCGCCCAACACTCATGTTCCGGCAGCGGCCGGAACGCCATTTCGAGACCTACACGGGATCCAGGTTCAGCAAGCGGCCGCAATAGGTCCGCCAAATTGTTCTGTGTCAGCCAGTGCTTGTACTTGGGACGGGTCAAGGTGACGATTTCTCCATGGCGCAGCTCGTGGTAGGTTTCGCCGGAGTCTTCGGGAAGGCGCTGGAACGCCTCGACGGTCATTAAATGGGTGGTAGCCGCCATAATCGGCAATTGTAGACGGTTCTGGCTGGAGGGTGCAAGCAAAGAACGAGTCTTGGCAGTTCCGGCAACTCGTTGCTGCAGCTAACCAGATGAAAAACGATAATAACGTGTCACACGTGCAGGGTGCCTGTTGCGGAGCACGGCGAGTGTTTTTTGTTGCTTCCTGCCCGGCACAAAAGCAACAGTTGCGGTGTTGGTTCGGTGGTGAATGCAACAGCCTTGGTGGGGAAACCCGGCTCCTCTGAAAGCTCCTATAGAATCCAGAATTCCGAAAGTCTAAGCGTTTTAAGGAACGGCCCGATTGTCCGGAAAGTAAGGCTCTTCCAGGCATATCCTGGTTTAAGGGGGGTTACACTGATGAGGTTCCGCGATTGCCTCGCTACTAGTATTGCTGCTGCGCTCCTCACGGCCTTACTGCTGGTCGAGGCAATGCTGGCCGGAGCTCTCGGATCAGAGTCGCTGCGCAACCCGAAGACGATGATCGTTGGATTGTTGTTCACGGTGGGTGTCTGCATGTGGCCTCGGATCCATCCACTCATCTACAGCGCAATGTTGGTCCCGAGTTTTCCGGCAGTCTATTTCGTTTTGGCCGGCCACTCCCGATCGGGCAACCTGTTCGGTCTGGTTTTGATAATGTTCTTTGGCTATGGAGCGGTTATCGGAATGCTCGCCGCCGTCTGCGGCTACTTCGTACGCCGCTTGCATTTTGCGCCGTGGATTTCTGTGGTGCCGATGGGCGCTGCATTTGTGGTCGTTGTGGTTACAGCGATGGTTACAAACGTCAATGCGCGCGAGGCGTCTTCCGCCGTCGTCGATCGTCTACAGGAGATCCGCCGCGCAGAGGAAGCGTACGCGGCTGCTCGTCCCGATCACGCCTACACCTGCAACGGTCCCGACCTGGGACTAAAGGGGATCGAATGGCGCGCCAACACGGGCCTCACCGAGCAGAGTCAAGGTCGTGTCAAAGGCTATTGGATTTATCTCCGTTGCGAATCCTCGGGTCACCCCAGATGGTTTAACATAGGGGCCACGTCCATAGGGGCCAGCGGTGGTCCCCGCTTTACGCTTGACTCAGCCGGCAACTGGAACCGCGATTCGAACCTCAACCCCCCGGTTCGGTAGCCGAGTTTTGCCGGTAACAGCACTCTGCGGTGTTCCCTCCGTAATGCATCGATCCGGAGGCAAGGCGTTCTCGGCAGAGCATAAGCCCTCTACTTTACACTTCATGACACGAGTGTTGGTTCAAGGCCACCAAGAGCTGTTCGGGCTTCGGAAGGGAAAGCCGGGGAAGCGCCCGGCCTTCTGTTACGCGGCAGAAAAGGAGGATCTTCTGACCCTAGTACTGGTTCCAGGCTTCTGCTACAAGCATCATAAATCGCAGGCAGGTCCCGTCACTTTCCCACAACGCCTTCGCGGGGAGTGATCGTCCAAGAGCATCTCGAAAGTCAGGTCATCCCTGATTGCGGCGGCATAGCCCCCCATGGCGGGGTGAATGCCGCCGCACATTCTCCGCTATTGAATCCCAGCGCTGTCCCTGTGGCTCTTCACGGCACGAAAATGGTTTCGCACTACACCTTGCGCCACTGTCTCTCCAAGCTGACGGCCGGCCTCCAGCGAATGATAGAAGTGGAACCCCGCATACATGCGAGCCCAGAAGACCTCGTCCATCAAGTCGCGCGTGTCTTCAAACACGTGTTGGTGGACGCCATCGGTGAATGCCAGGCTGTCGGTGACAACGTGGACCCTGGTGGTGCCGAAGAAACTCGCAATCAGCGTGGTCGCTGCGCCTGTCGCGCAACCGTGTGCCGCTGGATATTCGGGATGGTTGGGAGTCGTCCCCAGGGAGACCCAGGTCGGGTCGGCGGGCGTGTCGGCGTTTCCGCCACTTGCCTGGATCGCGGTGACCGGCCTCCAGAAGCCGTACTTGTACTTCCCGTTGAAACACCCGATTGCCGCGTCCGCAACGCCGGTCCAAAGCATTGCCATCAGACGGGCCGCATCCGCGGTGCCCAGATTGTTGTTAGTAACCAGGTTGTTGAATGCCCGGACAAATTGTTGGCCGGTATGTTCCGTCCAAAAGATTCCGATCTCGGATTCCGCCGCGGATCGAACCGTGCTGTTCGTTCCTCCGTAATTTCGAGTCAGGTTG
>ODAK010008021.1_pt1 | contig 10594 bp, 8 predicted proteins | sample 1539591 | NCBI WGS metagenome assembly ODAK01 (sample SAMEA3539303, study PRJEB22396) | soil metagenome | biome: tundra; feature: field; material: soil | place: USA | collected 2010-05 | depth 0.15 m | reverse complement strand
GTCCGAGCACGGAAGCAATGCCCCCACCAACTTGAACCGAAGGCCCTTCGCGTCCTAGCGGGATTCCGCTGGCAAGCGTTGCCGACGTGCAGAAAAACTTGCCCAGCACGGTGCGCAGCGTGATGCGCCCTTCGCGCGCGAACAGCGCCGCCTTCGTCTGCGGCACGCCGCTGCCTCGCGCGTCGGGAAAATAGCGATACAGCAGGTAGCCGATGCCGAGCGACCCCACGACCGGAAACAGCAGGCGTCGCCACGGCGCGCCCCCCACCGGATACAGCCGCATCCCCATTCGTTCCGTCAGCAGGATGAAAGCGACGACCGCCAACCCAGTCAATGCGCCGATCACCAGCGCCAAAACCAGAAAGACCTGCCCCTCACGTTGCCGCAGTTCGGCCACGCGGTCTACCAGCCAGCTTCTCCAATTCCCGCCCGTCGTCTGGACGTCTTCACTCATCCCTTTGGAATGTCCCCCAAAAGAATACCTCACCGGATGCATTTGGAAAGCGGCAGGGAGAGTTGGGGGCGCTATTCGTACTTGTCGAAAGTGGCCGCACTCGACGTTTCGATTCGAGCCAAGCACATAACAGTTCCTGGATCGTCGGCTATTGGGAAACTACCGTCCAGAAAGCCCAAGCAGCTTAAGTTGGCGCTTATGGGGGCTGAATCCCGTCCGCCAGCACTCCGCAGCTACGGGCCTGAAGTGCTGCTCCGACCACGCCGATATCCTAATGGAATTGCGGGTACACGACAGACGTTGTTCGGCAAACATTGTGCAACACACACAGTGCGCGCTGCCGTGCTGCCCTTCTGGCCCCTGAAGTTCCCTGCCTTGACTGCCGATAAAACGAGAAGGCGGACGTCCAGCCATGTCCTCTAACCTCCTCGATAACCCGAAGCTATTCCGGCATTTGGTGGAAGAGTTGCCGGTGGGGATTTACATCGTGGACCGGGAACGGCGGATCCGATTTTGGAACCGGGGCGCGGAGCACCTCACCGGGCATCTCGGGCACGATGTGGTGGGACATGTCCTGGAAGATGTGGTGCAGGCCTGCGACCGGCGGGGCAACAGCTTGAATGGCGAGCGCTGCCCAGTGACGATGACCCTCAGCCAGCGGCAGCCGCAGCATTGCACTGCTTTCTACCTGCACAAAAATGGGCACCGCGCGGCGGTGAGGATCCGCACCCGGCCGATCCTGGAATACGGTGACGCGATTGGGGGTGCGACAGTTCTATTCGAAGAAGCGTTTGTGTACCGCGAGGAATTGTCCGGGCCGCCGATGTACGGATGTCTGGACGCGACGACGGGAGTTCCTTCGCGCCGTCTGACGCGAGCGGTGCTGAATGAATGCATGGCGGGCATGGAGGAATCGCATATCGGCTTCGGGTTGCTGCGGATACGGGTGCTGGGGCTGGAAGAGTTTCGCGCAAAACACGGTCCGCAGTCAGTCGTGCCTTTTCTGCGCACCGCGGCGCAGACGTTGCGAAATAGCCTGGATGCGGAAAACTTTCTGGGATGCTGGGGAGAGAACGAGTTTCTGGTGGTGCTGCCCTCGGCGAGTCCGATGATGGTGGCCATGACGGCTGAAATCTTATGGAACCTGCTGAGCCATTCGGAAGTTTTGTGGTGGGGCGACCGCTTCCTGGTTGAGGCCGAGGTGGCCTACACCGTGGCCACCGCGGGCAGCGACTTGGAATCGCTTTTGCGAGAGATGAAGCCTTCGCATTCGAAGGGGATGGCGAGGGCGGTAGCGGTGGGTGTTGCCAACGTTTGTGGACGCTTGCGAGGATGATGCTCCATGTTTGCGATGATTGGGATCGTGGTTGTCTTCGGCTGCATCGCGGCGGGGTATCTGATGGAGCACGGCAACATCAAGGTGCTGCTCCAGCCGGCGGAATTGCTCATCATCGGCGGGGCGGCGTTGGGCACGGTGCTGATCTCGAATCCAGTCCACACGCTGAAACAGATGATGAGTGGGCTCATGGGGGCATTTGGGTCATCGAAGTACACCACGCAGCGCTACATCGATTCCTTGAAGATGATGTATGAACTGCTGCAAAAGGCACGCAAGGAAGGCCTGGTGGCACTGGAGACGGACATCGAGGAACCGGAGAAGAGTCCGCTGTTCACCAAATACGAAGATTTCGTGAAGAACCATCATGCCGTGGCTTTCGTCTGCGACACAATGCGAATGGCAGTGAGCGGCGGCGTGGAAGTATTCGATCTGGATCAGATGCTGGAGGCGGCCATGGAAGTCCATCATCACGAGGCCAGCGAGCCGGTGTCATCGTTGACGACGATGGCGGACTCACTGCCCGGACTGGGCATTGTGGCGGCGGTGCTGGGGGTAGTAATCACGATGGGTTCGCTGGGCGGACCTCAGGAAGAAATTGGACGCAAGGTAGCGGCGGCGTTAGTGGGGACTTTTCTGGGTATTCTCTTGTGCTACGGGCTGGTAGGACCGCTGGCCTCGCGCATGGGCAAGATAGCGGACGAGGAACACGCGTTCCTGCTGGTGTTGCGGGTGACCATGATTGCTTTTCTGAAGGGTGTCGCCCCGATCATGGCGGTTGAGATTGGGCGGCGGACGGTGCCCGGGCATGTGCGTCCCCCGTTCACGGCGGTCGAACAGGCTTGCCGGGGCGCGAAAGACGAAGCGGCGGCGGCCGCGGCGGATGCTGGTGCTGATGCTGGTGCGGCTGCTGCGGCCGCGGGATAAACACGGGCATGCCGACACCACCCATCATCATCATCAGGAAAAAAGGCGGCCATGGCGGTCATCACGGCGGCGCCTGGAAGGTCGCCTATGCGGACTTCGTCACGGCCATGATGGCACTGTTCATCGTGTTGTGGCTGATGAGCAACAGCAGCAAGCAGACGCAGATTGCTATTAGCGGGTACTTCAAAGATCCCAGCGGCACTGCGAACAAGCTCGGAAGCAGTATGGCCGGAGCGGGCGAGAACCTTAAACTGACGAAGGAGAACATGGCGCAGCTCAAAGTGGAGTTGCAAAAGAGTATCCAGAGAATCAATGACCTCGATAAGCTGAAAGAAAATATCGAGATGACGGTGACCGCGGAAGGTCTGCGCATCGAGTTGATGGAATCGGTGGGAGGAACGTTCTTCGACAGCGGGAGTGCCGCGCTCAACCAGAGTGGACGGGAACTGGTGACGCTCCTGGCGGTGGAATTGGGAAAAGTTCCCAACCGTGTTTCGGTCGAGGGACACACCGACGCCAAACCCTATACCGGCAAGGGCAGCTACAGCAACTGGGAACTCTCGGCCGACCGGGCGAATGCGGCGCGACGACTGATGCAGCAGTCGGGATTGCGCGGCGATCAGGTCTCGCAAGTGCGGGGCTTTGCGGACCAACGCCTGCGCAACCCGAAGGATCCGCTGGACGCGTCGAACCGGCGCGTTTCGATCATCGTGCAATACATCAGCAACAACACCGACGAAGCGGAATCTCCCGTTGAGGATGCGAAAGAATCGGGAGAGGGAAAACCGTCAGCAGCGGGCGCGAAGGCGGAATCTGAAACCACGGGTAAAAAAGACGAGAAGTAAAAAAAGGAGGCTGGCAACGAGTGCCAGCCCGGAAAATTGCGTTCGTGATGCGAATAGTTACGTCATCTTGGTTAAGTGGCCATGTCCATCTCGCGACTACGCGTCGCAGAGAGGATGACGGGGTGGGCACAGCGGTATCGGCCCCTCGTGAGTGGGAACTCTCGGGACAGCAGCATACGCAAATGTACCTACCAGACCTACCAACAGCAGTAACGCCCTGAGCGAACGTTTCATTGGACTTTCTCCTTAGGGTCTGCCGAAGGCTAGCGTCAAACTGCCAGCCTGCAGCGTCAGGAATTATACACAACCCTGCAACTTTCTGATTAATAGGAGGTTACTTCAAGGTCGCAGAACGAGGCGAGAAGTTGACACGCACGCCGAAAATTGACGGGGCCGTCCGGCAGGCAATAGGAACAGTGTTTACGCTGGTTTCTTAAGGTAATGGTTTGAATAGAATCGCTTCGGTTCAGGAGGAATTGCAGCGCGCCAAAAAATCCTCTTGACAAGGTTTTTGCGCGGGGCTGCTTTTGGGCTCAGCCATGATTATGGTCGGGTCTTGGAACCGGCTGCCGCGGAGTTGGCTCTGGGTGGGTTACCGGGACGGTTGAGCGGGATAGGATCTTCGGCAGGCTCCAGATTCGAGCTTCGCGAAAAGGCACGCTCCACCATGCCTTCGAACATCGGGATCAGCGAATCGGAAGGCACCGGGTGTTGAAGATCCGCCAAGCCCTGTTCCCAGCGCTGGGTCTGCAAGTGGTTGACGGCGGCCTCGCGCACGGCTTTGCGCGAGAGCGAGTAGCCGAGCCAAACAAGAATGGCAAGGTTGTAAGTCGACATGTTGATCAGGTTGAGATTGCCCTGCTTGACAAATCCCCCCGAATTCAACGCGTACAGCAGCAATTCCACGCCGGCGAAGAGCCCAAAGCCGAGAGAGATGCCGAAACTGACCTGCTTCCAGGACACACCCAGAAAGCGCGAAAACAGGAGCATGAAAAGGATGAGGCCCAGTTGCACGATGCGGACCGAGCGCTGCAAAGTGGTAAGGGCGTGCACCAGCGGACTCTGGTCGAAAGAATTCGAAAAGGCGACCACCACCGAAACCAGCAGCATCACCACGCCCGCCCATTTGAACAGCAGAGTGCCCAAGTCTTTCAGAGTGTGATAGGGGCGGAACACGTCGAGAAAAATCTCATGAATAACCTTAAAACCGAGAACAGCATTGACCGCGGCGCCCAGCCAGAAAAGTCCGAAATATAAGCTGTAAGTGCCGCGGAGCCAAAGCGGAAAGATGATGGCAAAATTCGCAACCTGCGCCAGAAGGAACAAGAAAAACACGGGAAACTGCTTGTGCAGCTTACGGCGCCATAAGATCACCGCCACCACCGATTGCAGGATCGGTTGCGCGCACCACAAACAAAGGACGACGGTATGAGTGTTCAAAGTCATGGGACATGCAGGCGAAGTACGCGACTAACCGCAGAAGCCGCCGCACCTCGCCCGTCCCCCACATCCTCAGGCAGATGGCCCTTCGGGGTCAACCTACTTAGGTAACCTTGGTAACCATTACCCTCTGGCCAGCTAGCCTTCCCAGGCTGCGGAAAAGTCGATATTCGATACCCAGCCCGCAAAGAGCCGTCTGATTTCCCGTGAGACGCGGCTTGCCGCATCTCCGGAGACGGGGCAAGCCCCGTCTCCTGGCGGAAGAACTTTCGGCATCGCTGAAGCGATGCCCTGATACGAAACCGGAGTTTTTCCGCAGCCTGTTCAGCCAACCACAGGGTAAGGGCGGGCAAGCCTTATCCGGCGTCGGGCGTGGAATGCAGGTAGGCGCGCATCATGCGCACTTCATCGTCTTTTTCGTCGAGGTCGTGGAGAAGGATGTCGCGCAAGGAAACCACGCCCTTCAGTTCACGTCCCGCGCAGACCGGCAGGTGCCGGAAACCATGCCGCTTCATCAGGGTCATGCAGGTCTCCAGGGGATCGTTCGGAGCGACGGTCAGAGGATCTTCAGTCATGACCTGGCTGACCAGGGTGCGAGCGGGATCCTTGCCGCCGACCACCACACGGCTCATCAGGTCGCGCTCGGAGAAAATGCCGGTCAGTTGGCCTTCTTGCAGAACCGGTACGGCGCCGATGTTGTGCTCCACCATCATGCTGGCGACTTCGAGCACGGTCTGGTGGGCCTCGGCGGATATGGGGACTTGATTCTTGAGCAGATCACAGATCAACATTTGCACCTCCCGTGGACTTGTGCCGGAAAGCGACGAGCCCGGCGAACCGCGTCAAATTGGTCTTGAACGAAGGAAGCAAAACCGTTTTATGCCCGGACCCGCGGCGGAGTATATGTCGAAAATCGCCAGGGGGGAAGAAAAAAATGAAGACCTGTCGGCGGCTTAAGCCCGCTTTGTAACGGAACCATGTGGCGGCGGGGCAGAGCCCCGTCCCCACACGCCCAACGAAATGACGTAGGATCTGGCGGCCAAAGCGGCGGGCATCCCGGCGGCGTCGCGGGCGGTAACGATCACGTTGTAATCTTCACTGGCCCGAAGACGACTGAACACGGGAGTTGCCTCCTGCGGTGCGACCAGCGCCAGGTATCGCAGGAAAGCGAAGACGTCTTCGGTTGGCTCCAATCCCGGCGCGACGAAGGAGACTTCGACATCTTCGTGGTGGAAGTGCCATCCCAGAGAAGCCGCCAGGCGCACCGCTCGCTCATACACCACGGGCGGCAGGACTCCGGGTGCGGGGTTGTCAAACACGATGCGGAGCTTGCGTTCATCTTCGCGGCTGAACTCGCGCACTTTGAGCGCGCCGGTGCGGGCCGTGGCTTTCCAGTCCACATGGCGGGCGGAGTCGTCGGGCATGTAGTCGCGGATGAGGTAAAGATCGTTGCCGCGGCCGCGCACAAAGGTTTCGAACTCGCCGGTGACCATGGGAAGAACTTCGCGGAACTGTTCGGTGGGCTCGACGACGGGATAGACGATGACTTCGCGGGCCAGGTTAATCCGCCGGGTTTTCATGAGGAAGGCGAAGGGAAAGCGCGTGGCCAGACCGAAGTTTTTTTCGCAATAGCGGCCGCGCGCTGGGAAGCTGATCTCCAGGTCGGCGCGGAGCTCCTGTCCGGGAGCGAGAAAAGGGAAATAAACGGATTCTTGCAGGATCGGCTTTTCTGCTTCCTCGTGCACGCGCCGCAGGCGGCGGTCGGGCAGGCGGAGCCACTGGTTCTGGGGTGGGCGGTTGCGCGGCCAGCCGAAGGTCGAGGCTTCCCAGCGCCAGCGGACATTGGATTTGGCTTTGCGCTTGGCGGGAACCACGCGCACGGAAAAGGAGGGCAGCCAAGCGCTGGTGTTGCGCAAGAGCAGGCGTGCCAGCATCGGACGCGCGGCAAAAACGTGTTCGGGCAAGTGGACATCGAGCGTGAGACTACGGAGCACCAGCGCCGAGGCGATGCCGGAAACCAGAATGGCAGAGAGCAGCGCGGCGACGACAACATAAAGCAGGTTGTTCCCGGTGTTGATGGCGGCGATTCCGATCACGACGCTGATCAGGATGTAGATCAAGCCGGCGCGCGTGACGTCGTAGTCCATGGCTTCGCGGACGTGGCTCGCGACCACCCGCCGCGCCAGGTAGGGCACCGTAGTCAGGCCGACGAAGGTGGCCAGCAACAGCGCCACCGACGCCAGAATGACGGTCCCCCAGACGCTGCCCGCCTCGCGCGATACCGTCGAAAACAGCGCCGCACCGAAAGCCAGCATCAGGCCCACGATGGCGAGCAGGAATCGCACCCAAACCTGCGAAAGTCGCAGCTGCGGAAAGCGGGAGACGGTCGGGCGTTGTCGGATCGTTTGCACGCGTTCGGAAATCACGGGGCTCTCCGTTTGCCAGGCGATGCCTCTACCAGCATATGACGGCGGAGGAACAAGCGGAAGTGACGGAAGATACCGAGGGCGGAGAGGCAGAGCTGGGCGAAGTGAAATTACCGTGGTTCGTTAAGTTGGCGAAGTCGCCGGTTACAGCAACAGTGTGGACTGGATGTGATTCCTTGCGGTCAATCCGCGTTTGCGTGAGGTGGTTCTAGCGAATAGGGACCTAGCTCTAGCTTCACTCCATCACGACACACAGCAATCAAAGCAGTTCGCGCCTACCCCGGACGAACTGACCCGTTTGGCGAATGTCGCGAGCGGACGGGATGGGTTACAATCGGCGCCGTTTTCGAGGTCAAAAAGGAAATTCCGGATAATAAGGTCGCCACCATGTATCGGAGCACTCGCAGATCGCCGGTGCCGGTCATCGAACTCCCTGATGTCGTTCCAATGCCCAATCGAAGCGGAATGCCCTCTTCGCTGGAAGCAGTTCGCCGCGAGGTCCGCGAGATTGGTGACGAGTACGTCGATGCAGTTTTGCGGCTGATCACCGAGTGCGCCTTGAGCCTCACCGGAGCCAGTGGCGCGGCTCTAGCGTTTCTCACGGATAGCAAAATGATCTGCCGCGCGAGAGCCGGTGAGCCAGCCCCGTCGCTCGGGGCCCCGGTGGACGTAAAACAGGGTCTCTCTGGAGAATGCGTTCGCAGTGGCCTCCTGGTCTCGTGCGAGGACACGGAAAACGACCCGCGTATCGATCTGGAAGTCAGTCGCATAACAGGAATAGGCTCGCTCATGGCCGCTCCCATCGTGTCCAATTTCAGGGTGGTCGGCCTGCTGGAGATTTTCTCTCCGCATCCGCGCGGTTTCACGAAAGACCATGAGACGCTCTTGGACCAGCTCGTCGAAATGATTCCCAAAACCCTTTGTGAGAAGGCGGAGCCGGAAAACACCCAGCTTAAAAAGATTCAACCGGAAACGCCGCTAGGGCCAGAAGCCGTGTCGAAACCTCCCGGCTTGGAGTCAGGTTCGACCGAGTCGGGCTCATCGGAATTAATTTCGATCCCTGCGGCGCGCGAGGACTTGGGGGAACAGAAGCCCGAAGTCCTCGATCAAGTTTCGCAGCAGGTCCTCAGTGAAAATGCCTCAGAACAAGTTCTCGATCAGCTCCCCGAGCCCGCAGCTCCATCTCGCTTGCTTCATTGGGTGCTCCTTAATTGGGCACTGCTCGCGCCGGCAGTTGCAGGGATGTCGATGGCGCTCGGCTATCTCGTCGGTTCCATGATCGAAAAGCGCTAGCGTCGAATTGTCGAATGACATCGGTCGGAACAGTTTCACGGCGTAAGTCGTTAGCTGTTGAAATGTCGCCATTTCACCAACAATCCGGGTTGTTGGTGAAATCGCTGTTTACATCAACTATCGGCTGCCCGTCGGGAACGGTGTTTGCCTTTCCCTTCGTAAGTGAACTCATTCGTAAACTGCCGTGCCCGTGTCAGCCGAAGTGCTGCTGGGATTGGTCACGTCCAACAGTTGCAGTCCCTTGGCGACTGGCCCTGCAATTGAGTTCATTACGAAGTCGAGTTGCATGGCTGTGCTATTCGGGAGCATCAGACTTATCGAACCGCTCCCATCGGAATTGACGGAATATGTTCCGCTGCCCGTGCCCGTCGTGGCAGTCCCACCGGCTTGTTGGTCTGTAGCGGGCACGTTGGATGCGCAAGCGGCCTACCCTGGTGATCGCCTTCTGGCAGCAAGCCGATCTGTTTCCATTGTAACTATATTATGCAATGCGCAAGTAGATGCGCCTTCTCAGACGTGCTGCACCGGCCAGAATTGCCAGCCCACTCCCCATCAAGCTTATGGTGCCGGGCTCTGGAACAGTCCCCGCGGCTTTGCAACCAGTGATGACGTTATTATTCATCGTCACTGCACCAGTTCGCGCCAAGGCACTCCCGCAAGTGATGCTTGCGCCGTTATTCAGGGTGATGCTGTCCAGCGCGAGAATGTGCCCTACGAACTTAGTGGTTGTACCGAGAGTCGCGGAGCTGCCAACCACCCAAAACACGTTCTTATCTGGACCATTGGTAAAAATAACAGACGAGCTGCTTGCGGTCGTGAGCGTACTACCTATCTGAAAAACGAACACTGCATTGCGGTTACCGTTGTTGTTGAGAGTCAGTTGACCCGTCAGCCCCGCGGAAGTAGCAAAAAAATATACGCCGTGCGTGAGAGTCTTTCCACCCAAGTCCTGACCCGTCAAGGTGCCAGTGCGCGGCTGGCCCATTGCCACGTTGAACGCTGTGGTCAGATCGCTCTGAGCCTTAACTGTGGCCGCGTTACATGTGTTGGTCGTTCCGTGCACGATCCCCGGAGGAAAGCCGGTTATCGCGCAACCTGGGCCGACACCTAGGTTTCCGTAGAGGACGGTTGGGCCGGTATTGGTCACAGTCGAGGCACCCAGCACTGCATAGCTGCCGGCGGTTCCCAGCGTGATCGGGTCGGCATAAGCACTGAGTACCAACAACGGGAGAAGCAAGAAAGAGAAAGCGAAGCAACGAATGCGGCGAGACCTCATATCTTTTTCTACCTTTCGCGACTTCTATCAACGAAAGTGTCGGCACTTTAGGGACCAATGTGTTCCCCACACCAGGGAGCGTTGATAAGTGTTCTCGCTTCTGAAGCGTAGGTCCCCGAGAGGCTTGCAAAGAAACAACAATGTAACCCCGCAAGACGTCAATTACTTGCAGCTTAGGTGGAAGAGAAATACTCATCTTTTGTGACGAAAGAGATCTGAAGATTTTCATCTATCCAACCGGGGCCGAAATGCCGCCTATTCAATAGACGGTAATAAAGGCTGGTGCACTCAAGCGGTGAGATATCGCGATTTCATCAACAATGCCCAGCACAAGCGACGGGCGTCAATCATTAATCTGGCGGGGCTGGCGGCGATATCTCCACCATAGAAACAGGATCACGGCCGCGGCGACAATCAGAACGGCGATGTTGAAGCGCTGCAGGGCGCGCAGCAAGCTGCGCCAATGTTGCCCGAACAGATATCCGGCGCTGGCAATGAAGGTGACCCAGACGGCCGCACCCAGGAAGTTGAAGAGAGTAAAGGTTCGCCAGCGCATGCGCAGCACGCCGGCCAGCGGTCCGGCGAAAACGCGCATGC
>ODAK010008019.1_pt1 | contig 10596 bp, 6 predicted proteins | sample 1539591 | NCBI WGS metagenome assembly ODAK01 (sample SAMEA3539303, study PRJEB22396) | soil metagenome | biome: tundra; feature: field; material: soil | place: USA | collected 2010-05 | depth 0.15 m | reverse complement strand
CGATCTTGCGTTCCGTCCGATCCGGCCGATGACGTGAGCACGTACGAATCGCTCGCCGGTGATGAATTCTTGCAGTCGTTACAGACGGATTCGGATTCTGCGCGAGGTTCCGCAGGGATAAGCGGATCGCACGGGCGGTCGAAGTCCTTGCCGCATTTGTCGCATGCCGATGGTATGGAGTCATTGGCGTTCGCCATTTGATAAGAGGGGAAAAAGAAGGAAATTCACTGTTCCTCTGTGGCGCAATCGATGGCACATTCGGCAACCTCGTACCAATTGATGCCGTGTTTGAAACCTTCGATTGCGGATCGCATCTCCTCCGCAGAAAGTTCTCTACCGATCCGCTCGTGGGCAATGGCCTGAAAATCCTCTTCACGGAAGGTGAATACTGCCGGTGATGTCGCCGATGATGGTTCATTGGCCTTCGCCATTGGTAAAGGGGGGAAAGAAGTAAACCTCTCGTGGAGGCGTTTGCACCCCAGCACGGCCGCAGCGCAAGCGTCAAAAGCAGAAAGCCGAGCAGCCTTTTGATGCGAGAACGGCCGTGCATAATCGCACGCCTCCACGGGAGTCCTGTTGATCGAAAAGGGGATTGCAGGTGCTCGCGCAAAATTGGCGAGCCCTGCGAAAAAGAAATGCGTCACGGCCCGGAGCGCTGGTAATCCCGAAGGACACGCTGCGCCGCGGCTCATGAAGGTCGGGGAGTCAGGGCTCCCCAATGTTGCTCAGTCCTCGGCCGTTGCCGGCACGAGGTCCTGGGCTTCGTTGACGTATTCGCCGGCCTGCTGGCACAGCGACATCAGCGCCCCGAGGTCATCCGGATTCATGCTGCGGCTGTACGCAGTTTTTCCGGTCGCGTCACGATACGATCGCTCGAACGAAACGCTGTAGAACCTCATGGACTGGCCCTTGACCATGTGGTCTCGGCCCCAAACGCTCGCATGAACGTCACCGATGGTGAACGTCTTCAGCGGGCGGCGCTTCGCGTCCTGCGGAGCGGCTGCTACGGTTTCCACCGGCTTCGTGCCGGCATCCTTTACTTGAGTTGCTTTCTTCATAAAAGCATTGGGGAAAAATGCGCCAAGTGGCGCTAATTCAACCGAGCCGAACGAACACCCTGATGGACGCCGGCCCGGTTGATCACATGGATCAAAGTTGGATGCAAAGCGCCGGTAAAATTGCGGCGATCGCGAAAGAACCCGCGTGAGCGGATCCGAACTGGGCGGCGTCAGGGACACCGCCCAGGCATCCGTGCTACTCATCGACCAGCACAAAACGATCGTGCGGGTTCTCGATGTTTCGCAGCTCTCGGAGCCGATCGTCGATGAAATACCGCTTGCCGCGGATTCTGACGGTCGGCAGGCGTCTCGGTCGTTCCTCTGACCACGTGACCAGAAACATGAACAGCGCTTTCTGGAACGCTTGAAACCATTCACGCATGTGAGCGATTGGAATAGAAATAAAGGCCCCGAAGGGCGCTGAACACCGGCGCCACGCCACCCTGAATGGGAAGCGCCGGTGATTGCAGCAAAACAAAACACCTCACCGAACAAAAACATGAGGGGACCGCTTGCCGCCGCGCCCGAGCGGCGGGCGGCTTGGAGTTCGCAACCAAGCCGCGGGGTGCAGGGGTGAAACCCCTTGCCCTTTTGGATTTTCTGGAGCGCGGTGTGGACCGTCCCACCATTGCAGGCAGCGAGCGAAGCGAGTGACCGCCCCCAGGAGAAAAGGCAAAAGGGCAAGGGGTTCACGGAGCCGAAGCGGAGTGAATCCCTTGCACCCCAAGCGGGGGAGGGGAAACAACTTACAGCGACAGCCCACAGAGACCGGCCGATGGTCCCTGCGGACACCTTCCGGACACCCTTCGGACAGGGGTAATTTGTCATGTTTTGCCTCCTTCCAGCTTCTTCACGAGCGGCTGGGCCTCTCCGTCGCAGCCGTAGATGATCGGCTCATGGAGGGCCGTTTCCGGCTTCAAATCGCTTTGGCAGGCGAAACGCCACAGCTCTGCGCCGGCTTTCTTGGCGATGGCAGTGCGCAGTGCGTCGCGCCTTCCTGCCGATGGCGAAATCATCAAGACGCGGAACGGGATTTTTTCCGCGCCCGGAAAATGCCTGGCGTGCAGACCTTTTTCCAGCATCGCAGCATACCCCGGCGTCTTGGAATTGGCGATCTGGCCGATGCCGGAAGTCGCGCGATCGAATTCCAGGTAATAGCCGCGGCGGTAGCCTTTGTACGCGATCGTGAAGCATGCGTCGGCGTTCGTGACGAGCCGCGGCGTCTCGCGCACCAGCGTGAACAGCTTGTATTTCTGCTCTGGGGTTGCAGCGTGATGGTCGGCAACGTCCCATTCGCCGAGCCAGTTCTCGATGGAAACTTCTTGTTGCAGTGCAACGGCCTGGTCGAGTAGGACGTGGAAGCGCGCGACGCCGAGCCAGTGATAGAGGTGCTGCCAGTTCGGCGTGAGTGTGCAGACGGACAGGAACCGTTCGTCTTTCGTCTCTGAGTTGAGGAATTCGCAACCCTTCTTCGACGGGTAATAACAGGGAGCGGGTGCGCCGTTGCGGTCCTGGAACACGACTTCGCCAGCGGTCTTGTTCAGATAACCATGTTTGACGAGCTTGTTGAGATGACGCCGGCACGTGCGGCCATCGTCGTCGGTGTGCGGCATGCACAAGCGGTGGATATCGACGCGCTGCAAGGTGTAGTAGAGCGCGACGGTCTTGAGGATCAGGATATCAGTGGGTTCGATCATCGCAGTCTCACGGGTATAAATAAAAAGGCCCGAGGGCTCCCGTAAAATTGGGGAGAACTCGGGTAAAGGACCGCGTGACCGCGATTGAACCCTCCTGCAAACTGCCGGTGACAAGCCGCCCGGTTGTTCGTCTGGAGTCGCACTCAACTGAATGAGGCGTTCATTCATTTGTACAAATCGCGACCGCCTCTTGTCAACAGAAATCTTTTCTCAAACCGGACTTTCCGGGTCGTCCTCGATCATCACGCGCCCGTTCGTGTGGACGGCATGAACCTTGACCGGCTTGCCGTTCACGTGGCCGCTCTTCCCATTGAGATGACCGTTCACAACTGGTGGCGCGACGGATTCGACGGCGACAAGGCTCCGTTTCGACGGCTGAAAATAATACGGATGCAGATTTTGCAGACGTTCCTTGATCCGCCGAATCGCTTCGTATTTCTTGCCGCCGTCCGTCCACCATTCCTCGACGGTCATGATTTGGACGACGAACGCCTCGCGGATACCGCGCACGGCGACCGCCGCCTGGCCGACGCCGAGAATGTGAATCACTTGCTCGTGTCGGGCACGCTGCACGTCCACCGGCCCGTGTTCGAGCGTTCCAGAATCTTCCAACCCGGACACGACGTTGGGCTGGATCATGATCTTGTGTGCGATCGAAAGGCCCTGCGACTTCCCCCCGCCTTGAACGTTCGCGACCGACGAGGAACTTCCCGTCGTGTCCGTCGCCCCGTTATTCTTGGTCGCCGTCGTGCCGCCGCCTTTCACGGCAGCTTTCCCTTTGTTTGCCGAGAGAACGTCATCGTCGTGTCTTCCGTGTTCCTTCTTCGAGCGGCCTTCGGAACTGTTTTGGGTGTCCGAATAATTGTTCGCGATAGCCAGTGCATTGCCGATTGATTCCGCGTGGGTTTGGCTTTGCGTGGCCGTGTTCGTTTGGCCCCAATTCGCCGTGATGCCGAAATTCTCGCTGATCTCGTCGATGCGAATGATACGGTCGCCGCGCTGCCGCTGGACTTCGACCATGCGTTTCGTGAACAAATCCAGGTTGCCGCAGAAGACGCGATCGGCCAGGAACTTCTTGTCTTCCAGGTAGGTATTCTGGAAGCAGACGACCGTGCCGCACATCGTGAGGACTTTTGCGGCCATGTCGAAATCGCCCATCGCGAAAGTGGACAGATCCTGCGCCCCGAGCACGATCGGGCATTTGAACTTGCGAGTGGCCCCGAGCGCGCGCTTGAGGTCGTCGCCGAGTAGCTCGCCGACTTCATCCACCACGATCATGAATTCCTTCCGCTCGTCTTCGGGCACGTTCTCTTCGGACTGCTTCACGGACAGCACCTCGGTGAGCAGAAGTCCGCCGAGCACGACCTTCTCCTCGCTGCTGAAATAATCCGTTTCCTTGAGATCGATCAGTAGGAATTCGCCGCGGTCGATGATGCGCTTGATGTCGATGGACGGTTTCGCCTGCGAATACACCGCCTCGGTGAGCGGGCTGAGCGCCTCTTCAAGCTTGTTGATCGTCGATTCGACCCATTTCTCTTGGTCCTGGGCACGCTTCGTCTCGATCAATTTCTCGAAGTTGCGCCGGACGCGTGGCGGCAGGTGCGCCTGCACTTTCTCATACAGCGGCTCGAACTCCCGGCACTTCGGATCGGTAAAGACCAGCGCCTTATCGAGACCGACGTGCGTGTTCTTATCGTCAATCGCCACGAGGCACGCGTAGAGGACGCACATAAGCCAGCGTTTCAGCCGTACCATGATGGTCTGGTTCGCCTCGGCAACGCGGCGCATGAGCACCTTCCAGACACGGACGACGCGCGTCCGAAGCCATTGGTAATACGCGTAGTCGCCGACCTCGCAGCGATGCGGAGCGCGGGCAACCGGATCGAACGAGAAGATGCACTCCGGCGTGAGTTCAAGGTAATGGATCTTACGCCACAGCACGTCATCGCCATACGCCTTCTGCGCCGCCGCGAACGCAAGGAGCGATTTCGCGAGATCACCATGCGGGTCCCACAAGCCGAACGCTCTTCCGTCAATCAGGCGCTGCCGGAGCATCAGCTCCAGGAATTTCGATTTCCCAGAACCGCTCCCTCCGAGCACGGCCATATGGACGGCAACCTGCGCGTCGGTCAGGAAAAACTTCTGCCCGTTCCCGATCACGTTTCCGATCTCCAAAGGCGGGGACGTGACGACGGAATGCCGAACATACTGTGGCTCCTGGATCAATTTCCGAAAGACCGGCGCCAAGTCGTTTTTTCCTGGTTTCGGGCTGATGCGGGTAATCATGGTATTCCCTCAGATGTTCTCGACGGGTGGATTGATTTTCCGGTTCGCCTGCGCGGCATTCTTCTGGTTCTGTTTTTCTTCAGCCACGAGCTGGAGCAACTCGTGGATCATGTCTCGTGCTTCCTTCCAGGCATCCTGCGGAATAGTCGTGTCGGTAATACGAACCCTCAACTCCGCCCGAAATCGCACGCGAGGAAACGCCTCCCTGAGCAAGTCGGCGTGTTCATCATAACACGCCTGTACTTCTTTGCGGGCGGCGTCCAGCTCGGAAACCGAGACCGCTGGCTCCGCTTTCTGCAAATGCTTGCGAATGATGTCGCTGAGTTCGCGCGCCATCTTCTCGACGTACTCCGGGCTCTTGTCGTCGCCCAGGTGACGCGCGCCAAAGGCGTCGAACATCTCGCGCGTGAAGCGCTCGCGGATGTCGAAACTGTGCGTGACGAAGAGGACTTCGCACCCGGCGCGGGCGTCCTCGCGGCGTTTCTGGGCGGTCGCATGTGCTTCGACGTGCTTTGCGGCCGATCGGGATCGCTCGGCGGCGGCGCGGTTGGCATCCTTCTGTTTCAGCCGCCACCGTCGCTCCTCGCGTCCACGTGACCATCGCGCGAATGGCCAATTCAGGATACGGCCGAGCAAACGGAGTGGCGGCGCGATGATGTACTGATAGAGGAACGTGAGAATCGCGACGGCGAGATACCAGACGAGGCCGGCGCAGGCGCCGACCAAGCCGCTTGCGAAAATGTTCGACAACAGGTTATCCGGCGTCGGGGCAAAGCGTCCACCGAAACTCATGAAGAAAAAGAGGATGCCGGTGACGATGCCGAGGCCGATGGCCCAGTAGCGGACGCGCTCCCTCAGGGCGAACATTCGATTCGTAAGGCGCATTATGCCTTCGCCCAGGAAACTGAGGACGGCGAACAGAATCAGGAGCGTGAAACCATCCGACTCGGCGAAGAGCATGGCGACACCCTAACAACAAAGGTCCGCGTGTTCCGAGGATTATTTCAGGATATCGACAATGAGCTAGATTGGGAACCGAAAAACGTTGCTTGCCTGGCACGTTGGCTCCTCGGAAGGAATCCCGCGCACTGCTCGCGACCGACATGCCAGGGGGGCGGATCTCCTCACCGAACTGAAGCAATTGCTTCTCCTGACTGGTAACCGGATAACCCGAAGTGTTGTGCTTGATTGCCGGGCCATCGCGGATTTTCTAGGACAAGAAATTGAAGGAGATCTGCCAATGTTGCATGATTCATGAACAAGATGATACCCGTTACTTTTTTGAGATTTTGCGATATTTCTGTTGATTTTCGCATGCACAGTTGATCTATTAACACCAATCCTCCTTGAACGGTTGCCCAATGATGTTCCAGTTTGACATCAGTGGGCCGAGATTCAGCTATCGGTAATAAACAGGGGTTGCCCAATGTCCTGGACAGCGCTGTCTTCGGGTTTTTCCGAACGCAGAAACTCATTTGTTTCTCTACCCCCAGTTGCAAACTTGATCTCTCGCTTCTTTGCTTCTGACATATTGCCTCCTTTCTCTACAAAGCCCTTTCGCCATGAAGACATACCCGGTAACAGTTACATTGCATCTCGATCCACCAGGGCCGAGGCCGCTTTGACTAACGAAAAACGGTCGTCGATGAGCGTCGATGATAGTGTTTCCTTTAAATACGAGGGCCAGCTCGACGATCTTTTTTGGAATGACTATCCAAAAAAGCTTTTCGTCCTCGGTGACATTGGTAGCGGCAAGTCAACATTGATCAAATATTACCTACGTTGCTTCTGTCCAAACAGCGGACAGCACAAAGACGATTTCAAAAAAAAGCTAATTATCTACCTTGATGCCATCGACTACCCGTACGTGGCCGAGTCAGCAGACAATTTTTATCATTATGTGAAGGACGCGATTGAGGCCACCTTCAAAGAGGTCGGCCTTGAGATCGAGCCCTACATCAAGAAGCGAAGCCTTCACGGCTTTAACATCAGAGAATGGGTCAGATATGCGCTAGAGGAAATCAGCCAGCTTACACATCGGCCGGCGCCCAATATTCCCTTCAAGTACTTAGTATTCGTCTTGGACAATCTTGATCAGTGTACGCTCGATGTTCAAAAGAATCTTCTGGCGATTGTTGACGGTTGGTCAAGGCTGCGGACCATTAACATTTGGCGCATTATTGTTCCGATGTGGCCGTACACACACGCGAAACTAAAACTATCTGACTTTAAGCCAGCCCGAGACGGCATAGAGATTGTTATCCCGCAAATTCACACGGAGGGAATGTTCGAGAAGAGGAAAGACGCTCTTGCGATGGAATTGGAAAAGATGGTACTACCTGACACAGAGAAGCACTCCATCAGTGAGTATTTTGATGTTATCCACTCAGCTGCAATCGACATATTCCACAAGAAGATCGCCCGACTTTGCGGTTCTAACGTTCGCAAGAAACTGCTGCTCTGGGGCGATTTTCTATCTGGCGAGAGAGCACAGAGTATTTATTACGAATCATCGTCGCTTCCCACGAGCCGCAGGAGCTTTGATTATGCGATTCTAGACGCGGTACTATGTGGTTGCTGTGAGTCGTTTCGCGCTGATCCTCAAAAGATTTTGAATATCTTCAATGTGCTTGGCGTACGTAGTTCGGACTATGATATCTTGATCGGGTTGCATGGGCTTTGGTTGTTACACCAGAAAACGACCGACGAGATTGATTTCCAATACAAGATGCTTGGTCTAGGATACGCCAAAGAGAAGATAGTTGGCCTTGAAAGACGTTTCGCCATCGCCGGTCTTTTCTATGAAGTTCCAACGGGAAGCGGCCATCAGCTGTTTATTTCATACAATCTTTGCGACGAGGTAATTACAGCTTTCTTGGATCTCATATTTGAACCTGCGTATGTTGACAATGCTGCACTCGTTACCCCAGTTGACCTTGAGACTGTGAAATCACTTCGAATGACAAGGGGCGACCGCCCCGAGTTGTTCTATCCTCGCGCTATGACAACCTTTTGCTTTCTTGATCATTTGAAGGCGTGCGAGGATCGGTTTTTGCATGGAGTACACATATCGGACGCTGACTTGGAGAAAGAGCACAAGCAGAAACTGAGAGCTTTGTGTGTTCCGTCATTTTCGGCAGGGATTGCGAAGAAGTACAAGCAGCGAATTCGCGCGATTCAGGATAGTGGTCTTCTACGGCACATGTCCACCATTCAATGGAATGAAATTCTATCGCGTCTAGCATCTATTGATCCAGAGTAGTACACAGTAATATGCCGAGTAATCCGGAGTTCGCCCATGGCTGCTTTTGCGCGAGAAATAGATTATGTTGACTATAAGAGTCCGAAAGTGGCCGGACTCGCGACTGTTTTTCAGATTTCTGATTTGCATCTCACTCATGCAGATGCTGTGGAGATTGAGAAAAATCAGCTACCAATCCAGTTACGGCAGCTTAAGAACAGGCTCAGGGTTGAGAGTGACTTAACAAAATGCGACATGTTGGTCGTGACAGGAGATATTATTGACGGAGACAATCTTGGGATCACAGCGCGTCGGAAGTGTTTTTTGGCTGCACGAAGGTATTTGTTGAGCATTGCAAAAGATGACCTCGCGCTTAGTCAACCGGAAAAGAGCGTAATTGTGGTACCAGGGAATCATGACTACAAGTACAAAGGGCTGTTTTGGTTCTGGCAGCAGAGGCGCATGATTGGTGCGTTTAATGAGGTGTTTGGCGATTTATCCCATCATCGCTATTTCTCGCAATTCAGGTTGTTATTTGGCTGTTTTGATTCGAATACCTCGCTTGACCGGATGGGCTTGTCGATGGGACAAATTGACGTGCAAGAAGTGGAACAATTTCAACGAGACCTGCGCGATCTTAGGGTGGCGAAGAACATCCAAGAGTCAGGGGTGATTAAGATCGCTTTGGTCCACCATCACCCAATGCCAATTGCGGATGCGGAGGAACTGAGAAAGATCCGTATGGCGGACAAGTTCGCTGGAAAAAGAGTTGAAGGGGCACCGGAATTCATGCTGATGCGGAATTCGGCAGTGTTCCTGAGGGCTATGCTGGAAACGGGGTTTCGTTTGGTATTGCATGGCCATCTTCATTGCAATGGTTATTGGTTGCCTGCCACTTACATCGGTGGCAAGTACAGGTGGTTAGAGGTCCTTGGTTGTGGGTCGGCAACAATGCCGGATCCTGGAAACCGATGCTGTTTCAACATCATTCAGATAAATGAGGAACAAATAATTGAGGCGACGCGCATCAGCTATCAAGAAACGACGTATGGTTGTGAGCGGCTGACGTTACCCGTTGCACCCGTCGAACTCAATCATCATGCTGCTGATGAGGGGACCCATGGAGGTGTCGGGCAGCCGGTTCCGGTTAAGTGTAACGGTCATTCATTCTTCGCAGATGTGTTCTTTCCCTCGGGTGATGTGGTCGTTCGGGAGGTTTTTGAAGGTCTACAATACATTGGCGAACAGCCGGAGTGGAAGCTTCCTCTAATTATGTTTTCATCGGAAGTAATGGCGGTGGGATTGCCACGAGTTAGGAGCTTAACCCAAGGCTGTCATGTGTCGGTTTCAGCCGACCCTGAGAAAACTACGGTGAATTCTAAAGACGCCGTGTGTTGGGCGATCGAATTTGGCTCGCCGCTCGTCAGGGGGCACCCGCCTGTTACGATTACAGTGGAGCGAATGTTTCCTGCAGCGATGTTTTTTAGCGTGGAGGACAAGAGAAAACACGGTCCAAGGGAAACTGACCCGCGATACAAGAATTGGGACTTTTACCAAGTCTTTACGCGGTGGCCGTCGAGATTCTTATCCATACAATTGCGGTTTTTTGGGCAGGAGTGGGCACCATCGGAGTTTATTGGATATCAGAGGAATGCGCAAGAAGTGGAAGCCCCTTTTTCAGATAAGACCCAGCTAAGCAATTTCCAGGTGTGGGGCCAGCCGTCGAGTGAAGAGCTTGGTTTTCCACATGGAATCATTGGGCCAGTGGCATCGCTGACGGTGTTAAAGCCCAAAGTAAATCACTTTTACGGAGTTCGGTGGCGACTAGACGATAAGGATCGTTTCCCCGTGGCACCGGACCTGCTTGAGCTTAGAAAAGGCCTGGCTTCACCAGAGGGGCGAAAATGGGGGCCGAGGGTAAAAGGTCTTCTCATGGACATGATCAATATGACCAACGCCATTATTAACAGCGGGTCAGATCACACATTGGAGGTGTTTCAGTCGTACCTATTTGGGTGTGATGATCGCGACGGCGAACTCTACTGTTATACCTGTCATCCTACAGGACAGGAGTACCTGTTTGAAAAAAAAATCAGATATGGCGAGGATTGCGTTGGGACCGCCTGGAGGTCTAGTAGACCTAGTTTTTTTTCTCGAAGGATGTATTTGAAAAAGATGATCGGAGTCCCGCTATCCTCCGGATTTAAGGAGAGAATTCATTCCATTGCGGCCTTTCCGATGCTGACGAAGGAGGGAATCGTAGGCGTTATCGCGGTCGCATCGACCGATGTCAGCAACGTAACAGCGCTTTGCG
>ODAK010008016.1_pt1 | contig 10598 bp, 6 predicted proteins | sample 1539591 | NCBI WGS metagenome assembly ODAK01 (sample SAMEA3539303, study PRJEB22396) | soil metagenome | biome: tundra; feature: field; material: soil | place: USA | collected 2010-05 | depth 0.15 m | reverse complement strand
TCTCCAGCCAGGAGATGGTGACTTCGAAAGTAGCCGGGTCCGGACGGCGCATGCCCGAGGGAGGCATCATGCCGGCGCGAAGTTTGTGTACCACTTTTTCCCATTTTTCGGGATTCAGTTCTACATGCGAGGGATCGAGCTTATCCAGGGTCAGGTCAGCAGTTTTGAGTTTCTGGTTGTGACAACCGACACAATATTGATCGAGCAGGGCTCGTACCTGGGGTCCCGAAGTAGCGGAGGGCGCAGTGGCAGCGGCTTTCGCCGGGGAGGCGGGCGTCTGGGCCGGGGCCTCTGCAACAGCAAGCGCCAACGCGGTGCAGCTAATTGCCAGAATCGTCTTGATCAAAGGGAGAACTCCGTTCCTCAGTCTATCAACAACTTTCACGTTCAACAACGGCTGTAGGGTCAAATAAGATAACACAGCCAAAAGCTATCAGGCAATAGTAAAATTCTATGAACTTTGGCGCCGCATCCGGCAGGCAATAGTGACTGCGGGGCATGGGCGGCGAATTTGCTTGCATTTGGCTCGTCAGGCGCACTGCCCTGTGGAAACTACGGGATTTTCGACCCAGCCGGACAGAAAACAGGCTCGTATTTCAGCGCGCTGGCAAACCGAATCACATTACGACTAATTAGATGCTGGAAATGCACGGAAGATACGGAAGAAGATACGGAGGAAGATACGGAGGGATTTGACGCGCAGGGTGAGAGAGGCCGCACACGGCTGGGGCAGATCAGTAAGCAGAGAGCAAAACAAACGGCGGGAGATGTTACTCTCCCGCCGTCAGTTAGTGCAATTACTCGCGTACTTAGTTAGAAGGTGAACCGGGCGACGATGGTGCCGTTGCGCGGCTGAGCCTGCTGAACCGTGGGCAGGAACGCGGTGTTCTGATAGCCGAAGCCTCCGGTCAGGTTACCGAGGCTGTTCCGGGTTACCGGAGTAGTCGGGTTGGTGGCCGTCGGGTTGGCGTAGTAAGTTCGGTTGAAGAAGTTGGAGAACTCAACGCGGAGGTTGAGGCTCATCCGTTCCTTCATGCGCCAGGTGCGGCCGAGGTTGATGCTTTCGCTCGGGTGGCGCTGGTAGCGGTAGTCGCTGTAGAAGGGCGAGCCGGAGGAGAATGTGCCCGGTGCAGGATTCACCCACGCCGCCGGATTCAGTACCGGCGTGGTGGAAGGATCGTAGCAGTGGCAGTTCAGGCTCGACACCAGGTAAAGCGGCTGGCCGGCCACGCGATTCATATACGCGGGCTGGAACAGCTGATTGGCGATGCTGGTGGTGGCCGCCGGAGCCGGGATCGGAGTGCCGCTGGCATAACCGAGCACGGTGCCGATCTGCCAGTCCTGCAGGATATAGCCGGCCTTCTTCAGCATGGCGATTTTGGGAATCATATAACTGGCGGCCGTGGTGAAGAGGAACGGCTGGTCGTAGAGCGAAATCGACTTGCTGGCCAGCTGACCCGCGACCACGTTATTGACGTAGTTAGCGCTGCCGACAAGAGAGTTGGCATTGCCGTCGGTACCAACCTGCATCGACTTCTGCCAGGTAAACGTGCTGTTGACTATGAAGCCGTGAGAGAGGCGCTTGGTCAGCTTGGTCTGGAGCGAATCATACCAGGTCTTGCCGATCGGATCGCCCGAAACCGGAATGTTGCTGAACTGCGGGAAGGGGCGAAGCGCCTGCGCGACAGTGTTGCCGGCGGAGAAGCCGGTATAGGGAGCTTTGATTCCGGCCGCCTGAGCGACTGAACTGGACACTGCCGATGAGAGCAGCGTCTGACCCGCTTGCGTGGTGGGATCGATGTTGTGCGCCGACAGAATAGCCGGCGTGATGGCGTTGATGTCCACCAGAGAAGGCGCCTGCCACCAGACGCCGCGGTTGGCAACGTAAGCGGCTTCAATCGCGAGACCCGGACGGATCTCGTGCTGGATGCCGACGCTCCACTGATTCTGGCGCGGCGGACGGCCCGCGTTCGGATCGAGCAGGCCAACACCAGTGGGCAGAGCCTGATTACCAGTCCCCACCAGAGGAGCAACGCCGGGAGTGAAGTTCGGCCACACCGGCGAATTCGGAATGCCGTTCGCCAGGGTAAGAGCGGGCACGCCCTGACCAGGTGAACCCTGGATCAGTGTGTTTACGATGCCGGCCGTATTCACGCCGTTCGGATTGGTGGCGGTCTGACCGTAGATCAGGCCCCAGCCGAGGCGGATTACAGTTTTGTCGTTCAACGAATACGCGAGGCCGAGACGAGGGCCAATAGCGTACGGATAGTTCTTGGCAAAGGAGCAGTTGCAGTGACCGGTACCCGGGCCTTCATAGATGAAAGCACCGAGCGCGCCACCGGCGCTGGGATTCGGAGTGGTCGCGGAGAAGTTTACGGCGCGGCCGGCCTCCTCTTTGTAGTAAGTGCCGAAATCGTAGCGCAGACCGTAGTCAAGTGTCAGGTTGCGGCGAATCTTCCAGGAATCCTGGAGATAGAAGCCGAGCTGTTTTTTGGACTGGCGGAAATCCGCGAGGGCCGCGACCTGATATTGATCCACCGCGCCCAGGAGGAAGCTGGCATAAGCGAAGCCCGGGGCGCCGCCGGAGAACGTCTGGCCCACCAGATAAGGCTGAGTGGTCTCGTTGGCGCTGAACTGATACTGGCCGTTGGTGTTGGTATAGGGAGTCTGGGGAACGGCGGACCAGTACAGGTCGGTGCCGATCTTCAGAGTATGTTCACCCTTGATCCAAGTCAAATTAGCCGTGCTGGCGGGTTTTTCCCAGTAGCTGTGGCCCTGGGTAGGCGGTCCCATGGCAAACATGCCGCCGGCAGAGGTGCAGGAGTTGGCGACCGGCGTAGTTGGGCAGAGACCGTTGATGATCGGGAAGTTGCGACTCACCGTAGCCCCATTAAGACCCAGCGACGTGGCGGCGTTGTAATCCAGAACCGGCGCATCGTCGAAGAAGTTGTTCTGCTGATAACCGACGCCAATGTGAAGCAGCATGGTGGGAGTCAGCGTGTAGTCGTAGTTCAGGCGCTCCACATGGGAGTGGATGAAGGTGCCACGCGCTTCGGTAATGGGAAGCGGCAGGCCATCATAGTTGCCATAAATCTGCGAATACTGCGAATCGGTGTGAGTGAAAGACCAGTAGAAAGCGATCTTCTGTTTGGAACCGATGAGCTGATCGATCTTCACAGCCGGAATGGTGGTGTGGCGGATGCTGGGCTGCGTGGTGGTGTAGTTCTGAAACGCTGTGGTGCCGTTGGTCGCGCCGGGGATCAGAGCCTGAATCTTCAGCGCCACGGGGTCGAAGCGCGAAATCGGAATGGTGTTGTTGGCGAAGGGATCGGAAATCAGCTGGCCGTTCACCGTGCGGTTGGTGGTGGGATCGTAGATTTCGTTGGCGAGAATGGGACGGCCCGAGGAATCGGTGCCGAGCACTTTGTTGCCCGCCGCGATTATGGCCTGGCTGAAATTACCGCCACGATACGCGGCCGTCGGAACCGTGTCCACAAACCCGACGTACTGGGTTTCGCGGAACTGTTCGAAGTTGAAGAAGAAGAATGTCTTGTCTTTGCCGTTGTACAGGTGGGGAATGGAAACCGGGCCGCCAACCGTGAAGCCGTAATCGTGACGGCGCGCGCGGGGGCGGTAGAGCTGATCCGGATGATTCGGATTGGGATTGGAGAAGGCAAACGGCTCGCCGGCGTTCAGGACTTCATTCACGATGTAGTCATAGGCACTGCCGTGATACTGGTTACCGCCCGAGCGCATGGTGACGTTGAAAAAACCGCCGCCGACCGCGCCGTATTCGGGCGAGAAGTTACTGGTCTGGATAGCAACTTCCTGGATGGCATCCACGCTGGGCTGCGTCTGCGCCGCGGCGTAAGGGAAGCCGGCATTGGTGGAATCCATGCCCTCCACGTGGTAGGCGTATGAGTTCGTCTGCGCGCCGTTGATTTTCACCTGTGAATTCGGCACATAATAGACACCCGGAACCACGTTGAGCACGTTATTGGGATTGCGGATACCGGAACTGCCGGCGGCCGCGCTGCCCGCGCTCAGCATGGGGAGCGTATCGAGCTGGGACACTTCCACGTTGCTGCTGACGTCGCCCGTCTCAGTCTTGAGCAGGCTGGCTTCGGCGCTGACGGTGACCGATTCGGACGCGGCGCCGATCTGGAGCTGGACGTCGATCTTCATGACCTGAGCGACCTGAACGGTAAGGCCGGAGCGAACGAACTTCTTGAAACCGGTAGCGGTAACGTCGACTTCGTAGGAACCGACCGGAAGGGAAGAGATCGTGTAATCGCCCGAGTTGGTGGTTGCGGTGGGGAACAAGGCCCCGGTCTCTAACTGTTTGGCTTCCACGGTCGCATTTGCGACGCTGGCGCCGGTTGCATCTGTGACTGTACCCGTGATCGTACCGCGATCGCTTTGAGCGAATCCGGTGATCGCGCACAGACACAGCAATACTGCTGTGTTTTGAATTTTCTGCATGAAACCCCTAGGCTTGCCAGCATATAAGTGCGCTCCAATGCAGTCAAATAGAAATTGGCTGTTGGTCGATCAGGAATTCCTGTACAGGCAACTCAAGTTCCCGCCAAATGAGTCGTTACCAGATAAACACTTACGATATAACGCGGGATTTTGACCCGAAGTCAGCCCCGGAATTCTACCGGACGCGTTTTTTCAACTGGGCGGGGGGCGCGGGCATCAGACGGCGCAGGGCGGCAGCCGCTTTGTCGGACACGGCCACATCGTAAAAGGCGGCGGCCAGCAGCGAGGCGGGGTCGCGATGCGGCACCACCACGCCCACGGAACGCGGCTCACCGGCGCGGTAGAGCGGCGTGACGTCAAACTCGGCGCCATCAGCCGACAGCGAACCAGTGCCCGGGCCGAGGGAGGATGGAATAATAGCCGACCACTGGCCGGACCGGACCCACGATTCGGCGGCAATCAGCGAGTTGGTTTCAATGTGCGGGGCGGCCGGCTCCCAGGCCTCGCCGAAGACCTCGTGAAAGGCCGAGCCGGAGGCCTGCATATCGGGAGTCAGGATGCAGACGGGCATGGTGCGCAGTTCGGCCGGGGTGAGCGGATGCTTGAGCACCAGCTTGGTTCCCTTGCGCGTCAGCAGCACATATTCCTCCGCATAGAGAGTGTGCGTATGGCTGTAGCGGCGCACCTTGCCATCAAGGTAGGTGATGCCTGCGTCCAGGGTAAATTCCTCAAAGCCGTGATGAATGTCGGACGGAGGGAGGCCGAACATGCGCAGGCTGGTGCGCGGATGGGCTTCGTGAAACAGTGTCGTGAGCGTGGAAGCGATGGGCTGGGCCGCCGAAATCACCCCCAGGCGCAGCGTGCCGGAAAGGTCGCCGGTGCGGTCGCGCAGTTCCTCGCGAAGCCGTTCACATTCGGCGGCCATGCGCTGCGCCCAGGCGAGCACGCGCTCACCCTCTTCCGTGAGGCCCTGAAAGCGCTGGCCGCGTTTGACGATCAGCACTCCCATTTCGATTTCGAGTTGCTGGATGCCCGCGGAAAGGGTGGGCTGGGAAACGTTGCACACTGCGGCAGCGCGGGCAAAGTGCCCCTCCCGCGCCAGCGCAATCAGGTATTCCATCTTTCGGACGATCACGGTATATAGTTTGCGGTGCGCGCCGCGCCCTCTCCGGATGGCTTGCGCACACCCTGTGCAGTATCAAGCATGCACTGGAAGGGAGGCGAATGCAATCGCGGGGTCCGGACCGGAGGAGGCCCGAAATCGGCTCCCGCAAAATTACTTGACATGCGCAGGCCCTGGCGGAGTACACTTGACCGAATCTGCGCGCCGCACGCAAGGGCAATTCTCGCAGGAAAGAAATTATCACGAATGACTTCTCCGTTTTTTGGTGAATTTATGGGCACGCTGGTGCTCGTTCTGCTGGGGAACGGCACGGTTGCCGGGGTACTCCTGAAGCGTTCCAAGTCGGAAGGCGCCGGGTGGTCGGTGATTACGGCGGGCTTCGCGTTCGCGGTGATGATGGGCGTCTTCACCGCCATTGCCTGCGGCTCGAGCGGCGCCCATATTAACCCCGCAGTAACATTGGCACTGGCCGTCAATACCGGCGATTTCTCCAATCTGTTGCCCTTCGTGACGGCGCAGTTTCTGGGCGCTATGACGGGACAGATTCTGGTGTGGCTGGCCTATCTGGCCCACTGGAAGGAAACGCCCGACGCCGGGCTGAAACTGGCCTGCTTCTCCACCGGCCCGGCCATTCCCAACATGGGGGCGAACATTATGACGGAGGCCATCGGCACCTTCATTCTGGTGCTGGCGATTGTTTCCATCTTTTCGAAGGCTGTTTCGCCCTCGGGCCCGGCGGCCGGGATTGGCCCTTATCTGGTGGGCGGTGTGGTGTGGGGAGTGGGGCTTTCGCTGGGCGGGCCCACGGGCTTCGCGCTCAATCCGGCGCGCGATCTCGGTCCGCGTATCATGCACGCCATTCTTCCCATCCCCGGCAAGGGCGGATCAGACTGGGGCTACGCGATTGTGCCCGTAGTGGGACCACTGCTGGGCGGCCTCGCGGCGGGCCTGTTCATCCACTTCGTCCACATTTAAAAGCAAAACGGCCTTCGCGTTGTTTGCGCGAAGGCCGTTTGGGTAAACCGAAGGTCCGCGGTCAGACTTTCCGCAGTTTGGTTACGCGGCCGATTTCCACCCACTCGGCTACGAAGATGTTGCCGGCATGGTCGAAAGTGGCGCCGTGGGGGCAGATGAACTTGCCGGGCTCAAAGTCTGCGCGGTTCTCGCTGACGCGAAGCTGGTTCTGTTTGCCGGCGTAGTTGCCGTCACCGAGGTGAACGATCACCTTGTTGTCCTTGTCGAACAGGGTCACGCGCGACTGGAGATCGGGCACCACGAGCATGTCCTTCTGCTGATGGAAATGGCAGGGAGCAAGCGTGCCTTCCACAATGTCCATCGGCTTGTCGTCCGTGGTATAGCGAACGATGCGGCGATTACCGCGGTCGGCCACCAGGAGCACGGGCTTGGCGGCATCCCGGGTATCGAGCCAGACGCCGTGAGGGTTGTTCATTGTCTCAATTGGAGCCGGGACCGGACCTCTGGGCGCAGCCGGAGGAGCGCCGCCCGCGGGAGCAGCAGCAGCGGCAACACCAGCACCGGGGCCGCGACCCGCACCGCGTCCCGCGCCTTCCGCTCCGGGAACGGGAGCCGGACGGCCGCCGAAAGTATTCAGCAGCGTGGGGTATGAGCCCTTCTGCTGGTAGTGGAACATGTAATACGAGCCATAACCGTCACCTACCCAGAAGTCGCCGTTGGCGGCCAGGGCGATGTTCGTCGGACGATAGTTGAGCCCGAGCCCCGTTGGTTTACCAGGCACAATGCCCTTGGTGTAGGGCGGCGAATCCTGCGGATAACCCAAGGTCCAGACTTCCTCGCCCTTCAGCGTGCGCTTGGTGATCAAGCCGTGCTTTTCATCGCAGAAGTACAGGTATTCGGTGCTGCCTTCTTTGCTGATGTGCATGCCGTGAGCGCCGCCCTTGAACATGGCGCCGAAGGAACGCACAAATTTGCCTTTGGGATCGAAGACGACGACCGCGTCCGGACTCTGGCTGGTGGCATGTACAGTGTGGTGAATGTAAATGTTGCCGTGGGAATCTTCCACCACGCTGTGGGTATTACCGTACTTGATGTTGGACGGCAACACGCCCCAGTCGTGAATGCATTCGTAAGTGTGTTCGCCTTCACCGACCACAGGGAGCTTTGTGCCTGCTTTATCGGTAGCGCCCTTGATAAACGGAGCCGCGAATGGAACAACCGCGGCGGCGGCGAGAAAACTGCGTCGAGTGGTACTCATAGTTTTGCCTTTAGTTTTGGGCTGGACGCCTAATTGTACACCTCCGCCGGGGAACTTATATAAGTATAGATATTTCCTATGCAGCGACAAATTTTTCCTATCTAAAAAAGCTGCGCTCCAACATAGGAAAACTCTATTGACCGACAGGAATTTTCTATTTGACCCGGCAGCATTGCGGCAAATAAGCTGGGTCCGCCGTAGTGCCTTCTTCGCATCACGGCTTCCCGCCACCACCGAACGACAGCTTTCGCAGGCAGGCGGGCCGGGCTGCGCGGCAAGCAGAGTTCTGATAATCTGAATCGGCCTGTTCTTAAGACAAATAACTCAATTCACGAGGTAAGGAAAAACAATGGCAACTAATCGTGGTTTGGCCTACATGGGCCCGGGGAAGGTGGAAGTCCAGGGTATCGATTTCCCCAAACTGGCACTGGGCGATCGCAAATGCGAGCACGGGGTGATCCTGAAGGTTGTCACCACCAACATCTGCGGCAGCGACCAGCATATGGTGCGCGGCCGTACTACTGCGCCGCACGGGTTGATTCTGGGACACGAAATCACCGGCGAAGTGATTGAAGCCGGACGGGATGTGGAATTCATCAAAGTCGGCGACCTCTGCTCGGTTCCTTTCAACATCGCCTGCGGGCGCTGCCGGAACTGCAAAGAAGGCAAGACCGGCATCTGCCTCAACGTGAATCCCGCGCGGCCGGGTGCCGCGTATGGTTACGTCGATATGGGCGGCTGGGTGGGCGGCCAGGCGGAATATGTCATGGTCCCCTACGCCGATTTCAACCTGCTGAAGTTCCCCGATAAGGCGCAGGCGATGGAGAAGATCAAGAGCTTGACGTGCCTTTCCGACATCCTCCCCACCGGCTATCACGGTGCGGTGACGGCGGGCGTTGGTCCCGGCTCCACTGTGTATGTGGCGGGTGGCGGTCCGGTGGGCCTGGCTTCGGCGGCGGCGTGCCAGTTGCTGGGCGCGGCCTGTGTGATCGTAGGCGATCTCATCCCCGAGCGACTGGCTCAGGCGAAGAGCTTCGGCTGCGAGACGGTGGACGTTTCGAAGAGCGCTTCCGTGGGCGACCAGATTGCGCAGATTCTCGGCGTTCCCGAAGTGGATTGCGGCGTGGATTGCGTGGGCTTCGAAGCGCACGGCCACGGCTCGGACGCGGGCAAGGAAGCTCCGGCGACCGTACTCAACTCGCTCATGACTATCACTCGCGCCGGCGGCGGCATCGGCATCCCGGGACTTTATGTGACGGATGATCCGGGCGGCATCGACGCGGCAGCCAAGTCCGGCAACCTGAGCATCCGCATTGGACTCGGCTGGGCTAAATCGCACTACTTCTTCACCGGCCAGTGCCCGGTTATGAAGTACAATCGCAATTTGATGATGGCCATCCTCCACAACAAGATCGATGTGGCGAAGGCAGTCAACGTGAAGGTCATCTCGCTCGACCAGGGTCCGAATGGTTACAAGGACTTTGACAAGGGCGCGGCGACTAAGTTTGTGATCGACCCGCATAAGTCGGTTCACTAAGTAGAATTGATCGGGGAAGTAACCGGCGGCTTGTCGAAAGACGGGCCGCCTTTTTTTATTTGGAATCCGACTTATCGGCCTATCGCCGGTCGTCGATGCTTTCGGCTTTTTTCTGCGTGAGAATCTCGCGGACGGCGTAAATACGGCGATCCTGCGATTCGAAGTAAGTACGCATCACCAGTTCCCCGATGAGTCCGGTGGAGAACATCATGAGTCCGGCCAGGAGCAGCAGGCCGCCGGCCATCATGAGCGGGCCGTGATCCTGAATGATGTCGCGCCCGGTGAAGATTTTCGTGAACAGACAGTAGGCCAGAATCAGGCCGCCCGACGTAGTGCCTGCGAGGCCGATGGAGCCGAAGAAATGCATGGGCCGGGTGAAATATTTCAGCAGGAAACGGATGGTGAGAATGTCGAAGAGCACGCGAAAGCTGCGGCTCAGGCCGTAGTGCGATTCGCCCGAAATCCGCGGCGTGTTCTGGATGGGCACCTCAATCACGCGGGCGCCGTAGAAACTGGCCAGGGCGGGAATGAAGCGGTGGAGTTCGCCATACAGATGTACGTCTTTCAGGACCTCGGCGCGATACGCCTTGAACGTGGTGCCGAAGTCGCGCAGTTCGATCCCGGAGGCTTTGGACATCATCCAGTTGGCAATGCGGGAAGGGATTTTGCGGGTGAGGGCGTTATCCACGCGCTCTTTACGCCAGCCGCTGGCAATGTCGTAGCCTTCGTCGATGCGCTTCAGCAGCGCGGGGATGTCTTCCGGGGCGTGCTGGAGATCGCCGTCCATGGCGATAATGATTTCGCCAAGGGCTTCATGGAAGCCGGCAGAAAGGGCCGCGGTCTGGCCGAAGTTCCGGCGCAGGCGCAGGACTTTCAAATGGGGATCGGTCTGGACCAGATTGTCGAGCAGATCGTGACTGCGGTCGGTGGAAGCGTCGTCGACGAAGATAATTTCGTAAGTGCGGCAGAGGCTCATCAGGACCGAAGTGAGGCGGTCGTAGAGCGGCAGGATGGAACGTTCTTCATTATGGATCGGAACGATAATCGACAGGATGGGCAAGCGTGGATCCATTATTCCGCGAGAGACGCGGCCGGGCGTAAACCTGTTTCCATTTTAATCGGAGCGGCGTACGGAAGCATACGGCCAATGTTAGGATCGCTGCTTGGTCTTTCAGGTTCGGGTTTACAGGTACCTTTTGCGTGCGTTTGACAGGGTGGTGTTC
>ODAK010008015.1_pt1 | contig 10599 bp, 9 predicted proteins | sample 1539591 | NCBI WGS metagenome assembly ODAK01 (sample SAMEA3539303, study PRJEB22396) | soil metagenome | biome: tundra; feature: field; material: soil | place: USA | collected 2010-05 | depth 0.15 m | reverse complement strand
CGATCGAACCGAAGCGGGCGTGCTTGATCTTCAACAACCTGTTCGCCAGCTCGGTCACCGCCTTCGTGTTGCGGAAGTTGGCCTGCAGCACCTGCAGTTCTTGACGCTGCGCGGCCTCGCCGGCCAGGCCCCGCCAGAACAGCGTCTTCACGGCTGCCCAGGAGAAGAAGTTCGGGTGGACGATCTGGTTCGAGTCGCCGCACAACAAGAACTGGCCGGGCGTCTTCAGGCAGGCGAGCACGAGCGCGAGCTGCACGCCGGTGAGGTCCTGCACCTCGTCGATGACGATGAAGTCGTATCTGCCCTGCGCCAGCGGCCGCCAGTCGTGGGCGACGAGATTGAGATCGAACTGGGACGTTTCCGCCAACCACTGCCGGTAACGGCCGAACAGGGTGTGCGCTGCTTCCCGCGCTGCCGGCGCGAGCAGGCTCTGGCGCGGGCCGAGAGCCTGGTAGTCGGGCAGGCTCAGCGGTCCAGTGGGTTGAGCGCCGATGACTCCGCGGAACTCCTCGAACAGCGCGTGGGCGTCGATGTCGCCGAGCGCCTTGGCAGCAGTGCGGTTGCGGTCGAACCAGCCATGGAAGGCATTGAAGCTCACCTCACGGCCCTGGGGAACGTGCAGCGTCTCCAGGAACTCGCGGTAGCTCAGGAATTCGGCTTCCTGCGCCGAGTTCTCGTAGCCGTGGGCGTCATATAGCGCCCGTGCCGATTGCGCCAGGTAGGCTGACTGGGTGACGTAGAGCACAAGGCCTTCGGCCTCCCGCAGCTTGACCAGCGTGACGGCGGTCTTGCCCGAGCCGGCGGAGCCGACCAGCACCACTGGCGCGGGCAGGCGGCGGACGGCTTCCTGGGCATCGTCGAAGACGATGGGCTTGTCGAGCAGCTCGAACTCGGCACGGGTGGCGTGCAGCCAGCGAAGGGGCGTGGCTTCGGCGGCGGGCAACGTTGTCGGGTCGGTGGCGGGCCCGCGCTCGATCTTGGATTCGTCGACGGGCGCGCCACGCAGGAAGCGCGACTTGTCGTAGGCGTGGTTCTCGATCACCTCCAGCGCCAAGCACACTGTCTCGCCATCGTAGCGCGCGAACTGCAGCAGCAGCCGGTTGCTGTGATCCAGCTTGGCGCGGTAGTAGTTTCCAGCGTGCAGCTTCTTGACGTCAGGGCTCTTGAAGTCGCCGGCTTCGATGGCGGCGCGAACCTTCGCAAATGCCGGCTTAATCCGTCGCAGGTCGAGATCCTTGTACTGGAGAAGGCGCATGGGCAGAGTCAGGCATCGGGCGTAGTGGGCAACTCGATTTTGCCGGGGCAAATACCCGGTGCCCGAGGCCCAACCTCAGGTTCCAGGGATCAATCAGCCCTGCCCTTTCGCATCGCCGGTCGGCACGCGGCGCAGCGACGCGTTGGCGGGCGGGTCGAGCTCGCGCATCAGACTGAAATCCCGGAAACGGGAAGCGCCGCTACGTCGAGCGGGGCCGAAAAACGAATGGCAGCGACCGAAGGCGCCCGGACTGCGCATTGTGAGTGACGAGCTCTCGCAGCGCGTTCATCGCGTGTCGACGAACAGTGCCGCTCGCGGGGCTCGAACCGGCCGCGGTGCGTCGCCGAAGCGCTCTTCTGCGGCTTGCTCCGATGCAACACCTGCAGCGGCGCCATCGTGGCAATCGACAGGCGCCACCGCGACACCATGAGCAGTTGCGTGCGATCCCGCAGGCGAAAGCGCTGAAGCACTCCGAGCTGGTGCGACTCGCCGATGCCGAGGACATGGTCCACTGCCGGGAACGCGCAGCGTGGCTTCGGGGCCTGGCGATCGCACCTAGAGGCATCGGAGGGTTCCTTGCGCCGGACGAAGAAGACGGCGCACATGATGTCGCTGCGCAATGCCGCCGACTGTCTGGACCCCAGGGTGAGCCGATGCGGGGTGTGGCGTAGGCGTGTGGAGAGGGAGGTGTTTCGGAATTTCAGTTGCAATGGGGTGGCTACGCATTCACAGGGTTGCAATTTCGGAGTTCAAGGAATTTTGTGCTAGAGCAAGGACGTTTGGGATAAAGTTTCGGAATATGAGGCATTGGCCCTCAACAGGAATCAAGTCCTCGTCTGTTTCTGGAATTCCGAAATGAGCGACTCCAACGACACTCCGCTTGAACCCCGGCTCGTTACGCACGCCACTGATGTCGGGCCCATGGTACGGCTGCGAAGACGCGAGCAATCGCTGCGCATCGACGATGCCGCCGCACTGACCAAAGTCTCCGTCGACTTGCTCTCACGTCTGGAAAACGCCCAAGGTTCTGTGCGCTTTGACAAACTGCTAAAGGTGCTGGACGGGCTTGGACTGGCCCTCGTGGTCGGCCCCAAGGACCATCCGTGGATGCAATCGGTGTCGCGGCCCAAGACGCGGCGCCCCGAGCAGCCATGACGCCGGCAGCCGCCACGACTCATTCACTGTCCCTGTGGGCGGACGACCAGAAGGTCGCCACGTTGGGCTACGAGCCATTGAACGACCGGTGGTCGCTCGACTACGAGTACGACTGGGTCAACACGCCGAACTCTTTCCCGCTGTCGCCGCCGTTGCCGCTCGAACCTCCGGCACAGGGCTACGCACCGGGTGCCGTGAAACGCTTTGTCGAAAACCTGCTGCCCGAAGGACGCGTTCTCGACATCTCAGCCACGACGTATCACGTGTCAAAGTCGAACATCTTCGGCCTCATCAACGCGCTCGGCACGGAGACCGCCGGCGCATTAAGGTTCTGGCGTTCGGACCAGACGCCGCCATCCGTCGTGGCTGACGCGCCCCGTGAGGTGACCCAGGCCGAGCTGAGCGAACGGCTGGCCACGCGGGATGCGGTTCCTTTCGTGGTCTGGGACGGCAAGGTCCGCATGTCGATTGCCGGATACCAAGACAAGCTCCAGGTCTATCTCGACAAGCCGCTTGAAGACGGTGGGCGGATGTTCCTGCCCGATCCGCCGATGGCGTCCACCCACATCCTCAAACCCGACCCCAGGCGGCCAGACATGCCCCACCTCGTGGTCAACGAGCACTTTTGCATGTCGCTCGCACGGCGCATGGGATTGCCAGTCGCCGACGTCGGCATATTGCGCGCGCCGAAACCGTTGCTCGTCGTGACCCGCTTCGACCGCGCGGTCGTCGAGAGCGCTGAAGGGCCCGTCGTGCGCCGGCTGCACATCATCGACGCTGTCCAAGCCTCGGACTTGCCGGTGACGTACAAGTACGAGCGGAATTTTGGGAATGGGGAACAGGTGCGCAACATCCGAGAGGGTGTCAGTTTCGAAGTCCTGTTCAACCGCGTGGAGCAGACCGTCAACAAGGCCGCGGCGCGATTGGCGATGCTGAGGTGGGCGCTATTTCAGTTCCTAATTGGCAACAGCGACGCGCATGGCAAGAACTTTTCGTTCTTCGCGCGTCGACAGGGTCTGGAGCCTGCTCCCTGGTACGACTTGGTCAGCGTAATGCAATACCCCGGCATCGACCATGAACTGGCGATGGCCTTCGGTGACGCATTTACCCTCAAAGAGGTCTCCGCCTTCGCCTTGGCTGACTTCGCAAAGCGCTGCAATTTGGACCGACGTTTGCTCAAACGCGAGGCATTGAGGATGACGAAACTCGCGACAGAACACGCCGTGATTCAGGCGGAAGCAGAAATCTACCTGGACGACGAGCGAGCGTTTGCCAGACAACTGCACAACTACATCGTAAGTCAAGCGCAGCGGCTCGCCACACTGGCTGGCCAGGCCGTGGGCATCAAGGACGCGTTCCTTTAGGGCACAACGGACGCTCGCTTCGCGTCCCACGGACTGGCAGATCCGCGCGTATCGACGCCAAGGGCCAGGCACCGCCTTTCGCGGTACGTCGCCGTCAGGTTTGGCCCTCCCCACAATCGAGGCGCCAACGATCTTGCCAAGAGGGCTTGAGGCTCCCCACGGCTGCCCGCTTCTAGCCCGAACTTCCCCCCAAGCGCCGAGCGAGTTTGGGCTTTCGCGGGGGGCGCATTACACCGATCCGGTGTCGATCATGCGTATCGTGAATCCGGTCATCGTTGAGCCGCTGTCGGAAGAATGGAACGAGATCAAGACTTCGATCGAGCAGAACCTGCAGACCTACGCCGGCCTCAAGGAATCGACGAAGAAGGCGGAGAGAGGGCGCCGAGGGCATTCAAGGTGGCGAAAGAGGCATATCAAAGATTCTTGCTGAAGCTCCGCGATTTCGAGGTGTTGGATCCGGCATGCGGTTCAGGAAACTTTCTCTATCTTGCATTGCTGTCACTCAAGGACCTCGAGCATCGCGCAATGTTGGATGCGGAGGTGCTTGGATTCCCAAGTGCGTTTCCGGAAGTGAGGCCGCAATGCGTCATGGGCATTGAGTTAAGCCCCTCTCGCGGGCTATCGGAGTGTTCCCGTCCCGGTCCAACCTCTCCGAACTATCACGCTCTCCGACGCGCTGTATCACTTTCACTTTGTCACTTTTGAACTCCATTAGGCTGCAGCGTACCATTGAGTTTCATGGGGTGCTGCCCCGCGCAATAAGGACCAGAACATGATCAACCCTCAGCATCCACAGGCTACGAGGCGAATCAAGCGACGGGTCTTCTGTGCCGCGGTCGGATTGGCGCTAGGGGGATCAGTCTACGGACTGGCTGATGCTGCTGAAACGTCCAGCTGGCCAACCAAACCGGTCTTGCTCATTGTGCCGTTCGCGCCGGGGGGACCTACCGACATCGTCGCGCGCCTACTTGCCGAGCGTTTACAAGCCTTGTGGCATCAGACGGTGGTCGTCGACTACAAGCCTGGGGGCGGTACCATCGTCGGGACCGAATTTGTCGCCCGGGCGGCTCCAGACGGCTACACACTCGGCATGGCGATCAGCGCGCTCATGATCAACCCGGGACTGCATCCCACGCTGCCTTACGACACGACAAAAGACCTTGCAGGCGTTAGCCAAGTCGCGCTCTCCCACTACGGCCTCTTCGCAAACCCGTCGTTCCCTCCTAACACTATCGCTGAGGTGATTGCCTACGCAAAAAAGAACCCTGGCAAGCTCGACTATGCATCACCCGGCATTGGCACCGGCACACATCTCGCCGGTGAAATGCTAAATCACATGGCCGGCATCGACATGGTTCACGTGCCGTACAAAGGCAGCGCACCTGCGCAGCAGGACGTCGTCAGTGGCCGGGTTCCACTCCTCTTCGACGTCCTCTTTTCCTCTATGCCCTTCGTTAAGGACAAGCGCCTCAAAGTGATCGCGCTCTCCAGCCCGACGCGCGCTGCCGCGTACCCGGATATTCCGCTCATTTCCGAAATCGTGCCAGGTTTCAGCGCGATGAGCTTTATCGGTGTAATTGCCCCATCCCGAACACCGAAGGATCTTCTGCGGCGAATCTCGGCAGATATCGCGAGGGCCGTGCGGTCGCCAGAGCTCAGCGAGCGGATGGTCCAACTCGGGATGGAACCCGTGGGCTCCACGCCTGAGGAGTACGACGCCGTGATTCGGACCGAAATCGACAAGTGGAGCCGCCTGACCAAGAGCGCTGGCATCAAGTTGGAATGAAGGAACGGTTATGACTCTGAAACTAAAGCCTCTGGCCCGGTTTGCCGGGCCCGGTTTGCCGTCGAAGCCTTCGGTCTCGAGTTGGGTGTCGGACTCGCGCAGGACGACGTCCGTTCGAGCGATTGCCAGTTCTCAGCGGTGATGCGCGCGGCGATCGCCGGCCGATGATCGTCGCCACCGCTGGCCATGTCGACCATGGCAAGACGCGCCTGGTGCAGACGCTGACCGGTACCGACACCGACCGCCTGGCCGATGAGAAGCGGCGCGGCATGACGATCGAGGCCGGCTTTGCGCATGCCGATCTCGGCCAGGGCGAGCCGATCGGCTTCGTCGACGTGCCTGGGCACGAGCGCTTCGTGCGCAACATGCTGGCCGGCGTGGCGGCGGTCGATTTCGCGCTGTTGGTGGTGGCAGTCGACGACGGCCCGATGCCGCAGACGCTAGAGCACCTGGCGATCCTCGACCTGCTTGGCATCGAGCACGGCGCGTGCGCACTGACCAAGATCGACCGTGTGGCCGAATCCCGGGTGCGGGAAGTGGCAGCGGCAGTCACCGCACTGCTGAGGGTCACGTCGCTGCACGATGCGCCGCTGTTCCCGCTGTCCACGCTCAGCGGTGAAGGAACGGCGGCCTTGCGTGTATATCTGGCCGAGGTGCAGCGCACGATGCCGCCGCGCGCTGCCGACGGCCACTTCAGGTTGGCCGTCGACCGTTGCTTCACGCGGCCCGGTGCCGGGTTGGTGGTCACAGGTGCCGTGCTGTCGGGCCAGGCGTGCGCCGGTGACGAGTTGGTGGCGTCGCCGCGCGGCATAACGCTGCGCTTGCGGGGAATTCAGAGCCACGGCCGCGACGCCGCCGTGGCGCGTGCCGGGCAACGCTGCGCGTTGAACCTGGCGGGCGCCGGCGGCGAGCGCGCCGAGGTCGAGCGCGGCGACTGGATCGTGGCGCGCATGGTGCATGCGCCGACCACACGCCTCGATGTGCAGTTGAGACTGCTGCCCGTCACACCGAAGCCACTTTCCGCTGACGCCCCATTGCAGCTGCACCTGGGCGCCGCGACGCGTCCGGTGCGTGCCACGCCGCTGCAGTCGCGCCGACTCGGGCCTGGCGCCACCGGCCTGGTTCAACTGGTGCTCGACACGCCGGTGAGCGCGTTGCGCGGCGACCGCTTCATCCTGCGCGACGCGGCTGCGCAGCGCATCGTCGGCGGTGGCCGCGTGCTCGACCCGTTTGCACCGGCACGTGGCCGCGCTCGGCCCGAGCGGCTGGCCGACCTCGAGGCGCTGACCGAAGACCGGGCCAGCGTCGCGCTGGCGCGGCTGTTGCGGGCCCACCCCGAGGGTGTCGAGTGGCCCCGCTTCGCGCAGGCCTGGAACCTCGACGACGCGGCGGGCGACGCCCTGCGGGGTGCGCTGCCCGTGCACGCAGTAGTGCACGGTGCGGGCCTGCGCCTCGTCGAGTCGGACCATTGGCAAGGGCTACTGGCCCGTGTGGACCAAGTGCTGGGTGAATGGCATGCGGCTCACCCGGACAGCCTGGGCCTGGGTGAAGCCGCCTTCCTGGCTGCGTGCGCGGGCGCGTGGGGTGGCGCGCCCGCAGCGCGCGGCTACACCGTGCTACACCAGGCCGCGTTGCGCCAGCGCATCGCGGCCGGGGCCGTGGTGCGCGAGGGCTTCGTGCTGCGGCTGGTGTCGCACCATGCGCAGCTGGCGGCCGAGGACGAAGCGCAGCTGCAGCACTTGATAGCGGCGCTGCAACCGTTCGGGCTGCGCCCGCCACCGCTGGTCGAACTGGCGCGGCTGCTCGGCCTCGACGCCGCGTCGGCGTCGGCTTTTCTCCAGCGCGCGGCCCTGCTTGGCCACCTGGTGCAGGTGGCGAAAAACCGCTTCTTCCTGCCCGTCACCATCGAGGCGCTACTGCGCGCGGCCCGTGAAGTGGCTGCGACCGCACCCGACGGCCGTTTTGACGCTGCGAGCTTTCGCGATCGCTCGGGCATCGGGCGCAACCTGTCGATCCAGTTGCTCGAATTCTTCGACCATTCGGGCATCACGCGCTTCGCCGGCGAACGCCGGTCCATGGCGCGTACCAACGAGGATTGAGGCGCTACCGCCAATCGTCAATGCGCACCGTCTTGGCGCGCGCAAAGTTGCCGCCCACCATCTTCCACGCCGACTGCGACTCGCCACCGAGTACCACGACGCTGATATCCTGGGCGCGGTACTTGCGCACCATCTCGTCTGGCGCGGCCTTCAGCAGGCTGGCCCAAGGCTCGACGCCGGCCACCGCATGCGGTTTGATCAGGGTCTGCGTCCACGGGTCGTCCCAGTATTCGCGGGCCGTCACGCGGGCGTTGTCGGCGCACCAGTCGATCACCTGTTGCTTGGTCTGTAACCCGCGCTTGACAAAGCCGTGCGCCGCGCTCGGGTCGAGCAGGATGATCGGCGGGCTGTAGGGCTCGCAGGCGGCCAGGCAGTGGCGGAAGCGCTGCTCCCAGGTATCGCGCGGACCGTAGCCGCTTTGCGTGTACCAGCCGCCAAGGAAGACCGTCACCGTGCTGTCGTCGGGCTTGAAGCCGTGCTGCACATGGAGCGGCTCCCAGGGGCTGCGCTCCTCGTTCTCGGCCCAGGTGCAGGCGTAGTTGTAGACGTTGCCGATCGAGCCCATGTACGTGTCGCCGATCACCGAGCCGCCTTGCAGGTTCTGCGATAACAGCCCATGGGCGCGTCCGATGGCCACGTTGGCGTGGCTATACGGGCCCATCGCGCCGATGCCGCAGTGCATGCCGATCTGGTTTCGGACGGGGCCGTTGACGATCGCCGGCGCGGCCCACGATGTTGTGCTGCTCTGGCGCGCCGTCATGCCGCTGGCGGCCATGGCCAGGATGACCGGGAGGTACGCCGGCCGCGCCCCGGCCATCACAGCGTTGACGGCTACCTTCTCGACCGTGTACTCCCAGAACTCGCGGTAGTTGGTGGGCCGCATGAGGCCGACGATCTCGTCCGGCGCGTGGCTCGTGCCGGCCAGCATGGCGGCCACTCGCTCTTCGGTGGGTAGCACGATCGGCAAGTAGTCGGTCCAATGCTCGGCCTCGAAGCGCCGGTGCAGCTCGTCCTCGGCGGCGGGCTCCAGCAGGCGCGGCGTCGAGCGCTCGAACGACACGCCGGTCAGGTCGTCCTCTGTCAGCGGCGCGGTCAGTCCCTCGAGCAGCTCCTGCATGAACGGCCGCTTGCTGACCGGGTCGAGGCCGTCGATGTAGGCGCGAAGCTGCGCCGGCGCGACGCCGACCACCGGCTGCGGCACGAAGGCCTGGCGCAGTGTGGGTGTGCCGTTGACGCGTGCGGCGTTGCGCGCCAGGCGCGCGAAGACATGGGTGTGGATGGCGACGGTGGGAACACCGTCGGCCTCGACAGCCATTGCGAGCCCGGCGACCGTCGGGCAGCAAGTGCTTCAGAGGCCGACGGCGAACAGCGCGGCGTCGGCTTCGGCGACCACCCGGGCGCGCATCGCCGGGTCGTCGACCCAGCTCTCGCGCGGCCTGATGATCTCGGTGCGCACGCTGGGCATGTGTTCGGCGAACCAGGCCTGCAGCTGCTGCATGAAGACCTCGGAGTTGTCGAACAGGCAATCGACCAGGTGCAGCAGCTTGCCCTCCAGGGATGGAAGCCGTGGGGCCAGGCGTTTGCCGATAACCTTGGGCGCGTAGCCACGCGGGTCGTGGACGGTGAGCAGTGTCGACATCTTGGCTCCTGTGTCGAGGGAAGTGTGAATAGGTGCCGGACGTTTAGCCCGGCCAGGCGTCGTTTTCGAGAAAGCGATGGGCGGCCCAGGCGGCCGCCTGGCCATCGGCAGCCGCCCCCGTGGCCTGGCCACAGGCGCCGGCGCGCGCGTTGCCCGCGGCCAGAAGACCGCGCACCGGGCTACGCAGCGTGGCGTCGACGATGATGCGTCCTTGCGCATCCAGCGGCGCGACGCCGTCGAGGAAGGCGGTGTTGGGTGTCAGCCCGGCATAGACGAAGACCGCATCGACCGCCAGCTCGCTCATCCCGTCGGCGTGCGCCCCACTCAAATCCAAGGCACGCACAGTGGCGTCGCCGAGGATCGCCTCGACTCGAACCTGCAGGTGGCACACGATCTTGCGCTGCGCCTGGATCCGGGCTTGCCACACCGCCTGCGCGCGCAGCGCCGCGCCGCGCACCAGCAGGTGCACTTCGGCCGCATGCGCCGCCAGCGTCAGCGCCTCCTGGCAGGCCGCGTCACCACCGCCCACGACCGCCACAGCGCGGCCGCGAAGCAGCGGCGCATCGCAGCTGGCGCAGTGGCTGACGCCCTTGCCGGCGAGCCGCTGCTCGCCGGGCACGTCGAGCTCGCGCAACCGGCTTCCTGGGGCCAGGATCACGCAGCGCGCACGCACCGAGCTTTCGGCTCCGCGCTCCGATCCCGCCACACCGCGAACGATCCAGCCGTTCCCCGTGGGCACGAGGGCTGCGGCCTCGTCGGGCAGGCATTGCGCGCCGGCGTCCATGGCCTGCTCCTGCGTCATCGGGCACAGCTCGTATCCGGCTATGCCCTCCGGGTGGCCCGGCAGGCCCTGGATAGATTCGATGCTTAGCAGCAGCCCGCCCGGCACGCCGCCGGTGAAGGCGGCGCAGCGCCGACCCAGGCACGCGGCCTGCAGCGCCGCGCCCAGGCCGGCGATGCCGCCGCCGACGACGGCGATGTCGACCTCAGTCAAGCTTGACTCCCGCCTTCTTGACGAATGGCAACGACGAGAACAATACATCGAACCGCAGCGGCACGCGGCCGGCGATGACGTCCTGCTGCGCCGGCGCGCCGCCCTTATACGGCACGTGCACCATGTCCAGACCGGCCCTGTGGTGGTTGAGCATCCCGCCGGCGAGATGCGTGCCGGTGCCCACGCCAGGGGGTGGCGAAGCTCACCTTGCGCGGATTCTTCTTCGTGCCGGCGATCAGTTCAGCGACGCTGTTCATCGGCAGCCAGGGGCGGGCGAACAGCCCGTCGTGCGACAGCGCCAACTGCG
>ODAK010008014.1_pt1 | contig 10599 bp, 8 predicted proteins | sample 1539591 | NCBI WGS metagenome assembly ODAK01 (sample SAMEA3539303, study PRJEB22396) | soil metagenome | biome: tundra; feature: field; material: soil | place: USA | collected 2010-05 | depth 0.15 m | reverse complement strand
AAGAAGTTCACTCCTGAGATCGACGCGCAACTCTACGATGAGTTTGTCGCGATTGCCGAGAAGAACGGGCAAACGAAGCGGCATGTTCTGGAGCAGGCGCTGCGGTTCTACCTGCACAACGTGGTTCCGTCCCAGCACTTGGTCCGTCCCGACGTAATGGATGCCTTCGAGCAGTCGGTTGCTCGCAATCGTGACCTCTTGCAGCGTCTCGCAAAGTAAAAGCCAAATGTCGGATTTTCTTACGGTAGCGGAAATCTACCGGATGCAGTATCGCCTGATCGAGATGTTCGGCGGTCGTCAGGGTGTCCGCGATCAGGGCGCGGTTGAGGCTGCCGTTTTTCGTCCGCAGACCGGTTACTACAACTCCATTGAAGAGGAAGCGGCCGCGTTGATGGAGTCACTCGCCAACAACCATGGCTTCTTGGACGGCAATAAGCGCATCGCTTTCACCGCCGCCGATGTCTTCCTGCGGCGCAACGGCTTTTACATCGAGCTCGAAGGTCTGGAGGGATACGCGTTCATCTGCGGCTCGATGGAACGGCACGAATTCCGCTTTGTCCAAATCCTCGACTGGATTCGTCAACACATCAAGCCGCTTGATTACTGAGAAAATCGTCAACTCGTCGAAATCAAGGATCTCTCACACAATCACGGTTTGCCTGGAGCCTGGTCAGGAGTTTTCCGCGTCAACCTGCGAACCACAAATTCTTGAAACAGATTCGCGATGCCCGTTGCGCCAATTCCGATGGCCGCGTTTTCAAATGTTAATCCCGCTCCATTGCGATCCTGCTCTGGATAATAGAGATTCGACAGACCGCCTGCCGCCAGGCTTCCGCCAATATTCGAATAATTTACCTGCCAGCGCCCATTGTCGCCCTTGCAGATCACGGAATTCGCGAGCGCATAGGCAAACCGTGACGCCTTGCTCCCCGTTCCTTTGTAAAAATAACGCGGGTCTTGTTTCAGAAGGGAGGGCAGTATCGCCTCGCCGATGAACGTGCCCGCAACCATGTCGGCATAGCCCGCGCCGAGGCGCTTTGCATAACCTTGCGTACCTTGCCCATATCCAGCGAAATGATTTTGAGCCTGTTCCACTCCCGCCGTTCCCCCCACGATTACGAGGTTGAAGGGATCGATCACCGTCCGCGAGGCGAGCTTGAACTTTTCTTTCGGGGTTAGCGGAACTGCATTGGGGATGTAGCTGACATAGAAATTTGGAATGACGCCGAGCACTCGCTGCTTCTCTTCCGCTTTAATCTGCTCCTCGGCCACTTCGATCTGCGTGAGTCCGACGTCCACCTCCGTGATGGTGTCCGCAACACTCAACGCGATCGGTCCGACCGTGTCGATCTCCCCCGAATGCAGGATTCCAGAAAATGTTTGCGTCGCGAAACCCGCAGCCGTAATGGTGAGTTGGAAGGATCCGGGAGCGATGTTGGCAGAGGAGAATTGCCCATCAGCGCCGGATCGCACCTCCTGGTGCAGGCCTTGGCTTTCACCCGTAAGCTGCACTCGCGCGCCGCCGACGACAGCTCCAGTTGGGTCAACAACCGTCCCTTGGATGCTTCCGAACAATTGTTGAACGGGCAGTTGCTCGCCGGCTGATGTTATCCCCTGGTCTTTCGGGCCAGTGGTTTGCTGAGGAGTCTGTCCCGAGCAGAACGAGGTCCAAACCGTAGTGACAACGGCAAGAATGACCAGTCCGGACTTCAATTGCAAGGCCATGAATTACTCAACTTTAACCTCTCCCGCAGGTTCCATCCAAAACACAAAAGGTCCGCGCCTCCCGCGTCGAAACCGATGCGCGCAGCAACCCCTCGCGACCACATCACGGCCTGCTTTCGCTTCTCGAATCCCCGTCTATGAACTTGGATGCGTGATGGATCACGCACTTTGTGCCAAATATACGGAAAAGCGGTGGCGTGGTTTCTCTGTGATCTCTGTGACCTCTGTGGTGAAAAAACAGACTAGGACACCACCGGAAAAGCCATTTCTGAGACAGCGGGTGGCGGCTGCTTTACCATGGACTGTTCATGTCCGCCGATTCCACCGCCGTTGCCACCGTCCGCCCCGCCCGCACCGTACAGGGCCTCGTCCGCATTCCGGGCGACAAGTCGATCTCCCACCGCTATGCCATGCTCGCCGCCATTGCTCGCGGCACGAGCCGCTTCCATAATTTTTCTGCCGCGCGCGATTGCGCCAGCACGTTAGGCTGCCTCGCCGAACTTGGGGCACCGTGGCGCCGCGCCGACGATGGAGCCATCGAGGTTACCGGCGTTGGCGGACCGCTGAAACCTCCCGTTGCAAGCCTCGACTGCGGCAACTCCGGTTCGACCATGCGCATGCTCAGCGGCATTCTGGCCGGACAGCCCTTCACCAGCGAACTATTCGGCGACGAATCCCTTTCCCGCCGTCCCATGGCCCGGATCATCAAGCCGCTCTCTGAAATGGGCGCGAAGATTACTTCGTCTGATGGCGGCCGGCCTCCGCTCAAGATCCACGGAGGCTCGCTTCACGCGATTCATTACAAGCCTGAAGTCGCCAGTGCCCAGGTGAAATCCTGCGTCCTCTTTGCCGGACTCTTCGCCCGCGGCGATACTGTTATCGAAGAGCCCATTCGTACCCGCGATCACGGAGAACTCGCGCTCCAGGCCTTCGGTGCCGAGGTCGAGCGGAACGGCAACGCGGCGCGCATTCGCGGAGGACAGCCACTCACTGCCATCGAAGCCCACGTCCCCGGCGATCTCTCCAGCGCGGCCTTCTTTCTCTGCGCCGCCGCCGTGTTCCCGGGCTCGCAGCTTTCGCTTCCCGGCATTCTCATGAATCCCACCCGCGCCCGTCTGCTCGACATCCTCATGCAGATGGGACTGAAAGTTTCCGTCGCTCAGATCGAGCAGCATCATGGCGAACAGGTGGGCGCGATCGAAGCCCATGGCGCCACATGGCAGGGCGGAACAATCGCCGGAGCCGACACCGCTGCCCTTATCGACGAAATTCCAGTCCTCGCCGCCATCGCGCCCTACTCCGACAATGGACTCGAAGTGCGCGATGCCAAAGAGCTGCGAGTCAAGGAATCCGATCGCATCGCTGCCGTTGCCACCAACCTGCGCAAGATGGGCGCCGAGGTCGACGAGCGTCCCGACGGCCTGCGCGTTTTCGGCCGCCAGCGTCTGCACGGCGCCGAACTCGATTCCTTCGGTGATCATCGCATCGCCATGGCGTTTGCCGTTGCCGCGCTTCGCGCTGAAGGCGAGACCACCATCCACGGCGCCGACGCCGCCGGCGTTTCGTACCCATCGTTCTTCGACGATCTGCGAACGATTGCCGGCGGCTAAAAGCTCGCCGCCCATTGCCTGAAGCCGAACCGCTGCGCACAACATCTATTACTTTCAAATCATCTACACCTTTGATTGGGGAACACGCATGTCCACATGGCCGGCACCCAGCAACCTTGACGCCCGCACCCAAGCCTTCCCAACGTTGACCGACGCGCAGACCAGTCGCATCCGTGCCGTCGGCAAGCTCCGCAAGGTTCAGCCAGGCGAGATTTTATTTGAGCCCAATGACGCCGCGGTTCCGTTTTTCGTCCTGCTTTCCGGAACGATGGAGATTGTGCAGCCCGATCTCACCGGCGATCTCACCCACGAACGACAGATCGTCAACCACGGTCCTGGTGAATTCACCGGCGAGATGGCCATGATCTCGGGCGCACGCTGCCTGGTGCGCGGCCGCGTCACCGAGTCCGGCGAATTTCTGGAGGTGAGCCCCGACGGATTGCGCTCACTGATCGCGAGAGATGCCGAGTTGAGCGAGATCTTCATGCGTGCTTTCATCTTGCGGCGGCTCGCGCTCATCAGCCACGGCTTCGGCAACGTAATCCTGTTGGGCTCGCGCCATTCCGCCAACACCCTCCGCCTGCGCGAGTTTCTCAGCCGCAACGCACATCCCTACACCTACGTCGATCTTGACACCGACAAAGACTCGCAGACGCTCCTCGACCGCTTTGAAGTCAAATTGTCCGAGATTCCAGTCATCGTTTGTGGCGCACGCGGCACCGTCTTGCGCAATCCGACCACGCAAAAACTGGCGGATTGCCTGGGTTTCAGCGCAAACATCGATAACGCCCAGGTGCGCGATGTGATCATCGTCGGCGCCGGACCCTCCGGACTAGCTGCCGCGGTGTACGCGGCCTCTGAAGGTCTCGACGCTTTGGTGATTGAAACCGAATCCCCCGGCGGGCAGGCCGGGTCCAGTTCGAAAATCGAAAACTATCTCGGCTTTCCGACCGGCGTCTCGGGCCAGGAACTGGCCAATCGCGCGCTCGCGCAAGCACAAAAATTCGGCGCGAAGATGATGGTTGGCCATGGCGTGGTGCGTCTGGACTGCAGCAAACGGCCCTACGGGATCGTGCTCGATAACGACAGCACACTCTCCGCGCGAGCCATCATTATTTCGACCGGCGCGCAGTACAACAAACCGCAAATCGCCAATCTCGCGCAGTTCGAGGGCCGCGGAGTTTACTACGGCGCAACTTACATTGAATCGCAGCTGTGCGTGGGTGAAGATGTCGCCGTCGTAGGCGGAGCGAACTCTGCCGGACAAGCTGCCGTCTACCTTTCCCAGACCGCGCGCAAAGTCTACATGCTCGTGCGGCGCAATGGCCTGGCGGAAACCATGTCGCGTTACCTGATTCAGCGCATTTCAGAAAATCCCGGCATCGAATTGCATTGCAATACCGAAATTGTCGGCATGGAAGGTGACGGGCAACTCGAGCGCATCACCTGGATCGATAAAGCTACAGGTGAAACTTCCACTCGTGAAATCTGCCACGTCTTCGTCATGACCGGAGCCTCCCCGCGAACCGACTGGCTTCAGGGATGCGTCGCGCTCGATAGCAAAGGTTTCATACTTACTGGTCGCGACCTGGACGCACTCCCAACTACGACCCCGGCCACGACCCCGGCACATGCCTGGCCGCTTAGCCGTGCTCCCCAAATGCTGGAGACCAGTCTGCCCTCCGTGTTTGCAGTTGGTGATGTTCGCTCCGGCAATGTGAAGCGCGTGGCGTCGGCCGTCGGTGAAGGCGCGATCGCGGTTCATCTCGTGCACCGGGCGTTGGCGGAGATATAACTAAAGCGATGCCCTGAGTTTGGGAGAAAATCGTTCCTGAGTGAGAGTTGTCACGTCTGCGGCTGAACAGTTTGCTGAAAAACTCCGTTTCGTATCAGGGTATCGCTTTTCGGTTTGGTATCAGGGTATCGCTTTAGCGATACCAAAGCCCTTTGAAATCAACTGCCCCTTTAGGGGCTGGGTGTTGAATCTCGAGTTTTTCAGCAAACGGTTGAAGCCGCATTCACAACAGTACTGTTATCGCAACGCTGAAGAAGCATTGCGCCACCCAGAATCAAAGCAGCCTTGACTTCTTCGGCAACCTGTTCCGCCGGGTATGTCAATTGCTTCCTCTCGCCATTTCCATTTCACGCGCCTTCACGTAGACTGCCGCTAACGTTCCCGATCGAGGCACTCGCGCAATGGCCCGCTGTCACTCCTGCGGTACGGAACTTCCGCCGCTAGCCCGATTCTGTTCCAAGTGTGGCAAGACGATATCCACCGACAACATCCCCACGCTGCTTGACGAGGCCACCACCGCACTCAATCCCGATGAGATGTCCACGCTGATCTCGTCCGAGCCCATTCCCGCTCCGCCCCGGTCGCCGCGTCCCGCCTCGAAATCCAGCCATCCCGGTTCTTCCTCCAGCGCGCTGCTCAATCACGGAAGATTCTTGCCGGGGTCATTGCTCGCCGACCGTTATCGTATCGTAGCGCTCCTCGGCCGTGGCGGCATGGGAGAGGTCTACCGCGCCGACGACCTCACGCTTGGTCAGCCCGTCGCCTTGAAATTCCTTCCCGAGGAAGCCGCCAAGGATCCCGGCTTGCTAGAACGCTTCCGCGGGGAAGTCCGCATCGCCCGCAAGGTGTCGCATCCCAATGTCTGCCGCGTCTATGACGTCGGCGAAGTCGATGGCCTCACTTACTTCACCATGGAGTACGTGGACGGCGAAGACCTTGCCTCGCTCCTGCGCCGCATTGGACGTCTGCCCCATGACAAAGCCATCGACATCGCGCGCCAGCTGTGCGCAGGACTCGCGGCCGCCCACGCCAAGGGCGTCCTCCATCGCGACCTGAAGCCCGCCAATATCATGCTGGATGGCCGCGGCCAGGCCGTGATCACCGATTTCGGTCTGGCTGCGCTCACCGATCAGGTGCCCGGCGCCGAGGTTCGTAGCGGAACTCCCGCCTACATGGCGCCCGAACAACTCGCCGGCAAGGAAGTCACGGAAAAGAGTGATCTCTATTCGCTCGGCCTGGTGCTCTACGAGCTCTTCACCGGCAAGCGTGCGTTCAGCGCTGAAAATCTTTCCGAGCTGGTTCAATCGCGCGCGGCAGGAGCCATCAGCCGCCCGTCGTCGTTCGTCAAAGACCTCGATCCGCTCGTCGAGCGCGTCATCCTCCGCTGCCTTGAAGTCGAACCGGCGAATCGCCCTGCCAGCGCGCTCTCGGTCGCCGCCGCCCTGCCCGGTGGAGATCCTCTCGCCGCTGCCCTCGCCGCCGGCGAAACGCCCTCTCCCCAGATGGTCGCCGCCGCCGGCCAGATCGAAGGCATGAAGCCCAAGCTCGCGCTCCTTTGCCTCGCGGCCTGTGTCCTCGGCATGGTGGCATGTCTCCTTCTGATTGTCCGCACCGACGCCCTGGGCAAACTTCCGCTCGATCTCTCGCCTGACGTGCTCGCGCAGAGGGCCCATGATGTTGTGGCACAGTTCGGGTACGATCCCAAGGCCGTTGATAAAGCCATCGACTTCGACTACGACGAAGAGTTCCAGGGTTGGGCTGAGAAGAACGATAAGCCGCATTCCGACTGGAACAAGATCCTCGCCGAACAGCCTCCCATTCTGCGCTTCACCTATCGCCAGAGCCCGCGCTACATGGCGCCTCTGGATTTGCAGCGCTCGATGACGCCAGGGATCGTGACCTTCAACGATCCGCCCACTACTCTTTCCGGCATGATCAACCTCATGCTCGACACCAATGGAAGGCTGGTTTATTTCCAGGCTCTGCCCCCGGAAGTCGACGATACTTCAGCGCCGGCAAAGCCTGTGGATTGGAATCCTCTGTTCGTCGCCGCCGGTCTCGATCCATCACAATTCCAGTCGAGCCCTCCTCAGTGGATCTCGCTCGCCAATTCCGATTCGCGCGCCGCCTGGACGGGCAAGTGGCCCGGCAGCGGCCGTCCGCTGCGCATCGAAGCGGGTTCCTGGCACGGCAAGCCCGTCTTCTTCCGCTTGATTGGCCCATGGACCCGGCCGGAGCGAATGCGTCCTCTCGATGAAACTCCTTCCCGAAAAATTGGCCAGGTTGTCGAACTGATTGTGTTTCTTTCGATTCTCGTGGGCGCGTCGGCGCTGGCGCGCCGCCAATATAAGCAAGGCAGGGGAGACCGCCAGGGCGCCTTTCGTCTCGCTCGCTTCGTGTTCCTCATGCAAATGGCGATCTGGTTATGCTACGGGCATTTCGTCCCCGACATTGAGGTCGTGGGATTCTTTGCCCTCGCGGTGAGCACTGCACTGTTCATGTCTGGAATTTCATGGCTGCTCTACATGGCTCTGGAGCCTTACGTGCGCAAACTCTGGCCCCAGACCATCATCTCCTGGACGCGTCTGATCAGCGGCCGCATCCGCGATCCGCTGGTCGGTCGCGACGTTCTGTTTGGAATTATGCTGGCTTTGACATGGGTCCTGATCTACGAGATCCGTCTGAGCTTTAGCGTCACCCGCTTCGGACTTGCTCCCCAACTGCTTTCCACCGACTACCTTCTTGGCCTGCGCCGCACGCTCGGAGCGTGCGTAGTGCAACTGCCCGGCGGAATCCAGGGCACGTTGTTCTTCTTCACGATCCTGATCGCGTTCCGCTATTTGCTGCGCAAACCGTGGGCCGCCGCCCTCGGATTTGTGGCCGTGTTCACGGCTCTCAAAGCGCTCGGCAGTCCCCATCCCGCCATCGAAATCGGCAGCAGCATCCTGATTTATGGAATCGCCGCGTTCGCTCTCGTGCGCTTTGGGCTAGTCACGCTGGCGGTTGCGGTGTTCGTGGCCAACATCATGTTGAACGTTCCCGCCACCTTCGACTTTTCGCGCTGGTATGCGCCGAACGCGATGAGCGTTCCCGTCGGACTGCTGGTTCTTGTCGTTTGGAGCTTTTACACCGCGCTCGGCGGCCAGAAGATTGTCAAAAGTGAGATATTGGAATAACTCAAGTCACGAAAATCCGACGACAATCCTGGGAAGCTCGGATTAAGTCCCTGGGGTCCTCCGTGTACCTCTGTGGTTTGCGCTTTTTGCCAACACTTAATCAGAGTTTTCCTAACTGGGAAGGTTCACGCCGCTAAGAAATCCGCCAAGGTGGGCGGTGAAGATAACCATCAGCGCGGCGATAAATTCCAGAGGCAGGCGATAGTCGGACAACGGCTGGCCCGGAGTCCGCCCGGCCCGAAAGTGAATCCAGCCAATCACCCCAATCAGCACACCGGAGACAGCTCCCAGCGCAAGGTGAAGCAGCAACACGCCCCGCAGCTTTTGGCCTTCGAGTTGCCATTGCCACGCCAGGATCCCGGACACCACAACCGGCAGCACCGAGACAGCCGCGGCGAGCAGATTGAGGTGTGCCGCTGAGGCGAGAGTCGTCCGCCCAGAGTTCTTCTCATTCGAGTTCGCCCGTTTTGTCCAGCGCGCGGCGAAATCGAAAATAACGCCACTCAGAAAAAGCGCGATCGGAAAGTGAATCAGGACGACATGCTGCGCGTGCTTTGCGGTTAACGCCGCCCTGATGTCAAAAACATTCGGCCGGATCATCTATTCCACCACCAGCTTGGCCGTCATCTTCGGGTGCAGCGAACAGAAATACGAGTACGTTCCCGGCTTGGTGGGAGTGAATGAAAACTTGTCGTCAGTGTCGAGCGCTTTCGACTTGAACAGGTTGTCGTTGCTGACCACCGTGTGCGGTATGTCATCGCGGTTTTTCCAAGTGATCGGGGTCCCCGTTTTCACGGTGACCGTCACGGGTGTGAAGCTGAAGTTATCGATTGTGATTTCAACGCCGGACGCGCCGCCTTCTTGTGAAGCCGCAAAGACGCCGCGCGGTGCGGCGAGCATAGCCGCCGCGAGCAACAGGCCCGCCGCGAAAGTGTAGACGCGAGAATTATTTCTCATTGGTCTTCTCCTTATAATTTGCTCTTTAGAGTTTTGCGGGTGGAGGGTGCCCCAGGTTCGCGCCCGTCCGTTGGGCGCTAACCTGGGTGGCGGCAGCCACCACTACTCCAGCGTAGAATCCGTCACCCCGAGCGAGTGATGCTTGCGCACGTAGTTCACTTCCGTCACGCCCAGCAAACTCCGCAGTTGTTCCGCCGGAACCTTCATCGGCCCCGGCGATGGCGCCGCGCCCGGCTTGGGTTGCGGGAAGGCAGTCGAAGTCGCCGTGTGGAAAGTGATATTGCCTTCCACCTTCTGCATCGTCTGGTGAATGTGTCCGTTCAGCACGGTGACTGAGCCGAAGCGCTTCAAGTAGCCGAGTGCCTGCGCACTGTCCTCGGTTCCCCAGCCCCACTCCGGATACACGGCCCACAGCGGAATATGTGCGAACACAATCACCGGCGTGCTCTTGGAAAGATGCTTGACGTCTTTCTCCAGCCATTCCAATTGCTCCGCGCCCAGCGATCCCAGTCCTCCAGCCTTCAGGTTCATCACATTGACCAGGCCGACAAAATGCACTCCCTTTTTGTCAAAGCTGTACCAGCCTGCGCCCTGGGCATTTTTCGCGTAGCGCTCGCGATACGATTTGCCGTCGTCATCCAGCACGTCGTGCTCGCCGGGCACAAAGAAGACATCTTTGGGGCGCGCCGACTTCAGAATCTGGTCCACGTTGTCGAACTGCTCGGGGTGAGAAAGGTGCGTGATGTCTCCGGTATGGAGCAGGAACTCGGGCGCCACCGGGAGCGCGTTGATCTTGTCCACCGCCGCCTGCAGCGTCGCCGCTACGTCGGGATTCGCCGGCTTGTTGAACCCCATGTGGCTGTCGCTGATCTGAATGAAGCTGAGGTCGCCCTTGGCGAGCCGTTTCCCAACAGCAGGATCGTTGAGAGCGAATGACTTCAACACGCCGCCCTCAATCACGCAGAGCGCGCCCGTGCCCGCCCAGGCCATACACTTCAGAAATCCCCGCCTGTCAACTCCGTCATGGTTGTGGTCATGCAGAATTTCGTCGCGGCTGTTTTGCGAGGTCATGTTTCGCGTCATCATTTCCTCCGGGAAGCCAATTCGGTTGGCATTCACCGTCTAGAACTGACGCCTGCCGGTTTTATTCCCGGGAAAAAATATGCCGCGCGAAGGGAATAATAAACGCGTTCGCCGGTTTATTCTTGGGGGTGTGGTTGCAAGTTGCCTTAATGCGGACAATGATTTCTGAGAACTGAGAACTGAGAACTGACAACTGACAACTGAGAACTGCCCTTTATGCCCAATCAAAAGCCCCCATCCCCCGACGAGCGCC
>ODAK010008013.1_pt1 | contig 10600 bp, 10 predicted proteins | sample 1539591 | NCBI WGS metagenome assembly ODAK01 (sample SAMEA3539303, study PRJEB22396) | soil metagenome | biome: tundra; feature: field; material: soil | place: USA | collected 2010-05 | depth 0.15 m | reverse complement strand
TGGCTCTGGCGACGTTCGCCAAGGCACGAGCGGAATCTAGCAGTCCGAAGCGTAAGTCTCTACCCGGTTGGGAGGCGCTAGGGTTTCCATCTCAAACGCGTAGGCGGAGGCGGGCTTTGCCCGCCGTAGCCAGAGCGCGGGAAGGCATGGAAACCCTCCCAGGGTTTCCATCTCAATAAATACTCACGCCGGCGGTGAACATTTCTGTGCCAGCCCAGCCGCCGGTGGGCGATACGTGGGCAGACGTGTAATCGCCGCGCAGGCTGAGCGCGAGGCGCGAGGTCAGATCAATCTCCACCAGCAGGCCGCCGCCGAACGCCGCTCCGTTGCGCGTGCCGGCGATGGCGTCGTCGGCATACTGGATGCCGGCGTGGCCGAAGCCGCCGAGGTGCAGCCGGTAGAGGGCGACGGGGAAGGCCTGGACCTCGAACGCCAGGTTGTGGCGGTAATAGGACTTGCTGGCAGAGTCCGAGCCGCCCGAAAAGGCCCACGTTCCCAGCAGACCCACCATCGAATGCGGGAAGTAGCCGACCTGCACGTCGACGCCGAAGCCGTCGGCAGACAGGCACGACGTGCACGACGAATGCATCATGCCGAGATCCATTTTGAACGCGAACCCTTTGCGATCGAGCGGCCGCCGCCCGAGGCGCATCAGGCCCCAGCCTTCGTCGTCCATGACCACTGCCTTGGACGCCGCTGCCGCGTCGGCCGGCGTGATTTGCGCCAGCGGTACCTCACGCTCCTGGCCGCTCGCATCCTTCAAGTGAATCGGCTGCCACGGATACATGGCCACGGTGCCGTCGTAGCGGGCGCCTTCGGTGGCCACCATTCCGATGGTGGCGAGCAACGCGACGACGATCAAGAATGCGGCGAGGTCGTTCTTGCCGCCCCCGCCGCCGTGCCCCGCGCTCTTCGCGGGATGGGCATTCGGTGCGGCTCGACCGCCGGCAACCGGAGCCCGCGGTCCAGACAGGCCACGGGGACCGGGGGCCGCGCCGCCAGCGAATCCGGGGCCCCGTCCGGACGGAAAAACCGGTCCAGGCATGATCATGACGCCCACGCCGACTCCGACCTGCGGCTCGGCTTCACCCTCGACATAGCCTTCCGGCGATGGTCCGCCTGGCGCATAATTCGGCGGCGGCGCTGGGGGGGGCTGTTGGGTCGTATCGATGGCGTCGCTGCGACGGTCGCCGATCGCCTCGACAACTTGCACGCTCTGCCCGCGCTGCTCGGGTGGAAGCTGGGCAAGTCGTGTGAGCTCTTGTTGCGGAATGACGTACTCGTTCGACAGGCAGCCGCCGCAGGCATAGGAAAGAAATGCGGCGAAAGCGACGAGCGCCGGCACCGGCCTACGCTGAGAGACGGTTGTGCTTGGACGAAAAGCGGCGGGCGAACGCATGCTGCCTGACGGTAGCAGCTTTTGTGCCGCAAGGGCAGCGAGCGTCGCGCCCGAGCTTTCGCGGCTTTCGCGGTCGCGCGCTCGGCATCGCTCGACCTTCTGTGGCGCAGAAATCACGCTTTTTCTCACGGGTGCCCGCACGCTTGCCTGCCGAATGCGTTCTTGCGAGGTTGGCTGAACGTACGTATAGTGAAGGCACCTGTCCAAACATTCCAAGTCGAGAGGAACCATGGGAATCGACGTGCGCGTGGAGACCGAATCGGGAGAAGTCCAGGACGAAGTTCTCGACGATCGCAACTTGACGGAGAAGCTGCTTCCCGACCGGGAGGATGGCAGTTCGCCATGTCTGCGCTTCGTCGATCCGTTTGGCGACACCCTCTTCAATCAGATTCAAATACCGCTGGTCGTCAAAGAGCTGGAAACGCGAATGCGCGCGTCCAAGCTCGAGGTGTTGTCCCATTGTGAGGCGATTCTCAAAGTCGTCAGCGCGACCGTTGGTGAAGAGCACACCTACGTGCGCTTCTCCGGCGAGTAGCCGCACGCTCCAGGTGCGCGCTCGTACGTCCAGCTAGCGCCTGGGTTCACACTACAAACGCGTGCGGAGCCTGCCAGCTGAGCTGGGCGAAGCGTCGCGGGAAGGGTTGGAAACCCACTAAGGGTTCCCATCTAGATGCGAACAGGAACAGCTGATCTGCCGTTGCACGGCGGGCGCGTGCCCATGTGGTTGGCCTCGCGCATGGCCAAGCTTGGGCGCGTGATCGTCGAGGCTTTGGCGCTTGAGTACGGCCGCGAGGAAGTGTTGCGACGGCTGGCCGATCCGTTCTGGTTCCAGGCGCTTGGCTGCGTGATGGGCATGGACTGGCACAGCTCGGGAATCACGACCAGTGTGCTCGGCGCCCTCAAACGCGGGCTCGCCCCCGTCGAGTACGAGCTGGGCATCCACGTTTGCGGCGGCCGGGGCCGTCATTCGCGTCGCACCCCGGACGAGCTGACCAAGCTCGGCGAAAGGCTCTCCATCGATGCGGCCGGACTGGTGCGGGCGAGCCGCTTGGTGGCCAAAGTAGATAGCGCGGCAGTGCAGGACGGCATCGACTTGTACTTGCATGGATTCATCGTCACCGACGACGGCAAATGGGTCGTGGTCCAGCAGGGAATGAATACCGAGCGGCGGCAAGCGCGCCGCTACCACTGGTTGTGGGATCGAGCCGGCTCGTTCGTCGACCAGCCGCACGCCGCCATCGAAGGCGAGCCGCAGCCGCTGCCGATCGTCAACTTAACCGATCGCGGTGCCTCCGCCGCCCGCGCGCAAACCGTCGCATTGGTCGCCTCGGATCCCGCGCGGGTCGTGGCCGACGTCGAGCGCGTGCTGGTGATGCCAGGCCACCACGACGTGCGTGCCGAGAATCTCGATCTTCGCCGCCTTGGCGCTGCTTTGCAGGTGGCGGCTCGGCTCGGGCCGGCAAGCTTTCCCGAGCTTCTTCTCACGCCCAAGATTGGCCAGAGGACGCTGCTCGCGTTGGCGCTCGTTGCAGAAGTCGTCCACGGCGTCCCCAGCCGCTTCTCGGATCCGGCGCGCTTTGCGTTCGCGCACGGTGGAAAGGACGGCCATCCGTTTCCCGTACCGCTCAAGGTCTACGACGACACCTTGCGCGTGCTTCGCCACGCGGTCGAGCAGGCCAAGCTCGATCGCAGCGACGAGCTGGCGGCTTTGCGGCGGCTGGACGAGCAATGTCGGATTTCCGACGCGGCGGCGTCAGGTCGGCCGCTGCCGGCGAGTGCGACGGCGATTTGGTCGACGCTGGTCGAGCGCGAGCGGGCTGTCTCGGGCTCACTCGGTGGTCGAACGTGCTTGGACGACGCGCCCAAGTTGCGTCCACGCGCCCGACAGCTTTCACTGCCGTTTTGATGGAAAACCCGGGGGAGATCCATCCTTCTCCGCGAACGCTCGACGGTCCGTCTGGCGTGGCCGCTCCCTACGGCCGCGTTCGTCAGACCGCGAGTGCCTGCGGCTCTAGCGCCTCTCTTGCAGCGCCTTCACCATAATCTTCAGCGCCAGGCGCTGCGGGCTGACTTTGTAGGTGCCGCTGGCGACAGCCTGCCGCAGCTCCTCGACCCGTGTCTGACGGGCGATGGCCCGCACGTTCGCGCCGAGAGGCGCGTGGGCGGGCTGCTTTCGTAGCTGGGATTGTTCCAATAGTGCCATACACAACCACATCGGCACGGCCCACGAGATCTTTAGCCCAACTGTAACCGAAAAGTTGACTTTCGAAAAAGCCGAACCTTTTCGCCGATGTAGCAGGCAGCTCTGGGCTTGTCTAGGCCGCTACGGCGTCCTCGATGTCCGACAGAGACTCGCGCAAGCGGCGCGTGGCTTCTCCGTGAATTTGGCAAACGCGGGATTCGGTTACGCCGAGAATTTGGCCTATTTCTTTGAGGTTCATGTTCTCGCAGTAGTAGAGCGAAAGAACCTGCTGCATCTTCTCCGGCAGATCGTCGATGCCAGAAACCAAGCGGGAGAGAGCTTCGCGATGGGAGGTAAGCTCGAAGGGATCGGGTGAGCTCGAGTCGGTGGTGCGTTCGAGAAAATCAGGACCCGCGTCGTCGATGCCCACGACGGACGAGCCGGAAAGCTTCTGCTGGCGGTGGTACAGCTCTTCCACCTTGAGGCCGAGGGTCTCAGCGAGCTCAGCCTGATCCGGCGAGCGGCCCAGCTCGCTTTCCAATTTGCGGGTTGCTTCGCGTAGCTCGTTCGACAGTCGGCGCATGTCGCGCGAAAGCGTGTCGCGCGCGCGCAGGTCGTCCAGCATGGCGCCGCGAATGCGGAACTCGGCGAAAGCCTCGAAGCGATCCACGCGCTTGGGATCGAAGCGCTCGGCGGCCTCCATCAAACCGATGACACCGGCCGACACCAAGTCGTCGATCTCGACGTGTGCTGGAAGCCGGCGAGCAAGTCGTCGTGCGACCTTTTCGATGTAGGGAAAGAATTTGGCCGCGTACGCTTTTCGTCTAGCAGCAAGCGCCTTCGGAGACAGCTTGTGGGTACTTTTCTTAGTCTCTTTCTGGGTTACTTGCTTACGCTGCTTTTCGGCCGGCATCTTCCGCTTCACTTTTCGCATGCCGGAGCGGGCTGCACCTCTTGTGCCAGCGTTGGGACAGAGCTAAGTGGGCCATCTTCCTGGCACTCGCTTTTCGGCCACGACCAAATCGTCAGCCAAATGACATTTACTATCTGACAGAACCGTCAACCGAGTGACGACTGTCGGCCAAAACGTTAGGACGCTGACGATCTTCCGGACGGTTGATTCGGGCTGATGGGGACGGAGCGGTCCTTTTGTTTTTTGCCGACACCTTGCCTCGACGGCAGCGGAGCCAAGTCAGGCTACCGTGCGACGGCGAAGCTTCTCCACCAACGTCGTTCGGTTCATACCAAGGAGCTCGGCGGCGCGATTCTTGTTTCCGCGCGTACGCTCGAGCGCCTGACCGATGAGTCGAGTTTCGAGCTGAGTCAGAAGCAAGCGCAAATCCACTCCGTGCGGCGGTAGATCGACGATGTCTTTGCCCAGGGCTTTCACGTCGGTGCGCAGGCTTGCCGGCAAGTCCGAAACGGAGACGCCGCGGTCCTTGGCGGCAATGACCAAGCGGTCGACTACGCTTTTCAGCTGACGCACATTGCCGGGCCACGGGCATTCGCTAAGGCGTACAAGTACGTCGGGTGGAAACGGCGGCGTGGTGGTGCCAAGGAGAGCGTTAATCATCCGGCGGAAATGCTCGACCAAGACGGGGATGTCCTCGACCCGTTCGCGCAGTGGTGGCATCTCGATGGGGATGATATTCAGGCGATAGTAGAGATCCTGAATAAACGTGCCCTCGCGAACCGCCGTCTCCAGGTTTCGCGTGGTGGCGGCTATAATGCGTACGTCGGCCCGAGCACGAATGTCGGGATCGCGCACCAGACGCAAAAGCGAAACTTGAAAGTCACGCGGAAGATTCGCGATTTCATCGATGAAGAGCGTTGCGTGCTCGGCCTCGAGCAGTTTGCTGGGAGTAGGCCCTCGGCTGTCGTTGGCGGGCGCTGGTCCGAACCTTGGATCCGATGGGCTTTCGGCCTGTTCGTCCGCCGCCAGGCGAAGTGTGACGAAGGGGTTTGCGCTGCGGGCGCCACACGCGTGAATCAGCCGCGCGACGACTTCCTTCCCCGTGCCTTCTTCGCCGCGGATGAGCACGCTGGCGTTCGAGTCTGCGACCTGGTCGATGCGTTCGAGCACAACGTGCATGGCAGGATGGTCGCCGACCAGCGCGACGCCGCTGGTGCGAGCCGCTGATGTCCGCCCGCGTTCGGCAAGAACGCGACGGATCACATCGGCGCACATCCGGTCGTCAAACGCGTGCGGAAGGAAATCGACGACGCCGAGGCGAAAGGCCGCGACGATGTCGTTGACTTCGGTGCTCGCGGCGCGGGCCACGACCGGAAGCAACGCCTTTCGCGACTGAGCGGTTGCCAGAATCCTGCGAATCGCATCCGCCGGCAGGCCGAGCGAGACCTCGCAAACGTCGAAGGGCCTGCTCGACAGGGCCTCCAAGGCGGCGGCAGCGCTGTCCGCGACCTCGCATTCAAGGCCAAGGGAGTGCGACACGCGCTCGATCGCCGCTCGCGCGCTCGCATCGTCTTCCACGGTGAGAATCCGGCTCTCCATTCTTGGCCAGCTCATCGGCGGAAGAGCTAGGCGCCTGAAGGTTTGGGCAAGCCGGCTTTTTTCCGATTTGTCTCATCGGGTTCCGTCGGTGGTATAGGAACAGAAATGTTGAAGTTCCTCCTTGTCACGCTCGGCGGAGCCATCGGCAGTGGAGCGCGCTACCTCTGCGCCAGTACGTTGCAGACGGCGACGGGCAGTGGCTTTCCGGTGGGTACGCTGGCGGTGAACGTGATCGGCTCCTTTCTCATCTGCGCGATCATGCATCTGGGAATCACCGCCAACGTCATCTCGCCTGCGTGGCGGCTGTTTCTCACCACCGGAATGATGGGTGGCTTCACCACGTACTCGGCGTTCGACTACGACACCTATCGCTATGTCCAGCAGGGCGCCTGGGCGCCTGCCGCTCTCAACGTCGGTCTCACGCTCGCCGCGTGTTTTCTCGCCGGCATGGCCGGGGATGCGGTCGCTCGTCTCATTGCCTAAAGCCAGCGCTCGGCTTCGGAATCCGGACCGCGAGCGGTCCTTTTCGGAAAACAGGCACCCGGAGGTCCGTTTGGCTGTCTAGCCGTGTTGCGCCATCGATTTGCCAGGTTGTTTGTCCTAGCCCGCACGATTCGCGAGAATCGGAACACTGCCGATCTTCACTTAACAGTCTGCATTCAGCCTCTTGGCGGCGGCGGGCTAGGAGGATTGTGATGGAAACCCTGGGAGGGTTTCCAAACCCGCGGCACCTGCCACCCACCCTGCCGCCCCCTCGCTACGCTCGGCCGCGCGCGATGGTCCGCGCCGAGCAAAGCTCGGCGGCTCCCCACGCGTTTGCCTAGCCCGCGAGAGATTCAAATTGGTGCGACTCATGAATAATGCGGGCTAGGGAGTTGACGTTAGGCATTTCGCATCTCAAAGTGCTGACCACTAGGCCAATGGCCCTCGACCTTTCACCCCAGACACAACAAGCGATTAGCCGGGTACGCGGGCGATATCCCAATGCGCAGGCCGCGCTGATTCCCGTTCTTCACCTGATACAGGACGAGCTCGGTCATCTTTCGGACGAGGCGCTCGGAATTGCGGCGCGCCTGCTGGAGCTGCCCTTGGCGCACGTCTTTGGTGTGGTGACTTTCTATACGATGTTTCAGCGCACGCCGCCGGCTCGCCATCGCCTGCACGTGTGCAGCAACATTGGCTGCGTCGTCCGTGCCGGGTTCGACGCCATGGAGCATCTGCACAAGAGGCTGGGCATCCGCGTTGGCCAATCGACGACGGATGGCCTATTCAGCCTGGACGAGGACGACGATATGATCGGCTGCAACCACGGCGCGACCGTGGTGGACGGTCCGACCCGCTACCGCGACCTTGGTCCCGAGAAGCTGGACAAGCTGATCGATGATTTGCGCCAGCGGCCGAGCGTGGAAGCGCGTCCGACCTATGGCTTTCCGGCGATTGACGTTCTGTCCGCGTTCCGCCCCACGCCGGGCGAGAAGATCGTCACGAAGAACATCGGCGTGCCCGATATTCAGAAGCTGGCGACGTACCAGTCGCGCGGCGGCTGGCAAGCGTTTCGCAAGGCGCTTGGCATGCCACGACCGGCCTTGATCGACGAGGTCAAGGCCTCGAACCTGCGCGGTCGCGGCGGTGCGGGTTTCTCCACCGGCATGAAGTGGAGCTTCCTGCCCAAGGACGCAAAGCAAGTGTACCTCGTGTGCAATGCGGACGAATCCGAGCCGGGCACCTTCAAAGACCGCCTGCTCATGGTCGGCGATCCCCATCTGCTGATCGAGGGTATCGCGACGTCGGCGTACGCACTCGGCTGCACCCACGCGTACCTCTTTTTGCGTGGCGAGTTGGTTAGCGAGGCGAAGATCATTCAAGCCGCGATCGACGAGGTGTACGCGGCGGGGCTCTTAGGCAAAGCGCAAAGCAGCGCTGCCGGGCCATTCGCCCTCGACATCACTCTTCACCGCGGCGCCGGCGCGTACATCTGCGGGGAAGAAACGTCGCTGCTCAATTCGCTTGAAGGCAAGCGCGGCTGGCCTCGCCTCAAGCCTCCGTTCCCGGCGGTGCGCGGCCTTTTCGGCCAGCCCACTATCGTCAACAACGTCGAGACGCTGATGAACATCCCGGACATCGTCTTGCGCGGTGGACCGGCTTTCGCCAAGCTGGGCGTGGGCAAGTCGGGTGGCACGCGCACGCTCAGCGTCTCCGGCCATGTCAATCGCCCCGGCGTTTTCGAGCTGCCCATGGGCGTCACGTTTCGCCAGCTCATTGATGAACACTGTGGTGGCATGCTGGGCGGGCGCAAGCTCAAGGGCGTGATCCCGGGCGGAAGCTCGATGCCGGCTCTCGATGCCAGCGAGCTCGACGTGCCCATCGAATTCGATGCGCTCATGACCGACGCCCGCATCAAGGACGTCGAGCTCAAGCCCGGCGTGCCGTTCGACATGGGCGGCGGCAAACGCCTCAAGACCATGGCCGGCTCGGGCGGCATCGTCATCTTCGACGAAACCACGGACGTTGTCGCCTTCTGCGCGACCATCATGCGCTTTTACGCACACGAGTCGTGCGGCCAGTGCACACCTTGTCGCGAAGGCACGGCGTGGCTTGCGCGCGTGTGCTCGCGGCTGGCCGACGGCGACGGTCGCCCCGGGGATGTCGACCTGCTGGGCAACGTCGCGAATGGCATCGCGGGCAACACCATCTGCCCGCTCGGCGAGGCGGCGGCGTGGCCCATGCTCGCGTTTCTGACCAAGTTCCGCGCTGACTTCGAGGCCAAGCTGCTGGCCAGAAAGGCCGCATCGTGAATGCCTTGATGGCCGGGCCGACCTTCCTAGAAAAGGCGGCTTTCATTCTGTTTGCGGTGTCGGTTCTGGGCGGCGCACTGGTCACCATCACGCGCAAGAGTGCCGTAGCCGCGCTGGTTGCTCTTATCGCTACCTTTGGCGCGTTGGCTGGCCTGTACGCGACTCTATCGGCGCATTTCCTGGCGATCCTGCAAGTGCTCGTCTACGCCGGAGCGATCATGTCGCTCTTCGTTTTTGCCGTCATGATGGTCAGCCACGACGACCCGCATCCGATTTCACTGAGCGGGCTTTTCACGCGGGTCGCCGGCGTGCTAGCGGCGGGCTACCTCTTCTATCGCGTGGCGTGGATCGTGGTGCGCGAACGCCAGACGGACGTGCTAGCCACCGCGACCACGCTGCCCATTCCCAACTACGGTACCGTGGGCTCTGTCGGTCACTTGCTCTTTACCGACTTCTTGTTTCCGTTCGAAGCCATCTCGCTCTTGCTCTTGGTGGCCGTGGTGGGCGGCGTGATGGTTTCGCGGCCGTCGCGCCCGACCAAAGACGGAGGCGTGGTCTGATGCCCGGCACGTATTACATTTTGCTGTCGCTCGCGCTCTTTTTCATCGGGACGGCGGGCGCGCTGTTGCGCCGAAATGCGCTATTCGTACTGATGAGCCTAGAACTGCAGCTCGGCGCGGGCAGCCTTGCGTTGCTCACGTTTGCGCGCGGCCTCGGTGATCAGAAAGGGCACGTGGTCGCTTTCTTCGTCATGGCCCTGGCGGCGGCGGAGGCGGCCGTGGGCTTGGCCATTGTCGTATCCATCTTTCGTGTAAGACGGAGGATCGACCTCGACACCGTCAACGATTTGCGGAACTGACCATGCTGTCTCGCTTACACATGATTCCGCTGTTGCCTCTGCTGGGGGCGACCTACCTCATTCTCTTCGGTCGCCGTCACTCGCGAAAAGCGGTACAGACGATTGCGACCATCGCGGTCTTCGCCGCGTGCGTAGTGTCCTTCGATGCTTTCTTCTTCGGGCTGCCCGCCGTGGCGCACGAAGGTGGCATCGCCGAGCTGGTCTACAACTGGTTTTCGGCGGGCGGCATCGACGTGGATCTCGCATTTCGAATGGATCCACTGTCCGGGCTTTTGTGCCTGGTGGTCACCTTCATCGGCACGCTCATCCATGTCTATTCGGCGGGCTACATGGCCCACGACGAGGACTACGCGCGCTTCTTCGCGTACCTCAACCTCTTCTGCGGCGCCATGCTCATCCTGGTGCTGGGCGACAGTCTGCCGGTGATGTTCATTGGCTGGGAGGGCGTGGGGCTGGCCAGCTACCTGCTCATCGGTTTTTGGTACAAGGAGACGGCCAATGCCAACGCCGGCAAGAAAGCCTTCATCACCAACCGCGTGGGTGACTTCGGCTTTCTCATCGGCATGTTCTTACTCTTCCGTGCCACTGGCACGCTGGACATTCCGAGCATCCTCGGCTCCGCCAGCAGCGGTGGCGCCCTCACCGCGCCCCTATGGCTCGGACAGTCGGTCGCCTTCTGGGCCGCTGTCTTTCTCTTCATCGGAGCATGCGGCAAGTCGGCGCAGATTCCGCTTTACGTGTGGTTGCCCGACGCCATGGCTGGTCCCACGCCGGTCTCGGCTCTCATCCATGCCGCGACCATGGTCACGGCCGGCGTCTACCTGATGGCGCGTATGTCGGCGGTGTACATGCT
>ODAK010008012.1_pt1 | contig 10601 bp, 8 predicted proteins | sample 1539591 | NCBI WGS metagenome assembly ODAK01 (sample SAMEA3539303, study PRJEB22396) | soil metagenome | biome: tundra; feature: field; material: soil | place: USA | collected 2010-05 | depth 0.15 m | reverse complement strand
CTCTTCGTTTTTCGCGTCGAACATGAATAATTCGACCCCTGCTGCGCGACCGTCCGGTCCCTCTAACGCCTCTCTGTTGTCCGTCATCCACGCATCGATATTCGTCAGGAACCGAGTCCCCTGGTCGACTAACCACTTCCGAAGTTCAAGCCGCCCCTGCTCCGACACTGGAAAATTCGATTGGACTTGCCTCTCGAGATAGCCTCCGACCTCCGAGCTTTCGAGAATGTTGTGCGTGAAGGTTCTGGCGAGCGCCCCCATGACCGAGCCAATTCGCGCGATGCGCTCGACGCTCACGCCGGCCGGGATGTAGGCCCAATGGGTGCATCGGACAAAATTGTGCTCGTCTATCTCGACGCATCCGGCCGCGACGAGTTGATCGAGAACTGCCTCGGGGTCTGCTCCAGGCGCCGCTGCTACCACGAGATCTGAGAACGAACGCCGGGAGTCACCCGTTTGCAGCGACAGATCAAGAGCCGCCCCGTAAGGGGTCGAAAATCGCGAATCTGTATTCCACACAGACAGTACAAACGCCGGAGTCATAAGCTGCGAATCTTTGACAGCGCGGCGCCTGGTAGAGGCTTCTCGGTCACTCAAGTGCTTTTCGACTTCACCGCGCGTCAAGCCGTTCATGAGCGCCAAACGCGCAACTGTCGTCGGTCGTCCTTCCCTCTTGAGCGTCTCCGCGCTGTCGTACACAAACAACCGCGCAAGCATTTGTGAAAGGTCACCATGCGAGACGCTGTAGTTTCTAAACAGGGGCAAGAGCGGCCGCAGCACCGCTTCCAGCGCATCGATCAGCGCTGCTCCCTGTTCTTCATTAGTATCCAAGCGCCCTCTCCGAGCGTTATGTCTTACCACACTCGACTAAGGTAAATGCCGCCCGCTGTTATGTCAACGACAATATGTTTCATTGAATTGCGCTAAGTCATTGATCTTAGTCACAGATCTGACATAATCGGCAAAGAATCTGAGAACAAAATCACATTGCCAATGCGGTGGCGGCGTGATCATGCTGCGATGCCATAATGACCACGTGACTGCGATAAAAGCCTGCCAACGGTGCTGAAGGATCAATGGGTTGCATTAGCAATGCCTGAGACGAAGGCCGCCTGCAGGCATGATTCGGACAAGGCGTGCGTATCGAGAGTTGGCAAAAAGCCACAACTTCCGTCGCGCTAGGTAGCCACTAATTTTGAACTGTTGGGTGGCCTGTGTTCGGGGGGAAGAAACGCGAGCTGCACGCGCTAGCAGCGGCGAAGACGATTAAGGACACGCACGCCTACTTGTGGTGGACACAAAGGCGCAGCAGATTGTCGAGCTTCGATCCACACGGCGTCAGCTTCGGCCCCGCCCACGCGCGCGAACTAGTCCTGCTCCCAGGAGAACACACTCACTCCCACCTGCGTGGCATCGGCCTTTCGGCTAGCGCTGGGCGCCGCGCGCAGTTCGCTTTCCAACGCTTCAAGGAACGTCCGCGCACGACGTTCGAGTACAAGTCGAATCAGAGGCAAACGCGCTGAATCGACCTTGATGCTCTTCATCTCTTCGTAAAGCCGGCGATTCTTAGCATCTCGAATATTGTGTAGCACGGTTGAACCTAGGAGCTGCAGCCGCTTCGCGGCCAGAGCAACGTTCGTTGCGTTAAGGCCAACCGTTCGTGTGGTGAGGCTGCGAAAACGAATAATCTCGTCCGGCAACAATTGAACGAGCGAGCGGCGGCGCAACTCCTTGAGCACACTTCCCGATGCCGTTCCCGGCAGATATTTGGCGACCAGCTCCTCAAAGCTGGGACCCTGCTCGTCCGACTCTAGCGGCAAATCGAGTGGTTGGCCGCCGCTGGTTGTAAAGCGGGGGTCCGTCGACCACCCTTTCAGCAGACGCCCAGCGCGATGGCGGCCCTCCATTTTTTCCATCCTGACCTCGGCGCGTCCGCTGCGAATTTTTCTTACCTCGTTTCGATGCAATCCCACGGCCAACCCGACCCGAACGTCGCTGGGCGGCTTACCCGTCCGGCGATGGCGTGGGAGCTTGGTAATGGCCCGTTGCACAAACACGCCGCGGAGCATGCTTTCCAGCTCCGGACTCGTGAGCCCGAGGTCTAGACACACATCAATGACGGGCTCAAGCGCGATGCCTAGAGCGCGAGCAACTTCCAATCGCTTATGAGAAGGTTTCATCATTCGTCCCGATTCATAAAGGGTTCAACTCGTTACGAGTGGGCCGTTGTTCCAGAGGAGCGAGACGCTCCGAGCGCATTCCAGAAGCGCAGTCGGCCACGACGGTCACGCAAACGTGTCATCTTGCACTGTCCGTGCCGCCAGATTAGAGTCAGAAAGTGCCGAGTTTATAGCGTTATGAATTGCCACTTCGAGGGCCAATCTAAATTGGCGACCAACGGTACCGAACCTACGTGGCTATGTCTACCGCTGAGTCGTCACGCTTTGAGGTGAGCCGTGCCGCGAGAAGAGCTTCCGCGGAGTGACGTTGACCAGCATTAAGAGGGAATGGGTTCCAATGACTTGGGATGAGGCGGCGAGGAGTTCTGCATCGGGCCGCCAAGAGCGAATGAAAGGCAGTCACCCGCCCTGTCAGCTCCCCAAACACTCTGCACTGGATCCCCACGGCGTCAGTCGCCGCGTTTTCAAGGATTCTTGGGTCTCGACGGTGCTACAGAGGCGCATGCTGGGGCGCTCACTACGACCGAGCGACGCGCGGCCAGCCTGAGGCCCGCTGCGGCGCTAGTTCAGGGTGTTTGGAGAATCCATATTCACGTGGCTTTGGGATTGCGTGACAGGATCGAAGCGATCCTGAAGCCCCGTGAGGACCAATAGTCACTTTTGAAGCAGAGGCGCTCGGCAGTTGGACTTAGGGTTGTATCGCTGCGACGACGAGCGCGCTCAACACTTTGGAAGGTGAGTACCAATGCTAATCGATGATTTCCGCTGCATCCGGCGCATTCAGAGGAGACCGTGACGGTGATGATCATATCCAATAGCAAGCAAATCTTGCGGAAGAGCACCCCGGCGCGGAGGCGTGCGAATAGTTCGGACAATAAAGCTATGGAAGACTTGGCCGCGGAACTATACGCCGTCGTCCGTTTCACTCTAAGCGACTTTGGCGTCACGACCGCTCAGCAGCGGCGCGCGCGAGCACGATCATTGCGCTCGAAGATTGCCCCGCGCGCGAGCGGATCAGTGCTGCTTGAGGGACATTTTTTAGGCGAGATTCTAGTTGCGTGGACACGTGAGGCGGAGTATCTGGACGCAGATGGCTTACCACGTGTCCTGGCCATCAAAGGACCAGGCGCGACGTTCGAAACTCTTTGCCGCCAGTTTCTGCCTAACAAGTCACTGGCCGAAGTGGTCGCCATGGTCTGTCGTCACGGTGAGGTGATTACGCGTCCAGGCGGGAAAATTGCACTATTGGGCGGCGTGTTGATTGACATCACGCAGAGTCCGGTCACCACGCTATCGCAGGGTGTGCGCCATGTTCGACAAGTGCTGCAAACCGTGCTGAATAACTCTCGCGTAAGGCGGCAAGGCTACGGTGAGTGGCAGATGGAGCGATTGGCCGCCAGCGTCATCCCGCGCGCTGCGTTTAGCGGCCTGATGAAAGAACTGCGGCCCCAGATTGACGATCTGTGTCAGCGCATTGAAGCATTACTACAGCAGCGGCGGCCGCAGACACCGCGCTCGCTGCGCAGCTCGACTGTTGCCAGCTTTGGCATATATGTATCTCGGGACAACGACAGAGCGCGCGCCGGTATTGACGTGCGGTTTCCCTCGGCACGTGGCCCACGGCGCGCGCGCCGATCGGAGTTGCGCGATTGAACTTCGGCCCCGGTGCGGCAGCTATTAATGTCCCGAGTGCTGCAACACATACATGTAGCGAGAAGGATTGCGATCAATGAGATTGGACTGCCATCCCTTCACGTAGGGCTTGATCAGATGCCGGCTGCCGTAATAGAAAAGCGGAATGCTGGCCGCGTCCTCATTGAGAATCTGTTCGGCCTGAGTCAGGATCTCATAGCGGCGGCTCGGATCGGCCTCTTGCCGGGCCTTGTCCAGCAATTGATCGAAAGCGGCGTTGGAGTATCCGCTGCGGTTGGTTTGTGAGCCGGTGGAGAACAGCTCGAGAAACGTTAGCGGATCAGGATAGTCCCCAATCCACGCGAATTGGTACAGCGGCAGCGTGTGTAGACTCTCCTGCTGCAACAACACTCTAAATTCGCGCTCATCGATTCCTACGTCGGCCCCGAGCACTTGGTGCCACATCGCGGCGATCGCCTCCATGAAGTGCCGATCATCGGCGCCCTGCGCCGGCATGTTGATATCGATCCGCAATGGGTGCTGCTCAGAATAGCCGGCCTCGTGATAGAGGCGCTGCGCCGTCTCGTAGCGCACCGCAGTGGAAAGTCCCGCCCACGACGGCGTCGCCTGCGTATATCCGTCCAGCGGAGGCACCAGGCCGACGGCCGCAAGGTTCAGCCCCAGCTTCATGTAACGCACCAAGGTGTCTCGGTCGACGGCCATGGTCAGGGCGCGTCGCAGGGGCAGGTTACCTTTGAACGGCGCCCCAGTGAAATTGAACTCCATCATATATGTGCCGAGATAGGGGGCCGTAACGGCCTGATCGGCCAGTTGAGCCTTCAACCACGTGTATTGAGTTGGCGGAAAAGTGCCGGCGAATTGCAAGTCCCCGGCCAGGAAGCGCAACTTGTGGAAGTTAGAATCGGGATTCTCCAGGTAGGTCACGCGTTGCAGTTGCACATCGCGGGCATCCCAATACAATGGATTTTTCGCTAGCGTGACGTGACCATTTAGGACGTTCTCCGTGAGCACAAATGGGCCATTGCAGACCATGTGCTCGGGATGCGTCCATTCTTCACCCCAGCGGGTGATGGCTGGTTCGTACAAGGGGAAAAAATATTGCTGATCCAGAAGGTCGAGAAAGTACGGCGTCGACGCAGTTAAATGCACGACCAGCGTCTGGGGATCTGGGCTCTCGACGCCCAGAGCCTCAAGCGGCTTCTTAGCACTCGCGATCTCCACGGCGTTGACAATGGGTGCCAAGGATTGGGCATAGGCCGCACCAGTGTGTGGGTCCAGCTCACGCCGCCAGGCATAGACGAAATCCTGTGCTGTGACGGGTTCACCGTTGGACCATCGAGCCTCGCGGCGCAAGTGAAACACCCAGGTCTTCCCATCAGAGCTGATCTCCCAACTACTCGCGACACCGGGAACCGGCTTGCCGTCGATGGCCACGGCGACGAGGCCTTCAAACAGATCACCGAGGATGTGTGCAGTCGGTACGTCGTCAGTCAGAGCGGGGTCGAGTGCCCGAGGGGGGTCATCGAGGCTGCGGGTGAGCACTTGCTGCGCGTCCAGCCCGGTTCCAACTTGCAGCGCGGCGGGATGAGGCAAGTTGCCGGGGTCGGTCTGCCCGCATGCGCACAGGACAGCTCCTGCCATGAGTACAGCGGAGCCGATCGCATTTCGCAAAGCGAGCGGCTGCGGGCAATTTGAGTCGCTTCTGACAAGCCCGATCGGCTTGCCTTCAACTGGCACGCTGCCGCTCGTGATCGGCCCTCGGCTCGCCCACATCGACTCCAAACCGGCGCAAATCCGCTAGCTCTTCCCCAGTGAGATCACCGCGAGCCGCGCGCGCTAGTTTCTCCTGCAACCACCCATGCAAATCGGGTTCACGCTGGGTCATCACTTCGACATTGGCTTTGCCCACTTGGCGGGCCAGCTTTGCCAATCGCGCCATCATTTGCGCATGAAGACCGTCTAGGGCCGCCCACGGGACTCCGAGGCTGCACAGTTTTGCGAGCTTCTCGTCAGAAAGTTCGCCGGCCTCGTGCTCTCGCCGCCTTCTAATTAAAAAGATGCGCAAGTTTCTGGGGACACCCGATCGATTCAGTGCCCCAACGCCCTGCTTGCCGATCCAGTCTTCAAGGGCTTTAACATTGAATTCCCAGAACTCATCATCGGTGTTGCGAGCAAAGCCAATGGATTGCAGCTTCTCAACCAAAGCGGCCGACAAGGTACCCTGTTTGAGCCGTGCGCGGAGCCCTCCCACCCGCTTTCGCAAACGCGCATACTCGCGCGTCGTAGGTAAGCGTTGATGGCCGTGCTTTGCCCGAAACTCCGCCAACTCGCGTACCGTAGCTGCCCACCATTCCGACTTCGGAGTCCACTCCATTCCCAGTGATTCCAACGCCGCTATGCGCTCCGTGGACAGTGCGCCCCGACGCTTTTGCTGGCGCTGACACGACACCCAACTGCGAAGATTAAGATTGCTATTACGCGCTTCAGCCCACAATCCCGACCAGTTACCGTGCTCAAGGTACGCCTTGAGTGCTTGAAAGTGTATGTCCCACGAGCGTTCGCCGAAGCGTTGATATCCCGTAAGCGCCTTTCGGCGCGCCTGACGGAGGTCGTACCCGGCCGCTGCAAGCTCTTCGACAATCGCGGGGGCCAAATCCCCTCGCCGATAACGCTTGAGGCAGTCCGCAAGAAAATAGTGCAGAGCACTGTCGGGTCCTCGCCGAGATGGTGAGAGTTCGGTATTTTCCGCGCGCCACTTGCGGTACAGGCCCAGATAGTATTGGAAGCGATCCTGCGTGGCGGCCCATGTGAATCCAATGCTATTGAGTTCATCAATCCGTGTTCTGGCCATCTTTTCCTGCGCGGCGGTTGAGCGAACCTGCGCAACCCATCGCCGAAGCTCCTCGTATTGGGGCTCGGGCGGCAAACGTGTGTGTCCATGCGCGGCGATAAATTGGCGCAGCTGCCCAACTTTCTCTTCCCAGCGCATGGCTGCGGGCCTCCAAATCATGCCAAGAGCGGTCAAGCGTGCCGCGCGAAGGGGAGCGAGTCGGCCCTTGCTGTGCAAAAAGCGCTGCCGCTTGATCCAACGGCCAAGCGGGCGATTCTGCTCGACATGATCGACAGGAACATCCAGGTTCCCCTCGCGACGCGAAAACGCTATCGCAAGCTCAACCATCACGTCCCAGCGCTCACTGAGCCGCGATATGACCCGCATGGAAATGCTGCGTTCCAACTCGCCCAAGAGCTCCTCGGGTGCCACAACGCGCAGTTTCCCGCGACCTCGATTGCCGCCGGTACTTGCAAGGTCTCCCGGCACCACTCCGAAAGGATGATTTATGAGCTTTTGCGCCAGGACACCGTCGGACTCCAGCACCGCATGCAGGATCTCCCAAGTCACGGCCATATCGCTGCGCTCGAGTGCCTGCTCCAGCGGTTCGCTCTCGTCCAAGAAGAGGGGCAGCATGACGTAGCCGCGGGTTTTGCCTGGGCGCATACGCAAAGCCCGCCCGGTCGCCTGCACCACATCGATCAGCGACTCCTTGCGCATCATGAAGCAGACCATGTCGATATCCGGTACATCTACCCCTTCGGTCAGGCAGCGCGCATTGGTTAGAACCGTTGGATAATCGACGGACAGAAAGGCGTCGATGACGGCCTGGCGCTGCCGCGCGGGCATGTCTCCGTGAATGTGGAATGCAACCACACCAGCATTCTGGTAGATCTTGAGTCGATCCCGCGCAAAGTGAGCGGCCTCATCAATCGTGCGATGAAAGGTAACCACGCGCCGCGCGCCACTATGCTGCATGGCGCGCACGACGGCGATCTGCCCGGCAACGAGTTCCAAGGGAAGCTTTCGTTGGGGCAGGAGCAGTTCGTGTGCGCGGTTCAATGCTGCCTGGACGTCGGCGCCCGTCGCGCAAGCCGTCAGTACTTGGTAGTCGCACACAATGCCACGCGCGATAGCGTCGCCCAGCGTCAGCTCATAGCTACGCTTGCCGTAGATGCTCTCATCATCCATTGAGTAGGTTGCGCCACTGCCGTCGTCCTCCGAAGCCATGAAGAGCCTGGGCGTCGCTGTCAGAAATAGCCGCTTGCGAATTGCAATGCCCTCATCCGTGAGGGCGACGCTAAAGGCTCGTTCGTGAGCGCCGGCGGTACGGTGAGCCTCGTCGAAAACCCCTAACTCGAATTCAAAGCCGGGTGGCAGACAATCACGCAGCAACGGCTGTGAATGGTAGGTACAAAACACCACACAGCGATCACCAGCCTCGCGTAATTTCGCGCGCAGCGTGTCCGGATCGGTCGTAACCGGGACACCAAGCTCCTTGTCGGAGACGCGCCAGCTATCGCTACCCGCCACGGTCGGATCGCAACACACACAGATAATCCGACGGTCGACCAAAAGACCGTCCTGGCGTGCCTGTTCGAGGGCCTGCCGGATCAGAGCCAAGGAGGGCACGAGCTGCAGGACCCGGGTGGCACCTTCGGCGAGCCGAAGGCCCACTAGCGTCTTACCAGAACCGCACGCCATCACCACATTCGTGCGGGCGGATTCGGCAAGCTCCGCTCGCGCCGCATGGACCGCTTCCGTCTGATGGGCTCTGAGTTCTCGACGCACTTTCTCATCTACCTGTACGAACACCTTGAGTTTACAGCGACTTCTATAGCGCTGTGCAGTCTTCCCTCAGCGCACCGCCCACCGGCGGTTCGCTGCAATGCCGACGAGGCACCCCTCTAACAGTTGGATATCCAAGCCCTTCGCCTCCCCGCCCCGTTGGTTCGATTAGCCTCGCCGCCCGCACTCCTTGCACCTTTCCCGGGGCGGCACCGGCACAGTTAGCGGAGTCAAATTGTCGCTTGCAGGACCGCCCGAATCGCGGTAAAAATAACTGCCGATTATTTAGCATGTTTAATTGCATATAGGTAGGCAGTTTTCCGGGCCAAGAGGCGGACACACAGTATGAGCCGAGGATGTGCCACAGGCGTTTATAGCGTACGCCCCGCACGCGGATCGAATGGGATGTTGCGAGAATCTATCAATGCCCCAAGATATCTTAGCGTCAGCGACCCCGAGCACGCGGCGAGTCCGCTTGACCGCCGGCGGCGGATACGACATCAATCGATAGGCAATGATCTTTCTTATTACGTCGATCGATCTGGGCGGCAGCACTTCAATTTCCCGCAGCGCGTCTGGCTGAATGAGTCGGTGGCTATGGCCTACACCCTCGTATACAGCGCAGCCCTGGAGACCCTGGCGGTCAACGTGCTCACCTGGGCATCGCGTGAGCGCAATGTTCGCGCGGCCCGTGGCATGACCTCTTGGCGTGTGATCGCACTCGCCAGCGCCTTCTGCGAAGATTGTCTCCTCCCCGCCCCGGAGCACGCGTGGGCGCTACCTCGTTCGAGCATCAAAGGCTGGTTGTCTGCGCAGCGATCTGTGCCAACACTACCCGCAGCGAGCTTCGCTCTCCGCGTCGGGTAACCTCCTCCGTCAGTCTCCGCATGCGCCTGTTCCATGCCATCGTCGGCCGCCAGTTGGCTGGCAGCCCTTGATTTGTGATCCTTGCGTGTGTGGCGTCATGTGCTTAGCGAGGCTAGTTAGTTTGCCAGCGATAGTTTGTCGCTGTGGTGATCGTGAAAGCGCTGCTCGAACACACCCAGGGAATAATCCAGGCCAGGCTCCTGAGCGCTGGCCCAATCTTCGGTCTCCTCGGAGGCGTACGTCCTTTGCACACAGGACCAGCTGATTGTCATCGACCGAGCCTCCCCGCCTCTCTGCTGCGTCATTCTGTTAGCGCGCCCAACTGGCGGAATCTTCGGCGTCGTGACAGGATTCAACACCATTCATGCAGGATTAAGTACCGAATCGGTGGATATCCCGGATGCGGGCCTCCAAGCGAAGGGCATAGAATTGCATGGCTCGGCGGCCTACTCGCGAACCTATCCGAACCGCTGCACGAGCCCGTACCAATCACCGAAGGACCGCCATCGAATGTCGCGACGAAAGAAGACGAGACAACGAATCCTCTGGACGCCTGCCCACGAGAAGCAGCTTCGCCGACTCTCCGGTCGCGCCCCTGTAGCGCGGATCGCGCGGGAACTTCGCCGCAGCGAAGCCGCCGTCCGCTACAAGGCGCACACGTTGAGTGTGTCGCTGGCCTTGAAACGCTAGTGGATTCATGTCATAGGCCCCATGCGCCGGCGCACGCAGCCCCAAAGCCGACTTAGACACAACAATCAGCCTGCGCCGGACGCTCGTCACGGCGTCGGCCATGATCTATCCGCTATGTGCGGGAATTACTCCGGCATCTCGATTTCACCCGAAAGAATCCCGGCGGCGACGCGTTCCAACAACTTTGCCAATCGGTACAGCCCCGTAAATTGTTGCCTGAGCCCCTGCAGTTCCTCCCGACTGGCCGACTCCATTAACCCCTTCAATTCTGCCAAGTCATCGCACATCCCGCCGAGCATCGTCAGGTCGTCGTCGCGCGCGCCTTGAGGTCTTGGATTTCAGATCCAGGACCGGTCAGAGTTGCACGCGTGCCGCGGCCACGAACTCTCTAACACGCAGGCCCGCAGCAGCGAAGGCGACGCTGGAGACGACCCAGCGGTTAAAACTGCGCGTCGAGGGACCCCGCCCGTACCGATTCGATCTCGCCGAGTGGTGGCTCTGACCGCGTCGCCATTAAGAAGAGCGCGGTGGTGATCATCAGGATCCCGGCCGCCATAAACGAATGTCGGGGAAGACTGACCGGTGCCCAGGCT
>ODAK010008011.1_pt1 | contig 10601 bp, 13 predicted proteins | sample 1539591 | NCBI WGS metagenome assembly ODAK01 (sample SAMEA3539303, study PRJEB22396) | soil metagenome | biome: tundra; feature: field; material: soil | place: USA | collected 2010-05 | depth 0.15 m | reverse complement strand
TATATTCGGCTACATCAACTTGGTCGCCGGAGCCGATTGTTGTGTCTGCATAGCTTTATCTGCAAGGTACAGGGAAATAACTAGTTATTAATTATATTGCATGAAACGTTATTAAAACTATTGACAATTTGAGGTCGTGAAGAGTAACATGACTGTGGAGGATCAGGGCAAATGCGGACGAGCACACTTGAGCGGTTAAGGCGACATCTTCGCCCTGGACGTGTGTACCGCAGAGAAGACCTTCTGCCCTGGTCCCACAGTGTTGATCGACACCTCAAAGAACTCACTGTCGACGGGACCCTCCAGAAGCTCCGTACCGGCTTGTACTACAGCCCTCGTAAGTTTGAATTTGGAGAGGCTCCCGCGGACGAGCACGAGGTGGTGAAAGCGTTCTTGAAGACAGATCGTTTTGTCGTGACCTCTCCGAATGCCTACAACCAGTTGGGACTTGGGACAACGCAGCTCTACAACAAACGGGTTGTCTACAATCAGAAACGGCATGGGACATTTCCGCTCGGCAATCGAATGGTCACTTTCGAGCGCCGCATGAATGTTCCAAGGCAACTCTCTCCCGAGTTTCTGCTGGTTGATCTTGTTAATGAACTAGGCGACCTTGCGGAGGATCGGGACGCCGTTCTTTCTCGCGTTCGCGAAAAAGCCAAAGAGATGGACCCGAAAAAGCTTTCACGCGCGGTTTCTCTCTACGGCAAATACTCCACACAGAAAAAGTTTCAGGAGATGTTGCAACATGCCTGACTCTTTTCTGCATGAGCGAAGCGATTTCAAGGCACTTGTCGCGACCGTTGCCGACACCGAGAAGATCAATGATCCAGCTCTTGTCGAAAAAGACTACTGGATCATGCACACCGTCTTTGGGCTCAAGCAGCTTGGTTTAACGTTTGAGCTCAAGGGCGGCACTTCGCTTTCCAAGGGCTTTGGGATCATTGAGCGATTCTCTGAAGACATCGACATTCGCATCGAACCCTTCGACGGACTTCAGGTCGCTACCAATCCAAATCACGAGAGGCCCACGCACATTGAGTCCAGACGAGTCTTTTATGAAAAACTGCGGGACAAGATCAAGATCCCAGGGATTACGACCGTCGAGAGGGATACAACCTACGATGACGAAACGCTGAGGAACGCCGGCCTCAGGTTAAGCTACGAAACCCATTTTGGTTCAATCGCTGGCCTCAAGGACGGAATTCTTCTGGAAGTTGGCTTCGATCAGACGGCTCCGAACCGCTCTGTTACGATTTCGTCCTGGATCGTCCAGTTCGCAGAGGCCAAGAAGCTTCAATACGCCGACAACCGAGCCCCCGGCATCCACTGCTACAACCCCGAATACACTTTCGTGGAAAAGGTCCAGGCTGTGGTTAGAAAATACGGCCAGTTCAAAGGGACGGGGAAAATCCCAACGAATTTCCTCAGACACTACTACGACATTCATCAACTTCTCGACGTGGATGCCGTGCAGAAATTCATAGGAACTCCAGAATACTCGGCGCACAAAAAGAAACGATTCAAGTCTCTAAGCCTGAACGTTGCAGAGAGTGGGGCTTTTACCATCGAAGACGAGAAAAGCCGCAAACAATTCGAAGCGGAATATTCAAAGACAGCACTTCTTTACTATCGAGGGCAGATTCCATTGGACACGATTCTCGCCCGTATCGGGAAGGACCTCGCGCGTCTGTAGTGCTTGGGCAAATCTAACCCATTGCTCCTTCGCGGCTAGTACGCCGGCTCCTCTTCGGTGATCCCGCTTGATGTGCGATAATTCGCCTTCTCCTCCGCTTACATTGCAGGATGACGCAAGGCATGAGCTGCGCACTCCCACAACATCCATGACCAGAATGGAGCGCGGGTAGTTCCGACTGGCATCGCACGTGCCCGGTCAAGGCACTATCGGGAGGATCAAGGCCGAAGGGTGGGTCTTGTCGTGCAGGATGGTGTTCGTGGCTGTAACCCACGTGGCGGAGTTTGCCGCTAACTCCCCAGTGTTGAGGTTGCGGTCGAAGCGCGGGAAGTTGCTGCTGGAGAGTTCGAGGCGGAGCCGGTGGCCGGTGCGGAAGACATTGCTGGTGGCCCAAAGGTCGATTGAGAGCAGATAAGCTTGCCCGCGAACGAGGGGAACAGAGGTGGCTTGGGAATCCCGATACCGAGCACGGAGGATGCCCTCAGTGAGGTTGATGGCCGTACCATCCGGTGCAACGTCGAGGAGTTTAGCGGTGAAGTCGGTGTCCACAGTAGAAGATGTGGCGAAGAATTCGAGGCGGACAGGTCCGGTCACTTCGAGGTCGTGATCGAGGGGAGAAGTCGAGTAGACCAGGACGTCATCGCGTTCTTCAACCGAGCGCTGGTCGCGCGGACCGGGGGCGAGATGATCCCCATCGCAGCATAGGGGGCCGCCGATAGTGGGGACGGGCTTGCCGGGATCGTAGACGAACTTGTCAGACGGTTCGGCCCCGGGTGTCGCGATCGAGAGGGAGCCGTCGCCGCGCGTTGTGTTCGCTCGGCCCTGAGAATGGAGAAAGTATTTGGTCGACTTGGCACGGGCGAGCGGCCAGTCGTCTTCATCGCGCCACTGATCAATTCCCATGACAAAGATCCTGACTGCGTTGCCGGTGGCGAACTCGTTTCGAGCGCCCTTGAAGAGGAAATCGTACCAGTGAAGGGTAACCTCGCCTTCGTTGAACTTATCGGCTTCTGGACCGAAGTCGACTTCGCCAATCTTGCGTCCGTCGCCCGCGTGCCCGCCGATGACGACCAGGAGATGCTGGCCCTTGCGGGCTTCTTCGGTCGCAGCGTGTGCTTTCAGGCCGACGTAGTTATGCAAGGAACCGCCAAGAAAGATGTCATACCAGGCGGCCGTGTGGAGTGCCGGAACACGAATGTCCGTGTAATGTTCTTCGATGGACCAGCGTCTCCAGTAGTCGTCGTAAGACGGATGAGACAGCCAGTCAAGAAAGTACGGTGCGATTGTGGAAGCCGAAACATTAATCACACTTGCTGGATTCCCATTGAAGATCGGATAGGCCTTCAGCGGGAGAACGTTGACTTCTTCCGGAGCTCTGGGCATGCGTTCAATCTGGTTTGCAAGTGCGTCTTGTGCGAGGCCACTGGTCCACGATTGATCAAACCACTGTTCGAACGCGCCGCCTTGGTAGGTCCAGCCGTTGTGATAGTCGCTGGCAGTCACAACCGGACAGATGCCCGCCAGATGCGGCGGATGCGCGATGGCTGCAAGCATTTGTGTCGCTCCCACATAAGAGCCGCCGAACATGCCCACTCTGCCGTCCGAATAGGGCTGGGCGGCAATCCACTCGATTGTGTCGTAGCCATCCTCTGATTCATGGAGAAAGGGGTACCACTCGCCATCGGAGGTATAGCGACCGCGCACATCCTGCAGAAAGACAACATAGCCGCGCGCTGCGGCTCGTTGGGCAAAGTCCACATCGTAGCCCCAGGTGGCACGGCGGTAAGGAGTGCGCTGGAGGAGAACCGGGAATTTGCCGTCCGTGTTGGGCCGAAAGATGTCGCCGCGAAGGAGGACGCCATCGCGCATATTAACGGACACGCCGCGTTCGACCTTGACAGGATAATTTTCGGCAGCAAAAAGGGGAGTGGCCAGGAATAGGAGAAACAACCCAGTTGTGAGGACCATCGGCTTCATGTTAAGGGCCATCCAATCAATTATAGAAGCAGTCGCACCGTCTGCTTGACTGGATCTCTTCGTGCATTTCAAAAAGACAGAAATATCCTATTGCGCTTACTCGCATGGCGTGAAGAGATCTTCGGTCGCGAGCTCCACTCGAAAACCTGTCCAGCAGGCGCACCGAAGCCTTGTGTGCCACGAGTGGGCCAGATTTGGAAAGTTCCCAGTACCGTTTGCGCGATTGATTGTCGGACACCAAGAAAACCATGATTCGCCCCGTTTTCAGATGCCGTTGCGTGCGAATTGTGTGCTCCCTTCTTCTCCATCGGCTCCGCCCGATACTCCTATCAAAGGCTCCCCCGACTCGCCCCGCACCGCTCTCGTTCGCTAGGTAGCTTCGCAATTTGTCCCACTGCGCCCTCTTCCGGGTGGGCGCCGCTCGGCCGCGGCTCGGGCGGGCGTTTCGGACTGCGCCGGTTTCGCGCCAAACTAACCCCAACCGCGGTCGAGTAGCCGGGCGGGATTGCTCCCGCCCAGCCCTCTAAGAACCGTGCGTGAGAGTTTCCCCTCACACGGCTCAAGCCTTTCAAACGCCTCTGACGAGACGCGGAACAACACGAACAACAGGCGACGGTGGACTGCCCATGACACACCCCGAAGGAGTAAAGCATCCCCAAGGGGACGGACATCGCACCTCAAGAAAGCGCCGCGTGACGAGCACGACTGCGCTCCTCGAAGTATGACTGCCACGCGGGGTCATAGGGATGAGCGTCCCTGCGGACCTTCACGTGTCTCCGAATGGGCAAATACGCAGCACGGAAGAGCCACGCCTGTTGAGGCGGTGCATCCTCCGCGCTGGTCGTGCCTAAGAACCACCATGATCGGCCTCGGTGCCGACCAAAGTACTTGCGCATGATCCAGTCACTGGGCTTCATGCGGTGTCTTCGGCGTGCCCATTGCCATAGGGCTCTGAAGATGGCGTCATCTACCCGGCAGAAAACTCGCTTGCTCACGACGTGCCGGTGATAGTTTGTCCAGCCCCGGATTTTGGGGTTGAGGCGTTCTATCAGTGCGGCAGCGGTGAGCGACTGCGAATCCCGAACGACTTCACGGATGCCATCCACGAAGACCTTAATGCTCTTCTTGGATGGCTTGATGAGCAGCTTTCTATTTCTGTACTTGCGCACATTCTGTCCGAGGAAGTCGAACCCATTCTTTATATGAGTGATGACTGTCTTCTCCGGGGAGAGTTCGAGCCCTCGTTCTCGCATGAACTGCTCGACGAGAGGTCTAATCTCCCCTTCCAGTAGCTCTTTCGTTCTACCGGTGATAATGAAGTCATCCGCGTACCGGACGACGTTCACGCAGAGGTATTCCCCGCGCGATCTTTTCGTTGGCGGATATTTCTCTCGCAGACCTTTTTCAAGGCCGTCCAGTGCCAGGTTGGCCAGCACCGGCGAGATGATTCCTCCTTGTGGAGTTCCGTCATCCGTTTCATAAAAGACATGCTTGTCCAGGTAGCCCGACTTCAGCCATTTTCGAAGAATCTCTCTGTCTGACCTTGCCCCCGCAAAACGTATCCCTTAGCAAGCTGCTTTAATTGCTTTAATGGCGAAAGGGACACGAAGATGACGAAGGCAACGCGTGGTCGTTACACGCTTGAGTTCAAGCAGGAGGCGGTTCGACTTGTGGAGTCGGGCCAGACGATGGCAGCGGTATCACGCAGCCTGGGAGTGGTTGAGCAGACCTTGTACAACTGGGTCAAGGCGCATCGAGCGGGAACGTTAAGGGGCGCCAACGGTAAGCCGCAGGTGAGTGCCGAGCAGATGGAGATCAGCCGTCTGCGAGCGGAGTTGTCGCGCGTCAAGATGGAGCGCGACATCCTGGGAAAAGCGACGGCGTACTTCGCGAAAGGCCAGAAATGAAGTACGCCTTTATTCAACGTCACAAGCGGGTCTGGCCGATCCGGGTGCAATGCCGTGTACTCAGGGTCAGCGTCTCCGGCTACCACCAACACTTGGTGCGGCGCAGGGAAATAGCCCAGCGGCGCCATCTCAGCGACGAGGCGCTGCTGGTGCACATCAGCGCTGCCTATGCGGAGAATCGCGGAGCCTACGGCTGGCCGCGCATCTGGCGGCAACTGCGGGCGCAAGGCATCCGCGTGGGTAAGCAGCGCGTGCAACGGCTGATGCAGCAGCACGGTATCCGAGCCCGCGGCAAGAGGCGGTTTCGCGTCACCACCACCGACAGCCGGCATGATCTGCCGATTGCGCCCAACCTTCTCAATCGCAACTTCACCGTGGCCGCGCCCAACCAGGCGTGGGTTGGCGACATCACGTATATCGCCACCGAGGAGGGCTGGCTGTTTCTGGCCGTGGTCATTGATCTGTTCAGCCGCAGGGTGGTGGGTTGGTCGATGCAACCCGATATGCGGCGTGACCTTGTCATCGACGCCTTGGAGATGGCCTGGTTTCAGCGCCGCCCAGATAGAAAGGCAGAGCTGATCTTCCACAGTGATCGCGGCAGCCAGTATGCCAGCGACGACTTTAGTAAGGTGCTGAAGCAATGCGGAATCACGCCTTCAATGAGCCGCAAGGGAAACTGCTGGGACAACGCGTGCAGCGAGACTCTGTTTGGTTCACTGAAAGTGGAACGGCTGCATGGGCAGCGATTTGAAACCATCCGTCAGGCCAAGGATGAAACCATCGCCTGGCTGCTCTGGTATAACCAAACACGAATGCACTCGACGCTGCACTATGCAAGCCCAATGCAGTTCGAGAAAGACTGGATGGATGCAACGGTGAAGATCGCCGCCTGAGAGTTCGCGGCGATCGAGGCAGGCCGTGGAAATGACGGTTTATGGAAAGCCCGGAAAACGATAGTGCTGTTTTCCGCCCTTCCCACAAACCTTGGAAATCGATGAAGCCGATTCCCACATTCCCACCGCCACGACGACGACGAGGATGAACTTAATCCTCAAAACTCGGCCGGTTAAGAGATACGCAATCTGAGGGCAAGGTCATGGTGCATACTTTTTCAACATGCGAAAGCCTGCCCAAGCTACAGGGGACGCAGACTGGCACGGGGCCACATCACACACAACTGACGGCCCCTATACGTCTGGGACTCCCAATAAGTATATAGTCACCTATGGAGATAGAGGTCCTTTTTGATGCCCGGCAGACTCATACTCATTCTCGTGGCATTGGCCCTGTGTTTGGGAGGGGCCGCTGCCCAGACGCCAAATCGGTTGACATCTTCAGAACTTGGAAATGTGTTGCACTGTCTAGACAACAAGAAGCTGAGTCCTGAATACCCCCCTCCTCGCTTCGAAAGTGATTCTTACCGAGTTCGCTACATACTTGGTGTCGTTATCAAGGGTGTGGATAAGGAGAACGAACTGCATCTTGTCGTTTACGGCAAGGGGGAGAAGAAAGGTATTATTTACGAGGTCTACTTTGAACATGATGGACGTCCCTCCATTGTTATCGGCCGGGTAGGAACACTCAAACAAGAGAAAGGCGTGATGGAACCAGATGAGACTTGGGGTGGTGTAGGATCGTACTACGATGAAAAGCGACTCTTGCGCGTTATTTTCGCGAAGCCTGCGATAACGATCCCAGCCAGCGAAGTGGTCGCTGGACCTCGTCGCTGTGTCTTGCCGTGGTAACGACGCAAAATCAGCCAACTGGCGGGAGACAGACCAGCTTGGCACTTGCATTTTGAAAATGGATAAAGCGGAAGTTGCGGAGCTGATGTCGAATCGTTCAAGAATTGTGGTCTTTGAACTAATTGACCGGAGTTGCCTTATCATGGTGGTTAAATATGGTTTCCTTTGGTTCGCGTTGCTCACCGGCGGCGGCTCAACCGCTGCGCAGATCAGGGCCACGCCTCCATCTTCTAAACCAGAGTATTCGAATGTGAGCTTGGCGTTTCGCTACGCTCTGCCTGATGGAATGCGCGACCAAACTGAGCGCTCCAAGTTGGAGATTCAGGAACAAACGAAGGCTTCGGGCACAACCGAGGCGGCCAGTGTGCTGCTGTCAATGTCGTCGGAACCAGACAGAGATGCGACCGACTGGGGTTCGGTGACCATCGAGACCTACCCGCGCGAAGAGTTCGGCAACTTGGATGAAATCAGCGCCGAGACAAAGATGAGCGCATGGGTGGTCGGCGCGAGCAGCTTGCCGGGGAAACCGCGTTCCGTCGTCCTTGCCGGCCAAAATTTCGTCGTCTTCGTGGCGGGAAAACAAGACGGTAGCACAAGGAAGGGCGCCGTGATCTGGACTACCATACGCAAGGGCAAGCTCCTGTCGTTCGCTTTTGTGGCGAACTCTCCCGAGCAACTGAAAAGGCTCACTGAGAGCATGAAGAGCGTTCAATTTTTCTGACTTTCTGTTCACTTTTCGTTCGCCGCCGAATGGCGTTTGTTGGGTTTGTTGGTTGGTCGCGATGGGGAGGCTACGCCTCTACGCGTTGAGCTTCCGCTAGCATATCGAACCGGCCCAGATTCCCAAACGTGCGCCGGAATACTTCGTACATCACAGCTTCGGTGGCAAGAAAGTTCGCGTTCGATGCCGCGGTGTAGATGACCTCAAAGTTTCCGAGCGCGAGCATCAGAGGACCAAGGTCACTCAGGAACCGCGTGAATTTCCTGGTCGACAGCAGCCCCTCGTCCATGAATGGAAAGTGGACAACGGACGTGGCGGGCTGCTTGTTGTCCGCAACTGAGATCGGTAAGTTCGACACAAAGGGATGAAGCCGTCCACGGTTGGCACGAATGACATTGGAGGGAACGCCGCGAACCTTGAGAAAGAAATCGAGCTTCTCCTGCGGGGTTTCGAGGAAATGTTCGCTCTGATTTTCGAGAACGTAATCGAGCCCCATGAGGCGCGCGCGAATCTCATGGTCGCCCTTGCGGCGGCGGTTCTGCGATTCCGCATTGCTGGACACCTAGCTTAGCTGGCCTAGCAAAGCGGTTACGCGCTAGCGAGGTAAAGCAAAGATGCGAACAAGGAGTAAATGTGCCATGAACCTTCGGTGCTGGCAATTGGCGGTTTCATTTCTGTCTGTTGTCTCTCTGGCATTTGGATTGTTCCCAATGAGGGCTCTGGGGCAAGTCCAAGAGGCCAAAGCGGCTTCGCCGAGCGAATCCGCCCAAACGTTTACCCCGGTGACGCTTTGGATGGACTGGCAACGTGGCAACGCGCACTATGGTCCAAACTTCATTCAGCTACGCCAGCCCTGCCAGAACTCGGATGAGGTTGGTTGCGCATGCCGAGTTCGCTTTGCAACTAGATCGCCCGAGTTTGCCGATTACATCGCCTCATTTGGCGACGGCAAGGTACCCGTAGTTTACCAGGTCATTTACAGTTCGAAAGGCGAAGCCGTCGGCGCTAGATTTCTCAGCGTCGGTACCTGGTCACGCGACAAATTTCCTTCCCCGAACGACGGATTAGTCGGCATCGAGTTCAGGAACGAAGTCCCGCGGAAGGGTCAGCAAACCCAGCATCGAGTTTCATTGCCCGCTGCCTGTTTTCCCACGGTTGCGGGCGCGAAGCCTTCGCAAGATTCAAACACGGTACGAACTCCGAATGCAAAGCCCAAACTAGAAGAGGAGGTGCAGTCGACTCGGCGGGTGCGAATTCCGCAGCGCGAGGCGGAGGGTCTGCTAGTCACGAAGGTGCGACCGGAGTACCCGCAGGACGCGCGTGATAAGCGTATCCAAGGCATGGTTATCTTGGACGCTCAGATCAGTGAAAAAGGCAATGTGACTGCAGTTACGGTTGTTTCTGGCCATCCGCTGCTGGCCCCGACAGCGATTGAAGCCGTCAAGCAGTGGATCTATAGACCTTATAGCGTAAAGGGCGAACCGGTGGCGGTGGAAACCAAAGTGACAGTGAATTTTCGTCTCCCCCAAGACAGCAACTAGCGATTACGCTTCTTTTTTGACACGGTAGATGTCTGGGGTTCGAGTCTTCTCGTGACTACCTTTTGTCTTGTTGAATCCGCTGCGAGACGAGCAGACGAGCTACAGTCCTGCCGGATGTGATGCGACTCGGGTTGGATATCGTGGACTGTGTGTCCGGCGTGGGCAGAGCGCAACCGAAAGGCCGCTCTTGCCGAGCAACACGCACAATTGGGTTAAACGGAGAGCCGAGAACTGGGAACCGATTTATGATCCAGCCGATCAACCCGCGGAAGCCTCGGTCGGTGGGTGCGCGCCAATGATCTGCCCCCCTCAATCCGCGCACAGCTGAGTATGATTTCCTATTTGCGGAAAGGGGAGTGCATGTCGAAGAGCAATCACAGCGAAGCGCAGATGATCGGGGCGCTCAAACAACTGGAGGCGGGACGGAAAGCGGAGGATGTGGCGCGGGAAGTAGGGGTTTCGAAGCACACGATCTATGCCTGGAAGGCGAAGTACGGCGGGATGGACGTGAGTGAGGCGCAAGAAGCGAAGCAGTTACGGGACGAGAACACGCGCTTGAAGAAACTGGTGGTGGATCTCAGCCTGGACAGAGAGATGCTGAAAGCGGTCATCGCAAAAAACGGGTGGAGCTCGTAGACCAGCGGTCGGATGCAAGTTGGCTGCGATTGGAGTACGCAGCGAGCGCGCGCCGGGTTTGCGGGCTGATGGGGATGGCGGTATCAAGTTACCGCTATCGGACGACGCGCTGCGATGACGAGTTACGCACGCGGCTGGTGGAGTTGGCGCGGGAGAAGCCGCGGTTCGGCTATCGGCGGCTGCACGTACTGCTGTTGCGGGCGGGAGAAGCAGTGAATCATAAGCGAGTGCATCGCGTGTACCGAGAGGCGGGTCTGAGCCTGCGGCGGAAGAAGCGGAAACACTGCGTGCGCGTGGGACAGCCGCTGCAGGCGCGGACGGCCGCGAACCAGGAGTGGGCGCTGGATTTTGTGCACGATGCGGTAGAGTGCGGGCGGG
>ODAK010008010.1_pt1 | contig 10601 bp, 7 predicted proteins | sample 1539591 | NCBI WGS metagenome assembly ODAK01 (sample SAMEA3539303, study PRJEB22396) | soil metagenome | biome: tundra; feature: field; material: soil | place: USA | collected 2010-05 | depth 0.15 m | reverse complement strand
CTTCAGAAATGGTGAAAGAAACATTCTGGAAGAGCGGGTTGGCTCCGAAGGCCTTGGTAATTTCCTGCGCGTTGACAATGGGCGGCAATGAGGTGCGGTCTCCGGGATGTTGGTGTACTGTTTGAGAGTATCAGTTTGGACGAAGCACAGAACGCACGCGGGGGCTCGGTCGTCCCCCCGGGACTTTATTCATTTCTTCCACTTTTCCCAGCGCTGAAACGCTGGGCTAAGCTCGGTCGCCCTCCGGGGCTTACATCTGTTGCCGTTTCCCGACCCGGCGCTGAAGCGCCGGGCTATTTTCGGTCGTCCCTCCGGGACTTAGCCTACTGCGCGATGACTTTTTGCCTTAAGTCCTGCGCGGCTTGCGCCACATTCTCAGGGTTGCCGAGATCGCGCCAGTAATATTCGTCGGCGCGGAAGGCGAGGATTTTTTCTCCTTGGGCAGCGAGGCGTATGTAGGGAGTGACGATGGAGAACGCGCCGTCTTCATTCATCATCGTCAGAAGACGGGGAGAAATCACGTGGATGCCGGAAAAAGCCAGCGCGTGCGCTTGCTGGCGACCGCCAACGAACTCCGGTTGATCGTCCCCGGATCGTCGGCCACAAAGCTGAAGGCGATCGTCGAACAGCAGGTAGCGAGAGGTCTTGCGGTCCTGCACCGCCAGAGTCGCTAGAGCCTGATTTTCAGTATGAAATTGCACCATGCGCCGGAGGTCAATCGTGCTGAGGACATCGACATTGTGCACGATGAAGGGTTCTTCAGAGCGTCCGGAATCTTTGACAGAATCCCCGAGAAAGAAATGCGCGGCCTTCTTCAGGCCGCCGCCGGTGTCGAGCAACGCCTCTTCGCGCGAGACTTCAATGCGCATGCCGAAATTGTCGTTCGTTTTCAGGTACTCCACAATCAGGTCGGCGAAGTGATGAACGTTGATTATTACCTCGCGAACTCCGAAGCTGCGCAAGCGGGAGAGCGTGATCTCCAGCAGCGTGCGGCCGTTGATTTCGACCAGCGCTTTGGGACGATCGTCGGTGAGCGGACGCAAGCGCGTGCCCAGGCCGGCGGCGAGAATCATCGCTTTCACAGATCTGTCGCTTTCATGGATTCAGTTGCTCCTGCTCGCGATGACGTACCACGACCTCCACTCCATCTTTTCCGCGCAAATGTTTCGCCAATTGCTCCGCCAGATAGACGGATCGGTGCTGGCCGCCGGTACAACCGAACGATACCATCAAGTGCTTGAAGCCGCGGCGCTGATACGTGCTGACGCTTGCGTCCACCAGCGACTTGACGCTGGCGAGAAACTGATGCACGCTCTCCTGCCGATTGAGATAGTCGATTACCGGCGCGTCTTTGCCGGTTAGGGTTTTGAAGCGTTCTTCGCGCCCGGGATTCGGGAGGCTGCGGCCATCGAAAACGAATCCGCCGCCATTGCCGGTCTCGTCTTGCGGCAGGCTCCGGTGAAATGAAAAACTGAAAACCCGCACTGTCAATTTTTCCGGTTCGGAAGTGAGGCCTTGCAATTTATCCGAGGCCACCATGCTTTTGAAGGCTTCCATCAGCGTAGGCAACGCGATGGGCAACTCCACATTGTGAAGCAGCCAGCGCAGGTTTTTCAGCGCGTAGGGCACGCTTTGCAGGAAATGCTCTTTGCGCTCGTAAAAACCACGAAAGCCATAAGCGCCCAGGGCCTGCATAATGCGGACGTAAACGTAGGCATAGTAAAACTGCATGAACTCGGAACGATCTAGATCGAGGAAACCGGCGAGGCTCGCGAGATAATGATCGAGCAATTGCTGGCGCAATTCCGGGGGCAGGTCGGCCTTGGCATCGTACAAAAGAGAAGCGATATCGTATTGCAGCGCGCCTTTGCGGCCGCCCTGATAGTCGAGAAAAAATGGCTGGTCTTCTTTCGGATCTTTGTTCGGAACTTCGTTCGGAACTTCGTTCAGAACTTTGTTCACAACTTTGCGCAACATGATGTTGCGGGATTGGAAATCGCGATAGAGAAAATAATCGCGGTTGGCGATCAGCAGGAATTTTGTCAAGCGGCTGAAATCGTCTTCCAGCGCTTGCTCGTTGAAGGGAATGCCGGCGAGCCGGAGAAAGTAATACTTGAAATAATTCAGATCCCAGGCGATGGACTGGCGATCGAAACTGGCGCGCGGATAGCACACTTTATAGTTCAGATCGCGGCCCGCTTCGACCTGAAAGCGCGGCAGCACGGCGACAACTTTACGATAGGCCGCGACGGCCTCGGGAGCTATGGCCGCGCCGGTGCGATGGTCCGAGAGAAACTCAAAAAGCGTGGTGCTGCCAAGGTCTTCTTCGAGATAAGCGCCGTGGCTTAGATCTTCGGCATAAATTTCCGGCACCGGCAGACCGTGTCTGCGAAAGTGCCGGGAAAATTCGAGGAAGGCGACATTCTCTTCGCGCACGTCATAGAGGATTCCAATCGCGCTGAGCTTGTCGGTGGAAAGCCGGATGATCTTGCGGCCCGAACCGCCGAGCTGGCCTTGCAGCGGCTGCACTCGCTCCACCGGTGAGTGGAAATACCGCTCAAAAAGTCTTTTGAGAACTTCCATGAAGGTGGTTGCCAGCGATTCGGTCGCGACCTGACATCGTCGTCACAACCCCCATTAAGATAACATCGGGGCCGCGTCGGCATTGTGCGCAAAGTTGCTGAACGCTTGACTAGCAGGCTGCGGAAAAACTCGTCGAGGGCACAAAAAGCACACCTCGGGCGCTAAAGCGCGGACACATTTTCAACGAGCTAACGGCACGAGTAAAACTCGTGCCCTTCCCAAAACCCGCTCGAACCAGAGTTTTTCCGCAGGCTGTAAACTCGTGCCCTGCCCAAACCCGCTTCGATCAAAGTTTTCCGCAGCCTGCTAGGGAGAAAACGCGCGACCGCCTCACATGGTTATGACGGCAGCTCCGTCGATGGAATCTTCTTTTACCGCAATCAAAACTTCGTTGGCCTGGTCGAGTGGGAAGGCAGTTACTTTCGGCCTCAGACCAATCGCGCTCGCGACCTGGAGGAAATCTCGAGCGTCGGCACGAGTCATGTTCGCGACGCTCCGAAGCTGGCGCTCGCCCCACAGCAGGCGGTCGTAGTCAAACTGGGGAATGCGGTCTAAATGAATGGCGTTGATGGCAACCACTCCTCCCTTGCGCAGGCTGGCTAGAGCTGCTATTACGACATCGCCACTGGGAGCGAAAGTCACTGCGCAGTCGAGCTCCGCGGGCGGTTTGTCGGTCTCACTTCCCACCCAAACCGCCCCTAGAGAAGCCGCTAACTGGCGATGAGTTGCTCCTCGCGTGGAGACGTATACTTCGCAATTCCAGGAGCGTAAGACCGCGATTGCCAGATGGGCCGAGGCTCCGAACCCGAACAGCCCGACACGGTCTCCAGGCTTGACGCCGGCCACACGAAGGCTGCGAAAACCGATGATGCCTGCGCACAACAGCGGCGCGGCGTGTAAATCGTCCAGCTGATCGGGAAGAGGGAAAGTAAAATCGGAGCGAACGACTGCATATTCAGCATAGCCGCCATCCACGGTATAACCGGTAAACGTGGGTGAGTCGCAGAGATTCTCCAGACCAAGCTGACAATAGCGGCACGTGCCGTCAGTTCCTCCCATCCAGGAAACGCCCACTCTTGTGCCGACGGGAAGTTCTTCCGTAGCTCCGGCCGCATTTCCGGCTACTATTTCGCCGACAATCTGATGTCCGGGGATTATTCCGGGGCGGCGCGGTGGCAACTCGCCTTCGACTATATGTAAATCGGTGCGGCACACTCCACACACACGCACCCGCAGAAGAACTTGACCTGGCTTCGGTTCCGGCATTGCAACCTGGCCAATCCGGAGAGGCCGATGCCGAACTTCTTGAGGTGAGGTTAGAGTCGCGGCTTTCATCAACTCAGCGAGAGATGTTCTGGCGACGGAGCAAGCGTCGCGCAATTAATATACTCCTTCCGTTGGGCGGGATTAAGACACTCCTTTATCCCGACCTCGATCCCGAGCGCGCGGGTTTCGATTTGGATTTTGATTTGGAGTGGGAGGCTGCGGGAAAACTCCTAGCGGGCGCAAAGAGCACACCTGGGGCGCTGAAGCGCAAACCATTTTCAACGACTTATCGGCACGACTGAACAACTTGCGGAAAAAGTAATTCCTGATCGAGAGCCGCGCCCTCAGCGGCTAAAGCCGAATTCAAAACAAGGCAGTTACCGCAGCGGTAAACCGCTGCGCCACCCAAAAGCAAGGGCAGCGCCGGCTTTTTCCGCAAGCTGTAAAGCGATGCCCTGATACGAAACCCGAGTTTTTTCAGCACTCTGTAAAGCCGTCGATGAAAACAGGCCAGACATCGCAGCGGTGAAGCGCTCCACCCCATCACGCCAAAACCGGGCGGGCTGGGGACCCCGGCGCTGCGCCGCCCAAAATCAAACGCGAAATCTAGTTTTTCCGCAGCCTGCTAGGATATCCCCATGAGCGTGCGCCGCGTCGCCGAGCCCATCATCATGGACGCAGAAGAGCGTTTTGAGCGCTTCGAAAACCTGATGCCGTTTAAGGTGCACAACATCCTTCTGGTCTCAAGCCTCTACGATTCCTTCATTCTCCGCGAAGATGGCCGGCTCAACGAGTTGCTCATCGACGAATCGCTCGAACTCAACCTGCGGCGGGTCCCGGGGATTACGCAGGTCTCCAGCTGCGCGGAAGCGGTTGATCTGGCCCGCTCTCAGCAATACCACCTGATCGTGACCAACCTTACGGTCGGCGACATGAACGCGGCGCAGTTGGCGAGCGAGGTGAAGCGGGCCGGGCTGGATGTTCCGGTGGTGGTGCTGGGCTACGACTATCGCGAGATCAAGAATTTCGTGGCGCGGAATCCAGTCACCGAGATCGAACGCGTTTTTCTGTGGCAGGGCAATTCGCGCATCCTGATCACGATCGTCAAGTACATCGAGGATAAACGCAACGTGCTGCACGACACGCGGGCCATCGGCGTGCCGGTGCTGCTGGTGGTGGAAGACAACATCCGTTACTACTCGGCGTTCTTGCCCGTGATCTATACCGAGCTGATCAAGCAATCGCGGCGCGTGATCCAGGAAGGCATCAACGTGGCGCACAAGCTGGTGCGCATGCAGGCGCGGCCGAAAATTCTGCTGAGCTCGAACTTCGAAGACGCGGCCCGGCTGGTGCAGGAGTATCGCAATTATCTGTTCGGCCTGGTATCGGACGTGGAGTTCCCATGGGAGGGCAAGCTGAGTCCGGAGGCGGGCTTTGAACTGGCGCACATGGTGAAGAGCCTGGTGCCGGACGTGCCCGTAGTGTTGCAAACCAGCCGCACCGAGTTCCGCCCACGGGCGCACGCCGCGGGCTATTCGTTTCTGCGCAAACGTTCGCCCACGCTGCTGAAAGACTTGCGCCGGATATTGACCGAGCAATTCGGGTTTGGCGACTTCGTGTTTCGTCTGCCGGATGCGAGCGAAGTCGGACGGGCGAAAGATATGAACGAACTGGAAGAGCAATTGCAAACGGTTCCGGCGGAAAGCATCGTCTTTCACTCGCAAAGCAACCACTTCTCCCATTGGCTGATGGCTCGCACCGAGTTCGCGCTGGCGGCCAAGCTCCGCCCGCGAAAAGTTTCGGATTTTCCCAGCCCGGAACATCTGCGCCGCGATCTGATCGAATCGATCAATGACTATCGCCGCGAACAGAGCGAGGTGCTGATCGGCGACTTCCGGGCCGATACGTTCAAGCCTTCGGAATCAAATTTTCTGCGGATCGGCTCCGGGTCGCTGGGGGGCAAGGCTCGCGGGCTCGCCTTTGTGCGCCACCTATTGCGCAAGAGCCGCATGACCCGCCGGTTTCCCGGGGTTCGCATCTCGGTGCCTCCCGCCGTCGTGCTGGCGACGGATGTGTTCGATCAATTCGTCGCCGAGAACAACCTGCTGGACTTTGCCTTGCGTTGCGAAGATGACGCTGAAATTGAGCGGAAGTTTTTGGCCGCACCGTTATCCACCTCGCTCAGCGAAGACCTGAAATCGTTCCTGGCCGAGGTCAGCCATCCGTTGGCGGTGCGCTCGTCGAGCCTGCTGGAGGATTCGCAATACCAGCCTTTCACCGGCGTGTATGAAACCTTCATGCTGGGCAATCAGCAAGCAAAGGCGGAAGACCGACTGGCGGCGTTGAGCGAGGCCATCCGGCGCGTCTACGCCTCCACTTTCAGCCGCCATGCCAAGGCCTACGTGCGGGCTACGCCCTACCGTCTGGAAGAGGAAAAAATGGCGGTGATTCTGCAGCAGGTTGTGGGCACGCGCCACGGGGAGCGCTTTTATCCGGACTTCTCCGGAGTCGTGCGCTCGCGCAATTTTTATCCCGTGCCTCCGATGACTTTCGAAGACGGCATCGCGGCCGTTGCTCTAGGCCTGGGCCGGGCGGTGGTAGATGGAGGGAAGTGTTTGACCTTCTGCCCGCGCTATCCCCGCAACCTGGTGCAGTTTTCCTCGGTCGAAGACATACTGGCCAATTCGCAGTCGGAATTCTGGGCCTTGGAGTTGAATGGCGCTGCGGAGGGCCGTCCGGGACATTGGCACGAGAGGCGTTTTGGCCTGGACGCGGCCGAGAGCGACGGCACACTGCGGGCGTTGGCTTCCACTTATTCACGGGACAACCACGCCGTCTACGATGGCGTGAGCCGGCCGGGATCACGCATCATCACCTTTGCTCCCATGCTCAAGCACGGCACCTTTCCGCTGGCGGAGATTCTCGATGACCTGGTTCGGGCCGGTGAGGATGCGCTGGGCAATGCCGTGGAGATCGAGTTTGCCGTGCGTTTGCCCCAGCAGGCTGAGTCGATGGATGGACAACCGACTGGACAGGTGGCGGAGTTCGGGTTTCTGCAGATCCGGCCACTGACGCTGGCGCGCGACACCGAGGACTTGGCCCTTGACGATGTGCGGCCGGAGGAGTTGATCTGCCAGAGCAGCAAAGTTCTGGGCAACGGCCGCATCGACAATCTGCGCGATATCGTAGTGGTCGATTCGCAACGCTTCGAGCGCTCCCGCAGCCAGGAAGTGGGCGCGGCGGTCGCCCGGTTCAATCGGCTGCTCAATGAACAGAACCGGCCCTATCTGCTGATCGGGGTGGGACGCTGGGGATCGACTGAACCCTGGCTGGGCATTCCGGTCGAATGGGATGAAATCTCCGGCGCGCGCGTGATTGTGGAGGCCGGATTCCGCGATTTTCGCGTCACCCCATCACAGGGCAGCCATTTCTTCCAGAATCTCACCGCCTTTCAGATCGGTTACTTCACCGTGAATCCAGACGCCGGCGAAGGCTCAGTCGATTGGCAGTGGTTGACGGAACAACCGGCCGTCGAAGAAGAAGGGTGTGTCCGACACTTGCGGTTTGCGGAACCGATCCGCGTGCTGATGAACAGCCGCACCAGTCAGGGCGTAATCTTCAAGCCGAAGCCCGAAGCGCAGCAGAGCGAAGAAGCGAGCTGGCGCGGCCCTGGTGTTTAGTGGGCTGGTCAGCGGCTGACATCCATTCACTAAACCGGCACCGGTACGCTCTCCACGATCTCGCGCAACACTTGTTCGGCTTGCTCGGATTTTTTCAGGGTAGAAGTGTAGAGCGAATTTACGACTACTCGGTGGGCGAAGACGGAGACGACCAGGGGCTTGAAATCTTCGGGCGTGCAATAGTCGCGGCCCTCCAGAAAGGCCATGGCTTGGGCGGCGCGGTAGAGCATCTGCGAGCCTCGCGGAGATACTCCGAGAGATAGATACTCGGACTCGCGCGTTTTGCCGACTATGTTCAGCAGGTAGGTGATGAGCGATTCGTCCACGTGGACCTGGGCTACGGCTTGCTGGATTTCAACTACGTCGGCGGCGCTGAGCACGGGGCGCAGGTTTTCGAGTTGGGCGACGCCGGCTTCGGCGCGCAGGATCTCGCGCTCGGCGTTGCCTTCGGGATATCCCATGCGAACCCGCATCAGGAAACGATCGAGCTGCGACTCGGGCAAGGGATAAGTGCCGTGGTGCTCGATGGGATTCTGCGTGGCGAGAACGAGGAACGGTTGCGGCAGCGGATAAGAGTGGGCGTCGATGGTGACTTGGCCTTCGTTCATCGCTTCGAGCAGGGCGGACTGCGTCTTCGGAGTGGTGCGGTTGATTTCGTCGGCTAACAGGACGTTGGCGAAGACCGGTCCGCGCTTGAATTCGAATTTCTGCTCGATGGCGGAGTAGATCGAGATGCCCAGCACGTCGGAGGGCAACATGTCGCTGGTGAACTGGATGCGCTGAAAGGTGCAGTCGATGGCGCGGGCGAGGGCCTGGCCGAGCGTGGTCTTGCCGACTCCGGGGACGCCTTCGATCAGCAGATGGCCTTTGGCGAAAATGGAAACCAGGGCGAGGCGGAGGACGTCGTCTTTGCCGCGGATGACGCGGCGCAGGCTATTCTCCAGTTCCGCGGCGCGGCGGGAGGTTGCCACCAGAGTTTCGGGAGCCATTGTTGCGATTCTACTATGGCATCGCGCTGCTAGCGGTTACGAATGTCACAGAGAAGTTCTCAGTTCCCGGTTCTCAGTTCTCAGGAAAACCGAACATTTTGCGTGGTTGCCGGTCACAGAGCTTTGGCCCTGGAGATCCCACAATCTGCAATGGAGGAATTATGGGGCGCTCGTATCGAGACTTGATCGCATGGCGGAAAGCTATGAAGTTCGTCACCGAAATCTGCGCAGTGACTCAGCGATTGCCGAGCGAGGAGCGTTACGGAATCGCCAAGTTGCGGCGAGCGTCCGTTTCGGTAGCGAGTAAGATCGCAGAACGGCAAGCTCGTTTTTCCGAAATAGACTTCCTGAGTCAGGCAGCTGGATCTCTGGCCGAAATTGGAGCCCAGCTTTTGATCGCGAGAGACTTGAAATGCCTTCCAACCAAGGCGGATGGCCTGTTCGCTGCCGCCGACGAACTGGGCAGAGTCGTGAATGGACTCATTGCCTCGATCAATGCCTCGATCGATGCCTCGATCAATGATCGCGCAGCTCAAGCCGGGCATGTGCCCTCTGAGAACCGGGAACTGAGACCTTATTGCCCGAATTCCGCCGGCCTTCCGGTCAACCGCTCGATTCGCTTCGCGGTTGGCGGATGGGTCGAGAACAAGTTGCCGAAACTCATCCCACCTAGGAACGGGGCAATTATGAAAAGATGCGCGGTCGATGGGCTCGCTAAGAGCGGGCGCTGTTTGGAATAGGCGTCGATCTTGGCCAGGGCGCTGGCCAGGGCGTAGGGATTGCCGGTCCAGTGGGCTCCGGTGTCGTCGGCGCCGTATTCGCGGGAGCGCGAGACGGCGAGCTGGATCAGCATGGCTGCGAATGGGGCGAGGAAGATCATGGCAATGGCTGCGATGCCACCGCCTCCGCCGCGATCGTTGCGGCTGCCGCGCATGCCGCCAAAAATCATGCCCCAGCGAGCAATCGAGGCGAGCCAGGTGATGGCGCCGGCTAAAGTGGCCGCGATCGAACTGATGAGGATGTCGCGATTGCGGACGTGGCCAAGTTCATGAGCCAGCACGCCTTCCAGTTCTTCGTCGTTGAGCAATCCGAGGATGCCCTGGGTTACGGCGACTGACGCGTGGCTCGGATTGCGTCCAGTGGCGAAGGCGTTGGGCGAGTCGGACGGGATGAGGTAGACCTTGGGCATCGGCAGGCTGACTTTTTGTGCCAGGCGCTCGACGATGTTGTAGACGCGCGGCAGATCTTCGCGGCTGACGGGCTGGGCGCGGTAGGTGGCGAGCGCGATCTTATCGGAGAAAAAGTAGGCAACGAAATTCATGACTGCGGCGAAGGCGAGCGCCATCAACATTCCATTTTGGCCTCCGAAAGCACGGCCGGCCAGCATGAGCAGCAGCGTCATGACGGTGAGCAGGAGCGTGGTTTTGAATATGTTGCTCATAATGATTGTCTCAATCTTTGTGGCTCAGTCGATTAGATGCCGGACGCCGGGCTTTGGCTCCCGGTGTGCCTTGGCACGGGTAACTGCCGAACTGCGCTCAGCTTGGACGGGCGAGGACGCCCGTCCCTCCACGATCTCAACCCTGCCGCTTTAGTGCTCGCTCCAGAGTTTGATCGAGGGCTGCTTTGGCTTTTTCGTAATCTGCGGGCGTGATCTTGCCTTGTTTTCTTTCTACCTCGAGTTGGAAAAGTTCTTCTTTCAGCGCTTCGAGCAGCATCGATGATCTTGCGGCCGGAGTGCTGGCCGCAGATGTTGCGGGCGTGACGGTTGGACGGACGGCTGCACTATTGACGCTCGACGCAGCGCCGGGCTTCGCAGGGGAGGTCGCGGCGACTGATGCTCCGGTTTGCCGTTTCGTGACCACCCATCCTCCAATGGCGAGCAGCACGGCAAATCCGAAGAGGATGGGCCAGCGATATTTCTGCAGAGCATCGGGAGCGTCGATGGGAGCGCCGAGTCCGCCGCCGGGGCGATTGTCGCTAGAACGATTGTCGCGTCCCTGTGGTGGTTCCTGCTGTTGGGCCGCTCCCGAGGCGGTCTCTCCGGGCGACTCGGTGATAACTCCGTTGCCCTTCAGGGTGA
>ODAK010008009.1_pt1 | contig 10602 bp, 11 predicted proteins | sample 1539591 | NCBI WGS metagenome assembly ODAK01 (sample SAMEA3539303, study PRJEB22396) | soil metagenome | biome: tundra; feature: field; material: soil | place: USA | collected 2010-05 | depth 0.15 m | reverse complement strand
AGCGCGCGCCGTTTCGCCACGGGCACCTCGCGCTCGCCAGCGCCGGGAGATGCACATGGGACAGCAGCCCGCGCGACCGCAACTATTATGCATCCGACGCTGCGGGGCTCGCTACTCGTGTTCCGCTCCGCCTCTCGAGCGACATGCCAAGAAGCACCCGGCACCGAAAAGGCGCGGCCAGACCGCCGAAACAGGAGCGATCGCGCGAGACGGTCGACGCGATCCTGACCGCCGCGACTCGCCTTTTCGGCAGAGAGGGCTACGCGCGCGCCACGACCAACCGCATCGCGCAGGCCGCCGGAGTCAGCGTCGGCTCCCTCTACCAGTACTTCCCGAGCAAGGACGCGATCGCGATCGAGCTCTTGCGACGCTATCGCGCGCGGCTGGTCGACCGCATCGCGGCGCGCGTCGGCGAGATCAACGAGGTCACCTTCCGCAAGGTCGTCGAGGCCCTCGTCGGCGCGCTGCTCCACGACGACGAGATCGACAACTCGCTCCGGCGCGTGCTCATCGAACGGGTCCTGCGCACGCAGGCGCGCGGCGAGATCTCGGGCTTCGAAGAGCGCATCGAGGCCCTCGTGGCCGACGCGCTCCGGAGCGCGAAAGACAGGGTCGCCGTCGACGACTACGAGCTCTGCGCGTTCATCCTGGTCCGCGCGGTGCTCGCCGTCGTTCACGGCGCCGTGGTCGACAGCCCGCGATACAACACGCCCGCGCTGGTCCACGAGCTCACCCACCTCGTCGTTCGTTACGTCGGTCGCAGGCGCAGCCCGTGATCGGTGGATTCTGTCGGGGCGCGTTCACGTTCTTCGTCCGTGGGCGCGCCGCGATCGCGTCGCTGGGGGCGCTCGACGAGGCCGAGCGGCCGCGCCGCCTCGACGAGGCGAGGCACGCGGCGAAGGCGTTGAACAAGCAAGCGCTGGTCTGGACGGCGCCGCTCGCTGCCATCGTGTCGGCTTGTGTCGCCAACGCCGCCGGAAATCCGGTGCGAGCGGAGCAATCGCTGCGCCGCGCCATCGACCTCGCGAAAGCGGCCGACATGGCGATTCATGCGGCTGCGGCGCAGCTTCAGCTCGGGGGGCTCATCGGGGGTGACGATGGCGGCGTGATGGCGGCCGAGGCGGCCGACACGATGCGGTCGCGTGGGGTCCGCGCTCCCGAGCGCTATGCAGGAATGCTCGTTCCGGGGCCCTGGTCGGCGACCAGGCCACCGTAGCCGATGGAGAGCGTGACGATCGCGCGCCCGGAAGTCCGGTGGCGCGAAGGTGCGGCGGCCAGGGCCGGCTGGCCACAAGTGGGAAGTTATTGGCACGCGCGGGGGTCGCGTACGCTGGCGCCGTCGCCCAAGGTGCCTGCCCCGATGCCCATCCGCTCCTTCCGCCCGGTCCTCACGGTTCTCTCGACGCTGGCGCACGTCGTCGGCTGCGCCGCGATGCTTCTCGCCTGCGGCGGTTCCGGCAGCAGCAGCGGGTCCAGTGCGGATAGCGGGGCGCCAGGCGTCGAGCTGACGGTCCCGACGCTCGAAGGGCCGGTGCAGGCCGACGTAGTCGGCGGCGTGCGACGCTTCTTGAAGATCCCGTACGCAAAGCCTCCGGTGGGGCCGCTGCGCTGGAAGGCGCCGGTCAAGAGCGATCCCTGGACTGCCGTGCGGCACGAGACGACGTTCGCCAGCCCATGCCCGCAAAGCGCGAGCGCCCAGGCCCCGCAAAGCACCGACGAGGATTGTCTCTACTTGAATGTCTGGACCCCCGAGCGGACGCCGGCGAATGCGCCCGTCATGGTGTGGTTCCACGGCGGCGGCAACTTCTCCGGCTCGGCGGCCGACACCGTCCCCACGACGAAGCAACTCTGGTACGACGGGCAGTTCTTCGCTTCGCGGCACGGCGTCGTGGTCGTGACCACGAACTACCGGCTCGGGCCCTTCGGCTTCTTCGCGCACCCGGCGCTCGCCGCCGAGGGCTCGCCGAGCGGCAACCAGGGCATGCTCGACCAGCGCAGGGTGCTCCAGTGGGTCCAGGAGAACATCGCCGCGTTCGGAGGCGACAAGACCAACGTGACGATCTTCGGCGAGTCGGCGGGCTCGTCGGACGTCTGCTACCACGTGGCCTCTCCGGGAGACTCGGGGCTCTTCCAGCGAGCGATCAGCGAGAGCGGCGGCTGCACCGTGTCGATCAACGGCGGTCCGGACCCCACGGTGGCGCAAGTGGCCCCGCAGATGCTCGCCTTCACGAAGGCCCTGGGTTGCGACACGGCCGCCGACCCGCTCGCGTGCCTTCGTGGCCAGTCCGCGGCGAACATCGTGGCCAACGCCATGCAACCCGACCCGACGAGCGGACAGGTCACGACGGCGACGTGGAGCTTCGCGCTCGTCGTCGACGGGGCGGGCGGCTTCATGCCGGATCAGGCGCGGACTCTGTACGACACCGGCAAGGTGGCACACGTGCCTTACCTCCTCGGCAGCAACAACGACGAGGGGACGCTCTTTCTTCTCGGCTCGACGCCCGTCGCAACGGAGCCCGACTACGCGGCGGCGCTTCAGCAGCGCTTCGGAGCGGCCGCGACGCAGATCGAGGCCCTCTATCCGCCGTCGAACTTCGGAGGAGACTACAACGCCGCGCTTGCCCGCGTGATCGGAGACTCGAGTCTGGTCTGTGGAACGCACGACACGGCGCGCCGCGCCGCCAAGGCCGGGCTGCCCGTCTTCATGTACAACTTCGATATCCCGTGGGGAATCGATCCCACGGGCTTGATGGCCTCGCACGCGTCGGAGATAAGCCACGTCTTCGGCGATCCGGTAGCCGCTTCGGCGTCCAGCAAGGCCGTCAGCGACGCCATGAACGCCTTCTGGGCGCAGTTCGCCCTGACGGGTACGCCGAATGGCGCGGGCGCGCCCGCGACGTGGCCCGACTTCGCGCCCGACGCGAACGACAACGACCAGCGACTTCAGCTCGACCCCGGCTGGGAAGTCGTCGACGACTTCCGCAAGGCGGAGTGCACGTTCTGGCGTGCTCAGTACGACGCCGCGTTCGCGTCGCCGTGACGCAGTTTGCGGGCGGCAGTCGTGCGTCACCGCGCGGGGTTCGTCACGTGCCCCATGAAGAGGATCCCCCCGCTCCGGACGTCGCGAACGAGGAAGCGGAAAGGGTGGTCGAGGGTGAGGGTCTCCGGCTCGAACACGGCGTAGCAATTGCTGCAAGCACTCACCGCGGTTGCGGCGGCGGCGACCGTGCCCTGCTCGTCCACCTCGACGAGGGCCTGCTGGACCACGGCGTGCACCGAAAGGTCCATGGTGCCATCCATGCCCGAGAGGTCCGCCCGCATCGCATCGAACGCGTCGGTCATCCCCATGCCGACGAGCACGGGCGCCAGCTCGACGCGTGTCGTGAATGAGAACTTGGGCAGGAACAGAATCGCCTGGCTCGCGCTCCCGAGGCTCATCAACGCCGAGCTCAGGGACGACGGCGTGAGCGCGCTCTCGAAGGCGGCGAGGCCCCTGAGGCCACCGTGGGCATGAAGAAGTCCATCGCGAGCGCGCCACCCTTGTAGGGCACCTCGACCACCGTGAGGTCGGAGTGCAAGCTATACGGCACGTTGACGGTTCCGGTCATGGTCGGCACGGAGACCTGCGACCCGTCCGCCAGCGTGAACGGCGCGGGCCTGGTCTGGCCCGGGTCGACCCCGTCGGCCCACACCCCTTTGAAGTAGACGGCGTCCGCGAGAACCAGGCGTGTCTTGGCGTCGATGTCGCCAGAGCCGATGAGCGAGGGGATCGCGCCCTGCGTCTTGCCCGAGACCCAGCCGTTGATCTGCGACGCGGCCGCGCTCGGATTGCCAGCAAAGTCGACCTGCTCGAGCGGCGCGTCGTATCCCGTCGCGAGCGACGACTCGAAGGCCGGCTCGAACGGCTCACCGGTCTGCGCCGCTGCTCTAGCCCAGAGCGCGTTCGCGATGAAGAGAGCGTTACCGCTCGACGTGCCGTCGCTCTGCTCGCTGCACTCGAGAGCTGCGTAAGCGGGCGCCTCGTCGACCCCGCTGCCCGGAAGCTGTACGGAGACAGGATCACGTTCACGCCCTGACCACCCGCTGCCGCAGCGGCGACCGGAAAGAAGTCGACCGCAAACGCCGTGTCGGCCGCCGCGAGACTCTGCGCGTTCGCGCTGGTGCCCTGAGGTGCGGAGCAAATACACGGTTTCGGCCCGGAGGATCCCTCGGGAGACACGGCGCCCGAGCAGGCGCACATGGCCGCCAGACCGATCAGCCAGCCATTCGTTACGAGCACCCTTTGCACTCTTTGCACGGCGTCGCGCATCATCCACCTCCCGCAGCTTCCCCGGGGTGAACAAGGAGAGGGCCAGCGATCAACGAAAGGCCTCGAGGCGCTTCGTCCACTTCTTCAATGGGTTCGAGCCATGCGAGTTTCACGGGTTGAGCAACGTAGGCGCGATCTGAATGTGGCTCGTTGCCGTGGCCTTTGCTCCGCTGGCATCGGTGACAGTCACCGAGATGTCGAGAGGCTTGCCGAGAAACTGCTTGTAGTCGATGCCCTCGTTGTCGAGCTGGAAGCGAATCCCATAGAGCTTGCAGTAGCCGCCCTCGTCGGGCGCGTAGGTGAAGGCGAGCGTCGTCGGAGGGATGGGTGTGTTGGTTCCTGGTTGAAGGCCCGAGATCTTGGTGATCGATCCTGCCTGCTTCAGGTTTTTCATCCGCGTGGCGATCCAGACGTGATGGCCCCCTTGAGGCCCCGTTTCGGCCTGCAAGACCTGTCCTGGCGTGACGGGCAGGTAGTAGGCCTGACCGGTGCCGACTTGCAGGTCGGGCGGGCCTCCATTTTGCGGCTTGCAGCGGTCAGGCGCGTTCGACGGCCAGTTCTTGGCATAGGGCTCGAGGCGCGCGACCGGCACGTTGGATGACTGGCAGGCGCCCATGATGCACGTCGCGGGCGCCGTGCACGTCGGTCCGCTGAGCGGGCCGGGAACCTTGCTCGCCCCGCGAGGCGCGAGCGGGTAAACGATGCAGCGCGACTCGAGCGGAATCCGGAGGAGCGCCGTGTGTCCCGCGACGAAGCTCGACGACGACAGGCGGGTGAAGAGCGGCTTGGCGGCCGGATCGCCGATCGCCTCGACCGCGACGTCGACCTTCGCGGCGTTCTTGTCCGTGCTCGAGATCGTCTTTTCCCACGGTTGCGGGAAGCCCACGCGCGATCCGTGCGGCGGCTCGATCCGCTCGTCGTCCACGACCGTGCCCGCGACGCGAATCACGACGTGAAGGGCGGAGACGACGCCGCCCATCGGGTCGCTCTGGATGCCCACCACGAGCTGCGTGGGGTCGCGCGAGCGGCAGCCCGCCAGCGCGCAAAGGAGCACGGCTCCGCCGAGCGCCGTGCGCCTTCCTCGCCGACCCCACGTCGTCCTTGGCCTACGCATGCAACGCACACGGCGAAGCAAACCGTGCTCCACCGCCGCGCGCAATGCCCTGCACCTCCGCCACGCTTCGACGTCGTGCCAGAGTGAGCCACCCCGGGGTCGCGATGTCATGGACGGCCGGTCCAGCAAGGCCTCGATTCCACGACCAGCTGAGGGATTTCAACGACGTGGCCGTGCCCGAGGACGTGGCTCGAAGGATGCTCAGGAGAGATGCAAGGGAGTGTGCCCGTCCGGCGATCGTCCGGGGCGGGACGCGCGCATCATGAACCGATCGAGACTCGTTCTGGGCGTCGCTGCCGCCGTTTCTGCGGTGAGCTTCGCGGGACAACGTCAGGCTTCGGCGTGCGGCGGATGCTTCCATCCCCCGACACAGACCGTCACCGACATCACCGACGAGCGCATGCTGCTCTCGGTGTCGGCGACCCAGTCGACCCTCTACGACCAGATCGAATACTCCGGGACGCCGTCGTCCTTTGCCTGGGTGTTGCCCATCCACGGCACGGTGACCGTGGGCCTCAGCGCCGACGTGCTGTTCGCATCCATCGACACGTTGACGGCGACGCAGATCAACCCCCCGCCTCAGAACTGTCCGGCGCCGAACTGTGCCTCCACGGCCCCGGTCGCGTTCGGCGCGGGCAACGCGAGCGCGTCCGCCGCCGACGCAGGGTCCGTGATGGTGCTCACGCAAGCCAACGTCGGTCCCTACGCGACCGTGCAGCTCCACTCGACGGACTCGAGCGCGCTCGACACCTGGCTGGTGACGAACGGCTTCAACATCCCGGCCGCCGTGCAGCCGATCCTCGACGCATACGTCAAGGAGGGCTTCGACTTCCTCGCGATGAAGCTCCTGCCCAATCAGGGCGTTCAGGCCATGCGCCCGGTGCGCGTGACGATGCCGGGCGCCTCGGTCAGCCTGCCGCTGCGCATGGCGTCCGTCGGCACCGGCGCCATCACGGGCATCACCATCTGGGTCGTGGCCGACGGCCGTTACGAGCCGCAGAACTTCCCGTTCTTTCATATCGACGACAGTCAGCTCGTCTGGGACTGGGGTAGCAACATCAGCAACTACACCACGCTGCGCGTGCAAAACGAGGCGAATCTCAAGAACGCCGGATGGGAGATCGAGAGCTCGATCGCCCTCAACCAGCAGATCATCAAGAACGTCATCCTGAGCGGCGGCCAGTACTACGGAAATGGCCTGTCCTCGAGCGTCCCTGTCGACGCCACGCAAGACTATCTTCCGGTCGGCGCGCCGGACGCGGGGGCCGGAGCCAGCGACGCCGGCTACGAGACCGCCGAGCAGGTGCGCGACGACGACGTCAACACGCTCTTCGCCGGGTTGACCGGATCGACCGTCCGGGTCACGCGCATACGAAGCGACATCGCGCAGACGGCGATGACTTCCGACTTCGTCCTGCAAGCCTCGTCCGACCAATCGGAGCTGTCGAACGTCCGCAACATCACGCAGAGCGTGAACCTGACGTGCCCCATCTATAATGGCTGCAGCGTCGTCGGCACCGGAACTCCCGCGCAAGCGCAGGCGAGCGTTGACGCCGGGGCGTCGTCCGGCGCTTCCGCAAGCGGGGGAGGTGGCCAGGGCGCGACGACGACGACCGGCTCGAAGCCGGGTTCGACGGACGGAGGCTGCTCTGCGTCCGCGCCGGGCAATACGGGCCCCGGGGTGGCCTTCGGCGCCCTGGCAGGCATGCTCGGCCTCTTCGTGGGCCGCACGATTCGCCTGCGACGCCGCCGCTCGGGGTCGAAGGGCTGATTCATGAACGAGGCGACCGTATCCCTCGACGAGAAGCGCACGCGGCGAGCCGGTGAGGAGCCGATCGTCGGCGGCCTGCCGGCGGTTCCGGGAATCATCGCCGCCATGGCTCTGTCGCCTGGCCTCGCGGTGCACCTCAGGGGCCTCGCCAACGAGCTGCTCGTGAAGGAATTTCCGGGTGCGACCCTGAGTCGCGCCGAACGCGAGTTCATCGCGACCGCGGTATCCGGCGCGAACGAGTGCTTCTATTGCATGGACTCTCACGGAGCCTTCGCGCTCGAACTCATGCGGCAAGAGCGGGATGCGAACGCGCCATTGGCCCGTGCTCTCGTCGAGGGCCTCAAGACGGGCCATGACGTCGGCTTGTCGAGCAAGATGCGCGCGCTCGTCGACATCGCGCGAACCGTCCAGCGCCGCTCCCGCGACCTCACGCGCGACGACGTGGCGAACGCGCTCCGCGCAGGGGCGACGGACGCGGACACGCAACTCACCGTCCTGATCGCGGCAGCGTTCTGCATGTACAACCGGATGGTCGACGGCCTCCGCGCGCGAACCCCCGAGAGCGCCGACGCCTACCGCGCGCGGGCCACGGAGATCGCGGCGCACGGCTACGCCGATCCGCGCGTCGCGTCGGTTCCGACGTGATCGTCCGCGGGTCTCGGGGGGCGCTCGATGCCTAGTCGATATTCTACATACGGGACAACCACGGCACTCTTCGCACGTTTTTCGTTTGGACTCGGCGTGACCATGGCGGGCTTCTTCTTCGGCGCCTGCAGCTCGTCGAGCTCTGGTTCGCCGATCTCCGCGGAGGCATCCGACGACGGTTCGCTCGTCGATGGCTCGCTCGCCGACGGCACTGCGGACGGGTCGGGGCAGCCGCCCCCGGACGCGAGTCCGGTCGTCGACGCCGGAATGGACGTGGACGCCGCCCTCGAAGCCGCCACGGATGCCGACGTCTGCGCCTCCCCGCAGGTCCTTCGCTACGAATCCGCCGGCTGCGGAGCCGATGCGCTCCCGGTGTGCGGTAGGGCCGACCAGGACGCTTGCGCCATCGAAGTCTGCGGGTGCGACGGTCAGACGATCGTCAAATGCGACTACGCGAGCGCACCGTGGGCGCATATCGGATCGTGCTCGGACGCGGCCGATCCCTAGAGAAGAGCACCCTCAGCGGGGCGTCAGTGGCTGATTCACAGGTGCCCGGTCTCGATGGCGCCCCATTTGTCGCAGAGGTATTCGGCCACGAGCCGCCGATGGCAGTGATCGGGCTTGTCTTCGCTGCACAAGAGGCAGGCGCCGTCGAGCTCGTCGCGAGGCACCGTGTCTTCGACGTGCCGGTTCGCCAGGAGCGCCAAGAAGCGCTGCGCGTATCGGTCCCAGCCGCCCCCGGCCTTTCTGTAGTCGTCGAGCATGTCCTGCGTCGGAGCGAGCTCCGGCCTGTGGACGTACGGCGTCGCGAGGAGCTCGCCCGTGAAGTAGCGGAGGTCGTCCTTCTTCGCGAAACCCGCAAGCTGCGAAATGTTGTTCAGCCTCACGTCCACGAGAGAGCGAACGCCGGCTTTCTTCAACCGGCCGAAGAACCCTTCGGCCGAGGTCTTCGTGAAGCCAATCGTGTAGAGCTTCACGCCGCGAGAATATCACGCCGCGGGCCTCGGGAGCGGCCGGGCCAGCGCATCTGGGCGAGTGAAGAGAGCGACCTCGTCGACGAGCTTCACCTGATGATCTACCCGGTCGTCCTCGGGACGGGAAAGCGCCTCTTCGCAGAGGCGAGCGACAAGAGGCGCCTGCAGCTCGAGGACACGAAGGTGCTCGGCGACGGCGTGGTGCTCCTCGTGTATGGGCGCGCCAGCGCGTGATGATAGGTCGCCTCCGTCTTCGCTCCGATGCCACGGCATGTCGTCAGGATCGATCACGCGAGAGCGGTGTCCGTCAGGAGATCCCTCGAGGCGGATCGAGCCCTCGAGGACAAGACGAAGGCCTTCGTCGCGTCCCTGGGGGCGAACCTGCTCGCTTCCTTTGCCGGCAACCTCGACACGCTCGCGAAATTCGGCCTCACGCCGCGGCAGAAGCCGTTCGCGACGCCCGATGCGAAAGTCGCCGCAGCCGCCAAGGCCAAGGCCACTCGCGCCGCGCGTCATACGATGGGTCCGAAGCAGAAGGCGACGGTCAAGGGGACGGTCCCTTCGACCGCGTGAACGGGCCCGCGTCGGCCCGTCGCCACGCACGACGTCACGCCGCCGCGGCCTCCACGGGCATCGCCGCCCGAAGTGCCTTCCAGAAGCTCGTGACCGTTTGCCAGCGTTCCACTGGATAGATCGCGAGCGCGCGCACGAGAACGGCCTCGATGGCCTCTGGAATGCCCACGCCCGACATCAAGTACGGCGACGACCGACGGGCGCTCGCCTCGAAGAAGTCGGGAGGGCCTCCGGTGGGATCTCGCCCTGACAGCAGAGCGACGACGATAAGCGCCAGCGCGAACACGTCGGTCCAAGGGCCGGCGATCCCGAACGCTCGGCTGACCTGCTCCGGGACGCAATAGGCGCCCTGCGAAGCCGTCGCAGGGCTGGTGCTCGGAGACAGCTTGGTCGTCCATGTGTCGCTCTGCGCGTCGCCGACGACGAGGATGCGATCGGGGCTCACCCCCCGATAGCTCATGCCGCGCGCATGAGCCACGGCCAGCACATCCACAACGGGCTGCAGTAGAGCCATCGTATTCTCGAGGCTAAGCGCGGCCGTTCCGTCCGCTCGGCCGCGCCTCAGCAGCACATCGAGACCCTCGCCAGAGGCATCGGCTTCCACCGGTTTTCTCGTTGAATCCATGTCGATAGCAAGGTGGATAGCAAGCCGCGTGCGAGCGACTGCCGGCGTCGGCACGTGTGCTCCCCTGCGCGACTAAAATGCCACGCGTGGGGCGAATTCGCTTTCGCGCCCGGCTCGCGTGACTAGAGTCTCCAAGCTGTCCGAGAGGCGATGGCCGAGCGGCTCTCAACGCCGTTCGTGTTGGTGTCCCGTGCGGAATCCGCCGCGCGTCGCGCTTTTTCCCTCTCGATCACACATGGCCGTGGGCCTCCACGGCAGAGCCGCACTCACCGTGCGGCACGGCCGAGCCGTATTCAACGGCAGAGCCAATGGAGATGAGAAATAATGCGTCTATTTCCGATATCACGGGTCGGTTTGGCTATGGCCGGAATCTCGATCGGATCGATCGCCGCTGGCTGCGGAGGGGCTTCGTCTCCTTCGTCTCCTAGCGGCTCTTCCGTGAGCAGCGCCCTCTCGAGCGGCGCGCGGATCTGGCTCACGAGCGCGGTGCTCGCGCGGCTGCAACAGCGAGCCGCATCGGGCGACGCCGCGTGGACGTCGCTCTCGGCCCGCTGCGACGCCGACGCGACCGGAACGGTCAACCCACCGACC
>ODAK010008008.1_pt1 | contig 10602 bp, 7 predicted proteins | sample 1539591 | NCBI WGS metagenome assembly ODAK01 (sample SAMEA3539303, study PRJEB22396) | soil metagenome | biome: tundra; feature: field; material: soil | place: USA | collected 2010-05 | depth 0.15 m | reverse complement strand
CCGTGCTGGTCTTTACCTTCCTGTAGAGTCGAGGTTGTATGTGAGACTACTCGGCGCGGAGATGGAGCATGGCGTCGAAGAAGACGAAGGCGAAGAAGAAGTCCAGGTCGCGCACGACGGCGTCCACGAAGCCAACGAACAGGGCGGCGACGAAGCCAGCGAAGAAGATGTCCGCGCCGGGGAGAAAGCCGAAGAAGGCTGCCAAGAAGCAGGCCGCTCCGAAGAGGGCCGCCGCCGCGCCGTTGAAGACCTTCGCGGAGAAGGTTCGCGACCGGGACCCCAGCACCGAGGTCTGGTACCGCGTAGGCGGCGTCTTGAGCCACGGAGTGATGCTTGGCCAAGGGGCAGCCGGCAACGCCATGGTCGTGTCGAATGGTGTCGTCAGTGGGGTTCCAGCAGTGGATCTCTTCGAGACCCAGGCCGCCGCCGCAGCCCGGTAGCCCGCGCGCGCGTGGCATGCTGAGGGCGACCATGCCCAGAACATCGAGCCGAGCCCCTCGGGTCACCATGAGTTGCCGCGCGGCGTTCGTCGTGTTGCTGTTCATGGTGGCATGCTCGAAGAGCGCAACGAAGGGTGAGCGGATCATGATTGGAGTCTCGACCCTCAGGATCAGCCTCCCGGTGTTCGTGGCCGCAGAGCAGGGGCTCTTCGCGAAGCACGGCCTCGATGTGGAGCTCCGGCGCTTCGACACGGCGCAGCCCCTCGCGGTCGAGCTGGCCGCGGGCCGCATCGACGCGGGCGGCTACCTGGCGTTCCCGATCTTGTTCGACCCGAGTGGTCCACCTCCGCGAGTGCGCGTCGTCACCGCGATCGTGGAGGACGCGACCCACCCCATCTCGTATTTCCTCGTCAGGAAGGGCAGCGGCCTTCGCGGAGTCGCATCGCTCGCAGGGCGCACGATCGGCATCCTTCCGACCGTGGCGTACCGGCGCTGGCTCGAAGCGATCCTTCGGCACGACGGGCTCGCGCTCGAGAAGGTCACGATCCTGCCCGTCGCGCCGCCGCTGGAGATCGACTCCCTGGCAGGCGGCGGCGTCGACGCGCTGTTCACGGGCGACCCGATGGCAACCGCGGCGCTCGCCCGCGGCGTGGCGGAGCCCTTGACCGACTCGCCCGACGTCCCGCGGGTCCTCGGCGATCCGTTCCTCTTCGGGACCTTTGCCATCACGGAAGACTTCGTGAGCAAGCGGCCGGCACAGGCCCGCGCCCTTCGCGACGCGCTCGACGAGGCCATCGGGATGCTCGCCGAAAGTCCGGAGGTTGGACGTGCAGCGATGGCTCCGTACGTTCGCGAGTCCGAGCGGCCGTTCATCGAGCACTACCCGGCCGCTCGCTACCTTCGGTCCAGCGAGGTCAGCATTGCGCAGCTCGATCGCGCGCTCGAGCTCTGCGGAGCGACGTCGAAGGGCGCCGACATCGCACCGCCGTGAGCGTTGCGGCGCTCGATCGCGTGACGTTCAGGCGTGGCCCGCGCAGTGTGCTGAGCGACGTGAGTCTCGCGATCGAACCGGGCCAACGCATCGGGCTCGTGGGTCCGAATGGTGCGGGCAAGAGCACGCTCCTGCGCGTCCTCCTCGCGCTCGAGGCCCCTGCCACGGGAACGGTCGTGCCCTGCGCCAGGGGCGTCGGGTACGTCCCGCAGGGCTACGACGAGAGCCTCTTTCCGTGGTTCTCGGTCCTTCGCAACGTCGCGATGCCGCGCCTAGTAGCACGGTGCGCGGACGCAAGAGAGCGCGCGCGGTCCCTCTGCGAGCGCGTCCTTCCAGGCGTCGATGTCGAGCGGCTCGCGGGGCGGCTCTCGGGCGGAGAGAAGCAAGCCGTGGCTCTTGCCCGCGCGCTCGCTGCACCTGGCGACATCGTCCTCGCCGACGAACCGTTCTCCGCCCTCGCTACGCCCGTGCGGGCGCACGTGCGGCGGGTACTGCGTGACGAGCTTCGCGGTCGTGCGCTCGTGCTCGTGAGCCACGCGGCAGAGGACCTGTCCGATCTGTGCGAGCGCGTGGTGCGCATCGAGGAAGGGCGGCTGCTCGCCGTGACGGGCGAGTCTCCATGACGCGCCGGGCAGGGTCGGTGGTCGCGATCGCGCTCGGAGTGCTCGCCTGGTGGACTGCTGCTTCTCTCCGCGTCGCAGGCAAGCCGCTCGTTGCCACGCCGTGGGATACGGTCTGCGCTCTCCCTCGTGCCCTGCCTACGCTCCTGGCCGATCTCTCCGCGACGACTGGACGCGCGCTGCTTGGACTCGCCCTCGGCGCCGTCGCCGGCATTGCGATCGGGCTCACAGCCGCCCTCGCCGCGCGCGTAGCCCCCGTCGTCGAAGGGCTACTCGACTTTGCGCGCAGCATTCCTCCGGTCGTGATGCTTCCGGTCTTCCTCCTCGCGTTCGGTTACAACGACATCGCGCGCACGGCCACCATCGCCGCAGGATGCGCGTGGATCATGGCGCTGTCGGTGACGACGGCGGCGACGGCCCCACCGTCGGCGCGACGCGAGATGCTCGACCTCGTCGGCGCGACGAAGCTGCAGGCCCTGGCGTGGACCCAGCCGTGGGAGTCGCTCCCCGTCCTCGCCGTCGGCCTGCGCGGGAGCGCTTCGACGGCGGTGATCGTGGCGGTCGTGACCGAGATGATCGCGGGGTCGGAGCGCGGAATCGGGTCACGCATCATCTCCGCGCAGATCGCCTCGGACACGACCATGCTGACGCTCAGCGTCCTCGGCGTCGGCGCGGTGGGTTTCGCGGCGAACGTCGCGCTGCGCCGGCTCGAGTCCTGGGCGCGAGGCCTCGGCTGAAAGGGCGCGCCACAGCGATTCGGCCGCCGTGCAGGCATAGGTGCGTGGGCCTTCCACCGCGATCACCCCCGGGGCGCGAGTGGCGAGCTCGTGCCGTGCGGCCGAGGCCGATATCGCTCGCTTCTTGCACACCGTCGCGACCTCGTCGGCCGCTGCCAGTGCCGCGGCATGGATCGCCATCTGGACGCGGCTCTCCGCCGCGGCGTCCGCGTCGCCGCATGTCTCGAGGGCCAGGAAGCTCAGACGTCCGCCGCGCCGGAGTAGGACGGGGAGGATTCCGTCCGAGACGTGCGACGAGGGGAGACAGCCGAAGGGCTTGAGCGAGAGCACCAAATGCGCCGTGCGATCGCGGTCTGCCTGCATCGCGCGCCCCACCTCCAGGTGGGCGCTCCCCCCTCGGATGTCGGGATCGTAGTGCGGCGTGGCGAGCGCAGCGAGCTCGTTCATGTCGGGACGGGGTGCTCGGCCAAGCCCCACCGCGACGGCGAGACAGCGCCACATGGCGCGGATACGACGATCCGCCCGCCGGAGCGCGAGCACTCGCGCCTCCTTCTCCGGACCGCCGGGGTCGGCGCTCGCGTCGCGCTCCTCTTCCCAGATGCGGTAGTGCAACCAGTCGCAGGCCAGTGGCGTATCCACCTCGACGCCGCAGTCGCCGAGCCGCCGCGCCAGATCGTAGCTCGGGTCACCATCGACCAGCGTCGTCCAGGGCTCGCCGACGAGGAGCACGCGGGGCAGGAAGCGCGTGGGGTCACATGCCACCGCAGCGGCGCTCGCCTGGATGCGCCGGAGCGATGAGACGACCGACGCTCGTCGCTCGAGCGCTTCCGCGATCTCTCCCACGCCCGACGCGAGGAGCGACTGCACGTCATGTGGATCGAGCGCATACGGACGGAGCGCATGGCCGAGCATCGTCAGGAGATCGCCTGCCAGCACGGCGAGGAGCAACGCGTCCGCTGATGCGGGCAGGATGGGTGGCCGCCCCGGCTCCGGACCGCTCAGCAAGACGAAAGGCTCAATCCGCGCGACCGGGAGCCGCTCGAGCCCCGCGCTGGCGAGCACGCGCGCGTACTCGAAGCCAAACGCGGCGAGACGGCAAGGGCCACACGAGCCCGCCGTGAGCCAGCCGTGGCGCTCCGCGAAGGCGGCGGGCTCGTCGCCCGAGCGCCGCGCGTGCTCGAGCACCGAGCCCACGGCGTAGTGCGCCGGGTTGCACTGCCCATGGTTGCCCAGTGACCGAGCGCGGCGCAGGCCCGAGTTGGTGGGCGGGTGCAGCGCTACGGCGCGCATCCCGGCACCCCGCAGTGCGGCTGCGAGCAGCGGGTCGTGCAGCGAGCTCAGGCCCCCGACGAGCCAGGTCCGTTCGCACGTCATGATGGGGCCCCGCCGAGCGCCATCGCGGCCGTGCGCACGTTGCGCTCGTGGCGATCGACTGCGTCCAGGAAGGTGCGCAGCCGGAGGCGGAGCGAACCCGTCGGGCGTGTCTCGTCCAGATCGTGAAGAGCGAGGAAGGGTTTGCCTCCACGGCGGCAGATCGCCTCGACCTCGCCGTAGAGCGACGCGTCTTGCCCGCACTTGAAGCTCGAGACCTCGATGGCGCAGAGGTAGGGGTGGGCGGCGACGACCCGTGCACCGAAGAGCTTCTCGCCGTCGCCCGAATTGGTGAGCGATGCGGCCTCGGCCTCGAGCCGGAGCAGCGCATCACCTCCGAGGCCGGCGAGCCCGGACGGGTCCTTGGGCAGCGCCCGGATCGAAAGGGTCGTGCGTCCGAGCGCCCAGAGCTCGCTGCCGATGTCGTGATGGATTCCCGGATCGGCGTGGTAGGGGCGGCCCAGCATCACGATGGCGGCGCGCTGCTCGGCCTGAGCGCGAGCGAGCGCCGCAGCGCCCTCCCGCTCGAGGGATTGCTCGAAGGCGCGCTGGGCCGCGCGCCCCTCGCGAATGGCCTCTGCGTGCTCGTCGGCGGTCAGTCGCGGCGCGATCGTTCGGACGGCCGTGAGGAGCTGAGCTGCGAAGCGCATGGCGTCCGTCAGCGTGAGCGTCGGCGCCAGGAACAGCGCGCCGCCCGGCAGCCGCCCGTGATCGTCGACACCGAACGCGGCACGCGTCACCAGCGGCGTTCCGGCCACCACGGGGCACGATGCCGTATCCACGCACCCCCTCATCGCGGTGATCGCGTGCGTCAGCACGGGGAACAGCAGCACGTCGAACGGTCGCTCCGCGTACGCCGCGAGGAGCTCCGACACGTGGGCCTGCGCCACCTTGACCGGAAAACAGGCGTCGACGGTGCCGTGGCCCGCCGCGCGCTTCCAGAGCTCCTCGCTCGTCGCTTCCCCGATGACGATGTCCTCCCGCGCGACGCCGATGGCCTCGAGGTAGTGGGTGAAGAAGGGGGCGGACCGGTACATCGACAGCAGGCGGGGGATCGCCACCCGAAGACCCTGGCCCGCGTCAGAGACCACCCGCACCGCGGTCGCGCGGGCGAAGAGCCGGGCGGCCTCGACGCGCAGCAGGTTCCGCGCTCCCTGGGTGGCGCCCTTCGGCCGGGGGCGTCGCGCGCGTTCGCCTTCGAGAGCCTGGCCGCGTTCGCAAGCGTGGCCCGTGACGAACCGGACCGGCTCGCGAGCCAAGCCGGTGGCATCGACGATGGTTCGCGGACAGGCACTCGGGCAGCGGACGCAGCGTGTCGACGCGTCGTTGCGCGCCGAGAAGCTCATCTCGACTGAACGGCGGAAGCCGACGAAGCGCGTCGCTCCGACGCGGCAAGAGAGGCGAGCGACGAGGGCTGCGCCGATCGCTCCGGCCTCGCCGGGATAGGGGTGAACGACGATCTCGGCGCCGGGGTGGCGCCCGAGGATGTAGTCGCGCTGCGCTTTCACTGCCGCACGGTTGCGCTGCACGCCGCCGCTCAGGACGAACACGCGACCGAGTGCCTGGAGCGAGGGCGCGGCGACCACGTTCTCCCAGATGTTGCGCGGGAGCACCTCCGCCATGCCAGCGAGGATCTCCGCGGGGGTAAAGCCGCGCCCCTGGAGCGAAACGCGCTCGGTGTGCAGGAACACCGCGCAGCCCACGCCCAGCTCAGGCGCGCGCCGCGCCGAGAAGGCCACCTCGGCGTAGCGATCCATCGGCACTCCCAGGTCGTGCGCCGTGGTCTCGAGGAGCGCGCCGTTGCCCGCCGCACACTGGTTCGAGAGGTGAAAACGGGTGACCTGGCCTGCCGCCAGGCACAGCACCTTGATGTCCTGCCCGCCGATGTCGCAGACCACGTCGGCGTCCGGAACGTAGCGAACCGCAGACCGTGCGTGCGCCAACGTCTCCACGGCGTTCGCGTCGGCGCCAAGGACAGGCCCGAGGACGGCCGCGGCGTAGCCGGTGACGCCGAACCAAGCGACGCGCTCCACGTCTCGGCCGAGCTGACGGGCGATCTCCGACAGGATCGCCTGAGCGTCCTCGAGCGGACCGCGCTCCGCGCGGCGATAGGCCAGGGCGATCGGCACGTCACGGTCGTCGAGCACCACGGCCTTGATGGTGGTCGAGCCGGCGTCGAGGCCGAGCGTGAGCGCGCACGGCGTCCAAGCGGTCGTCCGCGGTGGGGGCATCCAGCGGCGGTCGAGCTGCTCGTCGACCGATGGGCCGTCACGCCCGAGACCGGGCCGGACCTGGAGCCGCTTCGTCGGGGCGAGCGACAGCGCGGAGGGTGCGGGCGCGCGGGCACACCCTGCGCTCGCTGCAGCGACACGTTCGAGAGTGTCCGCGCACCGGAGCGCGCCCTCCGCGGCGAAGTACTCGGCCAGAGGTGGGACCCGCACGTCGTCTTCCGCGCCGTGGGGGACGCCGCGCTCACGCCAGCGCTCGGCCAGGTGACGGCGCCACAGGGCGGCCAGCGCCGGGAAGAACGCGTGCGGTCCGCCGAGCAAGAGCACCCTAGGAGGGAGCGCGCGGCCGCGGGCGAGCACGGCGAGATTGCCGCGTACGACGGCATCGAGGAGCGCCGCGAGCACTCGCGCTTCGGGGACGCCGCTCTTGACGAGGTTGACGAGGTCCGTCTCCGCGAACACCCCGCACTTCGCCGAGACCATGGGGAGCTCTTCGTCGTGGATCGCCAGGCTCGCCAGGGCGTGCTCGTCAAGACCGAGACGGTACAGGCATCGGTCGAGCGTCGCGCCGGTCCCCGCTGCGCACCGCTCGTTCATCTCGCTCGAAAACGAAGCGCCCGCCGCGTCGCTCGACGCATCGAAGTGGATCATCTTGGCGTCTTGCCCGCCCAGCTCGATGACCGTTCGCGCGTCGGGCGCGAGAGCCCGCACCGCGCGCGCGACCGCGTGTACCTCGTGCACGTAGGGCGCCCGTAGGGTTTCCGCGAGCTGTGAACCGCCTGAGCCCGTGACGAACCGTGGAGCGCCGATGCCCGCCGCCGTCTCGGCGGCGAGGAGCATCGACTCCGCACACGCCGCGCACTCCCCGCGGTGTCGCCGGTACTCGCGGTGGACGACTCGCCCCGCGCGCGCCGCCACGACCTTCACGGTCGTCGACCCGATGTCGAGCCCGATCCCCTCGAGGCGCACGGGTGCTCAGCCGCCGCTCTCGGGTCGCGGACGACCCCGGCGCCGTCGACGCACCCGCACCATGACCACCGCGGTAACGACCCAGAGGGCCGCCGTCGCGACGGCGCCCGCGCGGGAGGCGCCGGCGCCTACCGAGCAGGCGCATGACGAGCCGGACGGGGAGCCTTTGCCGGTCCCGGAGTCGGGCGCTGGTGCCTCCATGTGGCGCACACACCGGGCGTAGCCGAGGCCGCTCACCGTGACGCCGTCGACCGCGCCAAGGTTGAACGTGACGCTCCAGGAGAGCGTGGGCGCCCCTTGGTTCTGCGTCGACGTCCAGTAGAGGTCACCCCTCGGGTCCAGGAAGGCCGGGTCGATGGCCACGCCGTTCTTGATGGCGTCGTACTGCACGATGCCCGATAGCTCGCTGATGTTGGGCAGGTGCCAGCCAGAGAGACCTCCGAGCGACAAGCCCGCGCAGTACGACAAGGAGTCTTGCCAGCTGCGCTTGGTGCCGTCATCCTGCCGCTGCCACTCGAGCATTGCGGTGGCGTCTTGGACGGTGTCCGTCAGCGCCTCCAATGGTCCCGCCTTGCGCAGCCCGACGCCCCCGACGTCGAGGACCGTGCTCGTCCCGCGAACGCAGCGGACCGGGAGCGCCGTGTCCATGAGCAGAGGAATCACCTCACCGGCGTCGAACTTCACTGTCCAGGCGAGCATCGTCTCGGACGCCGTGGGCGTGGCCGTCCAGTAGTTCGTGCTCTTGGCGCCGCTGAAGCTCGGATCGATCGACGGCACATCGACGCCGTAGTCGACGAGGGTCATCAGCTCGATGACCGACGGCAGCCTCCAACCCGTGGCCGCTTCTGCGCTACTGAAGCTCGCGCAGTGCTGGACCGCCGTCGCTTGGTCGTACGTGTTGCCGTCGTCGCCCGCCTGCCACACCAGCCCTGTCGTCGAGTCGGTGACCTCGTCGCTCGCCGACTTGACCAGCGCCTGCGCGTTGGGCTGGAAGTCACCGTCCTCGAGATCGTAACCGGCGACCGGGCATGGGAGATCCTGCGTGGTGTTCGTGGCGCAGGTGACCACGCCAGTACGGTAGAGCGCTGGATGAGGTGAGGTCGGGAGCGGCGCCGGTCCGGCGTCGACCTCGCCGGCTTCCGCGCCGCTGTCCTCAGGGATGGACGCATCGATGCCTGCATCGCCGTCTGCGGGCAAGCTGGCTGGCGAGAAGATCTCCGCAAACGGGATGCACGTCTGCGCGTTGCACCCTCCGGCCACGACCACGCGGCCGTCGGCGAGCCCGACGCCGATGTGATACGCGCGCGACATCATCATCGCCGGTGTCCCGATCCACTGCTGCGCAATGGGCAGATAGACCTCCGAGGTGGGGACGGTCGAGCCGCTCGAGCCGGCGCCTCCGGCCATCAACACCTCCCCGTTCTGCAGCAGCGTTGCGGTGTGGTGGTGTCGAGCGCCCGCCATCGACGGGGTCGCTGCGAAGCTGCCGCCCGTGCCAAAAGCCACCCAGATCTCGGCAGAAGACAGCGTCATCGTGCAGGCCGCATCCGAGCAGCCCCCAGCCACGAGCACGCTGCCGTCGTTCAGCAGAGTTGCGGTGTGCCCGGCGCGCGGCGAGGACATCGGTCCCGCGTCGGACCAGGCATCGGCCACGGGGTCGTAGACGGTCGCGTCGCCGAGCACGGTGGCGCACGCCGGGTCCGCGCAACCGCCGACGATCAGCACGCGTCCGTCGGCGAGGGCGGTCGCCGTGGCGTTGCCGCGAGGCGCCGCGAGCGGAGCACGCACGCTCCAGGTGTTGGCGGTCGCGCTCCACCGCTCGGTGTCCGTGGTACAGGCGGACACGTCACAACCTCCCGCCACGATGGCATCTCCGCCGCCCACGACCGCGCCCATCGGGTTTGCTCTGGGGCTGGCGAGCGAGCCCGCCGCGATCCACGCGTCGCTGGAGAACGAGAAGCGTTCGGAGGCAGCCGTGGTCTGTGTGCAGCTCGTCGCCACACACGCACCTGCGTCGTTCATCTGGGAGCAATTGGTCGTGGTGCAGCCGCCGGCCACGATCATGTCGCCCGTGGGGAGAGGCATGCCGACGAACGCGGTACGTGCCGTCTGCATCGGCGCCACCGAAGTCCAGGTGCCAGACGCCGGGTCCCACAGGTCGCTGTTGGCCAGCGCCTGCCCACACGCGGAGTTCGCGAAGCTCGTCGGGCAGGCCGTCAGACCGCACCCACCGACAGCCATCACGCGACCATCCGGACGGCGCCAGGCGGCATCCCCCCAGTGGGCAACGGTCATCGTGCCAGTCGTCGACCAGTCAGGATCGACCAGGATGGGTGCAAGCAAACCCGCCAGGTCGACGTCGAGGACGAGCGTGCGTCCCGCGATGTGCACCGTTCCTCGGCGGCGCTTCCCGTCGGCGGCGCGCGCAAGCGGCGCGCTCAGGCGCAGGCGGGCGATACCATCCTTGCCGAGCACCTCGATCGTCGCGCCGGCTTCGCGCAGCTTCCACACAGCCGCGCCCGTGTCGAACTCGAGCTCCCTTCGCAGGTGGGCAGGTGGCTCGCGCAGGTAGATGTACTCGTCCACGTGCGTGGGCGTCAGTTTGTAGAACAGATCACCTCCCGCGACGGCGCCGCGGTAGACGATGACCCCCTGTCGGATCTCGGCAGGCACCGGCTTGATGCCGATCTCCTCGGTGCGCACGGTGAAGCCGTCGACTCCGTCGAACTGGACGACGTGAGCGCCCGTGGCCAACCGGGGAAGGCGGGGGCTGAGCGTCTGACCCGCGGCGTCGTGGCGCAGGACGAACTTCGAATGAAGCGTCTCGAAGCGCGGCGTGATCGAGCCATCGGTGCCGCGGTCCAGCCCGAGATCCGACACCATCCCGAACCACTTCCGCGTCGCGTGAAAGTGCGTCTGGATCTCAGAGAGCAGCGTGTCTCCCTGCGCGCAGGCCGTGGGGGACGGCAGAGTCCACACCAGGACGGCCGCTGTCGACAAGGCGCCCGCGAGCGCTCTCTTGCGTGGGGGATGCATGAGCCTCGAGACGCCTGACAGCGATGAAGATCGATAGAGGCACTGGTTGCGAGAGGCGATGACAAATCGCACACGCATGCCGCGCAAGGCGTGCGCTCAGCCGCATTGCTTGCATCTCGAGTCACGGTGTCGAGGATGTTCGGGCTCTTCGGCGCAGTCCCCCGGTCGCGGTACGTCGAGAGCATCGCGTACGTCCCTGCCATCCGATCG
>ODAK010008007.1_pt1 | contig 10602 bp, 11 predicted proteins | sample 1539591 | NCBI WGS metagenome assembly ODAK01 (sample SAMEA3539303, study PRJEB22396) | soil metagenome | biome: tundra; feature: field; material: soil | place: USA | collected 2010-05 | depth 0.15 m | reverse complement strand
ACCATCTGGCGCAGCGGGGACATAACAAGCAAGGCCGCCATAATTTGCGACAGGTGGGCCTGAGCTATTTGCTGGATGGGGAAAACGGCATGAGCCTGTGCCACCACGTTTATCCGGGCAACGTGGCCGATGCCGACGAACTGCCCGAGGCGCTGTCGCGCATGGTGGTTCTGCTGGACCGCAATCAGATTGCTCGCGACACGGTCACGCTGGTGCTGGACAAAGGCTCCGCCGCATTAGCCAATACGTTAGAGCTGGAAAAAGCCGGCGTTGGATGGATCTCCGCCCTGCCGTGGAACCAGGCACCGGTCGAGTTGCGGGATAAGAGCGTGGAGCAACTTCCGGCTTGCAGCGACGCCCATCCCGGCGTCCGGGCGGCAGCCGAGAAGATGCTGGTCCATGGGAAGGAGTATTTATGCGTGCTGGGGTACTCGGCCTGCTTTGCCAGCGAACAACTGCACAGTCTCTCCGCCACGCTGACTAAGGTGACCCAGAATCTGCGCCGCCTGGCAGCCGAGTTGTCCAAACCACAAGCCCGCTTTACCGAGCAAGGCATTCGCCACAAGATCAGCCGTTGGCTGGCGGACTCCTTCGTTCGCGAAGTCCTCCACTATGATTTGGAGCAACGGGAGAACCGATGGCATCTGAGCTTTCAGGTGGACCATCCGGCTCTGCAGCAATTGTGGTCCCAGCGTCTCGGTCGCACCGTGTGGATCACCAACCGTTTGGACTGGAGTGCCGAACAAGTGGTGGCAGGGTATTCCGGCCAGCAACAGATCGAGCGCGTGTTTCGCGGCCTCAAAGACGGCGAATGGTTAGGCTGGGGGCCGATGTATCATTGGACCGACAGCAAGATCCGGATTCACGCCTTCTACTGTATGCTCGGAATCTCGCTGCTTCAGTATCTTCATCGCGAGTCCCGGAATGTGTGGCCGGGGCTGAGCGTCGAGCGGTTTCTGGAGGAACTCCGCCAGATTCAACAGTTCGTCCTCCTCTACCCGCCGCTCGGCGACAAGGGACCCAATCGTGTGGCCACAGTGCTATCCAAGCAGACCCTCGTTCAACAAGCTCTCGCCGAATCGCTTGGACTGGAACAGCTCTGTAGTACCCACCGTGGGTAATACAAAGCCGTCCCTCTAAGCCTCACGAAACAAAACTACTTGCCCTTGTCTTTACCTGCCTTCGAGTAAACTCCCGCTAGCATTAACGCCTGCAGGGAGGTGTGGCCCCGGTCCACTGCCTCACCCTGGGACATGGCATGATAGCGATCGAACCCGTACTGATAGAGCAGCGACACCGTACCCTGATCTCTTGGGTTGACCCACGCCTGGGCGTGCATAAACCGGGGAACACTTAGAAAAAGCGCCAACAGGGAAAGGGGCAGTTTGAGGCTACGCATGGGGCGTTCACCGGCCAGGCGCTATCGGGCCGCGGCCTTCGCCTTCCATTGAAGCGCCTGGTCAATCGCTTCGAAATATTGTTCCGAATCGCTCGGGGTTTTCAGCAGGCAGTGGAACTTCTTCTGCGTCGCCGAGTCCTCCACCTTAGTGCTTTTGTAGGCCACCGGCAAAACGATCGGACGAAAAGGAGACGATTTCACGCGCTGGCTCAATTGGTCGGCTACGGCCACATCAGCGAGGACCAGGTCGTACTTCTCCGCCTTGAGTGCGTCGTCGAGCCTGGCGGTGTCGTCGATAAATTGAAATCGATGGCCGGCCTTTTTCACGGCCGGTTGAAGCTGGATTTGACGAACCAAAGCCGAGCTCGGCAGATCCCGCTGTGCGTATGCAAGTATGGCTACAGGATGCCCCAGTTTGAGTTGCGCGAGACGGACACGCATCACCAGCATGAGTTTGTCCCCGCAAGCCCATGCAACTGCTGTGGTTAGGAAAAGTGACAGAAAAATCAATAACTTACGCACTTCCAAGCCCCTCCATTGGGTAGAGTGTACTCCGAAGGGTTTTGGCAGTCAAGATCGAAGGGAGTGAGCCGCTTGGCTTTGATGCGCTGTGCGTCGGGGGAAACCGGTTAAACTGCGCTTAATCGTACATTCGATCGACGGCCCGATCGGCCGCAAGCTTCGCATCGGGAGACCCTGTGCGCATTCCGATTCCCGGCGAACTGCCCGTCACCGACCCGCCCATCCCCACCCGGATGGCCCCATCCCGACGGATCGCCGGCGATCTGCGCCCGCTCGGGAACTACTACCGTCGTGACCGTCGTGAGGAGCGTCGTGAGGAGCGCTTGCGAATTATATCCAGCTAGATACAATTGAGCAATGCGGCCGCTGCGTTTCATCGGTGATTCGCTCAAAGTGCCTGCGAGACTTCCCCGAGGACGCGCGGCATGATGCCGCACGCAGTAAGAGCGTACAATGACTTCGGGAAGGATCAACCATGAATCGAGTGAAAGTCTTTCTTGCAGTTCTAATCTCGGCTGGCATGGGTTTCCCCCAGGCGCCGAAGCCGGCCGGGCTTCCGACAATGGCAGGCGCGACCTTCGACAAGCTGAAATCTCTAGTGGGCGAGTGGGAAGGGAGCTTCAAGGAAGGTGAGCAACAGTTTCCCGCCACCACGTCCTTCCGTCTGGTCTCGGACGGCTCGGCTCTGATGAACGTGCTCGGCGCCGGCGGGCCGCACGAGATGGTGACGATGATCCACATGGACAACAGCGATTTGCTGGCCACTCATTACTGCGCTGCGCATAACCAGCCGCGCTTCCGCCTTGTGCCTTCGTCCGAACCCAATGTGGTTACATTCGAATTCAAGGATGCAACCAACCTTCCGAGCCCCACGGCTCCTCACATGGTAGGCGTCAAAATCACGTTCATGGATGCCAACCACCATTATGAGGATTGGACGTTCCTCGAAAACGGCCGGAAGAGCTCTTCGCGTTTCGACTTCCGCCGGAAGGGGTGATTTGCGTCCCTGAGGGCATCCGGAACACGCCCCGGGGGTGCCATCGACCACTATCGCCCCTGTTTGGACATCCCTTCGCGCCAGCAACAACGGCGCTGGGCTGCCGCGTGCGCGTCGATCTCGACGCTGCCTGAGGCGCCCGCCCCGCGTAACCAGATTCAGCGGGCCAAGCCGCGCATTGTGCCCGGATCACGGGCATCCGGGCTCTTTCGCCCTTTTGCTCACCGAGGTGGCGCTGGGTGCTTGCAAACCCGGGACAGTCACCGGATTCCGGGCGCTGTTTGCCGGAAATCCGGTGACTGTCCCAGGGGTTGCCCCACGGGAATATGCGCCCGTTCGACGTGTCCCCAAAACGGTTACGCGCCCGGTTGCGCTGGGCGGTGTCCTTACCTTTAATCCAGTAGACTAGGACGAAGGGAGGGCTTGGCATGGCCCCACGCAGTTCAGCCACCGGGATGGCGCCGTTAGCGATTGCCTTCTGCGCTGCGATTACCCTCGGCGTTCACGCTCAATCGCAGACGGAGGAGAAGGACCCGCTTACTTTCGAAGTCGCGTCCGTCAAGCCGAGCGCGGGCTGCCCGCCCGCGTGCGGCCTCATCCGCCAGATGCCGGGAGGAGTGAGATATCACGGCGAAGGCGTGCCGTTGCGCGTGGCCATGACCGTGGCCTACACCGTCACCGACCGGCAGATTTCCGGCGGCCCCTCGTGGATGACCACGGACCGGTTCGATATCGAGGCGAAAGCCGCCCGTCCCGGCACCAGCGATGAGCTCCATGTGATGCTGCAACATCTGCTGGAAGAACGTTTTCACCTGAAGTTGCGGCGCGAGAAACGCGATGAACCGGTGTGGGCCTTGGTGCTCGATAAAAGCGGCTCCAAGATGAAGGTGCACGACCCCGAGGATTTGGATCGTCCGCCGATGGGCCTGCAGGCGGTCAGGGGCAGTGACGGCAGCATCTGCGGAGGCCTTGCCGGCCACAACGTGACCATGGAGTATTTGGCCTTCACGTTATCGCGCTGGACGGATCGCGCCGTGATCGACAGGACCGGCTTGCCCGCCCGCTACGATGTGAATTTGCAATTCCAGCCGGACGCCGCGAAAACGGCAGGGCCGGAAGCCGGCGCGCCGGCAATCAGTCCCGATTGCGCGGATCTCCCGGCCGCGCGACCCAAACAGCTCGGCCTGCGGCTGGAATCGGCGAAAGGCCCGGTGCAGTTCCTGGTAGTGGAGCACGCCGAAAAACCCACCGAAAATTGATCGAGGTGGGGGAGGATCCTGGTCATGCGCTTGGATCGGGAACGAGAACCGCCCTTTCGACTCCGCGGTCGGGTCTCGCGCTTCTCGCTCGACCCGCTGGTCAACATCGCGACGGCGCTGGGCTGCCGCGTGCGCGTCGATCTCGACGCTGCCTGAGCCGTGTTCCTCCCTGAGGCGACCGCCTCGGGTAACCAGGGTCGGCGGGCCAAGCCGCACATTGTGCTCGGATAACGGCCATCCGGACGTTGGCGAATGCTAGCCAACTTGTCGTTCCCTATGTTGCTGTGGGCTCGGAAAACCCAGTGTCCGGATCGCAGACAATGCGGAAATGACTGCATAATCGGGACTGTGGTAGTCTCCATGAAGACGATGAGACTGTGGTCCTTGCACCCTTCTCTGCTCGACCGCATGGGGCTACTCGGCCTTTGGCGGGAAGGTCTGCTCGCCCAGAAAGTGCTGCTCGGGAAGACGACTGGCTACCGGTTTCACCCTCAACTGAAGCGATTCCAAGCCAGCCAGGATCCTGTTAAAGCGATTAGCGCGTATCTGTGGGCCGTTGTCGATGAGGCCCGCGTGCGAGGCTACAACTTCGACGCTTCTAGGATCGCCATGCGGAGGCGAAGGATTCGGATTCCGGTCACCCGGGGACAGCTTGAATTTGAGCGCGAGCACCTGAGGAAGAAGCTGCGATTGCGCGATCAAGGAAGGGCCAGCCTGCTGAGCACAGCCAGGCTCAGACCCCACCCTATGCTACGGGTTGTCGCTGGGGATATCGAGCCTTGGGAAGGTGTGTGACACCGGACGGAGCCTGATCGTTGGATAGCATCCGACGACCACCATCGGGAAGGTCTCGTTGCCAGTATTCTTCATCGGATTCTGCCAGAGTCACGCGCCAACCTTAAGTTGGGCGACGCCATGCCGACTTGAACGAAGTGGCCTACGGCCACGGCGACCGCGGGCGTGTTATCCTCTGGTCGAGTGGCAGCCCAGTGCAGAGCGGAATTCCTCTCGCGGAGAGCCGTCAACCCTCCCGCAAGTCCCTCATTGCAAAGGGAACCGATAGTAGCTCCATAGCGGGTCGAATCGGCCACTTCCTTCAAGTCGCCCCTATCGAAAGTGCCGCGGCCCGAGTTTTCTTCCGTTGTGCGAGGATTTCCGTCCGTGGCACTCCCGATAGGGCGCTAACGACTTTCGGGAGTAATCGTCGAGTCCGGTTGCTCGCTGAACCTTGCGCACCTGCCTGTCAAGCAGGTGCGCTGCCTCATCAGGTTTCCCAATCGGCACGGAACCTTAAGAACGTGGCGACTATCGCATGGAAGGCAAAGGCACCAGGTCTCACCGGAGCCGCCCTCAACCGGAGCAACATGCTGTGCGTGGTCAAGACGCGCTGCCGGGCTTCGGAATTGTCAGGGGGCTGCAATCACACGTTTCGAGTTACGGGTATCACGGTTTTCCGCATAACGGCGGCGCGCTTGAGGTCGCCCAGGACATGGCGACCCATTCCGACCCGCGCACGACTAAACTGTATATCGGCGCAAAGATTTGGCGGTGCTAACCGAAACCGAGCGGAGGATTGCTTTCGAATGAAATGGACCCTGTCTGTGCACGGAAAGCAGCTAGTATTCCAAGAAAGCTCTCGGGACAGCTTGCACCTGCGTGTGAGTGAGCATTCGGGATTGACGGTATGGCAAGTCATGTTCTGTGGATGATCGATAATGAGCTCGACGGGGCGCGCTTCGAGCGGCTCTGCGTGGATTTGCTCTTCCGAAATGGGTATCGTGACATAGTTCCCATCGAACCTCAGGACGGAGGCCGGGATGCCGAAGAGTTCCCGCGAAGAGGGCGAGATCGCGAAGGCTGCGCCGCGTTCTTTCAATTCAGCCTCGAAGAAAAATGGAAATCCAAGCTGAAGCGTGATGCCCGGAAGCTGTGCGGACGGCGGACCGAATTCTCGACACTCGTTTTTGTTACCAGCCGGACCGCGCGAGGAATTGATGTCGATGCTGTCAAAACGGAGATCCGAGAAAAATACGGCTGGACTTTGATCGTATATTCGCGGGAATGGCTGCGTCTTCAACTGGAGGAAGTTCACCGGGATCTTGCCAAGAAGTATTTGGACGTTGATGCTTACTCTACAGCCCGGGGTGCGATTGAACTCAATGATTCCGATCCTCAACTTGACGCGGCATTGACAAAGATAATGGCCCATTCCTACGACGCGGCGATCGTCGAATTGCGCACCTTCTTAGCCGATCACCCGGAATCGGACCAGTCATGGCGGACGTTGGCGTGGGCGTATTACTCCGCGCATCGTTTGGATGAGGCGCTTGCTGCTATTAATCGAGCGTTGAAACTCAAAGATGGTTCCGAGTCGCGGTCGATCCGGGCGTGCATACTCGTTGAGAAGGGAATCCAGGACAGAAACAAGGCGTCTGTCCAACAGGGGCTTGCGCTATTCGAAGAGCTGCTAACTTCGTTACCTGTGCACACGTGGCACATCTTCTATAACCTCGGCAACGCGCTAGCGGCTCTGGGCAGGCATCAGGCTGCTATTGAAAAGTACAAACTGGCGGTCCAGCTTGATGATTCGAGACCCGAGATCTGGAAGAATCTGGCTAGTTCCTATCACCGCACCGGAGATCACAGGGCCGAGATGGAATGCTTCGACAAGGCACTAGAGCTTGATCCCGTGAAACCCGAGGCGCTTGTTTCGAAGGCAGTCAGCCTTATGGTTGACTTCAAAAAGCCGGAGGAGGCTGTTCCACTCCTGGAGACCGCGATAAGATCTGGGTCCGACATTGCGATGCGGTGGCCGGAATTCTGGTACTGGGTCGCGACGGCGTGTCACGAGAGCGGCAACAAGACAGCATCTCTGTCCTGGATTGAAAATGGACTGGCACACAATCCCGGAGATCAGGCGCTCACACGCCTGAAATCAAATGTCCTGGCCGTCCTCGTGGAGGAGAATGGCAGCTTCATCGAACAGGCACGCGCCTTTTGGGAGAAAGAACTCCGCGAGCAGCCCCGGAACTATGAGGTGCGACGCTGTCTCGTTAGATTGGAAGCGCGTCACGGTGATGAAGCCGTCTGGCCGTTACTCGACGAGTGCTTCTCGCTGCTTAAGATAAGCCCTGCTACATCGCTCTGCGCGTCCGGGGTTGACATCCATGCATGCACAGAGGCTCTCGAACGCCTCCCGCAATATGCCGCCTTCCGACGAATGTATCCAGTTTCCGACTACTGGAACCCGGACGATCCGTTGTACGACCTTCCCTCCGCGCCCCGGGAGTCGCCGGCGACGCAGGCTGCGCTGACCACTTTCCTTTGCGTACCGTTCGGATTGGCAATCGAGGAACTGGAAAAATCTCGCAGTCGGGAAGAGAAAGGAGCCCTTACGGCATTCTTTGAGGCTTTGCGGGAAGGCATAGAGCTTGCGGTGATCGAGTCTGCGCGTGCTCTGGCATCGTTGGTTCCTCCGCCGGAAAGTGGGTCTGAGAGCATTGCTACAAAGGTTACCGACCTAATACTGTTTCTTGGCCTGATTTCCCTTCGCGAGTTCGGCCGTCAACGGGGCTGGATAGCCGCCCAGTTTCAGATTTCGTCAAAAGGCCTGGATCAGGCAATGGAAGGGTACGACGAGTCGAAAATCGAAAGGAATGTGATGGTAGGGGCGTTCCGCGCGATCGATGACGAACGCAAGCTAATTCGGCAATAGCTCCCAGATCTCCTCTACGATTACAGGAGGTTAGATACAGAGGAACGCGGTCAAGATTCTATGGTTGGCGAAGAGGTTAGGCAGGTCGAGGCCGAGATCGATCGCTGCATCCAAGGAATGCCCGTTTGGCGCGTCAAGAGAGATGTGCTGCTCAGGCGCCTGGTGACGATTTGGCGGGACGGACTGGAATTGATGCACCTTATGGCTGCGCATGCCGCGATGTTTCAAGTGGAAGAGGGGCTGAAGACTTCGATTGGCAACGAGCACCTGATGGCGACCGGCGTCTATCAGGCCCTGAAATGGGCCCTGGAATTCGCTCACGATGACGGCTCTGAAGAAGTTTCCGACGAAGAGCTCGTGAATCTGGTGATGAAGACGGCGGGACTCTACCAGGTTTTCGTTGACGCTCTCAAGCTTGGCACGCTCGGGAGAACGGAGTTTTCCGTGGACCGCACCAGCAAGACGCTCACGATCTATGAGGGCGGGAATGTGTCCGGCTATGACGCCGCCATCGTCCAGCGCGATCATGTCACCGTACCGTTCCAGCGTCAGAACCCGCTCGTCGATAACGCCGACCAACTGACGACTCGCTGGACAGCGGGTGAGTACCGCCAATATTGGCAGTGGTTGGAGCCCCTGGCGCGGGAAGCCGAAACTGAGACGATTGTCGCGCGGTTTCCGCTGACACCCGAACAAGAAATCATGAAGCGGCCGGTCGTGATGGAACTGCCCTCTCCGCCCCCAGCCCTGGCGCGCGTCCAGGAGGATCTGACGCTCACAGCCGCCAAGGCGCAAGGCCCTTTGAAATGGAAAATAGATAGCTGGCATGACTGCCCGCTCGTGCAGATAGGCGATAACGTCTACGCCGTGTCCATCGCGATTCGAACCCTGGCCGGCCTCGACGACTACATGCTGCGCGCCGCCGTGCTTAACGATCCTGGCCAATACGAGAAAGTGAGCGGACTGCGCGAGGAACGCATTATGGCGCTATGCAAGACGGCCTTCGAGGCGGCCGGATGGTCTTTTACTCCCCACTATCACCTGACGAATCCGCCCAAGGAAATCGACGGCTTCGCGACGAGGGACGCTGACACCTGCATCGTTCAACTGAAATCAACGTTACGGCCTCAGTCCCCCTGGGAGGTGTACAAGCGCAACACCGACGTGATCGACGGCGTTACTCATACAGCGGAAGTCGTGCGCAGGCTCGACGAAGGACCGACGGGGATTATTATCACCGATGGCTATGAAGGCGACTACGCCACGTGGAAGGAGTCGCTGGCCACCGGCGTTCCCGTCGCCACGCTTGAGGATGTTGACTGGATTGCAAATGATCCGCGGGGCGCATTTAAAGCACTTGCCGAGCGTGCCGGCATCATGGAGCAGGCACAGCCGGAACAACTCCCCGAGCGCAATTTCACTCTTTGCGGGTGGACGATTCGGCTGCTGGATCAATCCAAACCGAAGGAAGCGTAGCGCGCAATACCCGTTCTACTCCGCGTCGAGTTGCCGAAGACTGAGAAGACGTCAAACGGAATGGACGGTTTGGAAAGGAACTTCAGGCGCCCATGGCAGGTGCGCGCACACGATTACTCCCCATAAACGCCCTTACCGCCTTCTTCGCCAGTGCCGACGCCTGCGCCAGGGCGGTCCAGGTCGTGGCTCGGCGTAATGCTCAGGCGCCATGTCGTGCGGCAGATTGCGGCCTGTAACCATATAGGTTACACTCGTAGGCGTGGCGATCAAGCGGTTTCGACACAAAGGAATCGAGCGGTTCTTCGCTACCGGAAGCAAGTCGGGAATTCAAGCAAAACACGCTGACCGGCTCCGCCTCATCCTCGGCCGTTTGAACGTGGCAACTAGCGCACGTGATATGAACTTGCCCGGGCTGGATCTCCACGAACTCCGTGGCTCCCGGAAAGGCACGTGGGCCGTGACGGTGAGCGGCAATTGGCGCGTAACGTTCACTTGTATCGGGAAGGATGTAGATCGAGTAGACTACGAGGATTACCATTGAGGTGACCATGAAGATGCATAATCCGCCCCATCCCGGTGAGGTGCTCAGGCAATTGTGCCTGGAACCCCTGAACTTGACCGTTACGGATGCCGCGCGGTCGCTTGGCGTGAGCCGGAAGACGCTGTCGAGCATCCTTAACGGGCGTGCGGGCATCAGCCCGGAAATGGCGGTCCGTCTCTCGATAGCCTTCAACACCAGCGCTGAAAGCTGGCTTAACCAGCAGGTTCAGTATGACCTCTGGCACGCGGAAAAAAATCGGCAATCGCTCCACGTGGAGAAATTGTCTGCCGCCTGATGTCATTTGCCGGCTCCGGCCGATACATTCCACTTGACCGTGCCACGCCCGATGCTTCTGTGCGACGGGGACCCGAATTCCCGTCACGGTGATCCTCGACAGTCTTGCCGAGCGCGCCAACACGCAGAAGCGCGCTTTGAAGCTGTTCCACGTTCCGATGGATCGTGGGCTGATCGCGTGCTATTTAGATGTTGGGCTGTCGCAAGCCGACTTGTCGGGAGTAATCGGGCCGTGGCCCCTCTGTCCGAGTGGCCGACCATCCGCCCGGAATGAGGGTTGCCCACTTGGCGATACAACTGCTTCATGACGCGGCTGAGGAAGCCCTCCGGATTCCCGTTGTTGACCTTACGGCAGCTTTGGACAAGTCTCCGTCTCGAAGTACGTCATGCACTCCGACC
>ODAK010008006.1_pt1 | contig 10604 bp, 6 predicted proteins | sample 1539591 | NCBI WGS metagenome assembly ODAK01 (sample SAMEA3539303, study PRJEB22396) | soil metagenome | biome: tundra; feature: field; material: soil | place: USA | collected 2010-05 | depth 0.15 m | reverse complement strand
ACCACTCGTAGCCGCCGACCGCGAGCCCGCCCGAGTAGCCGCTGCCCGCGAGGCCCACGAAGTGCTCGGCGGAGATGTTGGCCGCGAAGAGCGAGGCCCCGATGAAGGGCCAGCTGAGGGAGCGCCCCGCCAGGAAGTAGTCCTCGGAGGACTTGGGCCGGCGCGACAGGAACACGGCCGCGGCCGCGATCGCGAGCACATACGCCCCTATCGCAAACCAGTCGACCGCCTGGAGCGTCATGGGTCAGCCCCGGGGCGGCCGCTACTTGTAGTACACGCCGAGCCTGTCGATCAGCCTTGACTGGAAGTCGGCGACGTCCAGGCCCCCGGGGTACCTCTCGACGATCTCGCCGCCGGGCGCGATCACGACCGTGTAGGGGTAGCCCCCGGGCCACTTCGGGTCGAGCGCCTGGGCGAGGGCGTCGCCGCCCGGCCCCGTGTAGATGAAGTTGTTGGTGCGCCGCCCCTGCTTCGCGACCGAGGCCCTGGCGCCGACGGGGACCGCCGCGTGCATCCTCTCCAGGAAGCGCAGCGCCTTGTCCTTGTCCTTCGGGTCGTCGACGCTGATCGTGATCAGGTCGAAGTCGCGGGTCTCGAGGCGCCTCGAAAGGGCCACCAGTCCCGGGAACTCCTCGACGCAGGGCACGCACCACGTGGCCCAGAGGTTGATGACGCGCAGCCTGTTCGTGGGGTTGCGGGCGAGGGCCGCGATCCCCGCGGCGTCGACCGGCTCCACCGAGACGGGGAGCCTCTTCCACGCCTCGTTGCCCTCGGCGACCATGTTCTGCTTGGTCATCCACTTCGTCGAGCATCCCATCGGGCGGGTGACCTCGACGGGGACGGGCCTGCCGGCGAGCAGCGCCTCCATGGCGACGGCGCCGTCGCTCGAGTGCACCGAGGCGGGGTCGGGAAGCTGGGAGTCGTCGAAGCGGCCCTTGTAGCGCAGGCGCCGCTCCTGGTCGAAGATGAACAGGTGGGGCGTGCACAGGCAGCCGTAGGCCTTGGCCGTCGTCTGGGTGGCGCCGTCGTAGAGGTAAGGGAAGACGAACCCGCGCTCCTTGGCGTAGGTCTTCATCTCGTCGTAGCTGTCGCTGTACTTGGTGTAGCCCAGCTCCTCGAGGCGCAGGCCCTCGAGGCTGTTGGGGTTTATCGCGACGACGGCGACGCCCCTGCCCCTGATCCCCTTGACGAAGGGTATGAACCTCGTCTCCGCGGCGTGCGAGGCGGGGCAGTGGTTGGAGAGGAAGATGACCATCAGGAACCGGGAGTCCCTGAAGTCGGCGAGGCTGTAGGTCCTGCCGTCGACCCCGAGGAGCGAGAAGTCGGGCGCGGGGTCGCCGATGGCGAGCGAGTGGAAGCCCGGGGGCAACCCGTGCTCCGACACATCCGGGTCCTGGGCCGCGGCGAGGGCGCCTGCGAGCAGCCCGAGGGCCATGAAACCAGCGAGGGGTAATCTCATGTCCGAAAACCATGTGCGCGCACGCGCCCGCGGGCAAGCTGAACGGTGGCCGGCCGCCAGCGTAGCGCTTGCCAAACCCGGCGGGCCGCGCAATTTGAGCGGCATGAGAATAGCAGTGCTCGCCCTTCTCGGCATGGTGTTCCCAATGATGTCGCCCGCCCAGGACTCCCCGGCCGACCCCTACCTCTGGCTCGAGGACGTCTCGGGCGCCAAGGCGCTCGACTGGGTCCGGGCCCAGGACGCCGCCGCCAGGGGCCGGCTCGAGTCCTCGCCCGACTTCTCGCCCATCCGCGCAAGGCTGCTTTCCATCTACGACTCGAAGGACAAGATCCCCTACGTCGAGAAGGAGGGGGCCTACTACTACAACTTCTGGCAGGATGCGCAGCACGTGCGCGGGCTCTGGCGCAGGACGACGCCCGCCGAGTACCTCAGGAAGGACCCGGCGTGGGAGACCGTCATCGACCTGGACGCCCTCTCCGCCGCAGAGAAGGAGTCCTGGGTGTGGAAGGGCGCGCAGTTCTGCTACCCGGAGCGCGACCGCGGGCTCGTCTCGCTCTCGCGCGGGGGCGGGGACGCGGTGGTCGTGAGGGAGTTCGACTTGGTGTCCAAGTCCTTCGTCAGGGACGGCTTCGCCCTGCCGGAGGCGAAGAGCCAGCTCGCCTGGCGCACCAGGGACAGCATCTACGTGGGCACGGACTTCGGCGCGGGCTCCATGACGGACTCGGGCTACCCGCGCGTCGTCAAGGAGTGGCGCCGCGGGACGCCGCTCGCGGACGCGCGGGTAGTGTTCGAGGGGCAGAAGACCGACGTCGCCTCCGGCGCGGCCGTGTCCGACGAACCCGGCTTCCACCGGGAGTTCGTCGAGAGGGCCATCACCTTCTTCTCCGCGGAGCACTTCCTCGTCCAGGACGGCAAGCTCGTCAGGCTCGACGTGCCGGCCGACGCGCGCGTCGACACGTTCCGCGACCAGCTGCTGGTGACGCTGCGCACCGACTGGACGGTCGGCGGCAAGGCCTACGCGGGGGGGGCGCTCCTCGCCGTGCGCTGGGACAGCTTCCTCTCCGGGGGCCGCGACTTCGCGGTGCTCTTCCAGCCGCGGCCGCGGGTGGCCCTCGCCGAGGTGAACGGCACGCGCGGCCACCTGATCGTCAACGAGCTCGACAACGTCCGCAACCGGCTCTTCGTGCTGACGCCCGGCGCGGGCGGCTCCTGGGAGCGCGTCGCGCTCCCGGCGCCGGAGTTCGGGACCATCTCCGCGGAGGCGGTCGAGCCCGAGTCCGACGACTACTTCCTTGTCGTCACGGACTTCCTCACGCCCTCGAGCCTGTACCTGGGCACGCTCGGGCGGCCCGAGCGTGCGCTCCTCAAGCAGCTCCCCGCGTTCTTCTCGGCCGAGGGGCTCGAGGTATCGCAGCACGAGGCGACGTCGAGGGACGGAACGAAGGTCCCGTACTTCCAGGTGTCGAGGAGGGGCCTGGCGGCGGACGGCTCGAACCCCACGCTGCTCTACGGCTACGGGGGCTTCGAGGTCTCGGAGACCCCCGTCTACAGCGGCGGCATCGGGTCCTCGTGGCTCGAGCGCGGCGGCGTATACGTGCTCGCGAACATCCGCGGCGGCGGCGAGTTCGGGCCCGCCTGGCACCAGGGGGCCATCAAGGAGAACCGCCAGCGCTCGTACGACGACTTCATCGCGGTCGCCGAGGACCTCGAGGGCCGCAAGGTGACCTCGCCGAGGCACCTGGGGATCATGGGCGGGAGCAACGGCGGGCTCCTCATGGGGGTGATGCTCACCGAGCGGCCCGACCTCTTCGGGGCGGTCGTCTGCCAGTCGCCGCTCCTCGACATGCGCCGCTACAGCCACCTCCTGGCCGGCGCCAGCTGGATGGGCGAGTACGGCGACCCCGACGTGCCCGAGCAGTGGGCGTACATCAGCCGGTACTCCCCGTACCAGAACGCGCGCGAGGGGGTGAGGTACCCGATCATCCTCATCACGACCTCGACGCGCGACGACCGCGTGCATCCGGCGCACGCCCGCAAGATGGCGGCGAGGCTCGAGGAGCAGCACCACGAGGTCCTCTACTACGAGAACATCGAGGGCGGCCACAGCGCGGGCGCGACGAACGAGGAGAGGGCGCAGATGTTCGCCCTGGCCTTCACGTTCCTCCTGCACGAGCTCCGCTGACCCCCCCGCAACCCGCACCGACACCCTCCCATGAGACACCCAGCCCGCGCCGCCATCCTCGCCTGCCTCCTCCCGCTCCTGGCGGTCGCCGCGCCCGCCCCGGCCCAGCCCGGCGCGGGCGACCCCGCCCAGGGCAAGGCGTACTTCGCGCAGAACTGCGCGCTCTGCCACTCGACCTACGTGGACGAGGCCGGCCGGCCGGTTGCGGCGCAGGGCCCCGGGCTGGCGGGGCTGCTCGGGCGGCGCGCGGCCTCCACGGGCTTCAGCTACTCGAGGGCCCTGTCGGACTCCGGGCTCGTCTGGGACCAGGGGACGCTCGCGCGCTTCCTCGCGGCGCCGAACTCGGCCGTCCCCGGCACCCTGATGCCGCTGTCCGTCCCGGGCGTCACCGAGCGCAGGGACCTGGTCGCGTACCTCGCCACCGTCGGAACGGGCGACGTGCTCAAGGGGCCGCCGCCGGCGCCCGCCCCGGCCGGGGCCGTCGACATGGGCGACTACCACCACGACGCCCCGGGCAACCTGCACCGCGTCGCGATCGCCGAGCTGCCGGCGCCCTTCAGCACGTCCTCGGCGGGCAACGGCCCCAAGGTGGTCCCTGCCCCGCAGGGCGCCTTCCTCTCCGTCCCGCACGGCTTCCGGATCGAGCCGTACGCGCAGGGGCTGTCGGCCCCGCGCCTCGTGCGCACCGCCCCCAACGGGGACGTCTTCGTCGCGGAGACCTATTCGGGGCGCATCGTCGTCCTGCGCGGCAGGGACGGCTCGGGCGACGCGCCCCGGCGCGAGGAGTTCGCGTCCGGGCTGGACGGCCCGTTCGGGATCGCTTTCTACCCGCTCGGGGGCGATCCCCGGTGGGTCTACGTCGCCAGCCTGAATTCGGTGGTGCGCTTCCCCTACAGGAGCGGCGACCTCAAGGCCCGGGGCGGGCCGGAGACCGTGCTCGCCAGCCTGGCCCCCATGAGCTCGGGCGGCCACACGACGCGCGACATCGTCTTCTCGCCCGACGGCCGGCGGATGTTCGTGTCGGTCGGATCGGGCTCGAACGTCGCCGAGGGCATGGTGACGAAGGGCCCCGAGGACGTCCGCTCCTGGGAGGCCGCCCACGGGGTGGGGGCCGCCTGGGGCGCCGAGGCCAGCCGCGCGAACATCCTCGTGACGGACCCCGAGGGCCGAGGGCCGCTTCGCGCCTACGCGACCGGCATCCGCAACCCCGTGGGCCTCGCCATGCACCCGTCGACGGGCGCGCTCTGGACTTCGACCAACGAGCGCGACGGCCTCGGGGACGACCTGGTCCCCGACTACGTGACGGGCGTCAGGGAGGGCGGCTACTACGGCTGGCCGTGGTACTACATGGGCAACCACGAGGATCCCCGCCACGCGGGGGAGCGCCCGGACCTCGCCGGCAAGACGCTCTCGCCCGACGTGCCCGTGCAGGCTCACTCGGCCACGCTCGGCATCGCGTTCTACACGGCCAGCTCGGGGGCTTCGGTGTTCCCCGCGGAGTACAGGGGCGACCTCTTTGTCGCGTGCCACGGGTCGTGGAACCGCAACTCGCGCACCGGCTACAAGGTCGTGCGGGTGCGCTTCAGGGACGGTATCCCGACCGGCGACTACGAGGACTTCATCACCGGCTTCGTCGTCGACCAGCGCAGCGTCTGGGGCAGGCCGGTCGGCGTGGCCGTGGCCCGCGACGGCGCGCTGCTCGTGTCGGACGACGGCGGCGGGACGCTCTGGCGCGTCTCGTACGCGCCGGCGGCCCCCGGGCGCTGATCCGGCGCGCCCGCGGAATTACAATTCTGTCATTTTCGGGAAAGGCCCCGGAAAGGGGGGCGTGCGACACTGCCCGCACGCCTATGAACATCCCGACACGATTCATCTTCCTCAGGAGGGCCTCCATCGGGGCCGCCTGCCTGTTCGCCGCAGCCGGCCTCTTCGCGGCGCTCGAGGGCTCCCAGCCCAAGGAGCACGCCCTCGCGCTCAAGCGCGACGACGGCGCCGTCAACCGCGGCACGATCGAGGCCGCGAGCTTCTCCAGCGTCGTCAAGCGCGTGGCCCCAAGCATCGTCAAGGTTACGGTGCAGATGAACGCGCACCGCGCGGCCATCGGCCCCGGGGACCTGGGCGGCATGTTCCCGGGCCTGAACGACCCGAACCTGCGCCAGTTCTTCGGCAACCGCCTCCAGGCCGCCCCGGAGGTGCCGGAAAGCGGCCTCGGCTCCGGCGTCATCATCAGCGCCGACGGGTACATCGTGACGAACAACCACGTCGTCGACGGGGCGAAGCAGGTCACCGTGACCCTGTCCGACGGCCGCGAGCTTACGGCGAACGTGGTCGGGCGCGACCCGCAGACGGACGTCGCGGTCATCAAGGTGCAGGCCAAGGACCTCCCGGCCATCACCTTCGCCCCGAGCCACAACGTCGAGGTGGGCGACCGCGTGCTCGCGATCGGCAACCCCTTCGGCATCGGCGAGACGGTCACGACCGGCATCGTGAGCGCGACCGGCAGGCGCGCGGGCCTGGGGCTCAAGTACGAGGACTTCATCCAGACGGACGCCGCGATCAACCCGGGCAACTCCGGGGGCGCGCTGGTCGACGTCGAGGGCCGCCTCGTGGGCATCAACACGGCGATCCTCAGCCACAGCGGCGGGTTCCAGGGCGTCGGGCTCGCGGTGCCCTCGGACCTCGTGGGCAACGTCGCCGACAACCTGGTCGCCCACGGGAAGGTCGTGCGCGGCTTCATCGGCATCGGCATCCAGGACCTGACCCCGGGCCTCGCGGACTCCTTCGGCATCAAGAGCAAGGGGGGCGCGCTCATCTCCGACGTGCAGCCGGGCAGCCCCGGCGCCAAGGCGGGCCTGAGGAGCGGCGACGTCATCACCGCGATAGACGGCCAGCCGATCGACTCCGCGAGCCGCCTGAGCGTCTCGGTCGCCGAGACCGCGCCGGGAACGAAGCTCGAGCTCGACGTCCTGCGCGAGGGGCGCACCGAGCGCATCCCCGTGACGACCGTGGTGAGGGGCGGCCTCGACCGCAGCGACGGCGACGAGAACGCCGCGGCCTCGACCGACGACCAGGGCGTCCTCAACGGCGTCGGCGTCGCCGACGTGGACGGGAACGGGCGGCGCGACCTCAACCTGCCCGAGCGGCTCTCCGGAGCCGTGATCACCCACGTCGACCCCGAGTCGGCCTCCTCCCGCGCGGGGCTGCGCGAGGGCGACGTCATCCTCGAGATCAACCGCCAGCCGGTCACCTCGGCGAAGGCCGCGGTGGACCTGTGCGAAAGCGCCGCGGGTCGCAGGACCCTCGTGAAGCTCTGGTCCCACGGCAGCACCGTGTACGTCATCGTGGACGAGACGGCCGGCCCCCTGGAGGGGGGCCAGTGAGGCGCCGAAAACAAGCTTAGCCTGGTAGTCTGTGTTGCGGGGCGCCGGCCAGGGTGGCCGGCGCCCCTTTTCGCCGCCACTCCCATCTTTCCAAGGCTTTCGGCTTGGTTCACAATCAGCCCATGCGCGTGCTCGTGGTTGAAGATGATGCGAAGATCGCCTCGTTCGTCGTGCGCGGCCTCAAGCAGGCGGGATACGCGGTCGACCACGCCGCGGACGGCGAGACCGGCCTCGCGCTCGCCGAGTCGACGGGCTACGACGCCGCGGTGGTGGACGTGATGCTTCCCGGCCTCGACGGCTTCAGCCTCGTCCGGCGCCTGCGCTCCGCGCGCAGCCAGCTCCCGGTGCTCTTCCTGAGCGCGAGGAGCGCGGTCGAGGACCGCGTCCGCGGGCTCGAGAGCGGGGCCGACGACTACCTGACGAAGCCGTTCGCGTTCTCCGAGCTCCTGGCGAGGGTCCAGGCCCTGATACGCAGGGCCACCCACGCGCCCGACGCCACCCGCCTGGTGGCGGGGGACGTGTCGCTCGACCTCGTGACCCGCGAGGTGACGAGCGCCGGCCGGCCCGTGGAGCTCCAGCCGAGGGAGTTCTCGCTCCTGGCTTTCCTCCTGCGGCACGCGGGGCACCCGGTCAGCAAGACGAAGATCCTTGAGCAGGTCTGGGACTACGGGTTCGACCCCCAGACCAACGTCGTCGACGTGGTCATGCACAGGCTGCGGGCCAAGATCGACCCCGACCACGCCCGGATCGAGACGCTCCGGGGCGTGGGCTACGTCTTCCGGCCCCATGCTTGAGGGATTCCGCCAGTCCCTGGCGATCCGCCTCGCGGCCCTCTACGCCGCGGTGTTCGCCGCCGGCGCGGCGGCGCTCTTCGGGGTCCTCTACTGGGTGCTTGCGCACTCGCTCGAGGCGCGCGATCGGGCCGCCGTCGAGCTGCGGGCGGAGGAGTTCGCGCGCGCCTACGAGCAGGGCGGGCCCGGCGCGCTTCGCGACCGGCTGAACGCCGACGCCTCGCCCGAGGTGCGCTCCCTCTTCGTGCGGCTCCTCGGGCCCGGGGGGGAGACGGTGTTCGCCACGGTCCCCTCCGACTGGATCGAGCCGCACTTCGAGACCCGCCTCGTGCCCGACGGGTGGGGCGGGTGGAGCACGCAGGAGGTCCACTCGGTGCGCATCCCGAGGGACGCCGGGCGCGACTTCGCGGTCGCCTCGCGCGTGCTCCCGGACGGGCGCCTGATCCAGGTCGCGCGAAGCACCGACAGCCGCGCGGTGCTCCTGGCCCCCCTGCGCACGGACTTCGCGGGCGTCGGGGCCGTGGCGCTGATGCTCTCCATGACGGCCGGCGTGCTGCTCGCGTGGCGGGCGACGCGGCCCCTGAGGGAGGTCGCGACGACGGCACGGCGCATCCTGGAGGAGGACGACCTGGCCGCGCGCATCCCCGCCCCCGGCGGGAGTGGGGAGCTCGCCGTCCTCGCCCGGCAGCTCAACACGCTCCTCGACAAGAACTCGGCCCACATCCGCGTCCTGCGCGAGACGCTCGACAACCTCGCGCACGACATGCGCACGCCGCTCACCCGGCTGCGCGGCACGGCGGAGCTCGCGCTGCACGACGGGGGGAATCCGGCCGAGGCCAGGTCGGCGCTCGCCGACTGCGTCGAGGAGACCGACCGGGTGCTGCACCTGCTGGAGGTGCTCCTCGACGTGTCCGCCGCCGAGGCGGGCGCCCTGGCCCTGAGGCGCGAGCGCGTGGATCTGCGGGCGCTCGTCGGGCGGGCGACGGACCTGTACCGCGAGGTGGCCGAGCAGAAGCGGATCACGATGGAGGCGAGCCTCCCCGAGGCGCAGGTTCTGGACGTGGACCCGGTGCGCGCCGGCCAGGCGCTCTCCAACCTGATCGACAACGCCCTCAAGTACACGCCCGAGGGCGGGCGGGTCTCGATAGCGGCCGAGAGGGGGCAGGGCGCCACGACCATCACCGTGAGCGACAGCGGCCCCGGCGTCCCCGCCGGGGAGCGCGAGGCGATCTGGCGGCGCCTCTACCGCGGCGACTCGAGCCGCTCGCAGCGCGGGTTCGGGCTCGGGCTCGCGCTCGTGCGCGCCGTGGCGGAGGCCCACGGGGGCTCCGCCACGGTCGAGGACGCCCCGGGCGGGGGAGCCCGCTTCAGGCTGAGGCTTCCGTCCGCCTGAGGCCGCCTACTGCGTGCCGAGCCGCTTCCTGAGGAGCGCGATCGTCTTCGCCGGGCTCACGAGGTTCACGCGGCCGTCCAGGTCGCAGCCGGCCATGATGAGCGCCTTGGCATCCCCGGGCGTCAGGGACGGGTCCAGAGCGAATAGCTTGGCCGCCAGGTTCGTCACCTGGGGGGCGGCCATCGAGGTCCCGCTGAACTTCAGGCGCTGGCCGCCGGGTATGTAGCTCTCCACCTCGAAGCCGTTGGCATGGACGTTGACCATCGGCCCGAAGCTCGAGAACGAGGTCTCCTTGCCCGCCTGGTCGACGGCCCCGACCGTGATCATGTTGGGGATCTGGAACGACGAGGGGATGAATTCGTCGAACTTGACGTTGTTGTCGGCGTTGCCCGCCGCCGCCACGAACAGGATTGCGGGCGCGTCCCGGAGGGCGCCGAGGAGGCCGGCCTTGCCGATGTCAAAGATCTCGCGGGCGAGCTTCTTTCGCTCCTCGGCCGTGCCCCCCGCGCCGTTTGCCTCGAGCGCGTTCTCCACCTCCTTGAGGGAGCCGCCCCAGCTCATGTTCACGACGCGCACGCCGTTCTTCTTGAAGTAGTCGACCGTCGCCAGGTAGGACGCCGCGTCCTTGCGGGCCTGCCCGAGGGTGGGGGTCTCCGGCAGCATGCGGTAGTCGTACGTGATGCGCCCTATGACCAGGCGGGCGAACGGGTCGCCCGCGAACGCGATGCCCGTGACGTGCGTGCCGTGCGCGTAGTTCTCGACGAGCTGCAGGCCCTCGAGCGTGGGCTTCACCTGCTCGGGCTTGAGGCCGGACATGTAGCGCTTGAGCTCGGTCGCCTCGGGGCTGTCGACCGCGGCGCTCAGGTCGATGAAGCCCTTCAGCCGCTCGATGAACTCCGGAAGGTTCGCGCGGGATTCGCCCAGGGGGAAGAGGAGCTCCGGGACGCGGTTGGAGTGCAGGTCGAACGCGATCCCGTGGTTGCCGTCCGCGTCCGTCGTGAGGCTGTCCCTGAAGATGTCCTGGTCCACGCCGCTGTCCCAGATCCCAATGCGCACCGGCTCGGCCTTGGCTCCCGGGGACAGCACGACAAGGCGCTCGGTCCAGCGATCCGGCATCACGACCTTGTGGGCGGCGATGACCCCGCCGTAGGCCGCGACGACCTCGGCCTTGTAGGGCAGGTAGTTGACGAGCTGGTTGCGCATGGCGACGAGCTGCCGCGCGACTGTCGCCGAGATGGAGGAGGTCTTCAGCGCGGCCGGGTCGAACTGCTGCTGGGCGACCCCCACGAGGAGAGCGGGGCTGCGCACCTCGTATCCCGCCTTGGCCGACTTGAGGTCGTCCTGGACGGTGTCCCAGGGCAGCTGCTTCAGCCTTTCGGAGAGCCTGGACTGGAACACC